>Ga0126381_100002323_pt1 | contig 20513 bp, 13 predicted proteins | sample PanSoiMetPlot_28_FD_96465 | JGI IMG/M metagenome (GOLD analysis project Ga0126381, IMG submission 96465) | Tropical forest soil microbial communities from Panama - MetaG Plot_28 | ecosystem: Environmental > Terrestrial > Soil > Tropical forest > Bulk soil | place: Panama | collected 2016-02-17
GCCGATCCTCCACCCGTCCGTTCCCGCGATCGTCATCACCCCGATCTGCCCCCACACGCTGGCGCAGAGGCCCCTCGTGGTCCCCGAGGCCACGCGCGTCCGCGTCCGGGTGCTTGGGCCCGAGCGCCGCGACGGCGGCGTGTACCTCACGCTCGACGGACAGGAGGGCTTCCCGGTGCTCGCCGGAAGCCCGATCGACGTCCAGGCGAGCGCTTCGTGCGTGACCCTGCTGCGCCCGGCCGAGTCGGATCACTTCGACCAGCTCGCCGGCAAGCTTTCCTGGGGCATCTAGCTCTCGATCGCCATGGCGGGTGACGACACGCCCGAGCGCCGGCCGGACCACCCGCACCACGAGGCGCAGCGGCTCTCGACGTCGCGCCTCTTTCTGATCGTCATCGTCTTCCTGGCGCTGTCCGCCTACGCGATCTGGAACTCGGACCGCTTCCAGGCCCTCTTCCAGGGCGTCTCCGAGCAGCGCCTGTCCGAGCTCCTGAAGCGGCCGGTGAGCTTCCGCCGCGTGGACTTCCAGATCTTCCCGCCGTCGATCCATCTCGCCGACGTCCGCGTCGGCAACGACCCGCGCCTGCCCGACGGACCTCTGCTCGAGGCCGAGGAGCTCACGATCGGAGGAGGCGTCTCGGTGACCGGCGGAGAGCTGCGCTTCGGCCGGGTCCGCGCCGTTCGGCCGAAGATCGCCCTCGTTCAGTTCGATGACGGCACGTGGAACCTTCCGCCGGGCCTTTCCGGGCCGTCGCAGAAGGGCGGGCTGAACGTGCGCATCGGCGAGCTCGTGATCCAGAACGGCGTTTTCGAGTACGACGGCCGCCGCTCGGGCATGGACGGGCGCTTCGACGGGTTCGCGGTCGAGATCGTCGCCCGGCCCCCGAACCGTTACCGCGGCACCTTCGCGTGCCGGCGCGCGACGGTCCGCCTGCCCGGAGACGAGCCCTTCGCGTTCGGAGTGGACTTCGCCTTCCGCATGGGCCCCGAGTCGGGCGTCCAGGTCGAGGCGTTGCGCATCAACGGGGACTTTGGGGAGCTGCGCGCCGCGGGGTCGGTCGAGAACCTGAAGGATCCGACGGTGCTGCTGCGCGTTTCCGCCGACCTGCACGTCGCGGAGGTGGAGCGTCTTTTCCGATCCGACCTGGGATTCGGAGGCGATGCCGCCCTGGAGGCGCAGATCGCCGTGCCGTCCTCCGGTTCGTTCCGTATCACGGGCCGCCTGACGGTGCCGAAGCTCGCGGCGGGAGAGTTCCCGATCGAGGACTTCACGGCGACCGTCCTGGCCCGGCCCAACGCCCTTGTCGGACGGATCGAGAAGGCTCGCTACGCCGGCGGCGAGCTGTCCGGCATCTACCGCATCGAGGGCCTCGCCGATGGAGGCCGCGTCAAGCCGATGACCCTGTCCCTCGACGGGAGAGGGATCTCGGTCGAACGGTTCTTCAGCGACATCCACCTGCCCGGGACGGGCCTTTCCGGATCCGCCGCCGTCTCGGCGACGCTGCGCTGGGCCGAGGGAGGGATCGCTCACTCGAGCGGCGGCGCACGCGTGGCGATTACCGCCGGACCCGCGCGCTCGCTCGTGCGCGGGCGGTTCGGCGTGCCGGTCGCGGGGGGCGGAGATCTTCCGATCGTCGACGGCCGCATCGGCTTCGAGGGCGCGGAGTTCCGCTTTCCGGTCTCGACCCTCGCGCTGACGGGGGGTCTCCGGATCGGCCAGTGGTTGCCGGATTTCGATTTCCGCCTGAAGTCGCGCGACCTCGCCGAGCTCGACCGCATCTTCCAGAACTTCGAGGCGGCCTCGGGCGGCTCGCCCTCGCCTCTCGGGCTCGGCGGTTCCGGCGAGGTCGAAGGCCGCATCGCGAAATCGTGGGGCGACCCCGAGGTCACGGCCCGGTTCACGGCCGAGAACGCGCGCTATGGCGGCATCACGTTCGGGAGCCTCCGCGGCGCGGCCGACATGCACGACGGCGCGTTCCTCTTCCACCCGCTGCGCGTGTACGAGGGCAGCGCGACGATCTCGCTCGAAGGGACGGTGCGCTTTCGCAAGGATCCGAAGCGTCCGACCTTCGACTTCGTGCTGACCGCCAAGGACTACCCGGTGTCGCGCCTGCTGAAGTACCTGGACCTCGACTACCCGATCGAGGGGAGGCTGACCGGAAGTTTCCCCATCGCCGGAAGCATGCCGGAAGGCCTCACCGGCTCCGGAGTGGCGGCGCTCGACGACGCCGTACTGTGGGGGCAGGCCGTGCCGCGCCTGACCGGACGGATGGCCCTGGCGCCCGGAAAGTTCGAGCTCGACGACGTCCGCGCCGAGCTCGGCGGCGGCGGCCTCGGTGGCCGCATCGCGATCGCCTACAAGCAGAAGACGTTCGAGGCGCGCGCGGCCGGCGACGGCGTGGCGCTGGAATCGCTGTCGCCGCTGTCGGGCTTCAGTAAAGACTTCTCGGGGCGACTCTCCTTCGCGGTCAGCGGATCGGGAGAATTCGCCCACCCCGATCTGACCGCCTCGGCGACGCTCTCGGAGGCGAGTTTCTACGGCCACGCGATTCCCGAGGACTGGTCTCCGCGGCTCGCTCTGCGCATGACGCACGGGATCGTGGACGGCACCGTATCGGTTCCGGGCCACGTGACCCTCACGGCGAAAGGCGACGTCGGCGCGACGCCCATCGTCCTCGACGTCGGCCTCGACGCTCCCGACATCGCGGCCCTGCTCGAGTTCACTCCGGCGGCCCTTCCGGCCGGCGACGGAGGCGCGCTCGCTGCCCACGGCCGCATCACGCTTCCTTCGGGCAAGGACGAGCTGCCTTCCGCACAATTCGTCGTGACCGAGGCCCGGCTGGACGCCCGGGATCGGAAGGGCGTCGTCCGCAGCGAGAGCGACTTCAACGTCTCGCTGCAGGGGAAACGGGTCGTTCTGGGCGACCTGCATGCCATCGGCGACGGCGTCGACGTGCGCCTGCGCGGCGCGGTGAATCTCTCCGGCGGCAAGCCGACCATCGAAGCGCGAGCGACCGGATCGGCCGATGCGTCGGTGCTCGGGCTCGTCGCTCCGGACCTCGGTCTCGCAGGGCGTTTCGTCGTGGACCTCGTGGCGTCGGGTCCGGCGTCGGAGCCGGCGATCAACGGGACCGTGCGCCTCCAAGGCGGGCGGTACCGCGTGGCCGGCTACTCCTTCGACGACATCGAGGGAAGCGTCCGTCTCCTCGGCTCTTCCGGAGAGATCGAGAGCCTGCGCGCGAGGGTCGGCGACGGCGAGGCGTTCGTTGCGGGCCGCTTCCGCCTCGCGGGAACACGCCTTCAGGATTTCCGTCTCACGGCGCAGGGCCGCCGCATCGGCATCCGGGCCGTTCCGGCTCTGCGCCTGACGATCGACGCCGACCTCGTCGCGACCGGCAACGAGTCGGGCAACCAGCTGCGCGGCGAGATCACGCTGCTGCGCGGGACCTACTCGCGGGACGTCGAGGTCACGCTGTCGGACCTCCTGGCGCGCAGCCGGCCGGCCGGTGTGGTCGCGATTCGCGAGCCCTGGAAGGAGCGCACGTCGTTGGACGTGCGGATCGTCTCGGCCGCCGCCCTCGAGGTCCGCAACAACCTCGCCCGCCTTTCGGGGAGCGTGGATCTGCGCGCCCGGGGCACCCTGGCCGATCCCATCCTCGTCGGGCAGGTGCGCCTCGACGAGGGCGGCAGCATCGTCTTCAGCGACATCCGCTACGAGATCGAGGCCGGAACCCTGACGTTCTCGAACACCGGCCAGATCGCGCCGTTCGTCGACCTTCGTGCCCGCGCCGAGGTGAGAGGCTACAACCTGGTCGTGCTGCTCGTCGGGACGTGGCCGCGGATTCAGGCGAGCTTCACGTCGGATCCGCCGCTCGCCAACGACGCGATTCTGGGCTTGCTCCTCTCCGGAACGCCGCCCGACACGCGCAACCCGACCGACACGGCCAGCCAGCTCGTCTCGGCCGCGGGCGGCGCCGTCGCCGGAGCCGCCACGGCTCCGCTCCGCGAACAGACCAAGCGCCTCTTCCGGCTGGACCGCTTCCAGATCGACCCGGTCTTCACCGGCAGCCAGATCACGACGGTCCGCGGGACGATCGGCAAGCAGGTCACGCGGGATCTGTCGGTGACCTCCTCCATCGCCCTCGATGCGAGCAGGGACCCGATCATCCGCGTCGAGTGGCAGGCGACCAACGACATCTTCGTGCAGCTGCTCCGCGACGAGAACGGGATCCTCTCGATCAGCGTTCGGCGGCGCCAGCGCCTGTGAGGCGGGCCGTCGCCCTGGCCGGCCTGCTGACCGCGTCGCTCGCGGCATCGGGCGGCGTGGCCGCGGGGCAGGTCCCGCCGGAGCTCTTCGGGCTCCCCGTCGAGTCGATCGCCTTCACCTCCGACGGGCCCGCCGACGCGAGGGAGGTCGCAAACCTGGCGGCGTTCCGAATCGGCCGACCGCTCTCCGCGGATGACGCGGGCGCGACCATCCAGAACCTCTTCGCGACGGGCGACTACACGAACATCCTGGTCGCGGCGGCCCCGGCGCCGAGTGGGGGCGTCGCGGTGACGATCCATCTGTGGCGCGCGTACCGCGTCGGCCACATTGTCTTCGTCGGCCGCTCACGCATGTCGCGCGAGGCCATGCTTCGCGCGGTGCCGGTTCAGGAGCGAGGCCCGTTCGACGCGGCCGCGCTGGCCGAGGGCGCCAACGCCCTCCAGCGCCGGCTCGCGACCGAGGGATACATCCATGCGCGCGTCGACCCCGAAGTCACGTTCGATCCGGCGACCTTCACGGCCGAGGTCGCTTTCCGGATCGACGCCGGAACAGCGGCCGTCGTCGCCCAGCCGGTCTGGGACGGGGAGATCGCGCCGTTCACGGAGGAGGCCCTGACCGCGCGGCTCAGGCTCCGGGTCGGCCGGCCTTACCGGGAAAACGCCGCTCGGTCGGCGGCGGAGCGGCTCCGCAAGTTCCTGCTCGAGCAGGGAAGGTTTCGGGCGTCGGTCGACCTCATCGCCGCGGAGCCGACCGAGGACGGAACGGCGATCCGTCCGGTCTACCGGGTCGCGGTCGGGCCGGTCTTCGAGATCGAGGCGACCGGCATCCGGGTCAAGCGCGTGCGGAGCGAGTTCCTCTCCCTTCTCGACGCCGAGTCGTTCGACGAGGATCTCGTGCAGCAATGGATCGACACGGCGCGTCAGGACCTGCAGGAGAGGGGCCGGTACCGGGCGCAGGTCGAGGCGAAGACGGAGGGGCAGGATCCGGTCACGCTGCGGGTTCGGGTCGACGAGGGGCCGAGGTACGCGGTCCAGACGATCGTGTTCGAAGGGAACACGTCGGTCTCCAACGAGACCCTGCGCAGCCTCATCGTGACGCGCGAGAGGGGACTCCCTGTAATCCGCAACGGCTTCCTCGTGGACGACGAGCTCCAGCGGGACGCCGACGCGATCCTCGCCTACTACCAGACGCGCGGATGGATCGGGGCAAAGGTCGAGAGGCCGGCGGTGACCGACAATCCGAAGCCGAACCGTCTGGACGTGACGTTCCGCATCGTCGAGGGGCCGCGAACCTTCGTGGCGAGCCGCGACGTCCAGGGCGCCGACCACCTCACGCCGGCCGAAGTGGATTCGGCCCTGACGATCCGGGTCGGGGAGCCCTTCAATCCCTCCGCCGTGCGTCAGGACGCCCTCAACCTGACGAACCGCTACTGGAACACGGGATGGCGCGAGGCGTCGGTCAGAAACCACTGGACCCTTTCCGAGGACAAGACGAAGGTCGACGTCGTGTTCACCGTCGACGAGGGCATCCGGACGTTCTTCGGCAAGACGATCATCCGAGGCAACGCCGTGACGGAGATGAGCCGCGTGGAGAGGCAGGTGGCGTGGAAGGAAGGGGATCCCTTTTCCGAGGCAATGATCGCCGACACCCAGCGCAACCTCGCGCGGACGGGCGTGTTCCGATCGATCGAGATCCGACCGCAGCCGGCCGATCCCGACAACCAGGAGCACACGGTCGACATCGAGCTTTCCGAGGCCCGCCGCCTCTCGCTCCTGTACGGCGTGGGATATCAGTACGCACCGGGCGCCACGAACCCGAGCGATCCGTTCGCGACGGCGGGGATCACCTACCGGAACCTGTTCGGACGGATGCAGTCCGTCAACTTCGAGGTGCAGTACGCTCCGATTTCGCAGCGCGGCTACGCGGTCGCGAACTTCGTCGAGCCTTACCTCTTCAACACGGACTTCCCGCTCACGGTCGCGGCCTTCGCGAGCCGCGAGCCGATCCAGGACGTGGACATCAATCGGTTGGGCACGTTCATCGAGTCGGTTCGTCAGTTCGGCTTTGTTCGAGTCGGCTTGAGGTATTCGTACCAGTACATCAAGCCCACCAATCCGGAGGACATCTCCAAGATCGCCCTCGAGAAGTACCCGCTCTCCGCATTCCCGGTCCAGCAATCTGCCGTCGTCCCGAACCTTCTCTACGATCGCCGGGACGACGTGCTCGATCCGCACAAGGGCTATTACCTCTCGATGGCCGGCGCCTACGCCTTCCCGTTCCTCTCGGCCAACGCCCAGTACGGAAAGGTGTCCGGACAGGTGGCGTCGTTCTGGAGCATGTTCGGCGGAGTGCTCGCCGCGTCCTTTCGCGCGGGAGCGATCTACGGCAAGCTCCAGACGGTTCCCATCGCCGAAAAGTTCTTCGCCGGAGGCTCTTCGTCGGCGCGCGGCTTCGATACGAACCTGGAAGGCATTCCCGCGACTCTCGGGCCGGACGGCAACATCAACAACGCCGCCGACATCACCGTGGACTACAACACGCAGGCCACTGTGCCGTCGGCGCAGACGCCCGGAGCGCAGCCCTGCGCGACCCTCTACCCGGTTCAGGCGCAGCAGAATCCCCTCCTCACGCAGTACGACTGCAGCCCGGGACCTCGGATCGTCGGCGGCAACAGCTTCGTCGCGATGGGGCTCGAGTTCCGGCTTCCGATTGCCGGGAATTTCGGCGTCTCGCTCTTCTACGATCTCGCCCAGGTCTGGGCGAGCGCTGGGGCCATCAATTTCCACATCGGAGGAAGCTCGGGTCTGAGCCAGTCCGTCGGTTTGGGGGTCCACTACATGACGCCGATCGGCCCGCTCCGCCTCGAGGTCGGCCGGCCGGTCGTGCTGCAGACCATCCCGTTTCAGATCACGCGCAGCGTCCTGCCGGACGGAAAGACGCCCTGCGACAACCGTCCGAACGCTCCGTCCGAGACGTCGTGCATCCTGTCTCCCGGGCCCGGCGGAACCGCCCCGTCGGTCAGGCAGACGGCCCGCGTCTTCCTGTCGATCGGGTATCCGTTCTAGAGAACGCCGGAGATCCGAGCAACGCTACAATGCGGCCATGCCGCTCTTCGAGTACCGCTGCCGCGAGTGCAATCGGTTCTTCGAGGAATTCGTCCTCGGCGACGCGAAACCGCGCTGTCCGCAGTGCCGGAGCGCGAGGCTCGAGAAGCGGCTGTCGGTGTTTGCCGTGAGCTCCGGCGGCTCCTCGGCGTCTCCGTCCGAGTCGCCGGGCGGATGCGGGACCTGCGGTGATCCCCGCGGCCCCGGTTCCTGTTCGGTGAACTAGGCCTCGTCTCCGGATTCGCTCGGAACGCCGGCCGGGCTCGCCGACAGCTCGCGCTCCCGCGACGCGAGCGCGCGGCGCAGCGCCTCCGGATCGTCTTGCGTGGAGGCCGAGAGCCCGGTAAACGGCGCCTCCGCGAGCGCCTCGCGCCATGGGAGCGCCGGGAGGCCTCCCGCCTGCAGCGCGCGGATCAGCTTGAGCGTCCGGAAGGCGTCGAACCAGGTGTTCGCGTGGCGCCGGAGTGTCGCCGCGTCGCCCGAGCGCGCGATCGCCTCGCGCAGTGCGGCGAAAGCGCCCATTTTCTCCAGGCTCGCGACGAGCAGCTCCGCCTTGAAGAACGGGTTGCCGCGGGGGAGCTCGTCGAGTGCGGCCTCGAGCCGGGCGCCGGACCGGGCGACGGCGTCGATCGAGCGCAGCCAGGCGCCGAGATGCGCGAACGTCGCGGGGTGGTAGAGGCGAAACGCCGCGAGGGCCCCCTTCCGGTCGAGCAGCTGCGAGAGCGCCTTGCCCGTGCCGAACGGAACGCGATCGGAGACGCGGCCGTCGAGGACGAATGGCGCCCCGGACAGGCGCTCGATCCCGCCGACCTTCGCGAGCTTGTCGAGAACGTAGAAATCCTCGGCGGCGTTCTTGCGCGGGAAGCCGCGCACCGCCGCGTACGCCCACGGCCGGATCGCGAGGCAGCTGCCCATCGACTCGTAGGCGTACGGCGACTCCGCCCAGGCGAGGCCGAGGACGTAGTAGCGCAGCGAGATCTCGTAGAGGCGGGCCGCCTGCGCCAGGTCCGGGTCGTCGTGGAAGCGGTGCTCGAAGAAATAGAGCGCGGCGGCGAGGCCCTCGTCCTCGAGCGCCCCCGTCTGGTCGAAGGCGTCGTTGGAGAGGAGCGTGTCGGCGTCGGTGTTGTGGATCCACGGCGAGGCGATCCGGCCCGCCGCGTGGAGCCGGAGCACGAAGTCGTTGCCGATCTTGCGGGCGAGCCCGACGCCCTGACCCTCCGGGAGGAAGCGGCCGGGCCCGGACCGGTCCACGACGACGACGGCGCCGTGCGGGTAGCGCAGGGCCGAGATCGGCGGCTCGCTCCCGAGGTCGGCCAGCGACTTCGCGGCTTCGGCGAGCCGGGCGCCCGAGGCCCGGTTGGCCTCGTGGACCGCCGCGGGCGAATCGGCCCGGGCGTTGAGCACGACGACCACGAGCGTCTCCCCGCGGGGCCCGCGGGGAATCGAGCCGAGCGTGTCGAAGAGGCTCTGGCCCTCTCCGTACGCGGGAACGACGACGGCGTGCCCGAAGGATCCGTCGAGGCGGTCCGCCGTTTCCGCCTCCGGCTCGGCGTAGCGAGAGAGGTATTGCTCCACCGGCTTCTTCGAGGGCACGGCCGGAGTCTATCGTTCAGTAGAGCGCGGCGCGGACGGGGAGCGACGCCACGACGCGAGCCTCGGCGTCGAGGATCTCGTCGAGGCGCGGGCGGACGTCCTCCTCGCGGAAGTAGGCGAGGGCGAGCTCGTGGTAGAGACCCTGGTGGCGGACCTCGGATCTCGCGAGATCCCGGTAGAACTCCTTGAGTCCGCCTTCGGGCAGCGCGGCCGCGACGAGACCGAACCGCTCGCAGCCGCGTGCCTCGACGACGGCCGCCGTCAGGAGACGGTCGAGGAAGTAGGCGTCGCTCCCCTCGCGAAACTTCTCCGCGAGGCGCCGCAGGTAGACGCTGCGGACGTCGGGTCCCAGGATCAACCCCTTCTCGGCGATCCGCGCCTGGACGGCCTGGAAGTGCTGAAGCTCCTCGATCGCGAGAGCGATCAGGCGCTCGACGAGGAGGGCGCGGTCCGGATAGTGCGCGACGAGGGCGAGCGCGGAGGCGGACGCCTTGCGCTCGTTCGCCGCATGGTCGAGCAGGAACGCATCGAACTCGGTGAGAACGGCCTCGGTCCAGGCCGGGCTCGTCGCCAGGCGCAGGCGCATGGGCGAGAGTCCGCGGAGCTCGACCTACCCGCCGCTGACGGCCGGCAGGATGGCGATCTCGGCGCCTTCCGGGACGCGCATCGCGAGCCCTCCGCCGTCGCGGATGTTGGTCTCCGCGACGAAGAGGTTGACGTGCGGCCGCACCTCGCCCTGCTCGGTCAGGATCCGCTCCTTGAGCCCCGGATACGCCGTTCCGAGCGCCGAGATGGCGTCGGCGACGGTCGCCGGCGACGCCGCGAGCGCGACGAAGGAGATGCCGCCCGAGAACGGCCGCAGCGGCCCCGGGATCAGGAACCGCACCGCCATCAGGCGGCCCGCCTCGTCCTGGCCGTGGTACGACGCGACTTCACGCCGCGGGCACGGCTCCGCACGTTCTCGGCCGTCGCCGCCTTGACGCACACAATCGGCGGCAGTCCCTCGTGGAGGAGCGTCCAGGTGCGGCCTTCGTCCCGGGAGCCGTAGAGCTTGCCGCTCCGCGTCCCGAAGTAAATGCCAGCGGGGTCGAATGCGTCCACGGCCATGGCGTCCCGGAGGACGGTCTCCAGCGCATCCTTCTGGGGAAGTCCCCGGGTCAGCGGCTGCCACGAGGCGCCGGCGTCGCGCGTCCGGTAGACGCGCAGGCGGCCGTCGGGAGTGCAGCGGAACCCGTCCGAGTGGATCGGCACGATGTACGCCGTGTCCGGGTCCCGCGGATGGATGCCCATGCAGAATCCGAAGTCGGACGGGACGCCGTTCGCCACGTCCTTCCACGTATCGCCGCCGTCGTCGGAGCGGTACAAGCCCCAGTGGTTCTGGAGGAACAGCCGGCCCGGTCGAGCGCGGTGGTGCACGACCTTGTGGACGCACTGTCCGAACTCGGGATAAGGATCGGGGAGGTACTCCATCCGCACGCCCTGGTTGCGCGCCTGCCAGGTCTTTCCTCCGTCGTCGGAGCGGTAGACGCCGCCCGTCGAGATCGCGATGGTCAGGCGGCCTTCCTGCGACGGGTCGACGAGAATCGTGTGGAGGCAGAGGCCTCCGCCGCCGGGTTGCCACTTCTCGCGGTGCGGATGACCCCAGAGGCCCGGGTTCAGCGTCCACGTCTTGCCCGCATCCCGCGACTCGAAGAGGGCCGAGGGCTCGACGCCGCAATAGAGGAGGTCCGGTTCCGAGGCTCGGCCGGGCGCGATCTGCCAGATGTTCTTCAGCGCGGCGCCGGAGCTTTCGGGGAAGCGCACGAGCGGCACCTCCGGGCGCTCCCAGGTCTTGCCGAAGTCGTCGCTCCACGCGAGCTCCGCACCCCAGTGCATGCTCGAGGGCGCCGCCCAGATCCTCTTCCGGCCGGCCCGCGTGTCGAACGCCGCGCCGTAGACCGAGGAGCCCGGGAAGAACGGCCCCGCCATGGACCACCGGCGGCGGTTCGGGCGGGAGCCGAAGAGGAAGAGTCCCTTCATCGTTCCGACGAGCAGGAGCGTGTCGCCGTCGCGGACGGAGAGGGCGGAGGACGTGGGCGTCTTGAGTTTCTTGGCCGGCATGGAGGGAGTCTACGGGAAATCGAGGGTTCAGGTTCCCGCAAGAGAGAGCCAGCGGGCCCAGACGGCTTCGACCTGCGCCCGCAGCGCTTCCGCGGAACCGTCGTTGACGATGACGTCGTCGGCCCGCTTCACGGCCTCCTGCGGCGGCATCTGCGCCGCGATGCGGCGGCGCGCGTCGTCCACGGTGCCTCCCCGCTCGATCCAGCGCCGGATCCGCTCCTCGGCGGGAGCCACGACGAGCAGGACGACGTCGTACTCGTCTTCGGTCCCCGCTTCGAAGAGAAGGCTCGCCTCGCAGACCGCCACCTTTGCCCCGGCCCAGGCCGCCTGCCCGAATCGCCGCTCGCGCTCCTCGCGGACGAGCGGGTGGAGGCGCGCCTCGAGCTCCCGGCGCCGGGCCGGATCGGCGAAGACGATCTCGGCGACGCGCGCTCGGTCGACGTTCCCGGACGCGTCGAGGACGGCGTCGCCGAAGAGATCGCGCGCCGCATGCGCGGCGGCTCCCCCGGGGCGGTAGAGCTCGCGGACGAGCTCGTCCGCGTCGAAGACGGCTGCGCCGCGGTCCGCGAGCAGGCGCGCCACCGTGGATTTCCCGGACGCGAGGCCCCCCGTCAGGCCGACCTTCAGCACAGCCAGAGGTCTCCCTCTCCCCCCGCGGGGGGAGAGGGCAGGGGTGAGGGGGGGATCATCGGCCTGTTCCGGCGACGACCTGGCCGCCCTTCATCACCCAGTCGACCTTCTCGAGGACGGACACGTCGGAGAGCGGGTCGCCCGCGACCGCGACGAGGTCGGCGAACGCCCCTTTCTCGATCACGCCGATCTGGCCCGTCAGGCCCAGGAGCTCGGCGGCGTTCGTCGTGGCGGTGCGGATGGCCTCGATCGGAGACATGCCGAGCTTGACCTCGTGTCCGAACTCCGCGGCCTGATTGATCTCGGTCCAGGGAAAGCCCCCCGCGTCCGTGCCGAGCGCGATCTTGACGCCGGCGTTGCGGCAGTTGGCGAAGGACCTGGCCAGGGTCTTCGGCATCTCGGCCCAGATTCCCCGGCCCTCGCGGGCCCGCGGCTCGGCGACGTAGGCCGAAACGGTCAGGGTGGGGCAGAGGAAGATGCCTTTCTTCGCCATCTCGGCGGCGACCTCCGGACGGATCGAGTCTCCGTGCTCGACGGAGTCGACGCCGGCGGCGACCGCCATACGGACGCCGGTATCCGACGTCGCGTGCGCGGCCACTTTCGCGCCGCGGCTGTGGGCCTGGGAGACGACCGCCTCGATCTCTTCCTTCGTCCAGTTCGGCGGAGAATCGACGTAGCCGTCGGCCGTCATGTGGAGCCCGCCGGTGTTCGCATAGATCTTGACCCAGTCGGTTCCGTAGGAGAGCTGCTCGCGGACGGCCTTGCGGCAGCCCTCGGCGCCGTCGCAGACCATGACGCCGGTCGGAAACTTCCAGTCCGGGCGGAAGTGAAGGAGGGGGTACGAGCCGGTCGTCGAGAGCGCGGGGCCGACGACCTTGAGGCGAGGACCCGGCACGACGCCTTCGTTGACGGCGTCCCGGATCGCGACGTCGTCGTATCCGGCCCCTTCGGTCTCGAGGTCTCGCATCGTCGTGAAGCCGTGGGAAAGGCCGATCTGCATTGCCCGAACGGCGCGCACGACGCGGTGCGCCGGGTATTCCTTGAGGATCTGGTCCTCGTACTCGCGCTCGGTCGCGTCTCCCTGCAGAAGGATGTGGGTGTGCACGTCGGCGAACCCGGGCATCAGCACCCGGTCGCCGAGGTCGATCACCGTGGCACCGGCGGGCGCCGTCGTCCCGACGCTGTCGATCCGGTCGCCGACGACCACGACGACGGGCCGCTCCAGGTACCGCCCGGACCGCACGTCGAGCAGCCGCGCCGCGCGGACGGCGACCGGGGGCTTCGCCGGAGGCTCCGCGGCCAGGATCGGGAAGGACGCGGCGAGCGTCAGGGCGGCCGGAATGAGCCGTTTGTTCACGGGGTCCTCCTCGAAATTGCCCGAAAGCCTATCGCGAGGGGAATGGGCGGCGGCGCTCTCTCCCCGAAACCTTCGAGTGGGAGCGCCGTAGACTCCTGTAGAGTGTCGAGAGGAGACTCGATGGCGTCGAAAAGTGACCTTCTGCAGGGAACCCTGGACGTGCTGGTCCTGAAGACCCTGTCGGCCGGCCCGATGCATGGCTGGGGCATCTCCCAGCGAATCCAGCAATGGTCCGAGGACGTCCTGGAGGTCAACCAGGGCTCTCTCTACCCGGCGCTGCACCGGCTCGAGGAGAAGGGCTGGATCGCCGCCGAGTGGGGCAATTCCGAGAACAACCGGCGGGCGCGCTTCTACAGCCTGACGCGGTCCGGCCGGCGCCAGCTCGCCGAGGAGACGGAGAACTGGGAGCGGTTCGTCGCGGCCGTCGGACGGGTCCTGGCCGCGGCGCAATAAAGGGGAGGACGCGATGCTCCGCAGGATCGCCGGCAGCCTCGGAAACCTCTTCGGAGGGCGCCGCGAGAAGGAGCTCGACGAGGAGATCGCCTTCCACATCGAGCAGGAGACGAAGAAGAACGTCGCCCGCGGGATGGCGCCCGACGAGGCGCGGCGGCAGGCCCTCGTCCAGTTCGGCGGGGTCGAGAAGGCGAAGGAGGAGACGCGCGAGGCCGGCCGCGCAATGCTCTTCGAGACCATTCTGCAGGACGTGCGCTACGGGTGGCGGACCCTGCGTCAGAGTCCCGGCTACGCCGCCGCGGCGATCCTGACGCTCGCGCTCGGCATCGGCGCCAACACCGCGATCTTCTCGGTCGTGCATGGCGTCCTTCTGCAGTCCCTCCCGTACGGAGGCGGCGATCGCCTCGTGCGCGTCCGCGTCGACGCGCCGGGAGCGGGCGTCGAGAACGGACACTTCGCGGTTCCCGAGATCCAGGACGTCCGCAACCTGAGCCGCACGCTCGAGGGCGTCGTCGAGTATCACTCGATGTATTTCGTGCTCCTCGGAGGCTCGGAGCCCCAGCGCGTCCAGACCGGAGTCGTCTCGGCCAACTACTTCGACACCCTCGGCGTGACGCCGGTCGTCGGCCGAACGTTCCTTCCGGGCGAGGACAAGAAAGGCGCGGAAGCGGTGCTCGTCCTGTCGTACAGCTACTGGATGCGGGCCTTCGGGGGCGACTCCTCCGTCGTCGGCCGCGTCTTCACGATGAACGATCATCCCCACACGGTCATCGGCGTTCTGCCGCCGATCCCCGGCTATCCCGAGGACAACGACGTGTACATGCCGGTGTCGGCATGCCCGTTCCGGTCGGATCCGTCGATGGAGAACAACCGGCAGATGGGCATGATGGAGGTCTTCGGGCGTTTGAAGCCGGGCGTCCGCTTCGAGGCGGCGCGCTCGGACCTCGCGTCCGTGGCCGCGCGCATGGCCCACGACCATCCCTCGGACTACCCGGCCTCCGCGCACCTGTCGCTCGTGCCGGTCTCCCTGCGCGAAGAGATGACGCGGCAGGCGCGGCCGACGTTTCTGCTGCTCTTCGGAACGGTCGGCCTCGTCCTGCTGCTCGCCTGCGCCAACGTCGCGAACCTTTCGCTCGCGCGCCTCGTGCGCCGCGAGAAGGAGATGGCGCTGCGGTCGGCGCTCGGCGCGGGCAAGGGGCGGCTCACGCGCCAGCTCCTGACGGAGAGCCTCCTGGTCTCGCTGACCGGCGGGCTCGTCGGCATCGGGATCGCCGCCGCGGGGCGAGGCCTTCTCGTGCACTTCGCGAAGCGCTTCACGCCGCGCGCGCCCGAGATCTCGGTCGACGTGCCGGTGCTCATCTTCTCGCTCGCGGTGTCTCTCGCGGTCGGGATCGTGCTCGGCCTGCTGCCGGCGCTCTCCCCGAAGAGGCCGCTGTCCGCGGCGCTCCAGGAGGGACGCGACGCGTCGGGATCGACGCCCGCGAGGCTGCGCGTGCGCAACGTCCTGATCGCCGCACAGGTCGCGATCTCTTTCGTCCTCCTCGTCGGGGCGGGCCTGATGCTGCGGACGCTATGGAAGCTTTCGCACGTGGACACCGGGTTTCGCACCGAGCACGTGCTCACGGCGCACCTCGCCCTGAACTTCACGCGTTACTCGAACCGTGAGCAGCGGCTCGCGTTCCAGGACCAGCTCCTCGAGCGCCTTTCGGGCGAGCCGGGTGTGCGCTCGCTCGCGCTCGCCGGCAACTTTCCGTTGAACGAAGGCGGGCCCTCGAACGGCCAGTACGAGGTCGAGGGCCGTCCCGCCGCCTCGCCGGACCAGAAGCCGCGCGCGGATTTCCAGCGGGTCAGCGCCGACTACTTCGCGACGATCGGCGTGCCCGTGCTGCGAGGACGCGCCCTCGCCAACTCCGACCGGTACGAGGCGCCCATCGTCGCGGTCGTCAACGACCACATGGCCCGCCACGTCTGGCCGGGCGAGGACCCTCTCGGCAAGCGGATCCGCGTCGAGACCGACCGGGACAAGTTCACCTGGATTCCGATCGTCGGCGTCGTCGGCGACGTCCGCCAGTATTCGATCGCCGATGCGCCGCTCGACCAGGTGTTCCTGTCGATCCGCCAGTTCCCCGGCCTCGGATCGCTGCTGATCCGGACGGACGGCGACCCTCGCCGCCTCGAGCGATCCGTGCGCGCCGCCGTGCACGCGATCGGACCCGAACAGCCGGTCGACCGGATCCGCACCCTCGACGAGGTCCGCGCCGGCGCCCTGGACACGCCGCGCCTGACGGCGACGCTGCTACTCCTCTTCGCGAGCCTCGCTCTGGCGATCACGGCCACGGGAATCGCCGGCGTCATCGGTTTCTCGGTCGGCCAGCGCCGCCAGGAGTTCGGGATCCGGATGGCGCTCGGCGCCCTTCCCGGTACGGTCCGCGCGATGGTCCTGCGCCAGGGCATGCGCCAGGTCGCGATCGGCCTCGCCCTGGGTCTGGCGGCGGCGCTGGTGCTGACGCGGCTCTGGTCGAGCCTGCTCTACGAGGTCTCACCGACGGATCCGCCGACGTTCCTCGTCGTCGCCGTCATGCTGCTCGGGGTCGCGGCGATCGCCTGCCTCATTCCGGCGCGGCGCGCCACGGCGGTCGACCCGATGGTGGCGCTGCGGGGCTGACGGTCGACCGGTCTGATATGAAACGCTCGTGGAAGTCACGAGCGTCGCCCCGTTTCTCGACTACTGGGAGAAGGTGCGCGGCCGGACCGTTCGCGTCGTGGACCGGATCCCCGCCGACCGCGTCGAGTGGACGTGGCAGCCGGGCAGGTTCACGCTCGGGGATCTCGTGCGCCACCTCGCCGCGATCGAGCGCTACATGTACGCCGAGAACGCGGCGCGGCGGCCATCCCGGTATCCGGGACACGGGCGCGAGCTCGCCGACGGGTTCCCGGCCGTCCGCGCCTTCTTCGACCGCTGTCACGCCGAAAGCGTCGAGATCCTGAAAAGCCTCTCCGACGCCGACCTGCGCGAGAAGTGCGTCACGCCGGGGGGTGCCTCGCTCTCCGTCGGGAAGTGGCTGCGCCTGATGGTCGAGCACGAGATCCACCACCGCGGCCAGCTCTACATGGCGCTCGGCGTGCTCGGCGTGGCGACGCCGCCGATCTACGGGCTGACGTCCGAAGAAGTCCGGGAGCGCAGCCGGGGGAGCGAGACCTAGGACGCGCGGCGGATCGGCGTCGGCGCGCGTCCGGCCGTGGTGTCGGCGATCTCGAGCGGAATCCGGAGGCGGACCTCGCAGCCGCCCTCGGGGGCGGGGCCGAGGGTCAGTGAGTGCGCGCCCGGATACAGCGCCTCGAGCCGCCGGCGCGTGTTCGCGAGGCCGATGCCGGGCGAGGCGTCTTCCCGCAGGCCGGGCCCGTTGTCGCGGAGGGTCAGCAGCAGAGCCGGGCCCTCGGCGCGCGCCGAGATCCAGATCCTTCCGCGGCCGCCGCGCCGCGTGAGGCCGTGCTTGATCGCGTTCTCGGCCAGGGGTTGTAGGAGGAACGTCGGTACGCGCGCCGCCGCGGCCGCCGGCTCGACGTCCAGCGTGACCTCGAGCCGGTCTCGGAACCGGACCTTCTCGATCTCCAGGTACTTGTCGAGGATGGCGAGCTCCTCCTCGAGCGCGACGAGCGGCGTCTCCTCGGAACGCAGCGACAGGCGGAGGAGCTCGCCCAGGCGGATCACCATCTGTCGCGCGCGCTCGGGGTCGGCGCCGATGAGCGGCAGGACGCTGTTCAAGGTGTTGAAGAGGAAGTGGGGCCGCAGCTGGAACTGCAGGGCGTCGAGCTGAGCCTCGACGAGCGCGGTGCGCAGGCGCTCCCTCGACTCGAGACGTCGGACCCGGAGACGGAAGCCCGCGGCGACGACGGCGGCGGCGGCGAGGAGCGCCGCGATCCGGAACCACGTCGTCTGCCAGAAGTGCCGACGCACGAGAACCTCGATCGACGCGCCGTCGCGGTTCCAGATGCCGTCCTCGTTGGCCGCGACGACCAGAAAGCGGTAGTGGCCGGGAGGGAGGTTCGTGTAGTACGCCGCCCGCCGGGGCCCCGCATCGACCCACTCGCGGTCGAATCCCTCGAGGCGAAAGCGGAATCGCACCGCGGGCGGATTCCGGAAGGCGAGGCCCGTGTAGCCGAACTCGACGCGGTCGGTCCCGGGCGCGAGGTCGATCCGCGCGGCGACGGATCGGGGCGTGCCATCGGCAACGACCTGCTCGAGAACGACCGCGGGCGGGAGTCGATTGAGCTCGATCTGCGCCGGGTCCGCCATCGCCAGGCCCTTGATCGTCGCGAACCAGAGGCGCCCGTCCCGGGTGCGCCCGCCGCCGTGCTGCGTGCCGTTGCACTCGGCCGGAATCATCCGGGCCGCGGTTCCGAACGTGACGCGATCGGTGATCCCCCCGGCCGAGCGCCCGGCGGCCTCGAGCTCCGCGAGAGAAACGCGGAAGACCCCGCTGTTCGAGGTCAGCCAGAGGAACCCGCGGCCGTCCTCGAGGACCTTCTGGGGCGCATCGTGGAAGAGGCCTTCCTTCTGCCGGTACGTCGTGAAGCGCCCGTTCCGAAAACGCGAGAGCCCGCCGCGCGTCGCGAACCAGTAGGTGCCGTCGCCGTCCTGGTAGGTCGACATGACGACGTCGTGGGCGAGCCCGTCGCGCGTCGTGAAGGTGCGGAAGCGGCCTTCGACGTAGCGCGTCACCCCGCCGCCGAAGGTCGCGATCCAGATCGCGCCGTCCCGATCCTCGAACAGGCCGAAGATCTGGTCGCTCCCGAGCCCGTCGCGCGCGCGGTATGTCGTGAACCGCCCATCCTCGAAGCGGCTGACCCCGGCGGCCATCGTGCCGACCCACACGCGGTCGGAGCGGTCGACGAGGATCGAGATGACGCCGTTGCCGGCAAGGCCGTCCCTGGAGGTGTACCGGGTCATTCGAGCGCCCTCGATCCGATAGAGCCCGGCGCCCTTCGTGCCGACCCACAGCGCCCCGTGGTGATCCTCGGCGATCGCGCCGACCGGCCCGTCGAATCGCGCGAACGTCTCGAACCGCTCGGCGCCGGGCGGACGGCGGTTCAGGGCGCCGTCCGCGGTACCCGCCCAGAGGTTGCCGCGGCTGTCCTCGAAGACCGACCAGAGCTTGTCCTCCGAGAGCCCGTCCCGCGGCCCGTAGAAGACGATGCGCTGTTCTTTCATGCGATCGAGGCCGCCGTCGGCGGTGCCGACCCAGAGGCTTCCCTCGCGGTCCTCGCGGAGCGCGATCACGCGGTCGCTCGAGAGTCCGTCCGCGGCGCCGTGGCGCTCGAACCGGCCGTTGCGGAAACGGAAGAGACCGTTCTCCGTCCCGATCCATAGGCTTCCGGCCGTGTCGCGAAACAGAACGTGCACGACGGCGTTGCTCATCCCCATGCCGTCGGAGAGCCAGGTGACGGCGTCGCCGTCGACGCGGGCGAGGCCGCGTCCGGTGCCCACCCACATCCCGCCGTCGGCGTCCGGAAGGAGGGCGTACGCGGCGCCGGGGAACGCGCCGCCCGCGATTCGCGGGACGAAGCGCTCGCCGTTTCGGCGCGCGGCGCCCCACGGGCCTCCGACCCAGAGGTCGCCGCGGCCGTCCTCGCCGATGGCGACGACCAGACCGGGAACTCCCCGGCACTCATTGAACGTCTCGGCCTGGTCGCCGACGATGCGCGTAGCGCCGAGACCGGAGCCCACCCAAAGCGCGCCCTCCCGATCCTCGTAGAGGGCGTCGATCACGACGCGGTCGACCCCTTCGAGCCGGAACGGGGTGAACTCGCCTCCCCGGAGTCGGGCGAGACCCGACATCGTCCCGATCCAGAGCGTGCCGTCCCTCGCCTCCACGAGCGAGCGGACGAAGTCGTCGCCGAGGGCCGGAGTGTTTCGTCCATCGAAGATCGTGAACCGCACTCCGTCGAAGCGGATGAGGCCCTCCTGGGTCCCGAGCCAAAGGTAACCGTCGCGCGTCTGGACGATCGCCGTCACGGAGTTCTGCGGCAGACCCGAATCGCTCGTCCACACGTCGTGCCCGTAGCGCGAGAGCGGGATCTCGGGATTCAGGCCGAGAGCGAAGCTCGCCGCGAGGGCGGACGCGAGGACGGCGGCGAGTCGCCGGGCCGGGGCGGACAACACGGCCTAGAGGATCCCAAGAGCCGCCCGACCTCAAGCCATTCGGGACGAAGCGTCGCCGCGCCGGGACGAGGGCGCCGCGGTCAGGGACGGATCAGGGCGATGGCGATCAGGGTTTCGGCCGGACCGCCGCCTCTTCTGGCGGCCTCCTCGAGCGGATCTTCGAGCGCCCCGCAGTCGAAGGTCGTGCGCCTGGCGTCGACGTCGGTGGCAGCGAGGCGTCCGTTCGTCACGTCGGCAGCCGCAGCCGGGCAATGCAGCCGTTGTGGCCGTGCCGGTTTTCCAGGACGAATGTCCCGCCGTGGGCCTCGGCGATCTGCCGGCACAGGACGAGGCCGATGCCCGAGCCGCCCGGCTTCGTCGTGAAGAACGGCACGAAGAGGTTCGACGTGTTCGGAAGGCCGGGGCCGTCGTCGGCGACCCAGATCTCGACGAGGCCGGCGCCGCGCTTCCAGCCGAGGGCGACGCCGCCGCCGGTCTCGAGTGCCGCGTCGACCGCGTTGCGCACAACGTTGATGAGGAGCTGCTCGAGCTGGTCCGCGTCGGCCGAGATCACGAGCGAGGAGCCGGGGATGAGGCCGACCGGAAGCCGCGTCTCGAGCTCCGCGACGCGCCGGACGAGCGGCTCGAGCGCCACCGGTTCCGGGCGAGGTGGCGGCAGCTTCGCCAGCCGCGTGTAAGCCGTCGTGAAGCGGGAGAGTGCGGCCGAGCGCGACGCGATCACGGCGAGACCCTGGCGCAGGTCCGCACGCCAGTCGGCCGGAGGGTTTTCCCCGGCGGCGAGCGTCTGGAGGCTCCCGGCGATCGACTGAATCGGCGCGAGCGAGTTGTTGAGCTCGTGGCCGAGGA
>Ga0126381_100002324_pt1 | contig 20510 bp, 21 predicted proteins | sample PanSoiMetPlot_28_FD_96465 | JGI IMG/M metagenome (GOLD analysis project Ga0126381, IMG submission 96465) | Tropical forest soil microbial communities from Panama - MetaG Plot_28 | ecosystem: Environmental > Terrestrial > Soil > Tropical forest > Bulk soil | place: Panama | collected 2016-02-17
AACAGCGAGGGCAGATCGAATCGATGGTTCCATCCGTGTTCGTTCTGTGCGGGAATTCGGCAGACATGTTGATACTCGGCGTTCTCCGACCCCGACAGGAGGAGATAGGAATCGTGAAATGAGCCTAGCACGATGATTACGAAGAGGTAACTCGGGAAAACCCTAGGAACGATGGAGTGCCGATTGCAATCTGGTGGGTGGTTGTTGAGCACCCGTTGAGATCTTGTCGGAGAAGAGGTAAAGGAAATGGCTCAAGATTCTACATTACAATTCGTGCGTCGACTAAACGAAGACGGCACAATCGATTCCGTTTGCAGCGATTGCTATATCACCGTCGCAACTGCACATAGAGAATTGGAATTGTGGCGTGCGGAGTGCGACCACGTTTGCAACCCTACGCTGCTTGAATACTATGCAGAAAGTTCCGATAGATTGAAGACTTTACTCGATGCAGGCAAATGATTTGAAAAACCCCACACCAACAAGGTGGCCGGGTGGGGCTTCATTGTCGTGGCGTCGTTTACACCCTGCCATGCGCTGATTCCAAGCATCGTTGGAAAACACCGTCTCATTGCGTTCCGGGCGGATCACCGGCAAACCGGAAATTATGCCGGATTGTGGGACCAACTTCCGGTTAGCCGACAATACGGAAACTACGTATAAGCTGGACCGTGGCGTTGAGCAACTGAATGCGCATCAGCGAAGAGGAACAGAACTGCACGGACTTCGATTGGTTCTGCGTTGACAGCAACGGGAACGTCGGACACTTTGCATCCGCCGGATTCAAGACGTTACCGCCTACCGTTTCGGAATCGGCAGAGGACCTGAGCTTTCTCAGCGCGTTCTTCAATGGATTGAACGCTACTCCCGAGGCTCACGTACTGGATGAACTTCTCAGCCCAGAGCATCGCACTGAACGATACCTGCGCAGCTTTATCGCGATGGCAAATAGAGGACTGTTCTCATTCGACATCGAGTCATACCTCAAGTCCGATATTTGCTACTTCCGCGTTGCGATGCCCAAAGTGCCACTTCGCCTCGTGGACATACCTCCGAATGTCAGAGAAGTTCTCGGACGCACGATTCTGAAAGGCCATTTGCTTGAATCCTGCTCAACCCAAGTTCCAGGCTGTTGCATCCAACGACGGATATGACTCTTACGATTCTAAGTTGTCTAGAATACCTGAAAAATAGAGAGTGGTTAGCCGAGGTGCAGGAAAGTATCGGAAAAACGACCGCCCGGATTGCGGAAACGCGTCGCCTCATCAAGCGCTCCGACGAGATTATTGAGTCGCTAAAAGCTATCAGCTGGCCGTCCGATATTGCATCTTAACCCTGAATCTCCGTTTAGGTAGTAGCCTCATCGACGGGCGAAACCATTTCACCCGCCCAGCCCGTGCCATCGTCGGGCGGCGCACGAAGCGCCCCGTAGGTGTCCAGTGCTTCATCGCATCGCAGAAGAGTTGCATGCGACTCCCGGACTTTGGCCGATGTTTCTTCGCAGCAGCGGCGCATCGCTTCACAGAACTCCCACGTCACCCGTATCCGCTCAAGAGAAGAAGCCAGAAGCGCCATGCTCTCGGCAACGGGATCGCCAGAAAAAGCCATCAGAAACACCCATAATGGAATCGCTGAACTGTCAGAAAGGCAAAGTAGCAAGTTTGACCTAGAAGAGGAGAGAACCTGCTAACACTGTGCGCCGGTCGCACTCACAAGTCAACGAGGGCGGATTCGCGCCGGACTTCCAGGTCCGCTATGCGAATTTACCCAGACGCGCAGATCCTGAGACCTCGAGGACCACGATCTTTGGCCTGGTGGTAGATTCGAGTTCAGTGATGGCTGCGTGGAGAGCGCGCTTGAGCTCGCGCAGGTTAGTGGGGTTTTCGATGGCGCTACCGTAATGCTCCACAAATGACAGCGTGGTGCGGAGAACCTCAGCCAAAACCCGCGGAAACGGTTGTTGATACATGAACGGGCCGCCCCATTGGCAGTGCTCAGAGGAGGGCAGCCCTCAGCATATCACTGCAATTACATAGAGATAACTAGGGAAAACCCTAAGTCGATCCATGACATTTTCCCCCAGATCGTCAAATCGCCCAACAAAGAGGGGATTTATATGCTGGCGCACGAGTGCCCTTTCGTTGCGGCGTATAAAGCGTCAGCCTGTTCCGCGGGTGTAGTAAATCTCAATTGATAGTTACTGGTTAGTTGGCCTGGATCTGCCTGCCAGACTTCGCAGCGTTTCATGTTCTCGCCTGGGTGTGCGATTTCCCAGTCGTTAAAGGCCGACCCTTTCGAACAATCTGTGATTCCTTCCGACTGCGAGAGCGCTACGCCAAGTCGTGTTCTGCGACGTTGCTCTTCTGCGCAATCATCGTGTGGATTCCGAGGCGATGACCGATGTGACACGATACCCGAGCAGAACGCCTAGAGGGCACCTCGACTAAGATGCGGTCTCCGCTCAACCTCGACTACCGACGCCCCGAATTCACATGAATATCCCGCATCCTCGAGCCGTTTTCTCAGTTGCGCAAGCCTCTGTTGGATACGATCCTTTTCGTCCGTGTCAGGAGTGACTCGCGGAAGTAGTCTCAAAACCGTAAAGTAGGCCTCGCGCGCACGCTCATGGTTGCGCGAGTAGGTTTGAGGGGCTTCAGTCAAGTCAGCGATGTCGAGAAACGTATGTCCAGTCTCCAGATCAGTGAGAAGAAAATCTACGCCGATCTGGTTGGATTGACGCAGAAGGCGGGAAGTCACTGTATCTATGCCATTAGCCATGCCGCGATTCCACACGCCAAATAGATGCCCTCCGAGACGCCAGAGTGTGCTCAAGACCCGCCATTTGCGAAATAAAACCTACTCAAGATTCCGACAGACCGCCAACACCAGCCGGGTTTATGCTTAGTTATCGGATCAGGCGACAGACAATGGCGGATGATGGATTTGAAAGAGACGGTTCGGAAGAAGAACTGGCGCGCCCCGACGATCAAAAGCCGTCGGAAGCAACTGGTTCAGCGGTAGTTGAGGAAACAGAGGCCGGCGATGGAATGGTGGAGGAGGGCGGCGCCGGCGATCAATTGAGTGTGCTCAACTTATCTGTCGAGGCCTCTCCAGTGGAGCCACAGGCCCCGGCTCTCTTATACCCAATAGTGGGCTTTGGAGCTTCTGCAGGCGGGCTACAGGCTTTTAAGGAGATTCTCGAGAATCTGGATCCGAATACGGGTATGGCGTTTGTCCTGGTGACGCACCTGGCCCCAGATCAGAAGAGCTTCCTCTCTGAAATCGTTGAGCGATATACGAATATGCCCGTTTTGTCGATCGAGAACGGGCAACGTCCGCTGCAAAACCACCTTTACGTCCTGCTGCCCAATCAGTCACTTACGCTACGTGAGGGAATCTTCCGCGTAGAGCCTCCAGCTGCGGGAGAGCGCTTCCCGAAGACGATCGACAAGTTCTTCTATTCGTTGGCGGCGGATCAGAAAAACCATGCGATAGGCGTCGTGTTGTCGGGCGCGGATGCGGACGGTGCTCTGGGTTTGAAGGCAATCAAAGGGGAGGGCGGTATTGCGCTGGTGCAAAGCCCAGACACGGCGATGCATAGCGGCATGCCGCGAAGCTCTATCGCTTCAGACCACGTGGACCTGGTCATTCCCCCTGCGGAAATTGCACTGGAACTGGGTCGCTTGGCCCACCAATTCACGCGGCCCGAGGTGCGGTCGCTGGAAGAGGGCGTCATTTCGCCCGACGATGAGCAGTCGTTCCAGAAGATTCTGCAGCTCCTTCGGGGCCTTTCCGGACTCGACCTGCGCCAGTACAAGCCCGAAACGATACGACGCAGGATTGCGCGCCGGATGCTCCTGCTCCGGATGGATCATCTTGCAAATTACTTCCGCTTCTTGCAGACACGAGTCGATGAGCTGCGCACCTTGCAGGAAGACGCGCTCATCAATGTCACACGCTTTTTCAGAGATCCGGGGTTCTGGGAATCCCTGCGGGTCAACGTGCTGCCCGTTCTGATGCAAGACCGCTCGCCCGACAGGCCGATTCGAATCTGGTGCGCAGGCTGCTCGACGGGTGAAGAGGCGTACTCGCTCGCCATTGCTGTGCTGGAGTACCTGTCACTGCACAGCCTTGATACCCCGGTTCAAATCTTTGGGACGGATGCGAGCGATCAATCCATTGAGAGTGCGCGTATTGCCGTGTACCCTGAGACCATCGCCAGCGAGATCTCCAACGAGCGCTTGCGTCGCTATTTTGTGAAGGTTGACCGTGGCTATCAGGTTTCGAAGCGCGTGCGAGACACCTGCATCTTTGCGCGTCAGAACCTCTGCGCCGATCCCCCGTTCTCGCATATAGACATTCTGAGCTGCCGCAACGTAATGATCTATTTCAACCAGGCGCTGCAGCGGCAGGTGATGCTTACGTTCCATTACTCGCTGGAACCCGGCGCGTACATGCTGCTCGGCATGTCCGAGGGGCTGCGCGACTACGGCGACGTCTTTAGCACCGTTGACCGGAAGCACAAGATCTACACGAAGACCGGCGTAAATCTGCCGTTCAATTACGAGCCCCCGCGCAGCTACGCAGTTGCGCAATATAGCGGGACGACACGTAACCCGCTGGTCGAGATAGAAAGCAACGTCTGGCCGGAACTGGAATTACAACGGGCTGCGGATCGCATTGTGTTGGCGCGCTTTGGGCCGCCCGGGTTGATCATCGATGAGCGCATGAACGTTCTGCAATCGCGGGGACAGACCTCACACTACCTGGAAATCACACCGGGCGCCGTGAGCTGGAACCTGCTGCGAGTGCTTAGAGAGGGCCTGGTAAACGACGTGCGAGGGGCGGTCCAGCGAGCAATCCACGAAAATGTGCCCGCTTCCACAGTTGCGACATTGGTCGAGGACCAGACCGGTGAGCAGCAGATCCAGGTTGACGTCCTGCCCATCACTAGCGCTGCGGCGCGTCCCAGGAGCTTTCTCATTCTGTTTCAGACCTTAGCCAAGGGAGCCAGCTCCCGGGTTCCGGAGCAGCCCGTGCTGCCTCAGCTCACAGTGGACGAAAAGGATCGCCTGGTTGCTCAACTGCGCCAAGACCTGACTTCCACGCGTTTCCATCTTCAATCTCTTGTGGAGGAACGCGATGCGCGCAACCAAGAACTGGTCTCTGCAAACGAAGAGATCCAGTCGGCAAACGAAGAGCTGCAGAGCACGAACGAGGAGCTCGAGACAACAAAGGAAGAGCTTCAGAGCGCGAATGAAGAACTGCAGACCGTCAATGACGAGTTGCAACAACGCAACAATGTTCTAACTCAGACCGGCAACGACCTTACCAACTTGCTGAACAGCGTGAACATTCCACTGCTGATGTTGACAAGCGACCTGCACATTCGACAGTTCACGCCGCCGATGCAGCGTTTGTTAAATGTGCGTCCAACGGATATCGGCCGTTCGATTAGTGAGATTCGCCTGCAACTCAGTCTTGAGAATATTGGGCCCATCTTAACGGAGGTGCTGGAGACCCTGGGCACGCGCGAGCTTGAAGTGCAGGACAGAGATGGCCGTTGGCATTTGCTCCGTGTTCGTCCTTATCGCACGTCCGAGAATAAAATCGAAGGCTTGGTTGTTGTGCTTGTGGACATCGACCAGCTTCGGAGGAGCCAACAGCACCTGGTGGATGCGCGTGATTTCGCGAGCTCCGTTGTTGAGAGCGTACCGGTGCCCATCGTCGTTCTAAACCAGGACTGCACGATCCGGACCGTCAACACTTCGTTCCGGCAGCTGACGCAAATGCAGTCGAAGGAACTGGAGGATCGCTCTCTTCCCGATCTCGTGCACCATCTCTGGGGCATCGAGGAGATCGGCCAAAAGCTAGAGGAGCTAGTGAAGTCGCCTGCGGGTGCCAATATCGAGTTCGAGCACGAGTCGACTACATCGCAGAGAAAGACCCTCTTGATCAAGGCACAGGCGCTGTCGACCGACGGCAACCGGGTGCTCCTGTTAATGGTGGAAGACATTACGCTGCGGCGCGAAGCCGAGTTGCTTATCACAAAACAGAAAGCAGCATTGGAGGGTGAAATTGAGGTCGCCGCGCGAAAGCTGAATCGAACGCAGGAAGAACTTCGCGGTCTGACAGCTCATTTGTTTTCTGCACAAGATGAGGAGCGGCAACACGTAGCAAGAGAACTGCATGACGACATCAGCCAGCGGCTCAGCCTCTTGGAAATGTTGCTGCACGGAATGCAGGATGGCGACGGCAACGGTGATGCACTTGCGCGGGTCGCGTCAGCATTGGAGCACGTGCAGACATTGAATACCGATGTGCGTCAGATCTCTCATCGACTTCACCCGGCAATTCTCAATGACCTTGGGCTTTCAGCTGCGCTGAAGGCTATGGTAAAAGAGTTTGGCGAGCGTGAAAGTATGCCGACTAGTTATACAAGCCAGGATCTGCCTGAAAGCTGGAAGCCTGAAACAGCAACGGCAATCTATCGCATCGCTCAGGAGGCGCTGCGAAACGTTGCCAAGCACGCCGGAAAGACGCATGTGAAAGTAGAGCTAGTTGGAATCGATGGCCGACTGAAACTGAGTATGAAGGACTTCGGTGTGGGATTCGATCAGGAGGGGGAAACGACAACCGGCCTCGGCATGATTTCGATGCAGGAGCGCGCCAGGCTCGTCGGCGGCACGCTGACCGTGCAATCGGCGCTCGGCCAAGGGACAACGGTGATCGCGGATATTCCGCTGGAGCCCCATGGCTAAGCGGCTGCTGCTTGCCGACGACCATGCTCTCATGCTTGAGGGCTTGACCCGATTGCTATCCGACGAATTTGAGATCGTGGGTATGGCCACGAACGGTCGCACACTGCTTGAAGAAGCAGAACGGCTTCGTCCCGATGTGGTTGTGCTCGATATCGGCATGCCGGACTTGAATGGCATTGAAGCGGCACGCCGTCTGAACAAGCTCCTGCCTTCAGCAAAGGTCGTCTTTGTCACTCAGCGGCTGGACCGGGCCTACGTTCACGCCGCTTTTACCGCCGGAGCAAAGGCATACGTGGCCAAGCAATCTGCATCCGTTGAGCTTGTAGAAGCGATCAGACAAGCTTTGCAGGGTCGCCACTACGTTACACCTCACGCAGGCGTGGAGGCCGCACAGCTCGTTGAGCTGAACCCTGATAAGAATCCTTCAGAGCTGTTTGGCAGCGCCCTTACACCACGCCAACGAGAAGTACTGCAATTAGTAGCGGAAGGAAAGACTTCGAGAGAAATTTCGTCGCTGTTGAGAATATCGCTTAAGACGGTGGAGTTCCATCGCAACGCTCTGATGGATGAGCTTGGCCTGCGAACCACTGCCGAATTAACGCGCTATGCCTTATCGCAGGGAATAATCACCTGACAAGAGACTCGCTCGCATTGCGGAGGATTCTCCGCTCCAGCTCGGTCTCCCAATGAGCAGTACTGTCACCAATCACTGATGTCAACCTTAGTGACGGCCTGCTGATGTCATCACGGCCAGCCTGACGGCTGCAATGATCGACGCAGCGATCACCAGCGTCGAGGCGAAACGATCTTGCTTCTGCCTCTCTTGCTCCTCGCGGGAAATGGCTCGATTCATCTGGCCCATATCAGCACAGCCCTCGCTCGGGTTTCACCGGCTTCTTTGGCGTCAGCCCAAAGGACAACGCGGCACAGGGCTCGGCCTCTGGGTCACGAAACGGCTGCTTGAGAAGAACGGCGGACAGATCACCCTCGCAAGTCCTATCACGTCGCAGAATTCGGGCACCGTTGTCACAATTTTCATGCCTTTCGGGCAGCCTGCTATTCCAGAGCTAGAGGGGCAGCGATAGCGGCAAACCGGAACATTTCCGAATCCTGAGACAACTGGTAAATGCAGCCCTCCCTCCAATTCAACGGAAGGAGAGGGACATGTTCATCCTTTGGTGGATTGTCGTAGGTCTCGTTGCAGGCTGGATCACGGGAAAAATCATGAAGGGTTCCGGGTACGGGGCCGCCATGGACATCGTGATCGGCATCGTCGGCGCGTTTGTGGGTGGTTTCATGATGAGGGCTCTTGGTTTTTCGGGACAGGGTGGAATGATCTACACCATCATCGTTGCGGTGATCGGCGCAGTCGTCTTGACGCTGATTCTCCGCCTGATAACTGGTAGAAGAAGTCTTGGCCGCTCGACGTTGCCGTGATCGCGACGGCCAAAGCAAGAATTCGGACCGCAACCCATCTTTATCGTGCTGAAACCACGATACCTATGGGGTCGCGTATCCGAGATGTTCTGGGGAAAACCCGAGGTGTTTGGGTGGCATCGAATTGTGCGGAGAGGAGGTAACCGATGGAATCCCGCTTTGAAGCACCGTCCTTCGTTAGAAAACGCAAAGACGACGGGACAATCCTTTCCTACTGCTCTCGATGCTTCGCCACCGTCGCATTCACACTATCGTCTGATGGGTTGGAGGCGGCGGAGACAGCCCATAAATGCAACCACCGCCTCCTAGAGATGGTACAGAGATACAGAGAATTAACTTACATCGACTCAGCTGCCTAATACGTCCACGCAGCAATTAGAAGAGCATCGATAAACGAAGTTGCTATTGAGTGTGCCTTGGTTGAGTTCAAAGTGAGGTAATTACATGACTCAACCGAATATACGTAGATTCCAAGATCCTCTCGAAGAGACGCTCGAACTCTTACGAACCACTGAGAACTGCATCCGCGTGAGTCGCGCGCTTAACCAGCAAATGGCCGAATCCGTGAACTCCACAAGGGATGTGATTTGCCAGTCTCGGAAGATCATTCAGCGAAGCGACGAGGCCATCGGCGACTTCACGTGCCTTCGCCACTTGCTCTGAATAGGCGCGATTCGCTGCACCTTTTGAGGATTCGAGATACGCACGCTGGTGGCTAACGAGCAACTCCATTTCCGGGGTCATCGATAGCTCATTGTGTCGAATGGTTTCATACGATTTGACAATCGCGCGGATTGTATCGGAGTGGCTCTTCCTCATGTGCTCGCAGTAAAGGCGCGGGAGGCGTGTGCGCTCGCGGGAGGACTTGACGAGGAACGATGTCACCGAAACCGGATCGCACTGGAACCACATAGGAGGTGACCTAGTAAAAACCCTAGGGCGATGCTCTCAACGATGCACCCATCTCCGTTGAAAAGCCAATGCAGGACGGATCGATCAGCGATCGCTGTTCGTCCTTTACGACTTCTTTATGTAAATCACTTTTCACCGAGCTATAGTGGTCGCACCCGTAGAGGGCGCGAATGATCAGCTCTTGTTCTGGGGGAGGGCAGAGCAGCCAGTTCGCGCCCTCGCGGCGTATCTACTTCCCACTAGCCCGATGCCGACTTGATGACTCGGTCAACCTTCTCGATCTGCTCTGAGCGCGGCGGCTTCTTCGCACCCCTGCGACGGCCCTCGTCGAAGTAAGCCAACTGTCCGGGGTCACAGATATGGTCAGCCTCCATCCGTTTCAGCTCCGCCTCCCAGTGAGCATTGCCGACAGTGGCGTAGCAGCGTGGGCAGATGGAATCGATGGTGCCGTCGGTGTTCGTTCTGTGCGGAAAACAACCCATTCTGCCAACACCTTTGGGGAGGGCGCAAAATTGCGGCGGGCTTCTCCCTCCTCCCCCGAGAAGAGGAAGTCCCCGCAAAGCTGAGTTCCTTCGCTCAGAACTCGCTGTCTTTCACTAGGTGCTACAGACATCGTACGGACAAGTTGCGACGCTGTGAACTCGGAGAAACCCTTGGTCCGTGTTAATTCCTCTTTACGTCCACACTGACATCAAACCAAAAGATTCATCAGCGGGGCATCCTTCGGGTGCCCTAATCTGTCTCTGGGTGTCTCAGGCTGGATCAGGCCAAATCACGAACATTTGTGGACATCAAAACGCTTAACCCCGCATGGATATTGGCGATTTGTGAAAACTTGCTGGTTGCCGACAATCTGCCCAGAATGCTGGGTCAAAATCAAATGGACTCGGTTTGAGCCGCGATTCCGTTGGGATTCAGCATGCTAAGGCGGGCCTTAGTGCTTGGTGGAAGGATCATCTTCCTTGCCGCGCCAAAGAGTCTCGATGTAGATGGGATTCACAACGGCGCGATCACTCACGGCACGAATTGCTTGATAGGCAGATCGAATGATCGCGCACTCCTGTCGAAGTTGACTGGAACGTTCGCGTAGTTCGCGACTGACTTCTATCACGTCATGCAGTTTTTTCAGCCAGAAGCTCGGGGGAGCAAGAGTGGGTATGACTATATCGAAATCGAAGTAGCTTCTCGCGTAGTAGACCGACGGATTCTCGAAGAGGACAAAAGGAGCTGCCGAAAACTTTCGTGCTGCCCCGACAACGCTTGAGGATGGTGCGGAGATGTCAGCGTGAAAAGTGACGGCTGAAAAACAGTCTCCGCCTGCAAATGCTTTACGAATTGCCAGAATCGAGTCTTCAGCTTGAAACACCGCAAAACTGGCAGTTTCCATTACTGGAATGCGCTGACATATGTCATTGCCGACATGCAGAACGCTGGAGGTCGCCATGGGGGATCAATTTGAGCTACGCTCAGATCACCCACCATACACCAAGATCTAACCTAGGCCCACTATCAGTTTTCCTAGTTTCGGGTGAGCGCGGGCTATGTGTTTGGGGTCAGGGGAAACCCGCACTGCGAGGATCTTCTTCACTCTTCCCCTCCCGAGAAGAGGATGATCCCCGCATTCCTGAGTTCTATCTTTTAGAACTCGCTCTCTCTTACTTTATGATTTGAGCAGTTTAGGGACAGATTGCTCAGGCTGTGAACTCGGGAAAACCCTAGGTCGAGACTGATCGACTAGGAATTGGCACAAACTGCATCTGCGTAATTCCCGAATTAACGGCAAACCGGAAATTATGCCGGATTGTGGGACCAACTTCTGGTTAGCCGACTATCCGCTCAGAACTGAACGCGATTCGGATGGAACGTGAGCTATTTCGCCGTCGATCCTTTACGACTTCTTTATATAAATCGCTTTGTCCGCAGATATAGTTGTCGGATGCACGCGGAGGGCGCGACTCACTGGCTGTTGTTCTGACTCGGGGGAGGGCAGACAATTGGCAGTTCGAGGTCGCGCCCTTGTGTTTTAGCTTTGACTGCTGAAGGCCCGCGCCTCTTTGCGAGGTCATCAAAGCGGCGCGGGCTGCGTTAGGGCCGTGGTCGTTTTTGAGGGGGAGGGCTACCACGCACCCAAACCGGTTGTTCTCCAAAGCTCCACAGTTTGTTGGTTGAGGTTCGATGCAGAGATTACTGCCGTGGCGGTAAGCGTCTTAAACGTTGCTTCGTTACTACTTCACACTCGTTGTTCCTGATGAGCCGAGCCAGTTCCGGGGTCATCGATAGCTCGTTGTGTCGAATGGTTTCCTGCGATTTGACAATTGAGTCGATTGCTTCGTCGTAACTCGCCCGCATGCGCACGCAGCAAAGCTTCGAGAGGCGTATGCGCTCACGGGAGGACGCGAGAAGCGCCCGCGTAGTCGAATCTGGATCACCCCAAAACGGCATAGCGGCCTAGGGAAAACCCTAGGTACGCAACTGTGCACCCGTTTTAATCGCAAGTCAATATAAAGCACTACCGAATTGGCACAAATTGCATCTGCGTAATTCCCGTATAACCGGCAAACCGGAAATTACCGTGCGCCGTGCAAGGCGCTGGACCACAGTGGGTGCAATTCCCATCCGGGGACTGGATCGCTCCACCCGGTAGCAATCGGAGGAGCAGAGGAGGCAACGAATCTGCTGGAGCCTTCGGTGTAGAGGGTCGCGTAGGCGACTTGGCGATCATGCAGGCCGTAATGGAAGTAAACGCTGAGCAGGCCCCGAAACCGGTGATGCAGGAGCCGACCCGCCGGTAAACGAGGGAAGGCCGACGCTGATGGGAAGGTACGAGCGAATCAGTCTCATCAGTTCTGCCGGGGTAGTAGCGACGGCATGTATGAAAACGTGGACCAGACGCAACACGGGAAGCCCCAGCGGTGATTCGCGGTTGGAATCAACTGGCAACTCGCGAGAGTCAGGCCGGGCCGTATGGGTGGCGGGGAGGTCCGTAGTACCGATGAAGCCGAGTAATGCCGGTGGAGGGAAGGGACCTTAGTTGGAAGCAAACGGCGGTCTGATTTTGTGGGATCGTGCGTTCGAGCGAATCGATCTTTGACGTCAGGCTTACACGCCCGGAGGTTCTACCCTTGAACTGCAAAATTGTTCCGCATGGTCAATTCCCCAGCAGCCCGAACACTGCCACGCCGGTCGGCGTGCCCACGTACACCTTCCCATTGACCACCAGCGGGGTAATAAATTTATTCCCATTGCCGAAAGCATCACGCCCGTTTGCCGCCTGCCCGCTATCGTAGAGCTCATTTGCCAGATTAGTAGCATCGTACGCATGCAACACCGCCGGCGCTCCCGGAGTCGATTCCACTGACCACACGATTCCGTTCTGCGTTCCGTTGGCAGAAACCGCCGGCGACGTACCCGGGTATCCGAACCAAGTCGCGGTCTGGCTCGAGGGGGCGGCGGGAAGATGAGCATTCGTCATCGGGTATGCCCCGAGAGGAGCGTCGATTGTTCCGAAGTAAAGTACCCCGTTGAAAAACGCCGGCGTCGACTGCAGTATGCCTACACCGTCAAGTTCCTGGTAAAGGTTGCTGTTGTCGGACCTGCCGGTATTGAATTTTCCCAGATTGTCACGATCCGCGATGTACAGGTTGAGATCCTTGCTTCCTTCGACCATCAGATGACGCACCACTCCTTGCGCATCGCTCAAATCGGGCAGCAGGACAACGCCACCCGATCCCATATCCAGATCTGCGTCCGAGTCGGCCGCGGTGTTGTATGGGGTGAAGTAATCCGCAACCGCCAGCTTTCCCTGGGCTGTCAGTTTGAGAATCGCATTCCCGTAATCCCCCTGCGATGGATACCCATTCGCATCCAGCGCCGTGTCGAAGGTCCCGTTCCCGGTGGCGAGAAACAGATTTCCGGCGCCATCGGCAGCGATCCCCCCGCCGCTCATCCACACCGAACCTTCGCTTCCGTTTGGAGTTAGATTGAGCACGTTTGTCTGCTGCAAAGTCGATTCGCTATAGGCCATCACCCACCCGGTGTACGGGTCATTGTCGCAGTGTGATGCAAACCCCAAGTACAGAGTTCCGTTCACCAGTAGGAGCGCCGCACGGTCGAAATACTGCCCCGGATCGAAGACAACACTTCCATTCAACGAATTGGCGCCCATCCCTGGATATGTTGCCGCGATCTCCGTGGGGCTGCCTTTCATTTCCGCTCCGGTCGCCACATCCAGCGCATGGAGCCTCTGGTGGTAGTTCCCGGTAGCATCCCTGCTCATCGCGACTGCGAAGATTGTTCCGTTCGGACCCCGCATTCGATCGATCACCGGTGTCGCCGTGATACCGATCTCGGGAGTGACCAGGTTGCAGTTGTGATCGTCGCTGGCGGTCTCGCCTGCCAAAAACAACGACGTCTTCCAAATCTGGGTTCCGGTATCTGCATCGAACGCGTACAGGCTGTCGTGCTCTGAAGCTACAAACAGCACATTGCGCACACTGCCGCCCGCGCTCAGATTCGTCAGATACAGGGGTGTGGCATCCACCAGTCCATCCGCTGCATCAAATCCGATCTTTCCGAACTGAGTTGAATTTACGTTGCTCAGCTTAAGCACGGTCTCCTGCGGATTCAGGCCATCGCGCGCGTTGTCGTTGTGAAATGTAGTGATATCGAGACCACTCGCCGGCGGTGGGGGCGGAGGCGCTGCCTGCACGGTGAGTGCGACCGTAAACGAGTGCGTCAGTCCGGCGTCGCCTCCGGTGAATGTCACCGTCGCCGTGGTCGCAGCAGCACTCGACGAGGCCGCCAGCATAACATTCTGCGAACTCCCTGATGCGACATTGAGCGAGGCCGGTGATGCCGTTACTCCAGCCGGCAGTCCACTGATCGAAACCGCAACGGTTCCGTTGAACGAGTTCATGGGTTGGACCGACACACTCACCTGCGATCCGTTCCCGCCCGCCTGGATCGTAAGAGCCGCCGGAGTCGCAGCCAGGAAGAAATCAGGCGGATCCATGGCAGCCGGGGCAGCACGCGTTATCCCGCCACAAGATTCCAGAAGCGAAGACGTGGCAATACACCACGTGACAAAGACCAGTCGTAATCCGCGGGCGCGCATCGGTACCAGACACCTCCGCATCGAGACGATTTACGCCCCCTCCGCCGGAGCCCCGACGGGGTTCAGAACTCGAAGAGCTGTTTTTCGTTTTCCTTTGGGTTCATCCGCTACTGATCTGGACCACCCTCAGTTCACCGGCGTTTCGACCCTGTCAATGTCAATTGCATCCAGAAGTTCCTTCGTCGGCTTCAACTGTAACCCAAGTTGCTCCTCGAGCGGTAGAAAATGCAGGCTTCGCACTGGCGCTACCCGTCTGTGGGCGCTCTGCGAGGAGGCGAATCGGCGGCCAGCACACCGGCCTGGCCAATCCCCTTTCTCCACAGCCTCGGTAATTCGATGGCCTATCACCCGAACTTTGATGACATCAAGATGGGCAACAACGCGCCGGAATCGGCCCCCAGCTTCAGCGCAGGACGCAACTGGGATTATCCAACCGGCTGGGGAAGCACCCAGGGAAGCAATCTCGTCATGTCGCTGCAGGAGTAGTTCGGGCATTAATGAGGTAGGGCCTCTGATGACATTCTGGGCGTATTGCCGGCAAACCGGAGTTATGCCGGATTGTCGGACCAATTTCCGGTTAGCCGACAAACCGGAAATAACGATTGTTAGGGACGCTTTTCCCAAGACTAAATCCTTGCTATTGTGCGATTCCTAGATCCCTTAGAACCTTTGGCTTAGCTTCGTCCACAGCCAGCAGGTTGTGGCACGCGGAGCAGTCCTGCGTGATGGTCGAGCCATCCTTCGCCGTGTGGTCGCCATCGTGGCATCGGAAGCAGCCGGGATAGCTCATGTGGCCGATGTGATTCGGATATGTTCCCCACGTTACTTTCATCTCGGGGAATACATTGTTGGTGAAAATGGTGACCAGAGCGTTGCCCGCTTGACTCACGAGATCAGGCTTGGCTGCGAACACATCAGGATGCTGGATGCGGTAGAAAGCAGTGAGCTGTTCAGGGATCTTCGTGCGTGCTTGGTCCGTGGTGGCGTAGTTTGCCTTAAGGAGTTCCAGACCCTCTTTGTGGACCCAGGGCAGATCGGGACTGATAGCCCGGTCGGCCATGGCGCGATTGAGAGCGTCTTCCGCGGGCATCATAGTGTGCGTTGCACGGTTGTGACAGTCGATGCAATCCATCACGCGGCGTTCACCTGCTGGCATCACACCTTTCGTGCTGATGGCGGCATAGGTCGAAACCGAGCCATTCGCATTGTGTTTCTCGACCCACGGAATTGTCGTGCGGGTCGGATCAGTGGCGACGTATTCGATATGTCCAAGATGAACGCCATGGATTCCCCGCAGATTTGAGAGCGAATCGCGTCCACCAAGGTGTAGCAGGACTACAGTCTGAGTCTCCGTATTCTTCTCGTCATCGGCAAACTTGGTCTTGACCAACAGCTTTTCACCGACGAATTTCGCAGGGGCATGGCACTCCTCGCAGGTCTCGCGGGCTGGTCGCAGATTCTCTACCGGGGATGGAATCGGACGGGGATAGCGATTGAAGACCGTTTCGGCAAGTTCCCTTGTCCCATTGATCTTGGCCGTGACGAAGGATTTCATTCCCGAGCCAATGTGACACTCGACGCAGGCGACATGGGAGTGTGCGGAAACCTTGTATGCCGTGTACTGCGGGTATAGAGAGTGGCAAGATTGGCCGCAGAACTGCGGCGAGTCGAGATAGGACACACCTTTGTAACTCGCCAGCGAGATCACCAGAAGGTTGACAATGGTAGCCACCAACACAATATCCAGCCCGCGCCGAAAGATGCGGTTGTTCAGATCAATCTTGGGGAGCTCTGCCGGGATTTTTCCTGCGCGTCGCAGCGCATGTCGTCGGAGAAGCAGCCCGATTGGAATCAGAACTAGACCCAGAAAGAACAGAGCCGGAAGGATCAGGAAAAAGATCATTCCGAGATAGGGGTTGTCGCGATGACGTCCAAAAAGCTCCACGACCCAAAAAGCGATCATGGTCACACCGGACGCGGTGGTGATCGCTCCGCCTATCAAACTGATTGGATTGTTTCCGAAGAAAAGTGCAGACCTGATCCAGTTCTTCATCCGGGGAAGTCCCTTTTCCAGTGCACACAAAAACTGTGCACAAAAACTTAGCAAGCGAGAAAAGGTAGGAACACTGGCAAATGTAACAGTTAGAAGAAGGATGATCGAGGCGCTGGTGTTCCGGATGGATGACCGGCAGACCCTGAGGTTACTCGCTCGGGGGTGAAGATTCTGCCCACAACTTGTCCGTTATGATGCACGTTCGAGAGCTAACTGCCTCTCTTTCCCATTCTGGATAGACAGGTTTCTGAGGGTGTCTCACCAAAGTGGGCGCGATAGTAGGCGGCAAATCGTCCTGGTTCCGGAAAACCGTACTCGAATGCCAGGTCACCGATAGAGATTGTTGACGGATTGCAGCGCTTCAAGACCGACCGGATGGCCGAAAGACGTCGGCGACGCAAATACGCCACATGGCCCACGCCCAGCGTATCGGCAAACGCCCGGTGAAGACTTCGCCGCGACACCTTGAGCGCGCTGCAGATTTCAGAGACGTGAACAGGTCTTTCGCCCGCGGCGTCTACATAATCCTCTGTTTCACTCAGGAGCCGGTCGCCAGTGTGCCAGGGGCGTTCCCGATCCGTCGGCATGGCGCTCGTCACGGACATCACGAAGGCCTCGACAATCGAACGCTGGAGAAAATCAGCAGCCTGGGCAGTGGGGGCGGTAGTCCAGCGCCCGACATCCGACACGATTCCCTTGAGCCGTTGCCGTATCGCATCGCCGGGGTGGGGATCGGGGTGATATAACCCCTTCATATTCCAGAATGCAGGATCGGCCATATCGTTCTCACCACCGAGCATCGACGAAAGCGCAGGCAAATCGAGAGCGACCGTCAAATACGCTTCACCGCCGGAATGGATTGAATCGAATTCAACACCCCCGGGAAATACCCCCACGTCGCCGGGTAGCACATCCTGCCCCCATAGCGTTACACGGCCCGCGCTATTCAGTACTGTTCCGAGAACAACCCCGTCGTGCTGCAGGGCTCCCCTCATTCGAGTCTCACAGTTGAACTGCCCAAGGCTGATTTCAAGGTTTCCGATCCCAATGTGTCTGATAGAGCCTTGAAATTTCCCTGGCTTGAGTTGAGTGACCTCGACGTCCGAGCCGCGAGTGACCTCTCTCAGATCTTCGGGGCCTTTGATGTCTACGGTTTCTATTGACCAACTGTCACTATGCATTCGGGAGGAGGTTTGCTTCTAGGAGGTTAAAACGTCACTGAGCGCATACGTCTGAGATGACGAATCTCGCCGCCGAATTACAGTGCCAGCAGTTTTCATCATTCACAGTTGACGATTGCTGACAAGAACGACCGGGACGCGCGATGCGAGCCGATCGTTCTTCAGCTGGTCAGCCTTTCTACTGCTTGACGAAACCACCGGCGTAAATGAAGATCTGGCCAGTTTTCGTGCTCGTGGTGCCGTTGTAGGTGGTGGAAATAGCATTGAATGCTAGGCCGTTGAGGCCCCAGCGCACCAGGCGAACAGGCCCGCCGGTCACATTGGGAACGCTAAATGTGTTTAGTGGAGTGTACTTACCGAGGTCGAAAGACGCCATGATTAACGCGTTGGAACTAGTTCCCGAGTTCACGAAGAACGCTGCATTCAGGGTGCCATCGGTGGTCATTGGCCCGTTGTAGGCGAATTGCCCCGCGGCATGACCGGTGGACGGATCGACCACATAACCGTCATCGCCATAGACGAAACCAGTCTTGCTTTCGAAGTGTATATGCCCATTGTTAAAGCCTGGCATCGCAGCGCCATAGTCCGTGATCGTACCTACCCCGGAACTGGTGATCGGCAATACGTACAGATCAAAGCCGGTGGATTCGTTGTTAGCGCCGTACAACACGCTGCTGTCCTTACCCCAGACGATGGTTCCAAGTAACAGGTCGAACCCACCGTGCGGCGAGTTCCTGCCGACACTTGCGCCGCGCGGCGTGGCGTCGTCATAGATTTGAACGCCCTTCTGGGCCGCCGGGCTGACGCCTAGATTGCCTGACGTGACGGCCCAAACGTGCGGGGATCCGGGAGCCACACCGAGGTCCAGCGCCACGTTTGCTCCGAAGAAGGGGTCCGCGCCGAGTGAAACGGTGAAATCAAGCGTGAGATCCGGCAGGATATAGCGCTCGACCTGAGACGATCCATCCAGCGCCACGTAAAGGTACTGTCCGTCATCGGATATCGCGAGATGGTTCGGCTCGCTGCCGACACTCACCGTATTCGTGATCCTTCCGGTTGTCGGATCAATGACAACGACGCTGTTGCCGTTCGAAGCAGCCGTACTCGGCACGCTCGCATAAAGCAGGGAACGCACAGGATCTGCGACAATGTCATTCGCCGCTTGGTCAACGATGAATTCTCCGCTCGGCAACGGATTCACTGTAAAGTCCAGAGCGTTACTTGTGACCGGTCCACTGCTGACACTGCCCGGCGACACGATGTTTACAGGGTAAGTGCCGGCAGTTTCTACCAGCGTGGCTGGGACAGTGACGGCGAGCATCGTGCTCGCCTGGGTGATCGGCGTAAGTGTAGTGCCGTTGAACTGCACCACCGTGCCCGTCACGATGTTCTCGCCGGTAATCGTCAATGTGAAGGAAGGAGCGCCTGCCAACGTGCTCGATGGGCTCAACGTGCTGATGCTGGCCGGAGGCGGTGTGGTGACGGAAAATAGAAATGCCTGCGAGGTCGCGGCTTGAGGCGCCGGGTTTGACACCGTAAGGCTCAGAGTGCCGACTGTTGCCAGAAGGCTGGACGGCAGCGTTGCTTCCAGTGAAGTGGCATTTATAAAGGTTGTCGCTAGTTGCGTCGTGCCGGCTAGCACTACGGACCCCGACACGTAGTTCTGTCCGGTGAGCAGGAGTGTGGTGGCTCCGGAGCCCACAAACGCGCTGGCAGGATTGACTGCGGTGATCGTAGGCACTGGAACGGTGATGTTGAAGCTAAGCGAATTGGACGTAAGCGAAATCGGCGAGGGGTCGATGACCTGAACTGTGGCCACGCCCGTGATCGTGAGCACGTTTGCCGGAACGGTAGCGCTGATCTGGGTTGTGGAGGTCACGACAGACGTCAGGGCCACTCCGTTCCAAGTGACCAGCGACGACGGAACAAAATTCGTGCCAGTGACCGTGAGCGCCAGCGCTGAGGAGCCCACCTGTGCAGACGATGGAGAGAGTGTTGAAATTGTTGGAGTCGCAGTTGAGCTAGTGGTCCCCGCCGAACTGGAATTGCCTCCACAGCCATTCAGAGTCAACATCGAGAGCCAAAAGCAGCAGATCCAAATTGCACTGAGACGGTACCAGTGCACCGTAAGAGTCGAGAGGCGCATTGATTTCCTTGAAGTGAATGAGCGTTGCGTCCAGCCTACACCAATTCACCCGGTCACTCCCTTCAACCTTTAGAAACGCTTCCTCTGTTCGGAATCCCCCTCCGCAAACACAATCGCCGACACTAGTCATGGGGTTGCGGGCGGTTAACCGTTAACCCACCGGTCTGCCGACTCTGCGGGTCGGCGCTTGACAATTGATATATGCGCGATACTATATATACATGAATGCGCAAGTAATGGTCTTCCAAGCGCTCGCTGACCCAGTACGTCTCAGCATCCTGGAGTCGATGAAATCGCAGGAGCGCGCAGTAGGTGACATCGTCGAGCGTATGAACATTCACCAATCTGGCGTGTCAAGGCACCTGCGCATTCTCTCGGAAGCAGGCCTGGTGCAGATGCGCCCCGACGGACAAAAACGGCTCTACTCGTTGCGCAAGGAAGCTTTCGACCAAATCGACGCCTGGATGGCAGGATATCGCCGCCATTGGGAGAAACGCCTCGACCGGTTGGGCGCCGTCCTGGAGCGCCGCCGGTCTGCCGCCAGGACCGAGCATCAGGAGAGACCATGAAGAAAACCACACCCACGAATCGACGAGCGCAGTTTTCTATCGAGCGGACCTATGCCGCCTCTATCGAGGATGTCTGGGAACTTTGGACTACCAAAAGCGGAATCGAGTCATGGTGGGGACCGGAAGGATTCGAGGTCTCGGTAACTTCGCTTGAATTGAGACCCGGCGGCCAACTCGTTTATCTGATGACGGCAGCAGCTTCCGACCAGGTGGCGTTTATGAAGCAGCAGGGCATGCCGCTCTCCACCGAATGCAAAGTCACCTACACTGAGGTCTTGCCGCCTCACCGGCTGGCGTATAAGACTCTGACCGACTTCGTGCCTGGTGTGCCCCCTTAC
>Ga0126381_100002325_pt1 | contig 20502 bp, 19 predicted proteins | sample PanSoiMetPlot_28_FD_96465 | JGI IMG/M metagenome (GOLD analysis project Ga0126381, IMG submission 96465) | Tropical forest soil microbial communities from Panama - MetaG Plot_28 | ecosystem: Environmental > Terrestrial > Soil > Tropical forest > Bulk soil | place: Panama | collected 2016-02-17
CCTGGAAGCCATGAAGATGGAACAGCCGCTCACCGCTCACAAAGACGGCACGATCACCGGCCTTGACCTCACCCTCGGCCAGACCATCACCGCCGGCGCCACCATCTGCCAAATCGACGGGTAGGGGCAAGCTCGAAGTAGAAGCCGCCTGGCGTGCGACCGCACGCTGGGAGGTATGCACGTCGTACACGTGAAGAGCTCACGCCGGTCCGGGGCGAGGCTCTCGTGCGGACGATAGAGCTCACCCGGACCACTTCGGCGCATTCCGCGCCCATCATTCATGTGGCCTTCCGCCCGGACGGCCGCAGGCTCACCACGTGCTCATATGACGGAAGCGCGATCATCTGGGACACGGCGGAGCCGTCCCGGCCCGTTCCCGTGGCGCGGCTGCGCCACCGGCGGCTGGTCAACTCATCCGCATGGAACCCGGTGGATCCGCAGCTGCTGGCCACTGCCTCGGCCGACAAAACGGCGGGGGTCTGGCGCATCCTTGATGACGGCACGACCGAACTGGTCAGCGTGCTCGCCCGGCATACCGACGAGATCACCTCGATCGCCTGGATGCCGGACGGTGAGCGCCTGATCTGCGTCTCCAAGAACGGGCGCGCCACCATGTGGGAAGCGCGCACGGGCACGTTCGTCGCCGAGGTGAGCTCGCACGTCGCGCACTGCATGATGGTCTGCGCGAGTGCGCGAGGGCTGCTCGCCGTCATCGGCGAGGGCGGCATGCTCGCCGTCATCGATCCAGGATCGGACGCCAAGCCGCTGCTGCGCCGGTACGACTCGGCCATCGAGGAATGCGCGTGGTCACACGCCGGCGACGTGCTCGCCGTGGCCCGCGACGACGGATTCGTGGACCTGCTGTCGCCAGAGCTCACCAGGCTACGGGAAGTCCAGGTGTCCAAGTCTCCCGCGAGGGCGGTGAGCTGGGCCGATGACGACTCGTCGTTCGTCGTCGGCGCCTACGACGGCTCGCTGCACTTCGTCGACAGCGCGGCCGCCCGCACGCACAGCGTCCACGACCCGCGGATCTGGCCGCGCTCGGTGTCCACCGCACGCGGACTGGTGGCGGCGGGCAGCTTCTGGAGCAGTCCGCACATTCTTGACCTGCTCAGTGCCCGCGAACTCGCCGCACCCGGTGAGGCCACGAACGGGCCGAACGCACTGGCGGTCTTCGACGGCAAGCTGCTGGCCGGCTGCGACTCCGGAGCCCTCCTCGCGATCAGCCTGCCGGGCAACGCGGACCGGCCCGAGGTCGAGTCCCGGCAGGTCACGCAAGGCCCCATCCTGTCCATGGCCGTGCACGCCCGCAACCTCTACCTGGGCACCTACTCGGGGCAGGTCCTCCGGCACGGCGGCCCGAGCCTGATCAGCGAACATCTGGGGGCACCCGTTCCCTCGCTGTGCGTGGACGGCGACCACCTGGTGGCCGGCACCTACAACGGAGAGCTGCTGACGCTCGACCCGCACACCCTCGCGGTCACCGGCAGGCGCCAGGCGCATTCCGGCTCGGTCCGGTCCCTGGCCGCACTGCCCGGCGGCGGTTTCGTGTCAGGCTCGGCGGACCGCACGGTCACGATCGGCACCTTCGACGAGCGGACCACGCTGTGGGAGCACGGCAACCTGGTCAATTCCGTGGCGGTGCTGCCCGGGCCGGTGGTGGCGAGCGCCTCGCGCGATCACACGGTCAAGGTCGGCAAGCTGGTACGGGATCCCGGCGGCGGCTGGCGGACAGAGCGGCTGCAGACCTTGCTCGGGCCGGATGAGTCGGTCACCTGCGTCGGCCTGCTCGGCACCACGGCCGCGCCGGTGGTCCTGGCCGGTTCCTATGACTTCGGCCTCTATGCCTGGGAGATCGACTGGCGGAACGGTGCGGGCTCCCTCTCCGAGGGCCGGCTGCTCACCGAGTTCCGGCAGGGGCTGTCCTGCATGGTCAAGCTCAGCCCGCGCCTGCTCGCCGCGGCCAGCTGGGCCGGCCGGATCGTGATCGCCGGCCAGGATAACGACGGCACCCGGGTGCTGAGCACCCGTCACCTGCAAGACATGCCCTGGCGCTAAGCGCCGACTGGGGGCATGGGTCCCGTACCCCTGATAGTCCGGGGGCGCGGGACCCATGCCCCCATACGTGTTTCGGCGCGAATAGCACAATCCGGGCAGGGGAACGGAGCGGGCGCCGGCGCAGATGAGTGTGGCAACGACCCGGGGGTGCGGGTCGTTGCCACAATCGGGGGGGCGGGGGGCTTAGGCGTGGGAGATGCGCCTGCGGCCGCCGGGGACGCGGTGCCTGGTGCTGCGGGGGCGCAGGACGTGGGCTGGGTCGCCCCAGGCGGAGCGGTGCTGCTGATCGGGGCGGGCGGCGGCCACGTCGCCGTCGGGGGCCAGGAACACCGCTACCAGCGCGGCGAGCTCTTCCGGGGTCGGGTTCCCGCGTACCACGCGCAGGAACGGTTCGTCGTCGCGGTGATCGGCGTCTTGCGTGGGAAGCGTCATTTCTTGACCTTCTCGTTGGCGCCGCTGAACACAGGCGGCGTGCTGGCCGGGATTTCGGTCTGGGAATCCGCGTCGTGGAACACGCGCGGCTGGAAGTAATTGAGCAGCGGGCCGGTCATCGCGGTGGTGACCAGGGCCATCACGATCAGCAGGGCGTAGAGCTGCGGGCCGATCAGGTGCTCCTGCAGCCCGATGGAGAGGATGACGAGCTCGGTCAGGCCCCGCGTGTTGACCAGCGTGGCCATGACCGCCGAACCGTCCCGCGGGATGCCGGTCAGCCGGGCCCCGGTGTACCCGCCGCCGACCTTGCCCACGATGGCGATGGCCAGGATCACCCCGAGAGTCCCCACGTCGTCCAGCCGCAGCTTGGTCAGGTTCACGGTCAGGCCGGTCACCACGAAGAACACCGGGAGCATGAGGTGCACCGCGGAGTCGAGGGTCGACCGGACGTGCCGGATGATGCCTTCTGAACGCGGCATGATCGCCCCGAACAGGAACGCGCCGAAGATGAAGTGGATCTGCATCCACTGAGTCGCCCAGGCCGACAAGAACAGGCCGATCAGCACGCCGCACAGCCGCGGGGTGGCATGCCCGTAGCGATCGAAGACGACGGCCACCTTACGCAGCAGCGGCCGCACCGCGCCCAGCATCAGCAGGATATACACGGGCGCGAACGCCAGCCGCCAGGACGCGTGGCCGGAGGCGGAGGCCAGCGCCACCACCACGGCCAGCAGGGCGTAGGAGATCACGTCGATGACCGAGGCGGCGGCCAGGGACAGGCCGCCCAGCAGGGTGCGCTCTATCCTGCGGTCGGTCAGGATACGGGCCAGCACGGGGAACGCGGTCGCCGAGACGGACACCGCGAAGAACACCACGAACAGCCCATGCGAGCCGAGCGCATAGCGCGGGGCCAGCCAGATCGCGACCCCGATCCCCAATACGAACGGCAGCGCGGTGGCTCCCGTCGCCACCCCGGCGGCCACCCGCCACTTGCCGTGCATGAGTTCCTGGTCCATCTCCATCCCGACCAGGAACATGTACAGCACCAGGCCGATGTCGGCCACGGTGGTCAGCGGGGCCACCATCGTGGCCGGGAACAGGCGGTGCCCGATCGCCAGGCCGAGCAGCGTCGGCCCCAGGGCGATCCCGGCCACGATCTCCCCGATCACCGGGGGCTGGCCGATCCGGCTACTGAGCGCGCCGAACAACCTAGCCGCCGCCAAGATGACGACGAAGTCGAGCAGCAGCAGATCGGTAGCAAACATGCGTTTCTCGCTTTCTGCCTCAGCCGAGATGCCGCGCGCAGCACGCGGGCGTGTTCACGGATTCAGCCTTCGGCGGCGTCGGCATGGTCAACTGCCGCCCCCACGGTCTGCAGCCGGGCGGTGCCGATGGCCTCCAGGGTCGCCCGGCTGCTCGCGCCCAGGACCTCGCGCACTCGCTTGCGCGCGTCGGACAGGGTGTGGCCGGAACCGAAGACCTCGGCGACCGCCGCCGGATTGATCGCCACTGTGTGCCGGGAGGTCACTACCGTCCCGTCGCCGTCCTCGGTGAACTCCCATTCACCGCAGTGGCCCAGCAGCAAGGCCGGCGGAATGAGCTGCTTGTACACGATGCGCTCAGCTGGGAAGCACAGCCGCAGCGAACGCGTCGTGTGCACCTGACCGTCCGCGGTGATGCCCTCCATCTCCATGTCCTGTACGCCAGGCTGAGGCTCGCTGAGGACCACCCGGTTAACGTGCGGCAGCACGTCGGGCCACAGGTCTGAACGGTGTATGAACGAGTATGCTTCGGCCGCGCTGACCGGCAGCCTGACCTGATCGGAAAACGAGAAGACGAGTTCGTTAACGGAAGGGCCGAGCGTGGCCAGCCGGCACAGCGCCGCCAGGTCACGCGTGCTGTTGTAGTCGACCGCGGCGTTGATCCGCTCCCGGTCGGCAGCGTCGCCCTCCACGGTGAACCAGTGATGAAGCTCGACCCGGCTGCCGCCTTCGCCGAGCGGCCGGAACTCCCACCGTCCCCCCATTTCGGCTATCGAGGCCTCGGTGTGCTCCTGCTCGAAGGTGATGGACCCGCCCTTGGGATCCAGGCCGCGCTTGGTCCGCCAGGAACTCACCCGATCGCCGACCAGCGCCCAGAGCTCGAACCACTCGGCCCGGCCGGAGCGGCCGGAGTACTGGACGTGGAGGACCTGGTCCATGATGGCGGGCCACCGTGACACGTCGGCCACCAGGTTGTACAGGGCCGCCGACGGTGCGGCGCAGCTGAGGACGTGTACCGCGGTTTCCTGCTCGCGTGCTGTCATGGCGTCACCCGGCCGGAATCGTCCACGCAGCCGATCAGGATGGGGCGGAAATCATAAATTGTCATGAGTGGTTGCGCCTTTTCCGTGGTGAGTGGTTGATAGAGCGACGGCACGCAAGACGACCGCCGAGTTGAAGCCGCACTTGCCTCGGGCTAGCACAAGCGCGGCCGTCACCGCCTCGCCGGTGCGGGGATGACCGACCACCAGGTCGATGTCATAGTCGTCCGGTACCGCGCTGGTCGCAGCGGTAGCCGGGATGACGCCGTCGCGGATAGACAATGCCGCGGCGGCCACGTCAAGCGGCCCGCCGCCGGCGTACAGCCGCCCGGTGAGTGCCTTCGGCGCCGTGACCGGTACCGATCGCGGCCCGAACACCCCGCTGATCGCGGCGGCTTCGGCCCGGTCGAGGGCGGGTATCCCCGCCGCGTCAGCGAATACGACGCTTATGTCCGCTGGCTGCAGGCCCGCGTCGGCCAGCGCCAGTTCGATCGCCCGGCCCAGCGCGGGCGGGCGGGCCGACGTGGCCGGCGGGTCGAAAGTGGAGGCGTACCCGGCGATCTCGCCGTATACGCGGTCCACGCCCCGGGCGATGGCGGAGCCGGCCTCCTCGAGCACCAGGAAGGCTCCGCCCTCGCCGGGCAGGTAGCCGCAGGCCGTGCCGTCGAACGGCCGGTACGCCCGGCGCGGATCCCGGTCAAGGCTGATCTGACCGGTGGACAGCTGCGCCACCCAGCCCCACGGGTCGAACGCCGAGTCCACCCCGCCGGCCAGCATGAGCTTGACGCCGCGCCGGATCGTGCGCCGGGCGTGCCCGATCGCGTCGAGCCCGCCGGCCTGCTCCGCCACCAGGGTGTTGTTCCTGCCGCGCAAGCCATTGCGGATCGCGATCTGCCCGGTGTTCACCGCGTAGAACCAGGCGAACGACTCATAGACGCTGACCGCGTCAGGACCCTCGGCCCACAGGTTGCGTAGCTCGTTGTGCGTGAACTCGAATCCGCCCAGCGCGTTGGAGGTCACCACGCCCATGTCGTACTCGTTGAACGCGGTCGTGTCGACCGCCGCGTCGGCCAGCGCCCAGTCGGCCGCCACCAGCGCGAGCCGGGTGGACCTGTCGGTCTGGATCCGCAGCCGGCCCGTCAGGTAATTTTCCGCGGCGAAGTCGAGGATCTGACCCGCCAGCCCAGCCGGATACCGGCTGGTGTCGAACCTGGTGATCTCGGTAATGCCGCTCCGGCCGGACAGCGTGGCGTCCCAGAACTGCCCGGCGCCGAGTCCGTTCGGCGCGGCGACGCCAAGTCCGGTGAGGTACACGGGGGTGCTCATGAGCCCCCCGGACGCCGTAGCACCAGCGCGCTCTGAAACCCGCCGAAGCCGCTGCCGACCGTGAGCACGCTGCCGATCCTGGCCTCACGGGCGACCAGCGGCACGTAGTCGAGATCGCACTCGGGATCGGCCTCGTGCAGGTTGGCGGTCGGCGGTATCACGCTGTTGTCGATGGCCAGTGCCGACGCGGCGATCTCGATCGAGCCGATGGCGCCGAGCGAGTGGCCGATCATCGACTTGATGGAGCTCACCTGCACCCGGTAGGCGTGCTCGCCGAGGCCGAGCTTGAGTGCGGCCGTCTCGTGCCGGTCGTTCTGCTTGGTACCGGCGCCGTGCGCGCTGACGTAATCGATCGCGGTCGGATCCAGCCGCGCCTCGTCCAGGGCCAGCCGGATGGCCTCCGCCAGTTCCCGCCCGTCCGCCTTCAGGCGGGTCATGTGATACGCGCTGCACCGGGCGGCGTACGCCGCTATCTCCGCGTAGATGTGCGCGCCGCGGGCGCGGGCCCGCTCGTACTCCTCGAGCACCATCACCGCCGCGCCCTCGGCCAGCACGAACCCGTTACGGGAGGCGTCAAACGGGCGGCACGCGTGCTCCGGATCGTCGTTGCGCGGCGTGGTGGCCTTGATGGCGTCCAGGCTGGCCACCACGATGGGCGTGACCGGCGTGTCGGACGCGCCTGACAGCATCACGTCGGCGGTACCCTCGCTGATCAGCGCCACCGCGTGCCCGACAGAATCCACGCCGGACGTGCAGCCGTTGGACACCAGGGTGACCGGGCCCTCCGCGCCCACCGTCCAGGCCACCTCCGCAGGCATGACACCCGGGCTCAGGTAGTGGAACATGTGCGGCGAGGCCCACTCGTAGTCGACCAGCCACTGCCGGCCGGCATCGGAGAGCACCAGGTACTCGCGCTCGATGCTGGTCGTCGCGGCCACCGCGCTGCCGAGGCTGACCCCCACCCGCTCCGGCGGCACCGTGCCGAAATCAAGCCCGCTGTCGGTGACGGCCTCACGGGCACAGACGACCGCGAACTGGCTCGCCCGGTCCATCCGGCGGATCTCACGCTGCGACAGGCCTTCGAAGACCGGGTCGAAATCGGCCTCGCCGGCCACCTGAGAGCGGTACGGCGACGGATCGAAGAAGGTTATCCTTCGCGTTCGGGTACGGCCTGAGCTCAACAGGTCCCAGAATTCCTTGACACCTCTTCCGCCGGGTGCCCGAACTCCGATCCCGGTAATCGCCACGCGACGCTTCACGTGCGACCACCGGTCGTTCGGTGAATTCTCCAGCAAACCATGCTTTGCACCCTTGCCGCGTCTAAATAGCTGTCATGATTACGACGGATTAGCTGCCATAATCGCCACGGCCGCTCAAGCGCCGCTCGAAACCGAGTGGGGCTTAGCCGCGCCAGGGCTCGGCCAACGCTCCCCACCAGCGCTTGAGCCTGGCCCGACCTCCCGCCGGTAAGACCATGGCAGATCCTTCGATTCCGCAAAGAAGGCGCCGCCATGTACTACATGCTCACCATCAAGGAATTGACCGCTCTGCAGAACATGCTATTCGAAGGAACCGAGAGGGCATTCTTCATCGCTAACGAAGATTTCCCCGAACTGCCCTCGCCGGAACGCCGCCGCGAAATCCATTCTGAACTCGCTCATCTTTTCATGGAAGCCGCGACAGAGCTTATCGACCGGCTTGAGCGCGTGCCGCTCGCCGCCTGATCGCGGCGGGCAGGTTTACGTCCGGGCTCGGTTCACTTTCGAGTGACCCTCCAGGAACCCCCCGCAGGCTGGGGACGTTCGCACCGACCACGAGAGCAGGAGCCGACGAATATGCACGACATCAGGAGCAATCCGGTGGAGCCACGGTGAGCGGCCGGAGAGTCGTGATCACCGGGCTCGGCGTCGTTGCGCCGGGCGGGGTGGGCACCAAGGCGTTCTGGCAGATGATCACCGCCGGCCGCACCGCGACACGGATGATCACCGCCTTTGACACCACGGGCTTCCGCTCCCGGATAGCCGCCGAGGTCGACTTCGATGCGGAGCAGCTGGGGCTGTCCCATCGCGAGATCCGCCGCCTGGACCGGGCCGCCCAGTTCGCCCTGGTCGCGACCAGGGAAGCGGTCACCGACAGCGGGCTGGATGCGGGCCGCATCGACCCGACCCGGACCGGGGTCAGCATCGGCTGCGCCGTGGGATGCACCTGCCGGCTGGAGTCCGAGTACCTGGTGCTCAGCGACACCAGCAAGGAATGGGTGCTGGACCACAACTACGCCGACCCGCACCTGTACGACTATTACATGCCCGGCTCGCTCGCCAACGAGGTCGCCTGGGAGGTCAACGCCCAGGGGCCGGCCACGATGATTTCGGCCGGCTGCACGTCCGGACTCGATTCGCTCGGCCACGCCGCCGACCTGATCAGGGAGGGCGCGGTCGACCTCATGCTGGCTGGCGGCACGGACGCCCCCATCTCGCCCATCACGGTGGCGTGCTTCGACGCCATCAAGGCGACGTCACCGCGCAACGACGACGCCGCGACCGCGCTGCGGCCGTTCGACCGCACACGCAACGGCTTCGTGCTCGGCGAGGGCTCCGCGATGCTGGTCCTGGAGGAACTTGAAAGCGCACGCGCACGCGACGCCAAGATCTACGCGGAGATCACCGGGTTCGCGTCAAGGAGCAACGCGTACCACATGACCGGGCTGAAGGCGGACGGCGTCGAGCTGGGCGCGGCCGTCACTTCGGCACTCGACGAGAGCCAGCTGCCCCCGGACGCCATCGACTACGTGAACGCGCACGGCACCGCCACCAAGCAGAACGACAGGCACGAGACCGCCGCCGTCAAGCGCTCGCTGGGCGACCACGCCTACCGGATTCCGATGAGCTCCATCAAGTCGATGATCGGCCACTCGCTCGGCGCCGTCGGGTCCATCGAGATCGCGGCCTGCGCACTGGCCATCGACCAGGGCGTCGTCCCGCCGACCGCCAACCTCCGCGAGCCCGACCCCGAGCTGGACCTCGACTACGTGCCGCTCGAGGCGCGCGAGGCTCAGCTGGATCACGTGCTGAGCGTGGGCAGCGGCTTCGGCGGGTTCCAGAGCGCCATGGTGCTGGCGCGTCCGGGGAGCGCGGCATGAGCGCGGCGGTAGTGACCGGCATCGGCGTGGCCGTGCCGAACGGAATGGGCAAGGACGACTTCTGGGCGGCGGCGCTGCGCGGTGAGTCAGCCATCCGCACCGTCCAGCGTTTCGACGTCAGCAGCTACCCGTCCAAGCTGGCCGGCGAGATCGCCGGCTTCGAGCCCACCGATCACCTGAACGGCCGGCTGATCCCGCAGACGGACCGCATGACGCAGGTCGCCCTGGCGGCGTCCGACTGGGCGCTCGCCGACGCGGGCGTGGAGCCAGACACCTACGACACGACCGAGATGGGCGTGGCGACGTCGGGAGCCTCCGGCGGCCTCGAGTACGGCCAGCGCGAACTCGACAACTTGTGGGGCGCGGGCCCCGACCACGTCAGCGTGTACATGTCGTTCGCCTGGTTCTACGCCGTGAACTCCGGCCAGATCTCGATCAGGCACGGCATGCGCGGGCCGGCCGGGGTCCTGGTCAGCGACCAGGCCGGCGGGCTCGACGCGGTGGCGCAGGCCCGGCGGAACATCCGCAAGGGCACCCGGCTGTTCCTCACCGGGGGTGTGGACAGTTCCTTCTGTCCTTACGGGTGGGTATCCCGCATGTCCGCGGGAGACGTGAGCACCAGCGAGGACCCGGCCACCGCCTACCTCCCCTTCGACGAGCGTGCGCGGGGCCATGTTCCTGGTGAGGGGGGCGCCATCCTCGTGGTCGAGGACGCTGACACCGCCCGGGCTCGCGGCGCCCGCCCGTACGGCGAGATCGCCGGATACGGCGCATCCTGCGACGCCGCGGCCAAGCATGGCGGCGCCCCTGGTCTGCGCCGTGCCATCGAGACCGCGCTCGCGGACGCCGGAGCCGCCCCGGGGGACATCGGCGTGGTGTTCGCCGACGGCTCAGGGTCGCGGGCGGACGACCGGATCGAGGCCGAGGCCATCGCGGGCGTGTTCGGTCCCGGCGCGGTGCCCGTCACCGTGCCCAAGACCATGACCGGCCGGATGAACTCCGGCGGCGCGCCGGCCGACCTGGCCTACGCCCTGATGTCGCTGCGGGAAGGGGTTATCCCGCCGACCATCAACGTGCGCACGCTCGCACCCGGATACGAGATCGATCTGGTGATCGGCGAGCCCCGGCCGTGGCAGCCAGGAGCAGCGCTGGTGCTGGCCCGCGGCAAGGGCGGTTTCAACTCCGCCATGGTGCTTCGCGCCATCGCGTAGCGCCGGATGTGACGGCACAGGACACGATGAGAAAGAAAGAGGCCTAGCCTTGCGGCAGATCACATTGCGGGAACTTCAGGACGTCATACGCGAGTGCGCTGGTGAGGACGAGTCCGCCCAGTCGCTCGTCGACGCCGCGAACGAACCCTTCGACCAGCTTGGATACGACTCGCTGGCGTTGCTCGAGACGCAGGCCCGGGTAAGGCGGGACTACGGCGTCGACTTCTCAGAAGCCGACCTCAGCGACATCGCGACCCCCCAGGAGTTCCTCGACTTCGTCAACAACCTGCTCATGGCGGCGGCTTGACCGAGCCGGGACCGGTGCTGGCCGGTCCCGGCCTGCCGGCCGCCCAATCGGCAGCACTGCCGGCCGCACTGCTCATGCCCGGTCAGGGATCGCAGTATCCGGGCATGGGCACAGGTCTGTACCGGGACCTGCCCGCCTTCGCGACAATCATCGATGCCGTCTTCCAGGTCATGGGCGTGGCCGGGGACGAGCTGCGCCATGACTGGCTGGCCGCGGACGGCGGCCCAGACGGCGATACTGAGCCGCTGCTCCCCCTCAACCACGTCAGCCGCTCCCAGTCGCTGCTGTTCGCCATCGACTACGCGCTGGGCCGGCTGCTGGTGGACCTGGGACTGGGTCCGGCGGTCATGCTCGGCCACAGCGTTGGCGAGCTGGCCGCCGCGACCCTGGCCGGCGTCTTCGACCTTGACGTCGCCGTCCGCTTCCTGCTGCGCCGGGCGGACCACCTGGCCGGCGCACCCGCGGGCGGCATGATGGCCGTCGCCGCCTGCGCCGCGGACGTCAGACCGCACCTGCGGCCCGGCACCGACATCGGCGCGGTCAACGCGCCCAGGCAGACCATAATCGCCGGGACCGGCGCAGCGCTGCGCGCCACCGCCGCCGCGCTGACCCAAGCCGGCTTCACCTGTGCCCCTGTCCCCTCGCTCACGCCGTTCCACAGCGCGGTCCTCGAGCCGGTGGTGGAGGTGCTCCGCGGCCAGCTGACCGGTGAGCCCCTGCGGGCCCCGGCGATCGCCATCGTCTCCGGCTACACCACGCACCTGCTCACCGCGGCGCAGGCCACCGATCCGATGTACTGGGCCCACCACGACGTGGATCCGGTGCTCTACTGGCCGGCTCTCGAATCGCTCCTGGCCAGCGGGTCGCACCTGCTGATCGAATGCGGCCCTGGGCAGGGGCTGACCACGCTCGCCCGGCGCCATCCCGACGTTCGCTCGCGCCGCTCCCAGGTGCTGTCGCTGCTCGGCTCACCGGGACAAGGACCCGACGGTGAAGCCGACCGCTTCGCCGCCGCCGTCACCGGGCTGGGGCTGAGCGTGCCCATGACGCCCGCCACCGCCGTTCCTTCCGCCAGGACCGCGGCCACCGCGGCCGCCGCGGCCGTGCTCGCCACGGGCGCCGCGAGGAGCGATCGAGTAGCTTTTTAGCGCTATTAGGCAAGCTCAGTTATATGCGCACAGCAGAGGTGAATGCTGCCGGCACCCGATCGGCTGTCATCTGCGGCCTCGGGGCCTGGCTGCCCCCCAGGATCGTGACCAACGAAGAGCTCACCACCCGCCTGGATACCTCGGACGAGTGGATTCGCACCCGCACCGGCATCAAGACCCGGCACTTCGTCTCGCCGGGCATGCCGACCTCTCACCTGGCCACCGAGGCGGGCGCGCGGGCGATGGAGTCGGCCGGGGTGACCGAGGTGGACGCCGTCGTGCTGGCCACGACCACACCCGACCGGCCGTGCCCGGCCACCGCGCCGGTGGTGGCGCACCGGCTGGGCCTCACCGGACGGCCGGCGTTCGATATCTCGGCGGTATGCACGGGCTTCCTCTATGCGCTCTCCGCGGCCGCGGGGCTGGTCGTGTCGGGTGCGGCGGAACAGATCCTGGTCATCGGCGCCGAGACGTTCAGCACGATCATCGACCCGCAGGACCGCACATCCGGCGTGCTGTTCGGTGACGGGGCCGGAGCCGTCGTGCTGCGGGCCGGGGACCGCGGCGAGCCGGGGGCCGTCGGCCGGGTGGAACTGGGCAGCGACGGGTCGCTGGCCGACATCATCACGGTCCGGGCCGGGGGCTCGGAACAGCGGACCGCGCAGGAGCCGCACTCCCCCGCTGACTGCTACTTCTCCATGCGCGGCCAGGAGGTGTTCGCGCACGCGGTCAAGCACATGTCCGATGCCGCCCAGACCGTACTCACGGACGCCGGATGGCAGCCGCAGGAGGTGGACCGGGTGGTCGGGCATCAGGCGAACCTGCGCATCCTGCACGCGATCAGCGAACGGACTGACATTCCAGCAGAACGGCTGGTGGTGCATCTGGACCAGGTCGGCAACACCGCGGCCGCGTCGATACCGCTGGCGCTGGCTCACGCCCAGTCGACCGGTGAGCTGTTCCCGGGGGCACGCACCCTCCTGGCCGCCTTCGGCGGAGGCGCCACATGGGGTGCCACCGCCCTGACGTGGCCCGCCGTCAAGGCGCTGTGACCGTCAGGCCAGCGCCGCAGTATCCAACGCCCCAGGAAGGCCCAACGCCCAGGAAGGCACGGACATGACCAACACCTTGCAGCCAACCTTCGACCAGCTCGCCGTGATCATCGAGGAGAAGCTGCGGATACCGCGCGACCAGATCCAGCCCGAGACCCCGCTGAAGGACATCGATATGGACTCGCTCGCCATCATCGAGGTCATGCTGGCCGCCGAGAAGCAGTTCGGGGCGAACATCCCGATGGAAGACGTCAACTCGGACGGCAAGGCGGAGGACCTGTACCAGCTCGTGCTCGCGGCCGTGGGCGCCGGCGGGAAATGACCGTCCAGGATCTGGCCGGCTCGCTGCCGCAGACGGACGCGCCGCGGGCGGCCGAGGGCACCGGGCTGCTGGCCGGCAAGCGGCTGCTGGTGACGGGCGTCCTCACCAAGTCCTCGATCGCGTTTCACGTGGCTCGCCTGGCCCAGGAACAAGGAGCGCGGCTCGTCCTGACCTCGTTCGGGCGGGGCAAGCGGATCACGGAGGCAACGGCGCAGGACCTGCCGCAGCCGCCCCCGGTCCTCCAGCTGGACGTCACCAGCGCGCAGGATCTGGCCGGGCTGGCCGACGCGGTGGGCGAGGAACTGGGGGCGCTGGACGGCATCGTCCACTCGATCGCCTTCGCCCCGCAAAGCGCGCTCGGCGGCGCGTTCCTCGAGACCTCCTGGGCAGATGCCGCCACCGCGCTCGAGGTCTCGGCGTACTCGTTCAAGGCCCTGGTCACCTCCTGCCTGCCGCTGATGCCCGACGGAGGGTCGGTCGTGGGCCTTGACTTCGACGCCACGCAGGCCTGGCCCAGCTACGACTGGATGGGCGTGTCCAAGGCGGCGCTGGAGTCGGTGACCCGTTACCTGGCCATGTACCTGGGCGATCGGCGGATCCGGGTGAACCTGGTAGCGGCGGGCCTGGTGAAGACCCTCGCTGCCCGGTCGATCCCTGGCTCGCAGCGGATGGAGGAGATCTGGCGGACGCGGCCGCCGATCACCTGGGATGTCAACGATCCCGTGCCGGCCGCGCAGGCCTGCGCGGTCCTGCTCTCTGACTGGCTACCCTCGACCACGGGCGAGATCTTGCATGTAGATGGCGGCATGCACGCCGTGGTGCTCTGATCAACGCGGTTGACGGCGGTCAACGCGGTTGGCGGCAGGCCGCCGCCAACCGCGATTTCCGTCAGCTGCCCATTTTCCTCGCCATTTTGCGCCTGATCGGGCTGACGTTGCTTATCAGCCGCAGCATCCGCTTGGTGATCGCCCGCTTGACGGGGTTGCCTGACGTCGCCTGGCGGGTGCGCCGCATGGAGCTTCGGACGGCCGCGAATCCGTACTCGAGCATCGCGGCTTCGTACTCACCGATGGCTGGCAGCAGCGGCTGCTGACCTCGGTCCGCGGCCACCAGCTTCTCGCACAGCAGGCGCGCGTCCTTCAACGCGGTATTGGCCCCGATGCCCGCCATCGGCGTCATGTTGTGTATGGCGTCGCCGATCAGCGTGATGTTGGACGTCGGCCACGGCGCGACCGGGCTCATGCTGCGGATGTTGACCGTTGAGACCGTGCTGGGGTCGGAGTCCGCGACCAGGCGCAGCAGATCCGGGTGCCAGCCGCGCATCATGTTCTGGGCGACGGCCTGGAGTTCACTGCCGCTGGCCTTGCGCACGTCGATATCCGGATACTTCTCGAACTTCGCGGCGAGCGCCCAGAAAACATAATCCTGGTTATTGTCGAAGAGCAGCCCGGGCTCAGGCTCTTCCTCTTCCTGCTCCGACGGTTCCGCCTTATATTCGAACTCGGTCGGGATCTTCGTCTCGCCGCCCTGGAATCCGGCGACGAACATGAAATAGTCCCGCGGCGGCATGATCGTGTTCATGCAGTTGTAGAACGACTCGGGGAGCAATTCCCTGGTCTCGTCGTTCAGCGGCAGCTTGCCGCCGATCGACCGCACGCCGGTCTCGATACGCTGCGCGACCGGCAGGAACTGCTGGCGCACCCGGGAATTGGAGCCGTCGGCGGCCACCAGGACATCACCGGAGGCCGAGGTCCCGTCCGCGAACGAGGCCGTGATCTTGCCGTCGGCCCCCTTCTCGTACTGGACGAACTCCTTGCCGTGATGGACGATGCCGTTCAAGCCGCCGAGCAGAACCTGGCGCAGGGTAATCCGGCTGACCGAATAGTGGCTGCTGAAATCCTCGGATGGGCCTAGCGTTTCCTTGCTCCAGTCCAGGAACAGCAGCTCCTTCAGCCGTTCGGTGCGGAAGCCGAAACCGGTTGCCGGCTTGCCCGCCGTCGCGACGAACGCATCCCAATTCCGCTTCGGGAGACAATCGTGCAGGGCGCGCGCACCGGTCGGGTTGATATGAACCCGGTACCCTTCCAGCCAGTCAATGCGATTGCGCGTTCGCTCATAAACCGCGACGCTTACCCCGGCGTTCTTCAGGCCATGAGCCAGGCACAGGCCACCGACACCGCCGCCGATGATCATTACATGGAGTGGCGTTGCTGGCTTTGCCGCATCCACATTTGCTCCTACCGATCGGGAGCTTATATTGCCTTGGCCATCCAATCACCGCCAGCCCCTGGCCGGCAAGGGTACATATCGCCCTGGGCGGCACTCGCCAGGGAAACCCGCAGCCCAGCGCCCTTATCGACCGGGACAGGACATGGCTGCGGGCGGGCGGATCCTCACCAGTCCGCCCGCCCGCAGCCGTTCCGCGGTAACTCGGGATTCACTCGTCGGGCAGCTCGTCGCGGCGAATGCGGCGATCCCGGACCAGCCACCGGCCGCCCTCCTTGACCAGCGTGTCCTCGCACCTGCAGCTGCGGAAGATGAACGCCGGCTCGTGGCGGTGATTCCTGATGACCTGCACGTAGCTCAGGGCAAACACCGTGCCGTCGGGCCGCGCCTCTACCGTGGTCATACCGAACCAGTGCCGTATCCGGAGGCCAGGCTCGTCTGCTTTGCGATGCGTGAGAGTACCCGCGAGCAGAGCCGCCTTGCCGTGGACCGGCTCAGGGAAGCCGTTGGCGTCAAAGGAACAGTCCTCGGCGAAGGTATCGACCCAATCCTCGAAATTCTCCGAGTCGAGGAGCTGGCTCTGCGTGGCGTAGAAGCGCTGAATCTGAACGTAGGTCTCATCGTCGGCGGCCGTGGCGGCCGGCGCAATTTCAGTGGTTGTCATGTGAGACGTCCTGAACTATCGAGTACAAGTCGGGATCCGAGCTGGCGACCTCGGCCAAGGCAGTGACGTGCTCCATGAAGTCGCGTTGCTGCACGCTCCGGATGTGGTCAGCGGCACCTGCCCAGTGCGCGATGTTCACATAGCTGTTGGGGTTGCCCAGCGACTTGACCAGAGTATGGCCCAAGAAGCCCGGCTGCTCGCGCATGAACTGTGAGGTCCTCTTGAACACCTCCTCGAACTTCTCCGGGCTCCCGGTGACCGTGAACCGGTTGAGCAGGGTTACCATCTTGGAGCCGCTGGCGAATTGCGCGCGGAGTGCGCTGCGCAGCTCGCGGCGGGGCACTTTCCCGCTGGGCGAGCGAGGCACGCTCGGCACCGCCTCGGCTTCCCAGATGTGCTTGAAGTACGGGAGCTGATCATTGGCCCAGCTGACGATCTCGTCCGTTCCTTGCTGGCCCGCCTGGTTGTCGCGCAGCGCGATGTAGGCATACGCCACGAAGCCGTGCACCTCGTGCGGCCGGTCCACGACGACGCAGTCCTTGACCGCCGGGTGCGACCGGAGGAGGTCTTCGATCTCGGTCGGCATGACCGTTTCGTTGTCATGCTTGAAGACGTCCTTGATGCGGTCCACGAGGAAGAGCCGGCCTTCCTGGTCCAGGTAGCCGACGTCCCCCGTGGAGAACCAGCCGTCGGCGCCGATCGCGGCCGGGTCGGCGTTGTCCAGGTATCCGAGCATGAGCTGCGGCCCGCGGAGCTGGACCTCGCCGCGCTCGCCCACGGCGACCTGATCGCGGGTCTCGTAGTTGACCACGCGGCACTCGGTGTCGGCCACCGGCCGTCCGACCGAGCCGAGGGCCGGGTCGTCCGGGTCGTCGAGCATGGCCAGCGGCGAGGTCTCTGCCAACCCGTACCCCTGGATCACCGGGACGCCCGCCCGCTCGCGCAGCCGCGAGGCGAGCGCCGCCGAGAGCGGGGCGCCGCCTGAGGCCAGGTACCGCACGGTGTGCAGCGTCAGGTCATCCGGGCCGGTGTAGTTGGCCAGCCCGATCAGCCAGGCGGGCATGCTGATCAGGTGCGTGGCCTGATCCTGGTTAGCCAGCTTGACCGCGGTCACCATGTCGGGATCGGGCCTGAGCACCTGGGTGGCCGCCGCGGCCACGGCCGAGTTCATGTGCATCGGATGGTAGGTCGGGTAACAGACGATGCACAGCGACTCGTCGTCGATCCGCATCGCGTCGGCGACCTGCAGGGCGTTGACCACGATGTTGCGCTGGGAGAGCATCGCTGCCTTGGCCATGCCCGTGGTGCCGCTGGTGAAGTGCATGGCGGCGACCTCGTCCGGGTCATAGGCCCGTGCGTCGAAATCGAAGCCGTCACGGTGGCCCGCGTCCTCGCCCGCGTCCTCGCCGGCCAGCATCTGGCCCCCGCCGAAGACAACGATCCGCGGCTGTGCCGCCATGCCGGCCGCGACGCGGCTGAACTGGACGTTCATCTGCTCGGTGAGGAACACCAGGCGGGCGCCCGACTTCTCGAACTGGTACTTAAGCGTCACCGCGGGGACGATCGGATGGACAGGAAGGACGATGTTCCCGCTCCGGATCGTGGCGTAGTAGGCGATCACGTAGTCCGGATGCAGGATCGAGCCCACCGCCACAACCGAGCGTTCCCCGCCGGTCAGTTCGCGTATCTGCCTGGCGCAGCGGGTGACCGCTGCGTCCAGTTCGGCGAAGGTGACGCTAAGCTTGCCGGCGCGGAGCGCCACCCGGTCCGGATGGGCCGCCGCGGAGCGCGCGAGGACCTGATCCAGCCGCAGCCCGGGATAGTCCAGGGTAGTGGCGCGAGCCGCCAGGGCCACCTGCCGAGCCTCAGCCATCGCTAGCCTCGTCGACCGGGGATATCATTTCTTCCGCCCTCCGTCGGCAGTCATTTTCTAATTGCGACGATAATGACACCACCTGCTCGAGCTGGGCTCAAGGAGCGGTCATGCAATTACCATCTGATCAGGGAACTCGCAAGCTTTAATTGGCCTTTTTAGGGCAGGAAGGTGCAGTTCTCGAGCACGCATCGAGGATGACTGCGGATAATTTAGAAGTATGACCATGCTGAGCACTCATCGCGCCCATTCTGCTCCGGCCCCTCAGATGAAAGAGGTCGGCGACGGCGTTTACGCATACATTCAGATGGAGGGCGGATGGTGCCTCAGCAACGCCGGGCTGCTAGCCGGCGCTGACGGCGCTGTCGTCATCGACACGATGGCGACCGTGAGCCGTGCGGCACGGCTGCGCGAGGCGATAGCGCGCTTGGGCGCGGGCCCGGTGCGTACCTTGGTCAACACCCATCACCACGGCGACCACGTCTTCGGCAACGACGGCTTCGGAGCGGTCACGATCGTCGCTCACCACGCAACCAGGAAAGAGATGGCGGAAAGCGGGCTGGGGCTAACCTACCTGTGGCCCGGCGTCGACTGGGGCGAGGTCCGGCTGGCGCTGCCCACGCTCACGTTCCAGGACCGGCTCACCCTGCATGTGGATGACCGGCAGGCGGAACTGATCCACGTCGGCCCGGCGCACACCACCAACGACGTCGTGGTGTGGCTGCCCGCCGACCGTGTGCTGTTCGCGGGCGACGTGGTGATGTCCGGTGTGACGCCCTTCAACCTGATGGGGTCGGTCACCGGCGCCCTCCATGCCGTGGACAGGCTGCGTGAACTCGGCGCGCGCACCATCATCGGCGGCCATGGCGACGTCGGCGGCCCTGAGCTCCTGGACCAGACCGCGGCGTATCTCACCTGGATTCAGCGGCTGGCCGCGGACGGTGTTCAGCAAGGCCTCAGCCCCTTGCAGGTAGCCAGGGACGCCGGTCTCGGCGAGTTCGGCCACCTGGTCGACCCGGAGAGAATCGTCGGGAACCTGCACCGGGCCTACGCCGAGATCGAGGGCGGAGAACTCGGCCGGCCGCTGGACGTGGTGAAGATCTTCGGCGAGCTGGTCGACTACAACGGCGGCGTACTCCCCCAGTGCCTGGCCTAGGGCCCCCGCGAGCCGAAGGGACGCTGGCTCTCAGCGCCCCGGAGGCGAGCGGGGGGATAGCCGCCCAGACATGCTGATAGCCGGCGGATGCGCTGGGCTCAGTGCGCATCCGCCGGCAGCTAATGGGGAGTCTGGTGCGTCCGCTCAGTCGTTATCCCACGTGTAGAACGGCTTGAGCAGCTCGATTCCGCGCGACTGCGGGTCGTACGGCGTCATGTAGCTCCGCAGCGCCAGGTCGAGCTCCTTGAAGTCCTGGGCGTCTTTCTCCTCGCCCAGCCGCTTGATGAAATCCTCGTCGGACTGCACCAGATGCAGGCAGATCCCCTGGTACTCGTACAGATACCGGTGCCGCACGCCGATTCGCCGCGGCAGCTCGGTCTCCTGGTCCGTGCGGGTAAAGATGCGCGCCACCTCAGCGACGTTCGCAGGGGCAATTTTCCGGATCATTAGCGTCTGGTGTAGTGGCATTCTGCGTCCTTAGCTGGTGTCGGCCCGGTGCTGGCGGGCAGCTCGGGTTGTGAGGCGGCGCGGTCAGGCGAAGAGCGGAACGAGATGCGCTGGCGCCTTGGCCGCCGCCCACTCGCGCGTTTCCTTCAGCACCTCCTGGGTCACTTCGAAGACCTTGTTGGCCGGGTCGCTGAGGTCGAACGGGCCCGGAAGGTAGGGCGCCTGGGCCAGGAAGGAGAAGATGCGCTCGGACGCCTCGCGGGGAGGCAGCGAACCGGACTCGACCGCCTGGCAGGTTTCCCTGGTGAAGTTCAGCAGCGCGATCATGTCGTGCCCGACGGGACGGGGCAGGCCGGGAGTGTCGGACTTCTCCAGGTCGCGGAACACCTGCTCGTCCTGGGTCTTCATGTAGGCACCGTAGGCCCGCTGGACGGCCGTGGTGGGCAGGATGCTGACCGCCTTCCACACCCGGATGATCGCGTTCCACAGGTCGTAGTCGCGGAAGGCGACGTAGGAGCAGTACACAAGGTCGTCGTGCACGTCAAACAGGCCCTGCTGCACGCTGTCCACGTAGGCGAACCGCTCGGTGGACCAGTCGCCGTCGCGGGCCGCCTCGATCAGCCGCCAGCCGAGTATGTTGACCACCTCGAGCGTGTTGCCGAGCCCGCGCGAGTACAGCGCGTCGATGAAACCGGCCGCGTGTGCGGTCAGGCAGTAGCGGTCGCCGACGGTGCTGGTCGAGGAGTACTGCAAGCGATCGGTGCTGACCCACGGACGGATGGCCTTGGCCCCGGCGAACTGCTCGGCGATGTCAGGGAAGCGGCCCAGGAAGGCATCGA
>Ga0126381_100002326_pt1 | contig 20498 bp, 12 predicted proteins | sample PanSoiMetPlot_28_FD_96465 | JGI IMG/M metagenome (GOLD analysis project Ga0126381, IMG submission 96465) | Tropical forest soil microbial communities from Panama - MetaG Plot_28 | ecosystem: Environmental > Terrestrial > Soil > Tropical forest > Bulk soil | place: Panama | collected 2016-02-17
GCCGCTGCCGTTCGCTCTCGACCACATCAACCTGTGGCTGCTTACCGACGGGGACGGCTGGACGCAAGTCGATTGCGGTTACGGCGATCAACCTACGCGAAGGCTGTGGGAAACCCATTTCTCGGGAACGCTCTCAAAGCGGGCGCTAAGGCGAGTAATCGCGACCCACTATCATCCGGATCACCTCGGTAACGGAGCATGGCTCACTCGACGCTTCGACTGCTCCCTGCTGATGCCGCAGGCGGAGTACCTCACGGCGCATGCGGTTGCTGGCGAGCACAGTGGATATCGCGTAGCCGCCTTTTGCGCGCTGTTCCGGAGCCACGGCCTGCCGCCGGATCATGTGGCGGCGCTCGAGGCAAGGGGCAATCAGTACCTACGCGGGGTTCCCGAGCTGCCTAACATGTACCAGCGCCTCATGCCCGGAGCAGAGGTTTCGATCGGTGGTTCGCGGTGGCGGGTTCTCAACGGATACGGTCATTCGCCGGAGCATGCGGCGCTGTATTGCGAGAGGTTGGGTGTTTGCATTTCGGGGGACATGCTGTTGCCCAAGATCAGCACCAATGTCAGCGTCAGCCCGGTCGAGCCGGACGCGGACCCGCTGGCGAGATTCCTGGCGTCGTTGTCGGTGTTCGCGGATCTGCCTCCTGAGACCCTGATCCTTCCTTCGCACGGACTTCCCTTCATCGGCGCCGCTCCTAGAGTCGATCAGCTCCGGGCTCATCACGCTGCGCGCCTGGCCGAGATCGAGGCTGCTGCTGCGCACCCGGTAACCGCTGCGGAAATGATCCCCGTGCTGTTCCGCCGCGAGCTCGACATCCAGCAGCGCTTTTTCGCGATCGGGGAGGCGATCGCGCATCTGAACCATCTGTGGCATGCGGGTCGATTCACGCGCACCGCAGCTGCTGATGGAACGCTCCGCTTTGCGGCTTCCGGCCGATTACAATAGCTTTGCTTCCAGCCAACCGAGGCGAACAATGGGCACGACCGAGACATCCGAGACCAAGACTGCCGCGAGCGACCAGGCTGCTTGCGATCCGGTTGCGCTGGCCGAGTCGTTTGCCAGCGCCGCCGACAAGAGCGCAAAGTTGCTCGGCGACTACATCACGCGTCGAGCGGCCTCCGGGGCCACGCTGCCGAGCGACGAGTTCGGGCTGTCCAAGGCGTTCCTGGAGCTTGCAGCAAAGCTGCTTTCCAATCCCTATCTCCTGGCGCAGACGCAGTTGAATCTGCTGTGGGACTATTCCGCCCTGTGGCAGTCATCGATGCTCAAGCTGCTCGGACAGTCGCCGGCTCCGGTGGTTGAGCCGGCCAAGAGCGACAAGCGCTTCAAGCACGAGGACTGGCAGGAGCACTTCCTGTTCGACTACATGAAACAGTCCTACCTGATCGCGGCGCGGTGGTTGCACAACGCGGTCGCGAGCGTGGAAGGACTCGACGAGCACACGCAGAAGAAGGTCGACTTCTTCACCCGCCAGTACATCGACGCGCTGGCGCCTTCCAACTTTGCACTCACCAACCCCGAGGTGTTCCGCGAAACCATCGCCACCGGTGGACAGAACCTAGTCAAGGGCCTCAACAACCTGCTCGACGACATCGAGCGCGGCAACGGTAAGCTCAGGATATCGATGACCGACACCAAAGCCTTCGAGCTAGGGGTAAACATCGCGACCACGCCGGGCAAGATCGTCTTCCAGAATGACTTGATCCAGCTCATTCAGTACGAGCCGACGACCGCTAAAGTCCACAGGCGGCCGTTGCTGATCATGCCGCCGTGGATCAACAAGTACTACATCCTCGATCTACGTGAAAAGAACTCGCTGGTTAAGTGGTGCACCGACCAGGGACTAACGGTCTTCGTCATTTCCTGGGTGAACCCCGACGCGCGGCTCGCCGGCAAGGATTTCGTCGACTACATGGTAGCGGGCCCGCTCGCGGCGCTGGACGCGATCGAGAAGGCGACCGGCGAGCGCGAGGTCAACGCACTCGGCTATTGCCTCGGCGGTACTCTGCTCGCGGCAACGCTCGGCTACATGGCCGCGAAGAAGGACAAGCGTATTGTCAGCTCGAGTTTCATGACCTCGCTCATCGATTTCGCGGGCGCAGGCGAGCTCGAAGTGTTCATCGACGAGGAGCAGGTGGCCTCCCTCGAGCGCAAGATGAACGAGCGCGGCTATCTCGAGGGCTCCGAGATGGCGAACACCTTCAACATGCTTCGCGCCAACGACTTGATCTGGTCGTTCGTCATCAACAACTACCTGCTCGGGCGCGACCCTTTCCCGTTCGATCTGCTGCACTGGAACCAGGACTCGACGCGAATGCCGGCGAAGATGCACAGCTTCTACCTGCGCAACATGTACATGAAGAACGCGCTGAAGGAGCCCGGCGGAATCACCCTCAACGGCGTGCTTATCGATCTCACAAAAGTCGGCGTGCCGTGTTATTTCGTATCGGCCATCGAGGACCACATCGCCCCATGGAAGGCGACTTATGCTGGAACGCACATTTTCGGCGGCAAGGCGCGCTTCGTGCTTTCCGGATCGGGGCACATCGCGGGGATGATCAATCCGCCAGCGGCGCGCAAGTACGGCTATTGGACCAACGAAAAGGTACCCGCTGCCGCAGACGACTGGTTCAAGGCCGCCAAGCAGCACGAAGGCTCGTGGTGGAGCGATTGGCTCGATTGGCTCAAGCCCCACCTGGGCGCGATGGTGAACGCCCGCCCCGCCGGAAAATCAAACTCCAAGGGTAAGGTCAGAGTGATCGAGGCGGCGCCGGGAAGCTACGCCCGGCAACGTGCCGACGCTAAGTAAGGCGGTCGCTCGATCCTCGCGGCTAAAGCGCTTCTGCTACAGTAGATTGAATGAACTCCCGGAGGACTCGGCGATGAATCAAAGTCTTCTCCTAGGGTTGGCGCTGCTCGCGTTTGTTTGCGCGGCGCCGACAGCAACGGCCCAGAGCTCTTCGACCATGGCGCCGTCAGCGACTACGCCTGCGGCGGCAAACTGCGCAACCTGCGGCGCCATCGAGTCGATCCGCTACGTCGAGGAGAAGGGAACGGGAAGCGGCGTGGGCGCAGTCGCAGGCGGCGTGGTGGGAGGCGTCGTCGGCCACCAGTTCGGCTCAGGCCGCGGCAATACCGTCGCGACCATCGCCGGCGCGGGCGTCGGCGCGCTTGCCGGCAACGAGGTCGAAAAGAACGTCAAGAAAAAATCCTATTACGTCATCACGGTTCGTCTGGATAACGGCAACAAGCAGTCCGTTTCGCAGACCGCGAAACCGGCGCTGAAGCAAGGCGATCGCGTCAAGGTCGTCGATGGTAATCGCGTCGCGCTGCTGGCGAAGTAAAGCGCGTCGCGGTGAAACGCAGTCGCGGCCGCGACATACCGCGGTCGCGATTCGCACTGCAGCGCAGGCGATATAGCGACTTGGTTGTTTCCCGCAACGGCCTAGGAGGAGGAGATCGGCCATGTTGTCAAGAAAAACGCTGCTCGCATGTTCTCTCGCCGCATGTTTTTCGATACCGCACGGCGAAGCCACCGCTCAGTTCAATCAGTTCTACTTCTTCGGCGATAGCCTGACCGACGCCGGCACTTATGGAGCCCGCTTCACCGTCAACCCGGGATTGGTGTGGGCGCAGGACCTCGGCGCGAAGTACGGCGTCGTCGTAACACCGTGGAATCAGGGAGGCGTCGACGCAGCCCAAGGTGGCGCGCATGTCGCCACGCCTTCGCCGGAGACACCACCCGGAGCGCCGCAACGTCCGTTTTCCGTACAGGTCGACCAATTGCTGCAAGCGACGCCGCACCTCAACCCGAACACGCTTTATTCGGTGTGGATAGGAGCCAACGACGTCCTTGATCTCGCCACGCAAGGTGCTGCCGGGCAGCTTACCCCGGCGCAGGTCCAGGCGGGCGTTGTTACTGCCGCGACACAGGAGTTGCAGCAGATCGCCCGGCTGCGCGACGCGGGTGCGCGCTACATCGTAGTGTTCAACCTGCCGGACATCGGGCAAACGCCCGGAGGTAAGGCGACCAGTCCCGCAGCGCTGACGGCGCTGTCGAACCTGTACAACTCAACGCTGCAGGCCGGACTTGCTTCGCTAAACGTCAACATCGTGCCGGTAAATATCTATGGATTGCTCAACGAGGTCATCGCCAATCCGGCGGCGTACGGCCTCGTCAACGTCACTACCCCCGCATGCACGACGGCGAGCGCCTTCAACTGCACGACCGGAACGCTGGTTGCGCCGAATGCGGCACAGACGTTTTTCTTCGCGGATGCGATTCATCCGACACCGGTGGGCCATCAGATGATTGCAGATGTCGTGGCTGGAGAAATCTCGGCGCCGCAGCAGATGGGACTGCTCGCGAACGCGCCGGTGCAGGCAGAGCAGGCCAACTTCCGCGCGCTCGACGATCGCATGTGGTCGAACCTCAACATGCCGCGGGCGCAGAGCAAGTTCGAGGCTTACGCCGTCTATGACTACGGAAACACCGATCTCGCCGGCAGCGTCGGGGGCGGGAATACGCATGCCAGTTCGGTTCTGGTCGGCGGGGACATGAAGATTTCGGAGCAGCTGCTCGCCGGTATCGCGTTCGGTTATACCCAGGACAAAGCTTCCCTGGGCAACAGCACTGGTGGCTTCACGTTGAACGATTCGACGATCACGTTCTACGTGGGTTATGGAGCGGGACCGTGGTATCTCGGCGCAACCGTTGGCGGCGGCAGCCTCGACTACAACCATATCAATCGCAGCTTCGCATTCGGGCCGACAAGCCGTACGGAAAACGCCAGCACCAATGGCACCCAATTCATTGGGCGGCTCTTGGGCGGCTACTGGTTCAACACCGGGGGCGACTGGCTCCACGGTCCTTACGCGCGTCTCACTTGGCAGGACATCAAGGTAGATCAGTTCTCGGAGACTGGCACCTCTGCGACGGCGATGTCATTTGGTGAGCAGAAATACGATCCCTTCTCGACCAGCCTGGGCTGGCAGGCAGCCGGAGCAATCGGCACGGTACGCTTGTTCGGGCGCGCCACATGGGAATGGAACAACAGCAGCAACGACAACCGTTCTGTCAGCGCCGGCGTTGTTTCGATGCCTGGAACGTTCTCGCTGCCCGCTTACAAGTTCGACAACAACTACGGGCTGTTTTTGATCGGCGCGAGCATGCCCCTCGGCGGTACGATCACTGGCTTCATCAGCGGATCGTTCAGCGCATGGAACGGCAGCGGCAATTACCAGGCCGTGACGGTCGGGATTCGCGCGCCCATCTAGCCGCTCGCGCTTCAACGCGGCTCGCCCGAGCGTGTCGGATCAGTGTGCTCCGGCGCGCGGCTTGCGCGGCGCACGCGCGAAAATCACGTCGTACAGCGGCCGCGGCAGCACGCGCAACAGACGCCCGACCCATGCCATCTGCCACGGCAGCACATAAAAGCGCCGGCGCTGCTCGATCGCGCGTGCGATCAGCGTTGCCGCCCGCTCTGCGCTGAGCAAAAAGGGCATCGGATACGGATTCTTTGATGTCATCGGCGTTGCAATGTAGCCGGGGCAAATCGTCACGACGCAAATTCCAGCTTGCGCGAGCTCAACCCGCAAACTCTCGAGATAGCTAATCGCTGCCGCTTTGGAAGCCGAGTACGCCTCGGAGCCGGGAAGTCCGCGAAAGCCTGCGACGCTGGCGATGCCGGCAAGGGTGCCACGACCCGCTAGCATCAATCCCTCTAGAAACGGTTGGAAGGTGTGCAGCATTCCCAGAACATTGGTGTCGAGCACATCACGGAAAGTCACATTATCTTCGGCAAAGCGCGTCACCGTTCCGACTGAAACGCCCGCGTTGGCGATCACGATGTCGGGAACTCCGTAGCGACCGACAAAGTCGGCTGCAGCGGTCCTAAGCGCGTCGGCATCGCGCACGTCGGCCGCATAGACGGTACATCGGGCTGGCGCAAGCGATGCGGCGAGCGTGTCGAGCGCGTTGCGCCGCCTCGCTACAAGCCCCAGGGTCGCGCCTCGCACCGCGTAATGCCGCGCGAGCTCGGCGCCCAAGCCGCCGCTCGCGCCCGTCAAGAAGACGTTCACGCGAGCCGTGGGGTGAGAGCCTGGAGTCCCTTCAGGTCTTCGGGCGTTCTGCGCGGGCCTTGAGGATGAGAGCGTCCAGCGCCGCCGGCACGCCGGCATGTCCTCCCGCGAGCCGATCCGACGAAGTGATGAACTTGCCGTCAACTAGCATCGTCGGCACAGACTGGATGTTGTATTCCTGCGCGATCGCCAGCGCGCGCTTCATCTTGCTGTCCACACCGAAGGAGTTGTAGACCTCCATCACCTTGGCCCGATCAAGGCCCTTGCTTTGAGCCCAGTCGAAGAATGCCTTGTCTTGGTAGAGCGGAAGCCCGGCTGAGTGAATCGCTTTGAAGACCTCCGGCGACAGGCGGACATCCTCGCCCATTGCCTCCAGCGTGAAATACACCTTCGCCAGCGCCCTCCACCGATCCTGAAACATCACCGGCACGCGCCGGAATTGCACGTCAGGCGAGGCCGTCTTCACCCATGCCTGCAGATACGGCTCAAGGTCGTTGCAATGCGGACAGCCGTAAGAGAAGAACTCGATGACCTCGATCTTCTTGTCCGAGGGCTGAGCCGCTTTAAGCCGGGTGTAGTCCTTGCCCTCGACCAGTTCCGCTGCCCCCGCGGCGGTGAATGCCAGCAACGCTATTGCGCTCAAGGCGCACGCTACCCATTTCGTCATTGTTTCTCCTGCGAGTTGTATTCCAGTCAGACCGCTCTTGGGCCGACTCGTGCCAGGGAAGTTCAACCTGTCAGGTCAGTCAAGGGTTCCTGATGACCGCCACATCGAAGCCGCTCTTGCCGAGGTCGTTCTTGGTACGGTTGAGCTGATCATTGTTGTCGTAGGGGCCGAGGCGGACGCGATAGCGCACGCTCTTGTCCGGCAGCGTCGCCGACTGGATCACGGCTTCCCAGCCCGACAGCGCGAGCCGCGCCTTGAGGTTTTCGGCGTCCGACTCGTTGACGAATGCACCAGCCTGCAACCATAGCCGATCTCCTGCCTTCTGCGCCGATTCGAGCTTGGCCACTGCGTCTGGGGCGCCACGCTCAGGCTGGCGCTCCGGCGCCTTTTCCACAGGTCGCTTCTCCGCAGATCCGACCTTTGGCTCGTCGCTTCCCGGCAGAATCTTGTAGAAATCGAATCGCGGCTTTTCCGGCGTTGTGCTTATCACGGCACCGTCGCCTTTGGCGCCGCGTGCTGCGTCTTTGGACTGTCCTGAGGCCGGAAGCGGAGTCGTCAAACCCGACCGCCCGAGGTAATACGCCACGCCGGCAGCGAGCCCCAATCCCAGTATCAGTCCGATAAAAATTCCGAGCAGCGTCCCGCCACGAGCATTTCGCGGCAGGCCCAAGCGCGTTTTCGGTCGCGGCGGATAGGGTCTCATGCTTGTTCCTACATTCTCTGCGGGGCACTCACGCCCAGCACTTCCAAACCACTGCGAATAACCTGTCCCGTCGCTACAACCAGCGCCAGCCTCGCGCGGCGCAACGTCTGATCATCGACTAGAAACTGCTCGGCATTATAGTAGCTGTGAAATTCGCTGGCCAATTCCCGCAGGTAAAACGTCACACGGTGCGGAGCAAGCTCACGCATCGCGAGCGCAAGTTCGTCGGGAAAATCGGCGAGTCGCCTGAGCAGCGCGTCTTCGTACGAGTTGACCAGCGGAGAGAGTTCGGCGCCGCATAGCGCTGCCGCGGCATCCTTGAGGCGAATGCCGGCCTTCTCGAGCACGCTACACACGCGGGCATGCGCGTATTGCACGTAGTAGACCGGATTCTCCTCGGTTTGCTTGCGGGCGAGGTCGATGTCGAAGGTGAGCTGAGAGTCCGACTTGCGCAGTAGGAAAAAAAAGCGAACCGCGTCGCGCCCCGCCTCGTCGATCAGCTCCCGCAGCGTGACGCCGGTGCCGGCGCGCTTCGACAGCTTGACCTCTTCGCCATGTCGCATCACCAACACCATCTGATGCAGCACGTAGTCCGGATAGCCCCGGGGTATCCCCAGCCCCATCGCCTGCAGTCCCGCACGTACGCGCGCGAGCGACCCGCCGTGGTCTGCACCGAGCTCGGTAACCGCGCGGTGGAAACCGCGCTTCCACTTGGTCACGTGATATGCGATGTCGGGCACGAAATATGTGTATGTGCCGTCCGACTTGCGCATGACGCGGTCCTTGTCGTCGCCGAACTCGGTTGTACGCAGCCAGAGAGCGCCGTCCTGCTCGAACGTCTTGCCCGCTGTCGCCAGCGCGCGAACCGTTTCATCGACCAGGCCGCTGGTGTACAACGACGACTCTAGATAATAGGCATCGAAACGAATGCCGAAAGCCGCCAGATCGGCGTCCTGTTCTCGGCGCAGCGCAGAAATGGCGAACACGCGAATCGCCTCGGTGTCATCGGCTGCGCGGTCCTTTGGATGCGCCTGAATATAGTCCCGTGCGATCTCGCGAATGTATTCGCCCTGATAGCCGTCGTCCGGGAAAGACGACTTGTTGTCGCCGCTCAACTCGCGTATACGCGCCTGCACCGAGCGAATAAGGCTATCGATCTGCGCGCCTCCGTCGTTGTAGTAGAACTCGCGGTGTACGGAGAAGCCCTGCCATTCCAGCAGCCTTGCTATCGCGTCGCCGACGGCGGCGCCGCGCCCGTGACCGACGTGCAGCGGTCCGGTGGGGTTGGCGGAGACGAATTCCACGATGATCTTTTCCGTCGATCGCGTCGGAGCCCGCCCGTAACGAATCCCTTCGGCGAGCACGCGCTCCACCACCGAACGGCGCGCTGCTCCCGATAGAAAGACGTTGATGAAACCCGCACCAGCCACTTCGACGTGATCGACCCATGGCGAGGGATCGAGCGCAGAGACGAGTCTTGATGCAATCTCCCGCGGATTCTGCTTCAACGTCTTGGCGAGTTGCAGCGCGACGCTGGTGGCGTAGTCGCCGTGCGCCGCCTGCCGGGCACGCTCCAGAACGAGTTTGACCGGAGTCCCGCCCGGGGCCACGCGAGAGAGTCCAGCCGCCAGCCACTCGGCGACGTGCGATTTAAGGTCGATCAAGGTGCTCGGGAACCTCGGCGAGGCGACGCGGGATCAGAGAGGTTCCTCGGGTTGTGAACGCGCGCGATTATAGCGTGCCGCAGCGATGCATCGGCCGGGCAGTTCAGGCGAAGCCCAACGGGTCGACATCGATGCTCCAACGCACGCGATGCTCGCCGAGTCGTTCCAATTCCGCGCGCCACAGCGGCAGAAATTCCTGCAACGCGCGGCGATCGACGCTTTGCGCTAGCACCTGGGCTCGCTCCAGACCGGCCCGGCGATGCATGATTGCTGGCGTCGGCGCGTATATCTCGCAGCGAACGTGGCGGTCCTGCACAAGCGCACGCCCGCGCTCGGCGGCGGCCTCCAAGAATTCGTTTAGCACGCGGGACAGTCTGGCTTCCGCGCGCAACAGCGCGAGACGCGCGAAAGGCGGCAGCCGGAGCTCCTCGCGCTCGACGAGCAGAGACTCCGCGAAGCGATCGTAATCGTGACAGGCTAGTGCTGCATAAAGCGGATGATCCGGGAAGTCGGTCTGCACCAGGACCTCCCCCGCCGCTGCTCCACGCCCGGCGCGGCCGGCGACCTGCTCCAGGAGCGCGAACAGTCGCTCCGTTGCACGATATTCGGCGCTGTACAGCGCATTGTCCGCACCGAGCACGCCGACGAGCGTCAGACGCGGGAAGTCATGACCTTTGGCCAGCATCTGCGTGCCGATCATGATGTCCACATCACCAGCCGCGATTGCGTCACGCATCCTCGCGAAAGCGCCCTTGCGCTGCGTGCTATCGCGATCGACACGAATGATTCGCGCCTGCGGATAGCATTGAGCGACCGCCCGCTCGAGCCGCTGCGTACCGAAACCCAGCGGAAGCAGATCGCGGTTTCCGCAGTCGGGGCAGCCCTCGGGAATAGGCCTCCCGCGTCCACAGTGATGGCAACACAGCCGACCCGCTTCGCGATGCACCACCATGCGCGATGCGCAGCGCATACACGTTGCCTTCCAGCCACAAGCAACACACAACAGCGATGGGGCAAAACCGCGCCGGTTTATGAATAACAGCGTCTGCTCGCCGCGCACAAGTCTGCCGCCGATGGCAGTTGCTAAAGTGGTCCCGATGCCTTCGACGCTGCCGGAGCCGCGGTTGGGCACCAGACGCACTTGCGGCAATGTTTTACGCACCGTTGCACGCCGCGCAAGACGCAACCACCGGTAGCGGCCGCGCTTCGCCTGCGCGTAGCTTTCCAGCGACGGCGTTGCGCTGCCAAGAACGATGGGAATGTCGCGCAGCCTGGCGCGGTAGATCGCGACGTCGCGGGCGTGGTAGCGCACGCCCTCCTGCTGCTTGAACGATTCGTCGTGTTCTTCGTCAACGATAATGAGGCCGAGGTGCGGCAGCGGCGTAAAGACGGCGAGACGGGTTCCCACGATGAGCTGCGCATCCGCTGACGCGGCGGCGAGCCAACGATCGCGCCGCTGTCCGGAGGCGAGTCGGCTGTGGAGCACGACGGTGCGAGCGCCGGGCAGAGAGACGGCGATGCGTTCGGCGAGCTGCGGAGTCAGATTGATCTCGGGTGCAAGAAGCAGGACCTGTCTACCCGCAGCGATCATCCGTTGCGCCGCCGCGAGATAGACCTCGGTCTTGCCGCTCCCGGTGACTCCCTGGAGCAGCGATGGGGCGAACTCGGGCGTCTGCGGGAGCATGGCATCTAGTGCTGCGCGCTGCTCCTCGTTGAGACGGCGCATCGGTCCGGCCTGATGGCTCGAGAACAGAATGGACGATGGTTTGCGCAAGGCCGCGAGCGGCGGTAGCGCCTGAGCAAAACACTGACCAATCGCCTCCTGATAGTAGGTGGCTACGAACTGCGCCATCGCGCGTACATCTTCCGGCAGTGGCGGGACGGAAGAGATCACTTCATCGACTGGCTGCAGGCGCTCCGGCCCCACATCACTCGACTCGATCAGCTCGACGGCGACACCCGCGAGCTTCCGTCGGGCTAACTTGACGAACAACAGGCTTCCAGGCTGAACATCTAGACCCGTGGGCAGCCAATAGTCGAACAGCCGATGCGTCGCGACGGGAAGCGCTACTCGAACGATGGCCACGCGTCGCCTGCTTCAGGGTGTTGCGAACTGTCCGGCATGCTCGTTACATGCTGTAGTGTTCCTAATCATCACAGCGGCCTGCAGCATTCGTTTCCAAGTCTTTCATTTTTCACAAGTCGCAGATCGGGGTGCCTCGGGTGTGGAAAAGTCTGTGTGTAAGTATCCCTGCCCCGCAGGGTATCCAAGCTGCGTCTAAGCAAATCGTTTGCCGCTTCCGCCGATCACCTAACAGTAAGCAACTAAAATCAATTAGTTAGCTTGGCGTCAAAGGCGGTTCTGTCGCCTAGACAGGGCGCGGCACCGGGATCGCGTTCTGTGTGCATAACTGCTGTCGCGGAAGCCTCTAGAAACGGTCTCGTCCACCGGCCGGAGAGCCGCTCCCAGTGCGGATCTTCAGGGATTATTCTGTAGCCTGCGCTGGTCCCTTGCCTCTCGCCTTTCTGGATTCTGAGTGCACGCACTCGACCAGTGCCGCCACGTTCTCGGGCGGCGTCGACGGCAGTATTCCGTGGCCGAGATTGAACACGTGGCCCGCCTCGGCACCGGCAGTCAGGAGGATCGACCGTACCTGGGCTTCAATCGCCGTGGGTGTAGAGAGCAAAGCCGCGGGATCGAGGTTGCCTTGCACGGCCGTTTCAGCTCCGGCGCGACGGCGAGCCTCGCCGATGTCGATCGTCCAGTCGACGCCGACCGCATCACAGCCGCTCGAGGCGATGCGCTCGAGCCAAGCTCCTCCGCCCTTGGTGTACGCGATGACAGGCGTGGCGAAGCCGTTGTCGCTGCGTAGCTTGGTGATCACGGCCTCGGTGTATGCGAGCGAGAATTCGGGGAACGCTCCCGCCGAGAGCAATCCTCCCCAGGTGTCGAAGATCATTACCGCGTCGGCCCCGTTCGCTATCTGCAGTGAGAGGTACTCGGCAACCGCGTCGGCGTTTACTGCCAGGATGCGATGGAGCAGGTCCGGGCGCGAATAGAGCATTTTTCGCACGCTCGCGAAATCGGCGCTGGCAGCGCCTTCGATCATGTAGCACGCCAGCGTGAATGGGCTGCCGGCGAATCCGAGCAACGGCACCCTGCCATTAAGTGCGGCTTTGATCGCAGCCACTGCGTCGAAAACGTAGGCGAGCTGCGCCGGGTCGGGGGCGCGCAACGCGCTAACCGCTGCTTCATCCTTGAGCGGCCGCTCGAAGCGCGGACCTTCGCCATCGGCGAAATAAAGCCCGAGGCCCATCGCATGCGGAATCGTCAGAATGTCCGAGAACAGGATTGCCGCATCGAGGGGGAATCGCGCGAGCGGCTGCAGCGTCACCTCGGTGGCCAGAGCGGGATCCGTGCACAGTTTTAAGAAGCTGCCGGCACGTCGGCGCGTTTGGTTGTACTCCGGCAGATAGCGGCCAGCCTGTCGCATCAGCCAAACAGGAGTGTACTCGGTCGGCTCGCGCCGCAATGCGCGCAGCAGGGTGTCGTTTCGCAGTGTGGCCATCGCAGCGGCTTCAGGAAGGCGGCGCTATTCGGCCACGCCGCCTCAGGACGGTACCAGGGTGCGTCCGCAAAGCTTCTCGAGTATGGCCAGGGGCGAGCTTTCCCTGTGATAGAGCGCTGACACGGGCAGATGGATGGTCTGCTCGAGCATGAACTGACCCGAAACCGCGGCGTGCATGACCTGATCGGAGAAGCATATCCAGGTCGTACCCGGAGCGAAGCGGACTATCTGCTGTGAGCAATTACGCTGGTATTCCATATCCGCCTTGGCGGAGTCGTGAAGGCCCAGCATCAGATAATCATAGTCGCTGCGCACGCCCTTGGTGACGTGCAGCAGCGCGAGCATCGCCGGCGCGCCCGGGAGCTGACGGCGCACGTGCGGCAGGAACGTCGCCGCCATGGTGGCGAAATCTTCGCCGACGCGCCACACCCGGTCTTCCTTGGGATTCACGTTGCAGAATACGCGCAGAATGCGTTCGCCGTGATTCGGGCGCGATGGAAATGCATCGATGTGAAGGCGAGTGTCGTCCTTGCGCCAAGACACTGGGCGGCCTACCGCCGGCTGCGGCCGAAAACTCGTTCGGGCACGCTTGGCATGCGACGCATAGCGGGGAAAGAGGGCGCTAATCAAGTCCGCCGCGGATGCCGCGAAGCGCCCAATCAAGGCGGAAAGCCTCGCTAGTTCGTCCGCGGTGCCGCGCGCCCCTTTGAGCAACACCCCGTCCAGGCTGATGTTCTTTGTGCGGCCGTCGGACCAACGAGGCGCAAGGAACTGTCGCTCGTCCTCGGCAAGCGGGAAGGACAAATGTGGCAGCACGAGAACGCCGCCGCCTTCCACAGCGCGCACTGCCGAGGCTTGAGCTTCAGGATTGACTGCTGGCCGCCAGCTCGTGAGATCGAGCGAGACGATGTCCGTCATCGAGCTCTTTGCTTATCGCGGCAGATCCGAAGCGCCGGTCAGAAACTCGTCGATGGCGCGCGCGCATTGCCGGCCTTCACGAATGGCCCACACGATCAGCGACTGGCCGCGTCGCGCGTCGCCGGCGGCGAAGACTTTAGGCATCGACGTGCGATAGCTGTCGGTGTCGGCGGCGATGTTGCCGCGCGCATCGAACTTGACGGCGAGTTCGGCGAGCATGCCCGCGTGCACGGGATGCAGGTAGCCCATCGCCAACAGCACTAGATCGGCTTTTAACTCGAATTCCGTCCCCGGAAGCTCGATGAGCTTGCCATCCTTCAATTCGACTCGACATGCAACGAGCGCCTTCAACACACCTCGCTGTCCTTTGAGCGCTTTGGTCTGCACGGCCCAGTCGCGCTTGCAGCCTTCCTCGTGCGAGGTCGACGTGCGCAGCTTCATCGGCCAGTAAGGCCAGACCAGTGGCTTGTTCTCGTGCTCGGGCGGCTGCGGCAGCAACTCGAACTGCGTCACCGAAAGCGCGCCCTGGCGGTTGGACGTGCCGACGCAATCGGAGCCCGTGTCACCGCCACCGATCACGATCACGTGCTTGCCCTTCGCGGCCAGCGTCGCGACCTCACGATCGCCGGCGACGCGGCGGTTCTGCAGCGGCAGAAAATCCATCGCAAAATGCACGCCATCGAGCTCACGTCCCGGAACGTCGAGATCGCGCGGATGTTCGGATCCCGCAGTAATCGCAACGGCGTCGAACTCATTGACCAGATCAAGCGCGGGGATGCCGATGCCGACATGCGCATTCACGCGGAACTCGACACCCTCGGCACGCATCTGCTCCATGCGCCGGTCGATGTGTCGCTTCTCCATCTTGAAATCCGGGATGCCGTAGCGGAGCAGCCCTCCGATGCGATCGTTCTTCTCGAACAGCACGACATCGTGTCCCGCGCGCGCGAGCTGCTGCGCGCACGCCATGCCGGAGGGACCGGATCCGACAACCGCGACGCGCTTACCGGTTTTCTTGAGCGGCGGCTGCGGCACGACCCAGCCCTCTTCCCACCCCTTGTCGATGATGAAATGTTCGATCGACTTGATACCGACCGGATCGTTGTTGATGTTGAGCGTGCAGGCCGCCTCGCAGGGAGCGGGACAAACTCGACCCGTGAATTCCGGAAAGTTGTTGGTCGAGTGCAGCACGTCGAGCGCGCGCCGCCATTGATGCCGATAGACGAGGTCGTTCCAGTCGGGAATGATGTTGTTGATCGGGCACCCGGATTGACAGAACGGAATGCCGCAATCCATGCAGCGCGCGCCCTGCTTCGCTGCTTCGCTTTCCTTGAGCGTGAATATGAATTCGTTATAGCCGCGCACCCGCTCAGCGACGGGCAGCGCGACCTCGTGCACGCGCTCGAGCTCTATGAAGCCGGTAACCTTGCCCATCAAGCGACCTGCTTTTGCTTGGATGCGGTGGCTGGCTTCACCGAGGCCTGCTTGACGTGGAGCTCGCCAAGCGCGCGTTTGTACTCGTTCGGAAAGACCTTGACGAAGTGGCTGCGCACCGTGTCCCAGTGATCGAGGATGGCGAGCGCCCGGGTGCTGCCGGTGTATTGAAGGTGCCGCTCGATCATCCTCCGCAGCAGCACCATGTCGTACTCGTCGCGGTGGCGAAGGCGGCCCTTCCCGGCGAGCGCGAGCTCCTCCTCCATCTTGGCTTGCTCGGCCTCCGGGAGCACCGGCTCCAGGGTAACCATCGACAGATTGCAGCGCTGCGCGAAGCTGCCGTCTTCGTCGTAGACGTAGGCGATGCCTCCGCTCATTCCCGCCGCGAAGTTGCGGCCGGTGCGGCCCAAGACTGCCACCGTGCCGCCGGTCATGTATTCGCAGCCGTGGTCGCCCGTCCCCTCGACGACCGCTGCCGCGCCTGAATTGCGCACGCAGAAGCGCTCACCCGCCACGCCTCGGAAGTACGCTTCACCGTCGATCGCGCCGTACATCACGGTGTTGCCGATGACGATGTTCTCGTCGGGCTTTGCCGGAGACGTTGGATCGGGGTACACCACTAGACGGCCGCCGGACAGGCCCTTGCCGACGTAGTCGTTGGTCGCGCCCTGCAGCTCGAAGCTTATCCCGTGCGCGAGGAATGCACCGAAACTCTGACCCGCCGTCCCATTGAAGGCGACATGGATGGTGTCCTCGGGCAATCCCGCGTGCCCGTAACGGCGCGCAACCACACCGGAGAGCATCGCGCCGACAGAGCGATGCGCATTGCGGATCTTGTATTCGAGACGCACGGACTTGCGTTCCTCGATCGCGGCTTTCGCTTCGGCGATGAGGCGATGGTCGAGTGCTCGCACAAGCCCGTGATCCTGCTGCTCACAGTTGTAACGGGCGACCTCGGGCGGCATCGCCGGCCGGTAGAACACGCGTGAGAAATCCAAGCCCCGCGCTTTCCAGTGGTCCACCCCCTTGCGCATGTCCAGCAAGTCGGTGCGCCCGATCAGGTCATTGAAGCGGCGGATACCCAGCTTCGCCATCAGCTCGCGCACTTCCTCGGCGACGAAGAAACAGAAGTTCACCACGTGTTCGGGCAGGCCTTCGAACTTCTTCCGCAGCTCCGGATCCTGCGTCGCGATGCCGACCGGACACGTGTTCAAGTGGCACTTGCGCATCATGATGCAGCCTTCGGCAACCAGTGGCGCGGTCGCGAAGCCGAATTCGTCGGCGCCGAGCAGCGCGCCGATGACAACGTCGCGTCCGGTTTTCATCTGCCCGTCGACTTGCACCGCGATGCGTCCGCGCAGGCGATTCAATACCAGCGTCTGCTGCGTTTCGGAAAGACCGAGCTCCCACGGCGTGCCAGCGTGCTTGATCGACGACTCGGGCGATGCGCCAGTGCCGCCGTCGTGGCCAGCGATGGTCACGTGGTCTGCCTTGGCTTTGGCAACTCCCGCCGCCACGGTCCCGACGCCCACTTCGGAAACGAGCTTCACGCTGATCGACGCCTGTGGATTGGCGTTCTTCAAGTCGTGGATCAACTGGGCGAGATCCTCGATGGAATAGATGTCGTGATGAGGCGGCGGCGAGATCAATCCGACACCAGGTACCGAGTAGCGTAGATGAGCGATGTACTCGGACACCTTGTGCCCGGGCAACTGCCCGCCCTCGCCGGGTTTGGCTCCTTGCGCCATCTTGATCTGCAGCTGGTCCGCATTGACCAGATACTCGGCAGTCACGCCGAAGCGTGCCGAAGCGACCTGCTTAATCTTGGAGCGAAGCGAGTCGCCTTCCCTGACAGGCACGTCTACGACCACCGTGTCGATGCGCGACTTGAGCGTCTCGCCTTTGCGGATGAGCGCATATCGCCGCGAGTCTTCGCCTCCTTCGCCGGTGTTGGATTTCCCACCGATGCGATTCATGGCCACGGCGAGCGTGGTATGCGCTTCGGTTGAGATCGATCCCAGGCTCATCGCGCCGGTGGCGAAGCGCTTGACGATTTCGGACGCCGGCTCGACTTCGTCCAGCGACACGGGCTCGCCCGCGAACCTGAACTCGAACAAGCCACGCAACGTCATCATGCGCCGCGTCTGATCGTTGACCAGTTTCGCGTACTCCTTGTACGTTGAATAGCTCTTGGCGCGCGCCGCGTGCTGCAGTTTGGCAATCGTGTCGGGCGTCCACATGTGCTCTTCGCCACGGACGCGATACTGGTAGTCGCCGCCCGCATCGAGCGCGCCGCGTAGCACCGGGTCGTCGCCGAAGGCGAGGCAGTGCAGGCGATGGGCTTCCTCGGCGACCTCGAACAGCCCTATACCCTGGATATTGCTCGCGGTGCCGGTGAAGTATTTGTCGACGAATTCGCCGTTGAGTCCGACGGCCTCGAAGATCTGCGCGCCGCAATACGACTGGTACGTGGAGATGCCCATTTTGGACATCACCTTGTAGAGACCCTTGCAGATCGCCTTGATGTAGCGCTTGGCGGATTCCTCGGGCGCGACTTCCGGCACGTCATTGTGCAGCTGAGTGAGAGTCTCCAGAGCGAGATAAGGATGCACGCCCTCGGCACCGTAGCCGGCGAGCAGCGCGAAGTGGTGCACCTCGCGCGCGGATCCCGTCTCTACGACCAATCCGGTGCTGGTGCGCAGTCCCTTTTTCACCAGATGCTGATGCACCGCCGCAGTCGCCAGAAGCGCGGGGATCGGCATCAACTCCGCCGACACTCGACGGTCCGAGATGATGAGGATGTTATAGCCGAGATGGATCGCGTCCTCCGCGTGAGCGCACAAGCTGGCGAGTGCGGCTTCCATCCCTGCGGCACCCCACGTCCCGGGATAGCAGATGTCGAGCTCCAGCGAGCGAAACTTACCGCCGGTGAAAAGCTCGATGTGACGGATCTTCTCCATCTCGTCCGCGGTCAGAATCGGCTTCTCGGCCTCGAGCCGCATCGGCGGGTCGGTCTCGTCGATCCCGAGCAGATTCGGACGCGGGCCGATGAATGTCACCAGCGACATCACCAGCTCTTCGCGTATGGGATCGATCGGCGGGTTGGTCACCTGCGCGAAGAGCTGCTTGAAGTACATGTAGAGGACCTTCGGCCGCTTCGAGAGCACCGGCAGCGCGGCGTCGTTGCCCATCGAGCCCACGGCTTCCTCGCCGGTCTGCAGCATAGGCGCGAGGATGATGCGCAGATCCTCCTGCGTGTAGCCGAATGCCTGCTGGCGGTCGAGCAGCAGAACTTCGGATCGTTGCGGCGGCGCCGGGTCAGGTAAGGAATGAAGCGCGATCCTCGAGCGATCGATCCATTGTCGATAGGGTTTGGCTGTCGCCAGCGTCGCTTTGAGCTCCTCATCGTCGATGATGCGGCCTTGTTCGGTGTCAACGAGCAGCATCTTCCCCGGCTGCAGCCGCCACTTCCGGATCACCTTGCTCTCCGCAACATCGTGTACGCCGACTTCGGAGGCCATGATGACGTAGTCGTCGTCGGTCACGATGTAGCGCGCCGGCCGCAGGCCGTTGCGATCGAGCGTCGCGCCGATCTGCCTGCCGTCGGTGAAGGCCATCGCCGCCGGTCCGTCCCACGGCTCCATCAACGCTGCGTGGTATTCGTAGAACGCGCGCCGGTCCTCGTCCATGAGTGGGTTGCCGGCCCAGGCTTCCGGAATCATCAGCATCATTGCGTGCGCGAGCGGATAGCCTCCCATGAGAAGAAGCTCGAGAGCGTTGTCAAACGACGCGGAGTCCGACTGACCGTCGTAAATGAGCGGCCAGATCTTGTTGAGATCACTGCCGAGCACCGAGCTAGCGATCGCCTGCTGACGCGCGCGTATCCAGTTGACGTTGCCGCGCAGCGTGTTGATTTCGCCATTGTGGCAAACGAGACGGAATGGATGCGCGAGATCCCAGGTGGGAAACGTATTGGTCGAGAAGCGCTGGTGCACCATCGCCAGTGCCGAGACCATGCTTGGGTCGCGCAGGTCCAGATAGTATTCGCCCACTTGATGCGCGAGCAGCATGCCCTTGTAGACGATCGTGCGGGTGGACATCGACGGCACGTAGAACTCCTTGCCGTGACGCAGCTTGAGCGCTTGTATCGCGTGTCCGGATCGCTTGCGAATGATGTAGAGCTTGCGCTCGAGGGCATTCTGGTCCATGTCGTGCGCTCCCCGCGCGACGAAGACTTGGCGAATCACCGGCTCGACTTCCTTGGTGCGCACCGACAATCCTGTGTTGTCGGTGGGCACGTTGCGCCAGCCTAGAAGGACCTGTCCCTCCGCTGCGATCGCGCGCTCGATTTCCTGCTCGCAGGCGATGCGGGAGGCCGGTTCCTTGGGCAGGAAGACCATGCCCACTCCATACTGACCGATTGCCGGCAGGGTCATGCCCTGGCGGCCGCAGGCCCGCCTGAAAAAAGCGTCCGGGAGCTGGATGAGAATGCCCGCCCCGTCTCCCTGCAGGGGATCGGCGCCGGTAGCACCGCGATGCGTCAGATTTTTGAGGATCTGGAGCCCTTGACCGATGATTGCATGGCTTTTTCCGCCCTTGATATGGGCGATAAAGCCTAGACCGCAGGCGTCGTGCTCGTTTGCCGGGTCGTACAATCCCTGCCGGTGCGGAGCACCGGGCTCTGTCTGCTTTACTTGTCGGTCAATATCCACCTTACCCTCGCCGCTCGCTGGACTGCCTTCCTTGCCGTTCGCCGCCACCCGCCATTTTGACAGCTAGAAGAAATTATAGTAGCGGCAATGTTGCAACGCGGCAACCGGAAATGCTCTCTGAGCGGGCCCAGCCTGTATTAGGCGCGCGAAGTACTTGCGTTGCGCGTGAACTTGCGCTTTAATCAGAGTAAAGTTGCGTATATGCTTGTCGCGACGTTTAAAACGGCAAGCCATTGAAAAACCTTTAGGACAACATCATCAGGGACTTTACATGGCGCCAGACCGAATGATTGATCGCTGGGTGCGGCCCTTCCTTGCACTGGTTGCCCTCGCGGCCCTGCTCGCGCTCGGTGGCTGCGGTGGCGGTAGCGGCGCACCGAATAACCAGTTCGCGCCCAAGCCCCCGGCGCTCACTCCAGTCTTCTTGCTGCCGCCGGCGGAGACGGTCTATTCGCATACACCGGCGACTTTGACAGTGAGCGGCGGCGCGGCGCCCTACCAGGCCTTTTCAAGCAATGCCGCCATACTTCCAGTCGGGCAAGCGGTCAACGGCACCACTGTCGTGCTGCTGGCGAACGATGTCGCCGCGCCGACAGCGGTCACCATCACCGTCCAGGATTCCGCAGGCCAGACAGCAACCGCGTCTATCACAGTGAGTCCGGCGCCTCTCATCGGCGGCTTGACCATTACGCCAGCGGACACGTCGTGCGTCGCCAGTGCCCCCAGCGGTGGTCGCGTTAGTATCA
>Ga0126381_100002327_pt1 | contig 20498 bp, 17 predicted proteins | sample PanSoiMetPlot_28_FD_96465 | JGI IMG/M metagenome (GOLD analysis project Ga0126381, IMG submission 96465) | Tropical forest soil microbial communities from Panama - MetaG Plot_28 | ecosystem: Environmental > Terrestrial > Soil > Tropical forest > Bulk soil | place: Panama | collected 2016-02-17
CGTGCGGATACTCGTAGCGCTGGGTGAGCCACGGCGCCGCGCGGCTTATGCTGATCCCAAGCTCCTCCTCGAGCTCGCGCTTAAGCGCCGACGCCGCAGACTCGCCCGGCTCGAGTTTGCCTCCAGGAAATTCCCAATAGCCCGGATAGGGCGTGCCTTTGAGCCGCTGTGCCAGCAGCACCTTGCCATCGCCGCGCGTGAGTACTGCGGCGGCCACGGACACGACAGCACGGTCGCTCACCTGGGGACCTCTGCGCCCGGAAGACAACTCATGGGAACTACTTCAGAGGTCCTTTGGCCGCCTTGAGCGCCCGCGCGCCGGCGCGCGCTCGTGCGAATTGCCACGCGACCCGGCCGCTGCGCGAACCTCGCTGAAGGGAGAATTGAATCGCGTCGCGATGCAGCGCCTCTCGCGCCGCCGCATCGCGCGACGGTGGCACGTCGTGGAAGTCCAGCCACGATTCTACCGCCGCGAGATAGTCGTCCTGGCTGAACGGATAGAAGGAAATCCACAGCCCGAATCGCTCGGAGAGCGAGATTTTCTCCTCGACCGATTCGCCTGGATGTACCTCGTCGCCGATGTGCCGCGTCTCGAGATTCTCGCTGAAATACTCAGGCAGAAGATGCCGGCGATTCGACGTCGCGTAGATCAGCACGTTGGACGAGGGCGCCGCGATCGTGCCGTCGAGCATCACCTTGAGCGCTTTGTAGCCGGGCTCGTTGGCGTCGAAGGATAGGTCATCGCAGAAAACGATGAAGCGCTCTGAGCGTTCCGCGACGGGCTCGACGATGTCGGGCAGGTCGACCAAATCGCTTTTGTCGACTTCGATGAGGCGCAGGCCCTTGGAGCCGTATTTGCCGAGCATCGCCTTCACCAGCGACGATTTGCCGGTGCCGCGCGACCCGGTGAGCAGCACGTTGTTCGCCGGCAGTCCGGCGATGAACTGGCGGGTATTTTCGTCGATCGTTCGCTTCTGATCGTCGATCGCAACCAGGTTCTCCAGCCGAATGGTATGAGGTTGCGCCACGGCCTGAAGAAAAGCACGCGCTCCACGCTTGCGCCAGCGGAAGGCACGGGCCCGCCAGTCGGGCTCGGGCGGCGCGGCCGGCAGCAGCGCTTCCAGTCGGCCGAGCACTGCTTCGGCGTGCTCGAGCAGAGCGGTCAAGGAATCGCTTTGGCTGCGTGCGGCCACCGGTCCCTTAAGTCCGGTAGTCGGCATTGATGCTGACGTACCCATGCGAGAGGTCGCAGGTCCACACCGACGCGCGCGCGTGACCTCGCCCCAGCGCGACCCTCACGCCGATTTCCGGCTTGGCCATCACCCGGGCGCCATCTTCCTCGCGATACGACGCGGCACGGGCACCGTTGGCCACGACAGCGACATCGTCCAGCCAGAAAGACACGGCGGCCGGATCGAGATCGGCAATGCCGGCGTTGCCGATGGCGCAGACGATGCGTCCCAAATTCGCGTCGGAAGCGAAAAACGCGGTCTTCACCAGCGGCGAACCAGCAATCGCGCGAGCGACGCGGTCGCATTCCTGAACATCGCGGCCGCCTTCCACGCTGATGGCGATGAATTTGGTGGCGCCTTCACCGTCGCGCACGATGGCCTGCGCGAGCTCGCTCGCCACGTCGAGCAGCGCCTTGCGCACGATTGGAAGTCGCGGATCGGCCACATTCGCGATCGGGCGCAAGGATGCCTTACCGGTGGCAACGAGAACGAAACTGTCGTTGGTCGAGGTATCGCCGTCGATGGTCACCCGGTTGAGCGAGGCGTCGGCGATTTCGCCGGCAAGATCGTGCAGCACTGCGCCCGCGATCGGCGCATCGGTGGCTACGAATGCGAGCATGGTCGCCATATTCGGTGCACACATTCCGGCGCCCTTCGCCATGCCGGTGACGGTGACTCTGGCGCCATCCACCTCGACGCGCCGCGAGGCCGCTTTGGGAACGGTGTCCGTGGTCATGATCGCACGTGCGGCAGAGTGCCAGCCATCGGGAGCGCTTGATGCAAGTGCATGCGGCAGCGCGGCGACGATCTTGTCCGCCGGTAGCGGCTCCATGATCACGCCTGTCGAAAACGGCAGCACCTCGTGGATGGCGCATCCGATCAGATCTGCAGCCGCGGCGCACACGGAATGCGCTGCGGCAATGCCGGAATCACCCGTACCCGCGTTGGCATTGCCTGCATTGATGACCAGAGCACGCGTCGTGCCTCCGCGCGCCAGATGATCGCGGCAGACGAGGACCGGCGCCGCGCAAAAGCGGTTCTGAGTGAAGACGCCGGCAGCGTGTGCACCACCCGCGAGCGTGATAAATACCACGTCGTCGCGAGTCCACTTCTTGATGGCCGCGGCGGCGGTGCCGAGCCCGACGCCTGCGACGGGCAGCAGCGACTCTGGGGTGGGTGCGGTGTAGTTAACGGGCATGGGGTAACGAGGCCTACTCTACGCGGCCGATGAAATGCCGAAGCGCATCGGCCGCGTTGGTTGCGCAGCCCCCGCGCCGCAGCGCATCGGTCAATGAAACGCTGAAGCGCATCGGCGGCGTTCTGGACTTCACAGCCGCCCGTGGCAGTGCTTGTACTTCTTTCCAGAGCCGCATGGGCATGGATCGTTGCGACCCACTTTCTGAGCTGCGCGCTGGAAGGGGCGCGTAGCGACCGCTACCGGCGGATCGTCGCCCGCCGGAGCCAGCGCCTCATCGTAGCCGGCGTGCTGGTAGCGTACGTTGGAGACCGCCGGTGCTTCCTCGACCGGCGCGACGTCCTGCGGAGTGCGTATCTGCACGGTCAGCACGACTTTCACCACGTCATGTTTGATGCGGTCGAGCATCTCGGAAAAAAGCTCGAAGGCTTCGCGCTTGTACTCCTGCTTGGGATTCTTCTGAGCGTATCCGCGCAGATGGATTCCCTGGCGCAGATGGTCGAGCGAAGCCAGATGTTCCCGCCAGTGCTGGTCGAGCGTGGTGAGCATCAGGTTGCGCTCGAACTGGTGGAACATTTCCGGACCGACCAGCCCGACTTTCTCCTCGTACTGCTTCTGAGCGACGGCACGGACCCGCTCGCGCAGCATCTGGTCGGAAAGCTCGGGCTCAGTCTTGAGCCACTCGGCGACGGGAGCGCGCAGCTGATATTCGCCGGCGAGCGTGGTTTCCAGCGCTGGCAGATCCCATTGCTCCTCGACTGACTCGGGTGGCACGTACACCGCCACCGTGTCCTCGATCTGCCCGGCGATCATGGCGGTGATCGTCTCCGAGATGTCCTCGGTTTCCAGAAGTTCGTTGCGCTGCTGGTAGATCACCCGGCGCTGATCGTTGGCAACGTCGTCGTACTCCAGCAACTGCTTGCGGATGTCAAAGTTGCGCGACTCGACGCGGTTCTGCGCCTTGGCGATCGAACGATTGACAATCGGATGCTCGATCGGCTCGCCTTCGGGCATTTTGAGCCGCTGCATGATCGCCGAGAGCCGCTCGCCGCCGAAGATGCGCAGGAGCGGATCCTCCAGCGAAAGATAGAACCGTGACGATCCCGGGTCGCCCTGGCGCCCGGAACGCCCGCGAAGTTGATTGTCGATGCGGCGCGACTCATGGCGCTCGGTGCCAACGATGTGCAGCCCTCCGGCCGCAATGACCTGTTCGTGCCGGACCTGCCATTCCGTGCGCATCTTGGCGATCTGCGCGTCCTTGTCCACTTGCGACAGCGTCTCGTCCTCGCGCAGGATCAGGATCTGCGGTTCGATCGCACCGCCCAATACGATGTCGGTGCCGCGGCCGGCCATGTTGGTTGCAATGGTGATCATTTTCGGCCGACCCGCCTGCGCTACGATCTCTGCCTCGCGCGCGTGCTGCTTGGCATTGAGTACCTGGTGCGGCAGCTTTTCTTTCTCCAGAACTCCGGAAAGCAGCTCGGAGTTCTCGATCGAGGTCGTGCCAACCAGCACCGGCTGCCCCCGCTCGTGGCAGTCGCGGATGTCGCCGACGATGGCGTCGACCTTTTCCTTGAAGGTCCGGAACACGAGATCGTTCTCGTCCTGGCGGATCATCGGCAAATTGGTCGGGATCACCATGGTCTCGAGGTGATAGATCTGCTGGAACTCGTAGGCCTCGGTGTCCGCGGTACCGGTCATCCCGGCGAGCTTTGAGTACATGCGGAAATAGTTCTGGAAGGTGATCGACGCCAGCGTCTGGTTTTCGCGCTGGATCGGGACGCCCTCCTTCGCCTCGACCGCCTGGTGAAGGCCGTCGGACCAGCGACGCCCTGCCATCAGACGGCCGGTGAACTCATCGACGATGACCACTTCGCCGTTTTGCACGACGTAATGCTGATCGCGGTGGAACAGGGCGTGAGCGCGCAGCGCCGCGTGCAGATGGTGCATGAGCGAGATGTTGTGCGCGTCGTAGAGGCTCGATCCCGGCGGCAGAAGCGCCGCCTTGGAGAGAAGGCCTTCGGCGTGCTCGTGCCCTTCCTCCGAGAGCAACACCTGGTGCGCCTTCTCGTCGACCCAGTAGTCGCCCGCGCCCTTCTCGTCGGCCTGGCGCGAGAGCTTCGGCGCGAGTTCGTTCAGGCGGTAGTAGAGATCGACGTTGTCGTCCGCCTGGCCGGAAATGATGAGAGGAGTGCGCGCCTCGTCGATCAGGATCGAGTCGACTTCGTCGACGATGGCGTAAGACAGTCCGCGCTGCACCCGCTGGCCGGCTTCGAACACCATGTTGTCGCGCAGGTAGTCAAACCCGAATTCGTTGTTGGTGCCGTAGGTGATGTCCGCCGCGTACGCCGCTTGTTTGTCGGCATGGTTCATCTGCGACAGGTTGACGCCGACGGTGAGTCCTAGGAAGCGATAGATTCTTCCCATCCAGTCGGCGTCGCGCTGCGCAAGGTAATCGTTCACGGTCACGATATGGACGCCGTCGCCGGTGAGCGCGTTGAGATACGCAGTGAGAGTGGCGACCAGTGTCTTGCCCTCGCCCGTGCGCATTTCGGCGATCTTCCCGTTGTGCAGCGCCATTCCACCCATGAGCTGCACGTCGAAATGCCGCATTTGCAGCGTGCGCTTGCCCGCCTCCCGCACGACTGCGAACGCCTCCGGCAACAGAGCGTCGAGCTCCTCTCCGTTGCCGGCGCGCTGCTTGAGTGTCACCGTCTTCGATTTGAGCTCGGCGTCGGACAGCGCGCTGATCGTCGGTTCCAACGCATTGATCCGCCGCACGACCTGCCCGTAAGCTTTAAGCAGCCGCTCGTTGCGACTACCGAAGATCTTGGTAAGGATGTTGATCATATGGTTGCTAGTTCATGCCCGCCGGCCAAAAAACAAGGGGTGAGGACCTCCTCACCCCCTAGTCTGTCCGCGGGAACGTCGCCCGATGCTAACTGGCCGGTTGCAGGAAGCGCGCTGGGTTCTGAGGGGTTCCGTTCAAGCGCACTTCGAAGTGCAGGTGCGGACCGGTCGAGCGCCCGCTCGACCCGACGGTCGCGATCCGCTGGCCACGGAGGACCAGATCGCCCTCCTTCACAAAAAGCGCGGAATTGTGAGCGTAACGGCTCACAAGGCCGTTGCCGTGATCGATCTCGATCATTTTACCATACGCCGGATGTGTCTCCGCGTAGACGACCTTCCCGCTTGCCGCTGCAATCACCGGAGTGCCCGTTTCCGCAGGAAAGTCGATGCCCTCGTGGAAGCTCTTCTGGCCGGTAAAAGGATCGATGCGCCAACCGAAGTTGGACGAGAACCAGCCATCTTCGATGGGAGAGCGTGTAGGCAGGAACTTCCTGTTGGCTGAATCGGTGACCAGGAGAGCCTCGAGCACGCCGAGCTGATCGGAACGTTGGTCCACTTGTCGCGACAGGGCGGCGAGCAGCGTGCTGAATTCATCGACGTTGAGGTCGCGGGCGGAAGTGGACGCCGGCCCGCCGCGACCAGGCGCTACGCCGGGCTCGAGCGGCGGCGGCAGCTCCTGTGGTTTCAGCCCGGCAAGCTTGGCAAGCCGCTCACCCAGTCCGTCGAGGCGAAGCACCTGCGCCTGCAACTCGCCGAGCTTCACCGCCATGGAGTTCAAGTGGCCCTGCAATACTTCCTGCGCTTTCTGCGCCTCGGCTCGCTGATCGGCGAGCATGATTGCTTGCAGGAGCGGATGATTGATCGCCGCGGCGTAGCGCAGCGTGACATAGTTGAACAGCAGCGTGAAAGACAGGAATAAAACGAGGATTCCGAGGCCGCCCAGTGTCCAGTGACGCCAGTCCAGCGTCAGCGTCCTCGCCTGCGCCGTGGCGCCCGACACCAAGATTATGTTCAAATGGGATCTCCTCTGAGTTGCCGGCCCACCGAACTGCGCGCCGTAACGCTGGGATACTTGCCTGCCATGCGTCGCCTCCAGCACATCCTTGCCGCGGAGTCCGCGTTAGCAGAACTGCTAGCGCGCCGGCAGCGCGAATCCAAGGTCGAGGAGCGCGTCAGGCGGGCGTTGCCTGCGATGCTTGCGTCACGAGTGACAGTAGTGGACGCTCGCACCGCTGAACTGGTGCTGGCCGCATCCAGTGGCGCCGCCGCCGCGCTCCTGCGCCAGCGCGTCCCCGAATTGAGGCTGGCGCTTGCGCACGACGGCTGGGAATTTACTGGAATACGGGTACGTGTGCAAGCCCGCTCGGCAGTCAAGGAAGCGCCAAATATCACACCGAAACAAATAGATGCGGTGTCGGCCGCTACGCTCAGGCGGCTCGCTGCGAGCTTGGACGAGGGTGAGCTCTCCGCTGCTGTGAAGAGGCTTGCGAGCGGACACAGCTCGCGCTCAAGCCGTGTCGACGAGGCGCTCGAAGGCGTAAAAAACGAGGATCGCGAGCAATAGCAGGACGGTGTACTTCACGACCTGGCCTATGAAGCGCAGATATCGCCGGTCGCGCTTGGCGACGTACATGGCAAAGGCGCCCGCGACAACCGCCAGTGCGATATAGAGTAGAACGCGTACCAGGACCACGGGGCGCGATCCCCCTTCAGTGGGGTCTGTTAACGCTATGGGCGCATACGCGAACGAGTGCCCTGGGGCGCCAATCAAGGCGTGGGACGAAGCCAAGACTAGCGGTCTTGGCAAGGACAGCAACACCGAGTGGCGCCCCAGGACGCCCGTTCCCTTCGGGTTGCTGCCGAAAACGCCGATCGCCGCGTTGCAAAGTCTCGCCGGGCGCCCTGCCCGGCTTCGCCTTTGCGCGTTCCGCTAGGCGTTTTCGGCAACGCACCGCGTCTGTGTCCATAGCGTTAACAGACCCCGAGAAACGCCTCGGGATAGATTGCCTGGCAGATGCGGCCGCATGGCGGCCGATTGCGATGTCGTTATGCGTCAGGCCGGTTGCAGACGCCAGGATTGGAACGCGCTTGGAACGTCCGCGGCACTCTGGAATGTCACCAGCTCGAACGCGTCCGGCCGCGTCAGCAACAGGCGAGAGACAGCATTGTTCAACGCGTGGCCCGATTTGTACGCCGCATATCGGCCGATCAGGGAGTGGCCGAGAAGGTACAGATCGCCGATGGCATCGAGCACCTTGTGCTTGGCGAACTCGTTGTCGTAGCGCAGTCCCTCGCTGTTCAAGACGCGCGTCTCGTCGAGAACGATCGCGTTCTGCAGGCTGCCCCCTAGAGCCAAGCCGGCGGAACGCATGGCCTCGACGTCCTGCATGAAGCCAAAGGTCCGCGCGCGACTTACTTCCTTGGTGTAGGAGTGTTCCGCGAAGTCGATGACCACGTGCCGGTTCTCGGAGCCGAATACCGGATGTGGAAAATCGATGGTGAAGTCGAGAACGAAACCATGGTGCGGTTCGAAGCGCGCCCACTTGTCGTCCTGGCGTATTTCCACCGGTGACTTGATCCGGAGATAACGCTTAGGCGCCGACTGCTCTTCGATTCCTGCAGATTGCAGCAGAAAGACGAAAGGCCCGGCGCTGCCGTCCAGAATGGGCAGCTCCGGTCCGGCAACGTCAACGTGCAAGTTATCGATCCCGAGGCCAGCAAGCGCCGACATCAGGTGCTCGACGGTGGACACTCGCGCGCCATTAAGTTCCAGCGAAGACGAAAGTCGCGTATCTCCGACGTTGCGGGCATCCGCGGGGATCGAGACCGGCTGAGGTAAGTCCACCCGGTGAAACACGATCCCGGTGTCCGGCGCCGCGGGCCGCAGGGTGAGATCGACGCGCGCGCCGGTATGCAACCCGACACCCGTGGTCTTGATCAACTTTTTGAGTGTGCTTTGTCTGAGCATGGCAGATGGTCCGAACGCGCCATTTGCCGGCGGTTCAAGGACTTAAGTTGAAATTATAGCATACAAAAGACCACACTCGCGCTTGGGCATTCGAAGGGCCTTAACCCGGGCACCGCGTGGTCACCCGCCAACGTTAATCGGCTTGCTTGCGCAGGAACGCCGGGATGTCCGACGGATCGAACGCCGATGCCGTGCCAGGAGGGGCCGGCGAGCGGCCACGGCGAACGACTGCCGGCGTCCTGTCGAGCGTGTCGTAATCGATGTGGTCGACCTGCATTCCGACGTTGTCGGTGCCAGTGCGCTCGACGACATGCTCGATCACTTCGAGCCGTGGCTGGCGAGTCTTGGTCGCCGAGCCGCCGAGACCGGTGGCAATCATGGTCACGCGAAGCTCGTCGCCCATCGCATCGTCGATCACGGTGCCGACGATCACCATGGCGTCTTCCGCAGTGAACGCTTTGATCGTTTCCATGACGTCGTGGTACTCCTTCATCTTGAGCCCTGACGACGCGGTGATGTTGACCAGCACGCCGCGCGCGCCGGCCAAGTTCACTTCCTCGAGCAGCGGGCTCGCCACGGCACGCTCGGCAGCGAGCCGTGCGCGATCCGGCCCGTTGGCCGTCGCGGAGCCCATCATCGCCATGCCAACCTCGGACATGACGGTGCGAACGTCGGCGAAGTCGACGTTGACCAGACCAGCGTTGTTGATCACCTCGGCGATGCCTGCGACCGCGCTGTGCAGCACTTCGTTGGCCTTGGCGTAGGCGTCCAGCACCGAGATCTCCTCGCCCAGCACCTGCATCAGCTTGTCGTTGGGAATGATGATCAGCGAGTCGACGATCTTTTTCAGTTCCTCGATCCCGGCTTCCGCTACCTTCTGCCGCTTGCCTTCGAAACGGAACGGCCGGGTCACGACGGCGACGGTGAGGATGCCCTTGTCCTTGGCCACCTGCGCCACCACGGGAGCTGCTCCAGTCCCGGTGCCGCCGCCCATGCCTGCCGTGATGAACAGCATGTCGCAACCTTCGATCAGCTCGGCGATCCGATCCTTGTCCTCCATCGCCGCATCGCGCCCGATCTCCGGACGCGCTCCGGCACCCAGACCTCGAGTGAGACTGCTTCCCAGCTGGAGCTGGGTGCGCGCGGTCGAGCGCTTTAGCGCCTGGGCGTCGGTGTTGGCGGCGATGAAGTCGACGCCTTGCAGGCCCATGTTGATCATGTGCTCGACGGCGTTGCCGCCGCACCCCCCTACGCCGATGACCTTGATGACTGCTTCCTGAGGACTCTGGTCGATTATTTCGAACATGGTTTACTCCTTTCTCCTGTCTGGTGTTTCGGTCACTTCATCAAAAGCAGCGAGCCTTAGAAGTTCGCCTTGATCCAATGCTTCATCTTTTGCGCCACGTTGCCTAAGCCCTTGCCTTGGGCGCGCGCGGCCTCGTTGCGCAGATAATCCTCGCGACCGTCGAGCAGCAACCCAACCGCGGTCGCGTAGCGCGGGCTGCGCACGACATCGGCGAGCCCGCCTACGTACGCCGGCACGCCGACGCGCACCGGCAGGTGAAATACCTCCTCGCCCAGCTCGACCATGCCTGCGAGCAGCGCGGAACCGCCGGTGAGCACGATGCCGGAGGAGAGCAGCTCTTCGAAGCCACTGCGCCGGAGCTCCGCTTGCGCCAGGGTGTACAGCTCCTCGATGCGCGGCTCGATCACCTCGGCGAGCATTTGCCGCGACAATTTGCGCGGGCCCCGATCGCCCACGCCGGGCACTTCGATCACGTCGTCCGGATTGGCGAGCTGGCGCAAAGCACAGCCGTGCCGCACTTTCAGCTCCTCCGCCTCCTTGGTGGGCGTGCGCAGCGTCATGGCGATGTCGTTGGTGACCTGGTCTCCGGCGATCGGGATAACCGCGGTATGGCGGATTGCGCCACCGGTGAACACCGCGAGATCGGTCGTGCCGCCGCCGACGTCCATCAAGCACACGCCGAGGTCCTTTTCGTCGTCGTTCAAGACCGCAAGGGCGGAAGCAAGCGGCTGCAGCACCACGTCCTGGACTTCGAGGCCGCAGCGGCGCACACACTTAGTGATGTTCTCCACCGCCGAGACTGCGCCGGTAACGATGTGCACCTTCACCTCGAGCCGCACGCCGCTCATGCCCAAGGGTTCGCGCACGTCCTCCTGGCCGTCGACGACGAATTCCTGCGGCAGGATGTGCAGCATTTGCTGGTCATTGGGGATGGCGATCGCCTTCGCGGTCTCGACGACGCGATCGATATCGGCCTGGGTGACTTCCTTTTCCTTGATCGCCACCATGCCGCTCGAATTCAAGCTCCGGATATGGCTGCCAGCGATGCCGATGTAGACGTCCTTGATCTGGCAGTCGGCCATCAGCTCGGCCTCTTCCAGCACGCGCTGTATCGACGCCATCGTGGCTTCGATGTTGACCACCACGCCCTTTTTGAGTCCGCGTGAAGGATGGGTGCCCAAACCGATGATGTTCAGCCGTTTCTCGGGCGTCACCTCGGCGACGATCGCGACGATTTTCGACGTCCCCACGTCGAGGCCTACGATCAAGTTCTTTGCATCTCTGACCATGCGATTGTTGTCCCCTATCGCTTGCGTGCGGCGCGGTCCTGCCCTGCTCGTTTCGTCCCCGATTCCGCCATCCCAGGCAGCGCCACGGCAAAGCCGTTGCCATAACGCAGATCGACGCGGTTTACGTACCTGCCTGCCTTCTCGAGCCGGCCCACCGTGCGCGTGTAGTTCGCGATGAAGCGCCCGAGGCGGGCGTCGGGCTCGACGCGACCGAGGTCGATCACGACGCCGCTGCGCCCTGTGTTCAGTCGCCAGCCGCCACGCGGCGACAGGCTGACTTCGGAGATCGCGAGATTGATCGGCTTCAAAGCCTCGCCGAATTCGCGGAAGCGCGCCGTCACCTCCGAAGCGCTGCCCTCCGGGCCAGTGAACTGAGGCAGCTCGCCGTTGTAGTCGGCGCTGAACGTTTCGCCGCGGGAGTTGACCAGAGCGCTGTCGTTCCACCGCGCCAACGGCTCGTGTTCGAAGACGCTCACTTCGAGCCTCCCCGGCCAGGCGCGGCGCAGCGCAACGTCGCGTACCCACGGAACGCGCATTAGCGAAGCTCGCGCATCGGCAAGGCGCATTGTGAAGAACGTGCCCTTGAGTTCCTCGCGGATCGCAGCCTCGAGGAAAGCCGGGTTGGCGCGAACGAGCGGTCCCTGGACCACGACCTCGCGAAAGGCGAAGGCAGGCTGGCGCACCGCCCAGGCGGTGAGGCCCCACGTGAGCAGCGCCAGCGCCGCAAGCGTGATGATCGAGGCGGCGATGTTCAGTGCCCGCGCGTTATCCCACATGAGCGCTCCGCAGGATCTCGACGCAAAGATCGGGAAACGTAAGGCCCGCCTGCTTTGCTGCCATCGGCACTAGGCTGTGCCCGGTCATGCCGGGACAAGTGTTCACTTCCAGGAACGACCAGCGCCGGTTGGGCATCAGGATCAGATCGAGTCGACCCCAGCCGCTGCAGCCGACGATGCGGAAGGCGTACAGCGACTGCGCCTGGATGTCGCGCTCCAGTTCCGCGTCGATGCCGCAGGGACAGAAGTACTTGGTCTCGTCGGAGAAGTACTTGTGGTGGTAGTCGTAGTTTCCCTGCGGCGCCTCGATCCTGATGAGCGGAAGGGCGCGATCTCCGAGGATCGACGCTGTCAGCTCGGTTCCGCTCACGAACTCCTCGACGATCACCTGGTCGTCGTGTTTGGCAGCGACGGCGTAAGCGGCGGCGAGCTCGCCATGATCGACCTTGTCGACTCGGGTGATGCCGATGGTCGAGCCTTCGCGCGAAGGCTTCACGATCAGCGGCAACCCCAGTTCTGCGACGATCGACCACCAGTCGGTCGTCGCGTCGACTACGCGGTACCGCGGCGTCGGAATGCCCGACGCGAGCCACACCAGCTTAGTGCGCCACTTGTCCATCGCCAGCGCCGACGCCATCACGCCGCTGCCGGTGTAGGGAATCCCCAGGACTTCGAGTGCGCCCTGCACGGTTCCGTCTTCGCCAAAACGGCCGTGGAGTGCGATGAACACGCGATCGAAACCGTCGCGCCTCAATTCGTACACGGGGCGTTCCGCCGGATCGAAAGGATGCGCGTCGATGCCCCGGCTTTTGAGCGCGGCGACCACGGCGTTGCCCGAGAGGAATGAGATCTCCCGCTCGGAACTTGGCCCGCCCATCAGCACCGCTACTTTTCCGAACTCGCTCATGCGATTCCTGCGCTCCGCGTTCACACGACCCGTCGATGGGCGGCTGCTTCGCCCTCCCGCACCGGCTGCTCCGCAGCACCGAGTCGGGCTCGCCCCATGAGCACAGCGACCTTTCCGAACTCGCTCATTTCTCAGTCTCACCGATGATCCGCACCTCGGCTTCGAGGGCGACGCCGGTCTTTTCGACGACGACGCGTCGAACGTGGCCGATCAAGGCTTCGATGTCGGCGGCTCTGGCTCTGCCGTCCGGATTGACGATGAAATTGGCATGCTTCTCCGACACGCGTGCGTTGCCGATGGCATAGCCTTTCAAGCGGCAACTCTCGATCAACCGCGCCGCATGGTCGCCGGGTGGATTGCGGAAGACACTGCCGGCGTTGGGCAGATTGAGCGGCTGTGTCGCGACGCGCCTGGCCAGAAGCTCTCTGATTCGAGTGCGCGCTGCAGTCGAATCGCCCTGAGGAAACCGAAACCATGCCGCGGTAAAGACGCCGTCGAGCGCTGCGCCGCCCGCCCGATGCACCGTTCGATATCCGATCGAATACTCGCCCGGCATGCGAACCGCAAAATCACCTCCGCGCAGTAGCACTTCGACGCGCGCGACGTACTCCCATGTCTCGCCGCCATAGCAGCCCGCATTCATCGCCAGCGCGCCACCAACGGTGCCCGGGACGCCGGCGAGGAATTCCGCCTCCGAGCATCCATGAGCGGCGGCGAAACGAGCCACCTTCGGGCTTGCCACGCCCGCTTCGGCATAGACCAGCCCATCCGAGACTGCGAGTACGCCGCCCGGGTTGTGCATGAGAACAACCGCGCCGCGCACCCCTCCATCGCGAACGAGCAGGTTGCTCCCCAGGCCGATCACCGTCAGCGATTCGCCGGCGGGCAAGCTGCGCACGAACATGGCGAGATCGTCGCGGTCGGCTGGGATGTAAGCGACATCCGCCTTGCCGCCGCAGCGCCAGGTGGTGTGCTTGGCCAGCGGCTCGTCGCGCTTGAGCACACCCCGCAGGCCGGTGAAGTGGATTGGGTCGGACATCATCATGTCGCTGCGCAGAGCTGCTGCGGCACCTGGCCGATTGAGCCGGCGCCCATGGTGAGCACGACGTCGCCGTCACGGCCGATAGCCTGGATAGCCGCGGGCACGTCGGCGACGTCTTCGACAAAGACCGGCTCCACTTTTCCGGTGACGCGCAGCGCGCGTGCCAGTGCACGGCCGTCCGCAGCGACGATCGGCGCTTCGCCGGCAGGGTAGACGTCGGTGAGCACCAATGCGTCGGCGGTCGCAAGCACCCTCACGAAGTCCTCGAACAAGTCGCGCGTGCGGGTGTAGCGATGCGGCTGGAACGCAAGGACGACACGACGCCCGGGAAAGCTTCCGCGCGCGGCCGCGAGTGTGGCTTCCATCTCCGCCGGATGGTGGCCGTAGTCATCGACCAGGGTGAAATGCCCGCCACTTGCGAGCGCGATCTCGCCGTAGCGTTGAAACCGCCGTCCGACACCTTTGAACTCGGACAGAGCGCGGGCGATGGCCGAATCCGAAACGCCCACTTCACGGCCCACGGCGATCGCCGCGAGTGCGTTGCGGACGTTGTGCACGCCGGCGAGATTGAGCTCCACGCGCAGCGCCGCCGCGTTCGCTGCGGTAGCGACGAAACGCATGCGTCCCGCTGCATGCTCCAGGTCGATCGCGCGCAATTGTGCATCGTCAGCGAGGCCGTAGGTGACGATCGGCTTGGCGATCGAAGCGAGGATTTCGCGCACGTTGTCGTCGTCGATGCATAGCACCGCGGTGCCGTAAAACGGAAGGCGTTGGGCAAAGTTCACAAATGCTTCCTTGAGCCGGCCGAAATCGTGACCGTAGGTCTCCATGTGATCGGCGTCGATGTTGGTGATCACCGCCAGCACCGGCTGCAGCACCAGAAAGGAGGCGTCCGATTCGTCGGCCTCGGCGACCAGGAACTCGCCTTTGCCCAGACGCGCGTTGGCGTCGGCAGAGACCAGCTTGCCGCCGATGACGAAGGTCGGGTCGAGGCCTCCTTCGGCGAGCACGCTGGCGATCAAGCTAGTGGTAGTCGTTTTGCCATGCGTACCGGCCACCGCAATGCCCTGCTTGAGGCGCATCAGCTCCGCCAGCATCAGTGCGCGCGGAACCACCGGGATGCCCTTTTCGCGCGCCGTGAGCACTTCGACGTTGTCGGCGGTGACTGCAGTCGACACCACAACGACGTCGGCGCCCGCGATGTGTCCGGCGGCATGTCCGGCGCAGATGCGCGCGCCGAGCTCAGTTAGCCGGCGCGTGGTCGAACTGGCGGCGATGTCCGAGCCGCTGACCTGGTAGCCTTGGGTGAGCAGCACTTCGGCGATTCCGCTCATGCCTGCGCCGCCGACGCCGACGAAGTGCACGCGCTTGACCTTGTGCTTCATCGGATCTGCGCCACTGCAATGCAAGTGTCGGCAACACGCTGCGCAGCATCGGCCTTGCGCAGGGTGCGCGCGGCGATCGCCATCTTTTGCAGCGCTTCGCGAGTAGTGTTCGCGAGCCAGGCCGCCAGTCGTTCGGGCGTCAGGTCTTGCTGGAGAATCATTTCCGCGGCGCCTCGCCCCGCAAGCACCTGGGCGTTGTCGACCTGATGATCGCCGGCAGCGTAAGGAAATGGAACGAGCACGCTGCCGATGCCTACTGCTGCCAGCTCAGCGACCGTGGTCGCGCCGGCGCGGCAGATCACGAGGTCGGCCACGGCGTAGCGCTCCCCCATGTCGTCGATGAACGCGAGACATTCCGCGCTGACGCCCGCTTTTGAATATGCCGCGCACAGGGCGTCGATGTGCTTCTCCCCGGCTTGGTGGGTTACTTGCGGCCGCGCGGCCGCCTCGAGCAGCGAGAGTGCACGCGGTACGCATTCGTTGAGCGCAGCCGCGCCAAGACTTCCGCCGACGACCAGAAGCTTGAGCGGGCCGGACCGTCCCCTGAAGCGTTCCTCGGGAGGTGCCACCGCGGCAATGTCCGCACGCAACGGCGTGCCGACCCATGCGACCTTCTTGTCGCGGCCGGCGCCGAAGGTCGCGGGAAAACCGGTGAGCACGCGATCGGCGCCGAAGCGCAGCACGCGATTGGCGAGACCCGGCTTCGCGTCGAGGTTGTGAATGATCAACGGCACGTCCTGAGCGACCGCCATCAGTGCTCCGGGAAATGAAGCGAAGCCGCCGAAGCCGACCACGACGTTGGGACGCCGGCGCTGGATTACCTTGTGCGCCTGCCAGCACGCATAAAGAATGGCGTAAGGAGCAAGCAGCAGCCGCAGCAACCCCTTGCCGCGCACGCTGGCGAAAATGAGCCCCTCGAAGTCGATTCTGTGCCTGGGCACGATGTGCGACTCCATGCCGTCGCGAGTGCCCAGCCAGAACACGCGCCAGTCGCGTGCGATCAACTCGGCCGCGACCGCGAGCCCCGGGAAGATGTGACCGCCCGTGCCACCGGTGGTGATCATCACCGTGCCGCTCATACTGCAAAGCCCCTGAGGAGCCGCCGGCTCTCGTAATCGACGCGCAGCAGAATTGCGATCGCCATGCAGTTGACCACGATGCCGCTTCCGCCGAAGGATAGGAACGGCAGGGTGAGTCCCTTGGTCGGCAGCACGCCCATGTTGACGCCGATGTTGATGAACGCTTGCACGCCCAACCAAACACCGATGCCGTGCGCTATCAGCGCTGCGAATGGACGCTTGAGAAGGGCCGCCTGTCGTCCGATCGCATAGGCGCGGACCAGCAACCAGGCGAAGAGCGCGATCACAGCAACCACACCGACGAAGCCCAATTCCTCGGCAATCACGGCGAGGAGAAAGTCGGTGTGCGCCTCGGGCAGATAAAGGAGTTTCTCTACGCTCGCGCCCAGTCCGACGCCGAACCATTCGCCCCGACCGAAAGCGATCAGCGAATGCGAGAGCTGATAGCCCTTGCCAAGGGGATCGGCCCAGGGATCGCGAAAGCCGGTGAAGCGCTGCAATCGATACGGCGCGATCCACACCAGCAGCCACAGCGCGAACGGCAGCAGCAGACCTAGTCCGACCAGGAGACGCCCATCGAGTCCGCCGAGGAACAGGATGCCGAAGGCGATGGCGATGATAACCACGCAGGCGCCAAAGTCCGGCTCATGCAGAAGCAGCGTACCGATCGCGATCATGACCGCGAGCAGCGGAAGGAATCCGCGCAGCAGCGTTTGCTTGAGCGGCTGCTTGGCATGGAGAAAGTCTGCTTTTCGCACCGCGTAGCTCGCCGCGTACAGCACGACAAACAGCTTCATGAACTCGGAAGGCTGCAGGTTGACCACGGCGAGCGAAAGCCAGCGTCTGCTGCCGTTGACCGCCTTGCCGATACCGGGAATCAGCACCGCAACCAGCAGAATGGCGCCGAAGATGAACAAATAGGGCGCTACGCGCTGCCACACCTTGACCGGTACCTGAAAGGCGAGGAAAGCAGCGCCCAAACCGGCGGCTACGAACAGAGCATGCCTCGCAAGGAAGTACCATGGCCGGTAGCCGGTGTAGCCTGATGCTTCGGCGGTCGCGATCGACGCCGAGTAGACCATCACCAGCCCGATCGCAAGAAGCAGCAATGCCGTCCACGCGAGCGTTGCGTCGTAACTCGCCATCCGCGACACGCGTGGCGCTTTGAGCGGCGCGAACTGTGGAAAACTCGAGCGAAGCAGCCCATCTCTAGGCATGGGCGGCCTCACGTTGACGTGCTGCAATTGCAGCGCGGAAGCGCTCGCCACGCTCTGTGTAGTCGCGGAACATGTCGAGGCTCGCGCACGCGGGAGAGAGCAGCACGATGTCGCCGGGACGCGCGCGGGCGATTGCGTGTGCGACAGCGACTTCCAGGGTCGACGTCGTCTCCACAGGAATCTTCACACCGGAAAGAGCCGCAGCGATTACCGGTGCATCACGTCCCAACAGGATCACCGCGCGGCAGTGCTCTTCGACGCTACGCTTCAGAGGCGCGAAATCCTGGCCTTTGCCATCGCCGCCTGCGATGAGTACCGCCGGGCGGCCGGAACCTTCGAGGGCAGCCTGCGTGGCGGCAACCGTCGTCGCCTTGGAATCGTTGACGAACAGCACGCCGCCGATCTCGGCGACGCGTTCCATGCGGTGCGGAAGACCACGGAACTGCGCGAGCGTCGCAAGCACTCGCGCGTCGATCTCGGCCACGGTCGACGCGAGCGCCAGCGCGGCCAGCGCGTTGAGCGCATTGTGGCGTCCGACGAGCGCGAGATCGCTCGCGGCGATGAGAAGCGCGTCGCCGCGGGCGAGCCAGGGCACTTCGTGCGACACGACCATTCCCCACTCGTCTTCGCTCTGAGGCATGTCGGCGCCGAAGCTGTGCACGGTACGTCCTGGAAGGCGCATGGCGAGTGAGCGCGAATCGTCGCGGTTGAGCACCTGCTGTCCGCCGCCGGCGAACACTCGGGCCTTGGCGGCAGCGTAGACGTCCATGCCCGGGTAGCGGTCGAGGTGGTTCTCAGTGACATTGAGGACGGTGGCAACCGTCGGCTTGAGACTTATCGTTGTCTCGAGTTGGAAGCTGGATAGCTCGACAACGAACACTTCGGGCCAGGGCTCGCCGCGTTCGTGTGGCGCCACCGAATCGAGCACCGGCTCGCCGATATTGCCGACGACTTCGGTTTTGAGCCCCGCCGTGCGCAGCAACTCGCCGGTCAAGGCGCTTACGGTCGTCTTGCCGTTCGAGCCGGTGACGGCGATGAGCTTCTGCTCGGGCGGCAGCGCACGCGCGAAGAGTTCGACGTCGCCAACCAGCTCCGCGCCACGAGCGACGGCGTCGGCGATCACCTGCTGATCCTTGGAAAGGCCGGGGCTCAACACGATCATGTCCACGCCGGCGAACGTCTCATCGGTGAATGTGCCGGTGAGAATCGGCACGCGCGGCAACTCCGCGGCCAACCGCGCCGCGTTCGGCGGGGCATCGCGCGTGTCGGCCACCCGCACGCGCGCGCCATGCCTCGATGCCCAACGCGCCGCCGAAAGGCCTGTAAGCCCAAGACCGAGAATGACGACATCGCGGTTGCGTATGGACATCGCAGGGTCCTATCGCAACTTGAGGGTCGACAGCCCGAAGAGAACGAGCAGCATGGTGATGATCCAGAATCTGACGACGACCTGGTTCTCCTTCCAGCCTTTTAATTCGTAGTGATGGTGGATCGGCGCCATGCGAAACACGCGCCGGCCGGTCAGCTTGAACGAGCCAACCTGGATCATCACCGACAGGGTCTCGACCACGAAGACGCCGCCCATGATGAACAGCACGATCTCCTGGCGCACGATGATGGCGATCGCTCCCAGCGCCGCGCCCAGAGCCAACGCACCGACGTCGCCCATGAACACTTCCGCCGGATAGGCGTTGAACCACAGGAATCCCAGGCCCGCACCGGCGATCGCGCCGCAGATCACGGTGAGCTCACCCGCGCCGGGTATGTGCGGTACGAACAGGTAGGAAGAGAAGTCGGCGCGGCCGGTGACATAGGCAAAGATGCCCAGCCCGGCGCCGATCATCACCGTCGGCATGATGGCCAGACCGTCGAGACCGTCGGTGAGGTTGACGGCGTTGCTGGTGCCGACGATCACGCAATACGACAGAACGATGAACCCCCAGACGCCAAGCGGGTAGCTCACTGTCTTGAAAAAGGGCACGATCAGGTCGGCCTTTGGCGGCAAGTCGAGGCTGAAGCCGCTCGCGAGCCACGCATAGAAGAGCTTCAGGAACTGCGGATTCGATTGCGCCGATACAGAAAAAGCGAGGTAGATAGCGGCGATCAAACCGATGATCGACTGCAGCAGGAACTTGCTGCGCGGCGAGAGTCCCTTGGGATTTCGGTGCACCACTTTGCGGTAATCGTCGACCCAGCCGATCGCTCCAAAGCCCAGCGTGACGAGCAGCACAACCCAGATGAACCGGTTGCGCAAATCAGCCCAAAGCAGCGTGGTGACTGCGATCGACACCAGGATCAGCGCGCCGCCCATCGTGGGCGTCCCCGCTTTGGCGAGATGCGTCCGCGGGCCATCGTCGCGCACGGCCTGTCCGATTTTGTACTCGGTCAGCTTGCGGATCATCCTCGGGCCGACGACGAAGGAGATCACCAGCGCGGTCATGGTGGCGAGTACCGAGCGCAGCGTGATGTAGCCGAACACATTGAAGGTGCGCACGTCGGCCGCGAACCAGTTGGCGAGCGCCAGCAGCATCAGTGCACCTCCGCGGGTGCGCCGTTCAATTGCGACACGACGCGCTCCATGCGCATGAAACGCGAGCCCTTCACCAGCACAGTGACACCCGACGCCAGCGAAGCACGCAGCGCATCGATCAGTTTCTCGATGCGTGCAAAATGCTGTCCGCCGGGTCCGAAGGCGGACACCGCATGCTCGGTGAGCACTCCCGTGCCGAACAACCGGTCGATGCCTGCCGCGCGTGCATAGCCGCCTACTTCGCGGTGGAACTCCACGCCCTGCTCTCCGACCTCCCCCATGTCGCCGAGCACCAGCCACCGTGGCGATGGTTCTCGCGATAGGACGGCGATCGCCGCACGCACCGAGTCGGGATTGGCGTTGTAAGTGTCGTCTATCACCGTGGCGCCGCCGGACAGCGTGCGCGTGCGAAGCCGACCCGCGAGCGGACGAAAGGCGGCGAGGCCCTCTGTCGCCGCCGCGAGGCTCGCGCCGGCAGCGGTCGCCGCGGCGATCGCGCCGAGCGCATTGGCGACGTTGTGGCGACCGGGCGCCTTTAGTTCGACCGTTACTGTTCCCTCGGGCGCAGCGACCTCGATCGCCGCGCCCCAGGACTCGGCGCGATAGCGCGCGCTCAGCGCCGCCGGAGCGCGCAAAGCGAAGTCGCGCACCGCGAGCATCGCGCCTTCGCTGTTGCGGCGGGCGATGACCTCGCGCCAGAACGACGCGTAATCATCGTCGGC
>Ga0126381_100002328_pt1 | contig 20494 bp, 17 predicted proteins | sample PanSoiMetPlot_28_FD_96465 | JGI IMG/M metagenome (GOLD analysis project Ga0126381, IMG submission 96465) | Tropical forest soil microbial communities from Panama - MetaG Plot_28 | ecosystem: Environmental > Terrestrial > Soil > Tropical forest > Bulk soil | place: Panama | collected 2016-02-17
AAGGACGGAGTCACGGTCGCCAAGGAGATCGAGCTCCAGGACTCGCTCGAGAACATGGGCGCCCAGATGGTCCGCGAGGTCGCCTCGAAGACCTCCGACGTCGCCGGCGACGGCACGACCACGGCGACCGTTCTCGCCCAGGCCATCTACCGCGAGGGCATCAAGAACGTCACGGCCGGCGCCAACCCGATGGAGCTGAAGCGCGGCATCGACGCGGCCGTCCGCGCGGCGGTCGAGTCGCTCGACAAGCTCTCGAAGCCGGTCGAAGGCAAGGACATCGCCCACGTCGGCACGATCTCGGCCAACAACGACTCGGAGATCGGCAAGATCATCGCCGAGGCGATGGACAAGGTCGGCAAGGACGGAGTGATCACGGTCGAGGAGGCCAAGGGCCTCGAGACCACCCTCGAGGTCGTCGAGGGCATGCAGTTCGACCGCGGCTATCTCTCGCCGTACTTCATCACCGACGCCGAGCGGATGGAGTGCATCCTCGAGAACGCCAAGGTCCTCCTGTTCGAGAAGAAGATCTCCAACATGAAGGACCTGCTCCCGATCCTCGAGCAGATCGCCAAGCAGGGCAAACCCTTCCTGATCGTGGCCGAGGAGATCGAGGGCGAGGCCCTCGCGACCCTCGTCGTCAACAAGCTGCGCGGCACGCTCCAGGTCTGCGCCGTCAAGGCGCCGGGCTTCGGCGACCGCCGCAAGGCCATGCTCGAGGACATCGCGATCCTGACGGGCGGCAAGCTCATCTCCGAGGACCTCGGCATCAAGCTCGAGAACGTCAAGTGGGAGGACCTCGGCGACGCGAAGAAGGTCACCGTCGACGAGGACAACACCACGGTCGTCGTGGATGACCGCTCGAAGAAGAAGCAGGAAGCGATCCAGGGCCGGGTCAAGCAGATCCGGCAGCAGATCGAGGACACGACCTCGGACTACGACCGCGAGAAGCTCCAGGAGCGCCTGGCCAAGCTCGTGGGTGGCGTGGCCGTCATCAAGGTCGGCGCCGCGACCGAGACCGAGATGAAGGAGAAGAAGGCCCGCGTCGAGGACGCGATGCACGCGACCAAGGCGGCCGTCGAGGAGGGGATCGTCCCCGGCGGCGGCGTGGCCCTGCTCCGCTCGATCGACGCGGTCAACAAGCGGGTCAACGAGCTCTCCGGCGACGAGAAGATCGGCGCCAAGATCGTCATCCGCGCCCTCGAGGAGCCGACGCGCCAGATCGTGGCCAACGCCGGCGCCGAGGGTTCGGTGGTCATCAACGACCTCAAGGCCAAGGGCGGCAACTTCGGTTACAACGCCAACGCCGAGAAGGTCGAGGACATGCTCAAGGCAGGCATCATCGATCCGACCAAGGTCACCAAGAACGCGCTGCAGAACGCGGCGTCGGTGGCCGGCCTGATGCTGACGACCGAGGCGCTCGTCTCCGAGATCAAGGAGAAGGAGAAGCCGGCGGCCGGCGGCGCGGGCATGCCGGGCGGCATGGGCGGAATGTACTGAGATTCTCCGGCTGGGCGGCGCGACCCGTCCGGCGATTCGTTCGAGGGCCGGCGAGAGCCGGCCCTTTTTGTTTCTCTTACGGGGTCGTCGGGACGAGGGACCGTGCCAGGCGGTTCGCCTCGCGCGTTTCGGGATGATCCGATCCGAGCGTGCGCTGCAGGTGGTCCGAGGCGATCTCGAGAGACTCTCGTGCGGCATTCGTCTCGCCCTCGGCGATCTGGATCTGCCCGAGCATCGAACGGGAAAGGCCGACGAGATACGACGGCGCGCCCTTTTCGACCAGCGACTCCGAAAAGGCGATTGCCCGGTGAGCCGCCGCTTCGGCCGCCTCGCGGTGACCCAGGAGGAGCTCGGCTCGGGCGAGCTCGATCAGGGCCCATGCATTCCGGCTGATCTTGGCGGGATATCGGTCGTGCTCCGCGACCGACTCCGCGAACTGGGTGCGAGCCTCCGTGACACGGCCGTCGTGCAGCGCCAGGAGTCCGCGGGTGTAGGCGTAGTGCGCCCGCCGCAGGATGCTGAACACCGGGAGATCGCGAAAGGGCTCGACCTCCGCCAGCTCCGCGGAGGCCCGGCCAGAGTCGCCGCTCTCCACGTAGAGATCGGCGAGCTCCATCATCGTGTCGAGCTGAAGGCGGGTCTCCTTTCGGGCCTTCGCGGTCCGGATGGCCTCCTCGTACAGGGGTACGGCCTCTTCGTACCGGCCGAGCTCCAGCAGGACGCCCGCATAGTTGGCGAGCAGCGTCGGCGCGATCGAGTCTCCTTCTATGAAGCGGTGCAGCTCGAGGCATCTCCGGTACAACGACTCGGCCTTGCCGATCTCGCCCTGGAAGTGCACCAGGCCCCAGTTGTTCAAGGTATCGGCGGCAGCCATCGTGCGCTCCATGCCCGCCTGCTCGATGGCTTTCATCAGCTCCGCATAGGCGCGGTCGGCCTTCGCGTTCTGGCGCGTCAGGTAGTAACCGTAGGCTAACGCCCCTCGAGCCTCGATGCGAGCCAGATTGGTCGAAAGCGGCGTTCGATCGAGGAGATCGAGGGCCGCCGTCGCGTTTCGAATCATCGGGTCGCCTTCATCCGTCAAGAATCCGAATTCGGCGCAGTTGGTGAGGCACTCCGCTCGCTGGAGCGCGTACTGGGGATCGTCGGGAAGGTCGGCGAGCGCTCGGGCAATCATGTTTTCCGCGATCCGCCGCTTTCCGCCGGCCATCCGGGCGAGAGCGAGGGGACAGAGGGCCCGGGCACGCAGAGCCGGGTCGCCGGAGCGCCGGGCGATCGCCGCCGCCTTCGCGAATAGCTCCCCGCCCTTGTCGTATTGCTCCTCGTTCCAGTACTGCTCGCCGACGGCGACCAGCATCTCGGCGCGGAGCGGGTCATTTCCCGAGAACTGCTTGTCGATCAGCGCTTCTCCTTGCCCGAGGAGCTCGCCGACGGTGAACTTCTTCTCTCCCGGCGCGGCCACGCTCAGCAGAAACCCGAGGAACTCGTTGGTGGCGGTTGCCCTCGCGAGCTGTATCTGGGCGGCGTCGCGCTGTCGGCTTGCCTCGCGGCTCTTCCACAGGATCCCGAGACCCCCGGCGACGACCGCCGTGAACACGACGAGCGCGGCGGCTACGCCTCCGCGATTTCTCCGGACGAACTTCCGCGCGCGATAGCCGAGCGTGTCGGGTCGGGCACCGATCGGCTCGTGGCGGAGATACCGGCGCACATCCTCGGCCAGGGCCGAGACGGACGCATAACGCTCCTCGGGGTTTTTCTTGAGCGCTTTCGCGACGATCGTGTCGAGATCTCCCCGGAGGACCCGGCGGAGAGCCTCCGGCGTCGTCGAGCGGGCGGCCGCGGTTTGCCGGCGCTCCTCCGCCGATCCGTTCGCGGCGGTGTCGGAGAGACGTCGAGGCTCCGTCTCCAGGAGCGCCTGAAACATCTCGGCGGGAGAGCGCAGCGCTTCCCCCGAGGGATGGCGGCCGCTCAAGAGCAGATACAGGAGCGTTCCGAGCGCATGGACGTCGGTCGCGGTCGTGACCGCTCCTCCCGTCATCTGTTCGGGCGCGGCGAACTCGGGCGTCAGCGCCCGGCCGGCCTCGCGGGTGAGCGCGGTCGCCGCGCCTCCTTCGCCTTCGCCCTCGAGGAGCTTGGCGATCCCGAAGTCGAGGAGTTTCGCCTGCCCGTCGCTCCCGACGAGCACATTGGACGGCTTGATGTCGCGATGCACGATCAGGTTCGCATGCGCGTGCTCGACCGCGCCCAGGATGTCGAGGAAGATCGCGAGCCGAGCCTCGACCGAGAGCCGCCGGCCGTCGCAGTACCGGTCGATCGGCTCGCCTTCCACGTGCTCGAGCACGAGGTACGGTTGGCCCCAGCCCGATACGCCGGCGTCATACATGCGCGCGATGTGAGGATGGGCGAGGCGGGCGAGGATGTTGCCTTCGCGCCGGAAACGCTGCTCGCCGACGCGGCCGACGAGGCTGGCGTTCAAGAGCTTGACCGCGGCCGTTCCCTCGAAGCGGCCGTCGCTCCGCCGGGCAAGCCAGACGCTGCCCATGCCGCCCTGACCGATCGGCGACATCAGCGTGTAGGCGCCGATCGTCTGTCCGGCCAGCGTTGCGGGTTCCGCGCCTGAGTCGGCGGACCCTTCGAGAAAAGCTTCGCGGCTGGCGTCGCGATGCGCGTTGAGCAGGGCCTCGACATCGTCGGCGAGCGTGGCGTCCCGGGCTCGCAGCTCTTCGAGGTACGCGCCGCGATCATGCGGAGGCAGGTCGAGCATGCGATCGAAGAAGGGGCTCAGCCGGCGCCAGCGATCCGGAGTGAGCTCGGCCATGGCCTCAGCGCATCGTCTCCTGGATCCGCCGATGCAGGAAGGCGCGCGCCTTTTCCCACTGTCGCTGGACGGTGCGCTCGGAGACGCACCGCATCCGGGCGATTTCGACAACGGAAAAGCCACAGAAGAATTTCAGGTCCACCACGTCCGCGAGAGGAGGGTCGATCCCCGCGAGATCCTCGAGCGCCTCGCCGACGCGGACGAGCTCTTCGCCGCCGGCGATGGCGGCGCCCGCCTCGTCGTCGAGCGTCGTGATCTGAAATTGCCCGCCCCGTTTCCGGGTGCCGCGACGGCGCACGTGGTCGATGACCACGTTGCGCATCACCCGGGCGGCGTATCCCATGAACCGGTCGCGGTCCGGAAAGGCCGGGCCCTCCCGCTGCGACATGTTCAGGTAGGCCTCGTGAAGCAGGGTGGTCGGGCCGAGCGTCAGCCTTGGGCCGGCATCGGAGAGCTGCCGCCGGGCGATCCTGTGGAGCTCCGAATACAGAGCCGAAAAAAGGGCATCGGAAGCCGACCGATCGCCGGCTTCGGTCGAGGCGATGAGCGCCGAGATCGTGGCCGCCACGGAGCCCTGGATGAATCGTGAGTCCATGCAGAGGTTACCACCGCGATTGCACCGGAAGAGACCGTTCTGGCGGTTTTCCTCCGCCGTTCGCGTCCTTTTCTCCAGAGGGCATTTATGAATGGAACCGAAACGAAGGACGCCGTGATGCCCGGGCCCGGCAAGACGACCCGATGCCTCATTCTTTCGATCGCGGCCTCGGTCTGCGTCGCCAGCCTTGCCGGGGCCCAACCTCGTCCCGCCGCGCCCCGGGGAGCCGTCCTCGCGACGACCCGGCAGGCGCCCGAAGCGTTCGGCACCACCAGCTACACGGTGACGACCATCTCGGCGATGGCGTTCTATCCGAGCGCAACGTATTTCTACTACAACGGTGTGGACATCGAGCTCAGCCGCGGCGGGGCTGAGAACACGGTCACCGAGTTCTACGCCGGTCTCGACCTGCCCGCCGGCGCGATCATCGACTACATCGGATTGAACAGCGAAACCGGAGACGCTTACGCCTACGGGGTCGCGCTGATCCAGCGTCACAGCGACGGCTCCGCGATCACGATCGGGACGTTCTCCAGCACGGTCCACGGATGGGACACGGACTTCAACGCCAGCCCGCTCGGCTACCTCTGGCAGGGCAAGTCGGGAGACGCCCTCCTCATCAACGTCGAACAGGGGTCCAACCCGACCTCCTGGCCCTTCGGCTGGGTCGAGGTCTGGTGGAGGCGCTCGGTTTCGCCGCCTCCGGCGACGGCGTCCTTCGACGACGTGCCGACAAGTCACCCCTACTTCCAGTTTGTCGAGGCACTCAAGGCCTCGGGAATCACGGGCGGGTGCAGCGCGAGCCCGCCGCTCTTCTGTCCGGACAGTGCGCTGACGAGGGGTCAGATGGCGGTTTTCCTCGCCAAAGCTCTCGGCCTGAACTGGCCGGGAAACTGACTCGGCCGGCGATCGAGGAGGCGTTCGTGATCAGCACAAGACAGATTGCGGGTTCGGTGCTCGTGGGTCTCCTGAGTGCGGCCGCTCTTTCGGCGACGAACCGGCCGACGTCGAGACCGCTGCCAACGACACGCGAAGTGCCGAACGCGTTCGGCACCGAGGTTTACACGGTGACGACGATCAGCGCGACGGCCTTCTACCCGGATACCAGTGACTTCACGTCGTACGACACCGCGTCGAGCCTCGGGCGCTACAGCACGACGAACTTCATCTCGGAGTTCTACGCCGCCCTGGACCTGCCCGGCGGCGCGGTGATCGATTACATTGGCTTGAACAGCTCGACCGACGCGGATTACGCGTACGGAGTCAGTCTCCTCAAGAGGCACAAGGACGGCAATTCGACTGCGATCGCCTCCCTCTCGAGCACCGCTCACGGCTGGGACACGGACTTCAACGCGGCGCCGATCGGCTATGTCTGGAATGGCCAGACCGGCGACGAGCTCGCGATCAACGTCGAAGAAGACTCCGAGCCGAACAACGAGTATTTTGGGTGGGTCGAGGTCTGGTGGAGACTTTCGGTCAGCCCTCCGCCGGCGACGGCATCCTTCAACGACGTGCCGCCGAGCCACCCGTTCTTCCAATACATCGAGGCGCTCAAGGCCTCGGGGATCACCGGCGGCTGCAGCGCGAATCCGCCGCTCTTCTGTCCCGACAACTCCCTGACGAGGGGCCAGATGGCGGTCTTCCTCTCCAAGGCTCTCGGTCTGCACTGGCCGGGGCAGGTCACAAACACCTTCGGCACGATCGACTACACGGTGACCACCATCCCGGCGGTCGCCTTCTACCCCGGAACCCGCACCTCCGACCCCTTCTTCGACTCCTACGACACGTCGTTCGCGGACTTCGGGCGCTGGGGGTCGAACAACCCCATTGTCGAGTTCTACGCCGCCTTGGATCTGCCCGGCGGGGCGGTGATCGACTACATCGGCCTGAACAGCTGGAGCGACACGGACGGCGTTCTCGGGGCGGATCTGATCCAGCGGCATAAGGACGGCGCATTGGCTGACGTCGTCTCCATTTCGAACACGATCCACGGCTGGGCCACGGACTTCAACTCCGCGCCGGTGGGCTATACGTGGTCGGGACAAACAGGCGATGCCCTCGTGCTCAACGTCGGATCGGTCACCCAGCCCAATCCTGAGTACTTCGGCTGGGTCGAGGTCTGGTGGAAGCGCTCGATCAGCCCTCCGCCGCCGACCGCCACGTTCAACGACGTGCCGACGACGGATCCCTTCTTCCAGTTCGTCGAGGCGCTCAAGGCCTCCGGAATAACGAGCGGCTGCAGCGTGAGCCCGCCGCTCTACTGCCCGAACAGCTCGTTGACACGTGGGCAGATGGCCGTGTTTCTCGCGAAGGCCCTCGGCCTGCACTGGCCGGGGTATTGACCCGCTCGCTCCTCATCGCGCTCGCTGATCCAAAAGGAGGCCGTATGTTCCGCACTCCAAAGAAGGTCCGTCTCGGGCTTGTCGGGATCGTCGCGATGGCTTGCGCTGTTCTCGCACGCGGGGAGAACGGATCGCCACGCTGGCCTCTTCTGACGAGGCACGTCGATCCCAAGGAGTTCGGGATCCAGGACGACACGGTCACGTTGATCCCGGCCACGGCGTTCATCGCCGTCGATGCCAACAGTCTCGAAGTCCCGACGGTCATGACGACGGGCGTCAACCGCTCCGCCCAGGCGGGCATCAAGGTGGAGTACTACGCGGCTCTCGACATCCCGGCTGGGGCCGTCATCGATTTCATCGGTCTCGACGACGCGACGGACACGGACGGCATCATCGGCGTGGCCCTCTACCAGCGTGTCGCGGACGGCAGCATGAACTTGATCACGGCGTTCTCGGTGCCGGCTCACCCCACCTACTTCCAGGTCGACGGCTTGGGTCCCCTGAGCATCCCCTACAGCGGCCACGAGAGCGAGTGGGTCATCAACGTCGAGCAGGACGAGAGCCTGACCTTGGAGTGGTTCGCGTGGGTGGAGGTGCACTGGCATCGCACCGTGAGCCTGCCGCCACCGACGCCGACGTTCAACGACGTGCCGAACTCCGACCCCGCGTATCAGTACGTCGAGGCGCTCGTCGCGTCCGGAGTGACCGGCGGTTGCGGCGGCGGCAACTACTGTCCGGACAACCCGGTGACGCGGCGGCAGATGGCGGTGTTTTTCGCCAAGGCGCTCGGGCTTCACTATCCGAATTAACCTCCCGGCGCGGCGGCCATTCGTGCTCTGACGCTATGATCCGCCCTCATGAGCGGAGTCAACCGGGGAGGAAAGTTCCGGATCGGTCTGGTCCAGATGGCCTCCGGCGCCGATCCCTCAGAGAACCTGGAGCGAGCGGCCGCGAAGGTCGAGGAAGCGGCGCGCGCCGGGGCGGACGTCGTCTGCCTGCCCGAGCTCTTCCGCTCCCGCTACTTTTGCCAGCGCGAGGACCCCGCGACCTTCGACCTCGCCGAGACGGTGCCGGGCCCGACGACCGAACGCCTAGGGGAAGTCGCGAAGCGCGCCGGCGTCGAGGTCGTCGCACCCCTCTTCGAGCGCCGCGCCGCGGGCGTCTACCACAACAGCGCCGCCTTCCTCGACGAGGGAGGGCGCCTCGTCGGCCTGTACCGGAAGATGCACATCCCGGACGACCCGGCGTACTACGAGAAGTTCTACTTCGCGCCGGGGGACCTCGGGTTCCCGGTCTTTCCGTCTCGGCGCGGATCCGTGGGGACGCTCATCTGCTGGGACCAGTGGTACCCGGAGGCGGCGCGCCTCATGGCGCTGCGCGGCGCCTCGGTGCTCTTCTACCCGACCGCGATCGGCTGGCATCCCCACGAGAAGGCGACCCACGGAGCGGCCCAGCTCGACGCCTGGGTGACGATCCAGCGCGGGCACGCGATCGCCAATGGCCTCTACGTCGCGGCGGTCAACCGGGTCGGCCACGAAAAGCCGGAAGGGGAGGGCGCAGGCATCGAGTTCTGGGGGACGTCCTTCGTGGCGGACCCGCAGGGCGTATTGATCGCGCGGGCCTCGACGGACCGGGAAGAGATCCTGATCGCGGAGGTCGATCCCTCCCGCATCGAGGACGTCCGACGCAACTGGCCTTTCCTGCGGGACCGCCGGATCGATGCGTACGAGGGAATCACGAAGCGGTTCCTCGACGCGCTGCCCGGCGCGGCGCGTTGAAGCCATCCGCGATCCGGTGAGACCCCGAAGCCGAAAGACCTCTCCACCGCGCGGGTTTCGAGTGCCGGCCGAATGGGAGCCGCACGAGGCGACCTGGATCGGCTGGCCGCACAACACGACCGACTGGCCAGGGCGCTTCGGTCCGATCCCCTGGGTGTATGCCGAGATCGTGCGGTGGCTCGCCCGCGGCGAGATCGTGCGGATCCTCGTCGATGACCGCACGCACGAGGACCGGGCGCGGCGCATCCTTTCACGCACGGGCGTGGACTCCACGCGTGTCGAGTTCTTCCGGATCCCGACCGATCGAGGATGGACCCGGGACTCCGGGCCGGCCTTCGTGCGCCGCGACGGAAACCCGGGCGAGGTCGCGATGAGCCGATTTCGATTCAACGGCTGGGCGAAGTATCCCGACTGGCGCAAGGACGACCGCGTTCCGGACCGGGTCGCGAAAGAACTCGGCCTCCGGGTTTTTCCCGCGGAGAGGCAGGGCCGCGGCGTCGTTCTCGAGGGCGGGGCGATCGACGTCAACGGTCTCGGAACGCTCCTGACGACCGAGGAGTGCCTGCTCGACCCGCGCGTCCAGGTCCGCAATCCCGGCATGACGCGCGCGGAGTACGACGAGGTCTTCCGGGACTTCCTCGGCGCCGACAACACCGTCTGGCTCGGGCGGGGAATCGCGGGCGACGACACGCACGGCCACGTGGACGACCTCTGCCGATTCGTCGGCCCGCGCTCGGTCGTGCTCTGCCGGGAGGAGGACCCCTCCGACGCGAACTACGCGCCGCTCGAGGAGAATCGGGAGCGGCTCGAGGGGGCGCGCCTCGAGGACGGCTCGAGACTCGAGGTCGTCTCACTTCCCATGCCGCACCCGGTCGTCTTCGAGGGACGACGGCTGCCGGCGTCGTATGCGAATTTCCTGATCGCGAACGCCGCGGTGCTCGTTCCCACGTTCAACGATCCGCGCGACCGGGAAGCCCTCGGCATTCTGGGGGACCTCTTCCCCGACCGCCCGGTCGTCGGCATCCACGCCGGGGACCTCGTCTGGGGGCTCGGCACGATCCACTGCCTCACGCGCCAGCAGCCGGCGGCGTAGACGAACACTTCCGCTTTCCGAGCCTCAGGACTTGGGCTCGGCTGTGCGCGTCCAGACGAGGTCCCACGCCTCCCGGCGCTGCGCGAAGCCGGTGATCCGGCCATCGGAATTCCGCAGGATCACGTAGCGATAGCGCGGCTTGCCCGCCACGAAGAGGACGTCGGGCCCTTCGGCGAGCAGCGTTTCGGGCTTGCGTCCGCTCTGCTGCCCCTCGAGGCGGTCGCCCGCGGCGCGGATCTCGTACGTGATCCCGGGCGCGAGGACGTACGTACCCACGTACTCGCGGCGCAGAGCCGCGGAGAGCGGCACGGCCGGCGGATCCTCGCGCAGCGCCAGCACCTGGCCGGCGATCAGCCGCCAGCCGGCCGGCGTGCGTTTCCACGTGTCCGTGTTGCGGTACCGGCAGCGCAGCTCGTGGCCGTGAAAATTCTCGGACTCGTTGTCGACATAGGTCGCGACGGCGACGTCCCCGTGGACGACGGCGACGAAGTCGCTGATCCGGATCGTGCCGGAAACGCCGGCCGGCAGCGGCTTCGTCTGGTCGACCATTTCCTTCTTCGTCAGGACCGTTCCGGTCTCGTCGACGTAGCGCACGTCGGGGTCGAGGTACCGGTCCCAGATCTCGGCCGATCCGCTCGAGATCGCGTCGACGAGCTCCTGGGTCTGCTGATGGAGCAGGGCGACCACGTCCTCGCCCGCGGCACCGGGCCGGAGGGCCAGAAGAAGCGGCGCCGCCCACAGGAAGATCGTCACTCGTGAAACTCGCTGAAGACGAAGTCGTGGTCCCGGCGCATCTCGTGACAATGAAAACACTGCGCGCGGTGTTCTTCGGTCAGGTTTCGCTGCGTATCGTCGGTGCCGGAGAAGCGTTCGAATCCCCAGCCGCCCGTCGCAGCGAAGCGCTGGTGGTCCTTGACCATCACGTCGATGCGCTGCCGCGAACCCTCGCTCGTCACGTCGTCCTTGACGCCGACCTCCCGGAGGTCGAAGACGAGAACTGCGCCGTCTTCGAAGCGGCCGGACGTGTACCCTCTCGTCGCCGTCTGGTTGGCGTAGATGTGGTGCATTCCGCCTCCGGAGTCGAAAAACGGACTCCCGCGCCCGATCAGCTGGGTCTTGACGTGCACCCAGTTCCGGTAGCCGTAAGGGTAGGCGACCGGCCCAGAGTCCGACCCGGAAGCGATCACCGAGAGCAGCACGGCCCCGGCCCCGAGGAATCCGGCCAAACCCGCGGCCGACATTCGCCGACGTGCATCTGCAGTGGCCATGGGAGAAGCTTGGGATCCGGGCGTTGCGGCTGCAATGACCACTTGCCGCGGGTCCCGCAATACCACCTCGCGACCGGGGATCTCACTGCGAAAAGGTGTCGCAGCGGCTCGGATCGCCGCTCTCCAGCCCCCGCTTCAACCATCCGACGCGTTGCTCCGAGGAGCCGTGCGTGAACGACTCGGGCTGGACGCGTCCGGTGGCCATGCGCTGCAGGCGGTCGTCGCCGATCGCCGCCGCGGCCCGGAGACCGGCTTCCGCGTCGCCCGGCTCGACGAGGCCCGTCCGCGCCCCGCGGTTGCCCCAGACGCCGGCGTAGCAGTCCGCCTGGAGCTCGAGACGGACGGAGAGCTGGTTGGCCTCCTCCCGAGAGACGCGCTGCTGCAACGCGCTGACCTTGTCGGCGACGCCGAGCTGCTGCTGGACGTGGTGACCCACCTCGTGCGCGATCACGTAGGCGCGAGCGAAGTCGCCCGGGGCGCCGAAACGCCGGGAGAGCTCGTCGAAGAACCCGAGGTCGAGGTAGACCTTCCGATCGAGCGGGCAGTAGAAGGGCCCCTGCGCCTCCGAGCCCTCGCCGCACGCCGTCGGCGTGGCGTCCGTGAAGAGAACGAGGGTCGGGAGCTCGTAGCGCCGGCCGTTCGCGGCGAAAATCGACGACCAGGTGTCCTCGGTGCTCTTCAGGATGACGGACACGAACTTCTTGCCCTGATCCTCGCCGGGCCCCTGACCCTGCGAGGGAGGCCGAGCGGACGAAGGCGCCGAGGAGTCGCTCGACGCAGACCCGTTGAGAAGCTGGAGCACTCGGAGGGGATTGGCGCCGGTCAGGAGCGAGATGACGAGGACGACGATGGCAGTTCCGCAGCCCCCGATCGCGAGGCGTCCGCCCCCAAAACCGCGGCGGTCCTCGACCTGGTCGCTTTCCTCGCCGCCTTCCCACCGCATGGCCGGGGTTATACACCCCGCCCCGGACGGATCCTGCGAATGCACAGAGACTGTGGCAACAATGAAAGCCGATACTTTCGATTATCATGATATCCTGAACCCAATGTTTCGGCGGTTGGTCCGGCTCCCTGAGCGCCCGCGTGAGTCCTTCCTGCTCTGGGGCCCCCGGCACACCGGCAAGCGGACGCTGCTCAAGACCCTCTATCCCCAGGCCCGGCGGATCGACCTCGGCCGGACCGAGGAGTTCGTGCGGTACGGCGAGAAACCGACCCTGCTGCGCCAGGAAATCGAGGAAGGCCCCCGGCCTCCGGTCGTCGTCATCGACGAGATCCAGAAGGTTCCGCCGCTCTACGAGGAGGTCGAGCGGATGGTCGAGAACCTCGGCTGCGTCTTCGCCATGTCCGGGTCGAGCTCCCGCGCTCTCGAGGACTCCGACCGGCTCCATCGCGGCCGCGTCGCCCGCTTCGATCTCTTCGGCCTGACCTCGGCCGAGATCGGCCGCGCCTTCGACCTCGTCCGTATGCTCAACCACGGCTACCTGCCGAGGCACTACATGACCGACTCCCCGGCGCGGCCCCTGCGCGCGTACGTGCAGAGCTACCTGAAGGAGGAGGTGCTCCTGCCCGGCCTGACCCGCAACCTGCCGGCCTTCTCCGCGTTCCTGACGCAGGCCGCGCTCTGGGACGCGGAGCTCGTCAACTACGCCACGATGGCCCGGGAGTGCGGGGTGTCCGCGCCGACCGCCCGCGACTACTACCAGATCCTGGTCGACACGCGGCTCGGACGTTATCTCCCGGCCTTCACGAAGCGCCCCAAGCGGCGGGTCATCGGCGCGCCGAAGTTCTTCTTCGCCGACGTCGGCATCGTCAACGTGCTCGCCGGCCGCGGAACGCTCTCGCCGGGGTCGGAGCTCTTCGGCAAGGCCTTCGAGAACTGGGTCTTTCACGAGCTCACGGCCGCGTCCCACTACCGCGAGCGCTACCTCGACCTCGCGTACTGGCGCCTGGCGAGCGGAATCGAGGTCGATTTCATCCTGGGGGACCTGCGCTGCGCCGTGGAGGCCAAGGGGTACGCACGGATCACGTCCGACCACCTCAAGGGGCTTCGGCAGCTCGCCGTGGATCAGCCCTCCGTGCGCCGCCGCGTCGTGGCGTCGCTCGAGCCGAGCCCGCGCGTCACCGACGACGGCATCGAAATCCTGCCGTGGCGCGTGTTCCTCGACCGGCTCTGGAGCGGGGAGCTCTGGGGCGAATGAGCACCCCGGTCGCGGGCGAGCGGGTGTCGGCGGTCATCGTCCATTACCGGACGCCGGCCGAGACTCTGCGCGCGGCGCGGGCGGTCGCTGCGACCGCGCCGGCCGCCGAGATCGTCGTCGTGGACAACGATTCGCGGGACGGGATCGGGCGGCTCCTCGCCGCCCAGGTTCTGTCGGCCCGGCTCCTGAACGAAGACGTCAATCGGGGTTTCGGGGCAGGCTGCAACCGCGGCGCCCGCGAGACCTCGCGGCCCTACCTGCTCTTTCTGAACTCCGACGCGTTCGTCAAGGCGGGAGCCGTCGCGGCGCTGGAGGCGGCGCTCGACGCCGAGCGCCGGGCGGCAGCGGTCGGGCCGCGCCTTCTGAACGCGGACGGAACGCTGCAGCCCTCGGTGCGCCGGCTGCCGACGCCGTGGAGGATCTTCTGCGAGAGCTCGGGTCTGGCGTTTCTCTCGAGGGGACGGCGCCCCTTCGAGGGCCACACCGCGACGCGGCAGGACCACTCCGGCCGGCGCGAAGCGGACGCGCTCATGGGCGCCGCGCTGCTCGTGCGGCGCGAGGCCCTCGAGGACGCCGGAGGGTTCGACGAGGCATTCTTCCTCTACGCGGAAGAGACGGACCTTATGGCCCGCTGGAAGAAACGGCGCTGGACGCTCCTCTACGAGCCTCGCGCCGAGGTCGTCCACGAGGGCGGCCGCTCGGGCGGCGACGCGCTGTTCGGACAGCTCCACGCCTCCCTCGTGCGCTACACGGGCAAGCACCATGGCCGGTCGGCGGCGCGGTTCGCCGGAGCGGTGCTCGACGCGGGGGCGGCTCTCCGCTACGCCGCGGCGCTCTTCACCCCGGGGCCGCGGGGGAGGGTGCGGAGGGTGCGCTACCGGTCGGCGATGCGGCGGCGGTCGGCGGCCGCCGCGGTGCCGATCCGATGAGGCCGGTCGTCTACGGCGTCCTGCCCCGGCCGCCGCACCCGACGCGCGACGGCCTCGCGATCCGCAACTTCCACCTCCTGACGGCGCTCGCGGAGCGTTTCGAGGTCCGCGCGTTCACGCTGGTGGACCCGGACCGGGCGTACGGCGGGGGCGTCGCGCCACCGGGAGTCGAGATCGAGCGGATTCCGCAGCGGGCCCGGCGGACTCGGCGGGCCGGCGCCGCCGCGCGGAGCCTGGTCTCCCGCCGGCCGTACTCGGAGCTGCTGTACCGGTCGGCGCCGCTCGAACGCCGGCTCGCCGAGGCCTGCGCCGAGCGCACGCCGGCCTGGATCGTCGCGCACTCGTACCACGTCGCGCCGGCTGCTCTCTCCGCCGGGCCTCCGGTCTGGATCGATTTTCACAACCTCGACTCCGAGATCTGGCGGCGCGTCGGAGCGGCCGGGACGATGGGACCTCGCCGCGCGTTCGTACGGGTCCAGGAGCCGCGCCTCCGGCGTCTCGAGGCGTCTCTCGCCCGCCAGTCGGCGGGCATCTCGTGCGTGTCGGATCGGGACCGTGAGGCGATCGCCCGCCTGGCTCCGGGCCCCGAACCGGTCGTCGTTCCCAACGGCGTGGACCTTTCCCGCTACGTCTTCCGCTCGCGGCCGCCGGCGTCGGAGCGCATCCTCTTCGTGGGGGATCTTTCTTGGCCGCCGAACGCCGACGCCGTGCGCTGGTTCGCCCGGAACGTGTGGCCGCTCGTGCGGGAGCGGCGGCCGGGGACCTCGGTCGAAATCGTCGGGCGGGATGCGCCCCCGGAGCTTCTGGCGTTCGCGGACGGACGATTCGCGTTCGCGGGAGAGAGCGACGATACGCGGCCGCACTGGGAGGCCGCGGCGGTCGCGATCGTTCCGTTGCGGGTGGGAGGCGGAACGCGTCTGAAGATCCTGGAGGCAGCGGCCTGCGGGGTTCCCGTCGTCTCCACCCGGATCGGCGCCGAGGGGCTGGATTTCGCGGACGAGAAGGAGCTTCGGCTCGGCGACGAGCCCGCCGACTTCGCCGGCGCCGTCGTGGCGCTGCTCTCGGATCCCGAGGCGGCGCGGCGGCAGGCGTCGGCCGCGCGCTCCCGCGTCGAGGAGCGCTACGACTGGAGGCGCATCGGGGCCGAATTCGCCGAGATCCTGGCGGCGCGGGCGGCGGCCCGGCCGTGAGGACCGCGGCGATCGTCCTCGCGGCGGCATCGGCCCTCCTGTTCGCGTGGTCCTATGGCGTCTATCCGGCCCTCATCGCCGCGCTCGCGGCGCGGCCTCGGTCGGCGGCCGGGTCGGCGGCCCCGTCGGCTCCGCTCCCGTCGGTCGACGTGATCGTCTCGGCCGCCGACGAGGAGTCCGTCATCGGAGTGCGCATCGCGAACCTCCTCGACCCGGAGGTGGCCGGCGCGGACCCGCCGGGAATCCTGGTCGGCTGCGACGGATGCCGGGACGGAACGGCCGACGCCGCGCGCTCGGCGGGCGGCGCGAGGACACGCGTCGTCGTCGTCGAGTTTCCTCGGCGCCGCGGGAAGGCATCGGTCGTCAACGACCTCGTCCGGACCTCCTCGGCCGACGTCCTCGTCTTCACCGACGCCAATACCGTCTTCGAGGCTGGTGCGCTCGACGCGCTCCGACGCCGCTTCGAGGACCCCGCGGTGGGCGCGGTGTGCGGCCGCCTCGAGTTCGAGACCGGGGCCGGGGCGCGCGCGACCCCGGAGGCCGCGTACTGGGACCGGGAGACGCGTTCCAAGGAGGCCGAAGGGGACCTGGGCGTCTGCCTCGGCGCGAACGGCGCGATCTACGCCGCCCGGCGCGAGCTCGTCCGGCCGCTGCCCGAGGACACGACCTCGATGGACGACTTCCTCATCCCGGCGCGGGTGGCGCGCGCGGGGCGCCGCGTCGTGTTCGCCGGGGACGCCGTCGCGCGAGAGGACGCGGCACGAGACGTCGCGGCCGAGGCGGCACGGCGCTTTCGCATCGGGATCGGCGCCGGCCAGGTGCTGCGCCGTGAGCTCTGGCTCTGGGTCTGGCCGAGGCACGCGCGGCTGACCCTGGCGTTCCTCTCGAGGAAGGCGGCGCGCTGGCTCGCGCCCGTGCTGGGGCTCGCCGCGGCCGCGGCGGCGCTCTTCGTTCCGGGACTGCGCGTCGTCGGCGCCGCGGTGCTCGCGGCCTCCGCCCTCCTGCTCGCGTCCGCGCGCCTCCGTCCGGCGCTCGGCGGGATCGCGGGCCGGCTCTATTATTTCGGCGTGTTGAACGTCGCGCTCGCGCTCGGCGTCTCCGCGGGTCTCGTCGGCTACTCCCGGCCGGCGTGGGGCCGGACGGCGCGAGCCTGATGCGGCGGGGCTCGCCGTTCCGGTCGGTCGCCCTCGCGGGAGACGCGGCGATCGCGGTGGCCGCGCTGTACGTCGCGTTTTTCCTGCGCACGCACGTCGCGATTCCGGGCACGCTGAAGCTGCTGCCGGCCGAGAGCGTCCGCTTCACCTTCTGGAACATCGTCATCGTGGTGGCGGCACAGCTGGCGTCGCTGTCCTTCTTCGGGCTCTACCGCGACCACGAGCGGTTCCGCGAGCCGCTCCCGCGGCTTCTGCTGCCCGCGCTCTTCCTGCAGCTCGCGACGCTCGCCTCCGTCTACTTCCTCGCCCAGCCCTACTCGTTTCCGCGCTCCGTGCTCGTCGTCTACATCGTGTTGAACGGCGTCGCGCTCGCGTTCTGGCGCACCGTCCTCGACCGCGTCTTCCCGCAGCCGCGCCGGCGGGCCGTCATCGTCGGCGGAGGTCCGGCCGCGTCGCTCATCGCCGACACGATCCGCCGCCACGCCTGGACGGGCGTAGACGTGATCGGGATCGTGGGGGAGGGCGACGGCGGCCCGGCGGACGTGCCGGTGCTCGGGTCGGTCGAGGATCTCGTCGGGATCGTCGAGTCGCGGTCGGTGGACGAGGTGATCCTGACCCCCGAGGCCTCGTGGTGGCGCGACGAGATCTCCGAGCGCGTGCCGCCCGGGTGGCGAGCGGACCTGCTGGTGTGGCCGTCGCCGTTCGAGACCATGATCGGCCGGCTGCGCTTCCGCATCGTGGGCGACCTGCCGCTCCTCGAGGCGCGGGTGCGGCCGCTCGAGGGCGCGGCCGGCCTCGTCAAGCGGTCCTTCGACGCCCTCGTGGCGGCGCTGGCGCTTCTCCTGCTCGCTCCGGGACTCCTGCTCGCGGCGGCGCTCGTCGGCGTCACGTCGCCGGGAGGCGTCTTCTATCGGCAGACGCGCGTCGGCCGCGACGGGCGTCTCTTCGAGCTCTGGAAGCTCCGCACGATGCGCGAAGGCGCCGAGGTCGAGACCGGCGCGGTTCTGGCGACGCCGGACGATCCGCGCGTGACCGCGATCGGCCGCGCGTTGCGCGGAGCGCGCATCGACGAGATCCCCCAGCTCTGTAACGTCCTGCGCGGCGACATGAGCCTCGTGGGACCGAGGCCCGAGCGTCCCGAGTTCGCGGAGCGGTTCGCGAAGACCGTGCCGGGATACGGGCTGCGACACGCCGCCCGTCCGGGGCTGACGGGTCTCGCCCAGATCTCGGGGGAATACACGAGCGAGCCCGACATCAAGCTGCGCTACGATCTCGCCTACTTGAACAACTGGTCTTTCTTCCTCGACCTGGCGATCCTTCTGCGCACGCTTCCGGTCGTGTTGACGCGCCGTGGCATCTGACGCTCCCGGCGGTGCCGCTCCGTCCGCCATCCGCCGCAAGGTGGCGGTCGTCATGCCCGCCTACAACGCGGAGCAGACGCTCGAGCGGACGTACGCCGACGTCCCGAAGACGCACGTGGACGACATCATCCTCGTGGACGACGGATCCCGGGACCGGACCGTCGAGATCGCCCGGCACCTCGGCATCCACGTCATCGTGCATCCCCGAAATCGGGGGTACGGCGGCAACCAGAAAACGTGCTATCGCGCGGCGCTCGACCGCGGCGCCGACGTCGTCATCATGGTCCACCCCGACCACCAGTACGACCCCACGGTCATCCCGCACCTGCTCTCCGCGCTCGCCGACGGACGGTTCGACGCCGCGTTCGGCAGCCGCATGCTCGGTGGCCGCCCCATCCAGGGCGGCATGCCGAAGTGGAAGTACCTCGGCAACATCCTGCTGACTGCGATCGAGAACGCGACCTTCCTGATTTACCTGACCGAGTACCACAGCGGCTTCCGCGCCTACACGCGCCGATATCTCCAATCGGTCAACCTGGAGGCGAACTCGGACGGCTTCGTCTTCGACACCGAGATCATCGCGCAGGGGATGGCGAAGGGCCTACGCATCTGCGAGATCCCAATCGAGACGCGCTACTTCGACGAGGCCTCGCAGATCGCGTTCGGACCGTCCGTGCGGTACGGTCTGGCGATCCTGAAGACGATGCTCCTCTACAAGCTGCACGCCTGGGACATCTGGTCGAGCCGGATCTTCCGGGATCGCAAAGCCTAGATCCGACTCCACGTCGACAGATCGCCTCCAACTTCGGGAGCCGGAGCGCAGCGAGGATTTCAGGCGAGCGGTCGAGCCGTATGTGGCGAGCTGCTCGCCGGTGCGCGTCCAGCGCGCAGAAATCCGAGCAAGAGAAGGCGACGGTTTAGCGCCTCTCCTCCGGGGGCACAGGCGGGGGCGCGTCGAGCCGTCCGCTCGAGAGCTCCGCCGCGAGCCGGCCGATCTCGAGGAGGATTGGCTCTTTGACCTCCGCGGGCAGCGTCGCCACGATCTCGGGGCTGATCCAGCCCGCCCGCACGTACGCGGCGCGCGCGGCGTCGTCGCGATGGATCATCCCGTAGGCGCGGCCCAGGTTCAGGTCGATCTCCGCGCGCTCGCCGGTCGCAAAGGCTTCCCGGTAGTACTCGAGTGCGCGCTCGGGCCGGTTCGTGACGAGGCAGGACGAGCCGGCGAGAACCCACGGACGCGGGTCGCCGGGCAGCTTCGCCGCGGCGCCGAGGGCGATTTCGCCGACCGCGGCGATGTTGTGCGCGGTCTCGGGATCGCCGGCGTGGTCGAGGAGCGCCCGAAAGGCGTTGGTCGTCCGGCCCATCCGCAGATCCGCCGCGTATCGTCCGAACTCGGGCAGGACGAGAAGAGCGAGCACAGCGATGAGGACGATGCCGGTGACCGCGCGCTTCACGTTTCCGCCTCCCCGGCCGCTTCGCCTTCGTCCGCGGAGATCCTCCAGGCGCGGCCCGCCGCGAGCAACAGCGGCACGGCGGTGACCGGCCTCTGCAGCGGGAACCACGTCAGCGCTCCGGTCGCCCCGGCGGCGAGAATGGCGAAGAGCAGCGCCGCCTCCGTGGAGCGTCGGCGCCACGCGGCCGCACCGAGCGCCGCGAAGAGCCCCGCGACGGCCCCGACGGCGGCGACGCCCGCCGGAATGCCGGCGTCGCTGAAGACCTGGAGGTAGTCGCAGTGGGTCTCCGCATAGGAGCTCGTCATGAGCGGCGCGACGAAGCGCCGGCGCGCGCGGATCTCGGCCGAGAGTCGGTGGGGAACGTACTCGGCGCCGAACGTCCCGGGCCCGTAGCCGAGCCAGGGCCGCTCGCGCGCCATCTCGCCGGCCGCGGCCCACGCCCCGCCGCGGAAGGAGACGATCGCGTCCCAGTTGCCCGTGCGCGCCGCGGCGACGAGCTCGCGGGCGCGCTGTCGGAGCGGAGTGTACGCGGCCACGGCGACCGCGGCGGCGAGGACGGCAGCCGTCATCGGCAGGATCGCTCGCCTGCGATAGAGAACGATGAGGAGGACCGCGACCCCGGCGAACGCCGCGGTCAGCGCGGTCAGGTTCCGGTTGACGACGAGCGAAACGGCGAAGAGGAGGGCGGCGAGCCCGGAGGCGAGCCGAACGGCGGATCGCTGTTGCGTCAGGGCGAGACCGAGAGCGAGCACGACGGCCAGGGCGAGCGCGAGCGCGAGATACCCGACGTTGCCGGCGTACGCGCCCGTCTCCTGGCGCG
>Ga0126381_100002329_pt1 | contig 20492 bp, 33 predicted proteins | sample PanSoiMetPlot_28_FD_96465 | JGI IMG/M metagenome (GOLD analysis project Ga0126381, IMG submission 96465) | Tropical forest soil microbial communities from Panama - MetaG Plot_28 | ecosystem: Environmental > Terrestrial > Soil > Tropical forest > Bulk soil | place: Panama | collected 2016-02-17
TCATGTAGCCATCACCAGTATGGGCCTTTCAGCCGTTGGTTTCCGGTTCGTCCTCGCCGTTCCCCAGAGCCCGGAGATAGGCGGCAATCCCGGAGAGCAGAGCTTCCCGGCCTTTGCGCTCGCGCCGGTCCAGGCGTATCGTCTGCTCTACCCATTTCTGCGTCGTCTCGGTCAGCTCCGCGATATTGGCGTGCAGAGATTCGAGATGTAGCCTCAGTTCCTCGTCTGTCATTTCCCCTTTTTTCCTTCCAAGATTTCCTCCCACGTAAACGGGCATTGCGCAGGAGCACTCCCCAGCATTTCGTAATCAGTGATGCGGAACGACTCCAGGCCGTCTTGGTAGGACTCGGCTAAAACTTCCTCAGTGAGCATCCGCTGGAGACTGGGGCTTTGTTCCAGTAATTGCTGGATCGCGGCCCGCTGTTTGATGACGGAAACCTTCCAGCCCCGTTCATTGGGTTCCCGCAAGTAATCCGGCAGGAAGTGCAGTTTCAGCAGATGCTCGATGATTTGCGCGATACGGCTTTCCAGTTCCCGTTGCTGGCTTTTCCCCAAAGTCTCTAGTTCCTCCGCTACATTCTCCGCGTCGATCTTCTCGCCGGCCCTCAGCCGCTGCGCCTGGTCGAGCGCCCAGGCGTGGAAGTCGGTGTCGTATAACGTCTTCATTTCCCCTTCTTCCCCCACCTGGCCGCGGCGGCGGCTTGTCCCATCTTCCGGCGTTGCTCCGGGCTGAGTGACGAAAAGCCTTTCGGCACTTTTTTCTTCCCGCCGCGCCGGCCAAGCGCAACGGCCGCAGCGTTCTTACGCTTAGCCATTCGGCTTTTCCTCCAGAGCCTTCACGCGGGCGGTGAGCGCGTCCAGGTCCACCTCCAGATCGTGAATGCTGTCCCGGTGACGCCGTAGTCTGCTCTCTGCCGGCGAAGCCCACTGATGGAAAGCGGTCAATAGCTTGGTTTCGAGAGATTCCAACCGGCCGTCAAGCCATGCTTTGTCTTCATCGTTCAGTGCCATCATCCGCAGATTACCATAACCGGTTATTTCTAGCAATTTCACCCATACCACAAGCGCTTATGTCTTGACATGCCAGAACCGCTTACGGCATAATGATCTTGTAGCAAGCAGCCGCGAGGCTTAAAAGCGCGAAAGGCAAATATGTTTCACTACTACGATCCCCTTCCCAAGACTGACGACGTCACCGCAACGGTTGCCGTCAACGAGTGCCAGAACTGCGGCAAAGCGTGCGAGACGCTCGTCTGGCTCGAGGGCTGGAATTACAACGCGTGCGATACCTGCGCCGAGGAAGCTGCCCGCGAAGACGCTCGCGAGGCGGCCGAACGCCAGAAACCCTGCGTCAACTGCAAGACGCGCCTCTCCCGTTGGGATTCGCTTTACTGCTCCGACCGCTGCAAGAGCGCTTTCCTCTACTTTCCGGAGGTCGCATAACATGGCGATCATTCGTTTTCAGACCAACATCGCGGAGACCTTCCATCTCCGCTCCATCGACGGCAAGCCCGTCGAGTCGAACTACGGCGGCATGCAGTACATGTTCTCCGCCGAAGAGGGCACGTTTTACGTCTCCGACAAAGTCGGCGGCATCCTGATGCAGCAGTTCCGCACGCTCGGCGTCCAGCCCGGCGAAGCCGTCGACATCACCAAAACCGAAGCCGGCCGCGGCCCGGAACGCCGCACCCAGTGGATCGTGGCCAAGAGCGTCACGGTCGGCGAGCAGGCCAACGGAACGCTCGCCGTGCCGGCTGCGGCGCCAAGCGAGATCGAACAGCAGCTCGCCGCCTCGATCCGCCTGGTCGAGCAGCGCAAACAGGCGCAATCCGCGACGACGTCCGCGGTGCCGGCCTGGGCGACGTTCCTGGTCGAGCAGTCCAACGCGCTGATCGACGCCTACGCCGCGGTGCTCAAGCACTCCGCGAAGCACGAAGGACTGGTCAAAGGCGACGATGTGCGCTCGCTGTTTCTCTCGGCCTTCATCAACGTGACCAAGGGAGGTAACCGCAATGCAGCCTAAGATCGAGTTCGAGTACGAGGTCCCGCTGACGCTGCATCTGCGCTACGCGCAGGGCCTCGAGGTCGCCAGCAAGTATTACGAGCGCTGGCCCGGCGACACCACGCAGTACGTCTTCAGCGCTGAAGAAGGCGTGTTCTACCTCTCCGATTCCGCGGGTGCGCTGCTCAACGCGCGCCTGCGCTCGATGGGCGTCTCGCCAGGCGAAGCCATCGTGATCACGCGCATCAAGGTCGACAACCCGCACACCACCCGGCCGGTGCAGGAATATCTGCCGATGCGCTGACGGTCGAAACGCGCACCCGACAGCGCGTCCGTGCGAAGTGGCCTACGCACGCTGATGAAGACAGGCCAAAAAGGAAAGATAACTTACCATGAAACGCATTCTGTTTTTGATGGCCGCAATGGCGGCTCTTTCAATCGGCGCACACGCGCAGAACTATGGAAACATTTACGGTTCTGACGGGCGCTATCTGGGGCAGTACAACTTGAACCAGTTCGATCCGAACTCGATTTTCAACCAGTTCGGTCGCTACGGCAGCCAGTTCAGCCCCGATTCCATCAACAACCAGTTCGGCCGGTATGGCAGCGAGTTCATGCCCAATAGCGCCCGCAATCCGTTCACGATGACGCCGCCGACTCTCTACAACTGGTCGCTTCCAATGGGCCAGGCACCGCTCACGACGAATCCCTATTTGCCGTTCGGGATTCAGCCGCCATCGCTTCCGCTTTGGTAGGGTCGAGACGCTTTTTAACCAAAAGGAAAAACATGAAAACCATTACGTTGTTGTGTCTGTTTGCCGCCGCCGTTTGCGCGCAGACCATCGAACCCCTTACGAGCGGCGGTCGCATCAAGCCCGAGGCCGCCGTGCTCACCGGTGGCGAGATCGTCGTCCCCGAGCTGATCCTCGGCGGCGAGTGGACCTCCTCGATCCGCCTCGTCAATCAGACTGGCTTCCCGGTTTCGAAAACAGCCGTGTATTTCTTCGATAACAACGGGCAGCCGATGGTAACGACCTTCCGTACCAGTGCCGGAAGCGTGGTCACCGATGTGGGCTTCACTTTCAACCTGTTCGTTGGCGGAATGCTTGAGGGCGTATTTCAAGGTGGCGCAAACGTGCAATTCGGTCACGCCGTGATCGCTTCTACACTAACTCCGGGGCTATACGGCGAGGTGACCCTGACCAACCACAATTCGACCCGACCGGACTTTCAGTCCGTGTTTCCTTTTGAGCAGCCCGCGCCGCTTCAGTACCTGTGTTTTGACGGTCGCAACGGGTTCACCACCACGTTGTATGTGGTCAATGAGAACGTTAACGCGCAAACGATCTCGATGGACGTTCGGGACGGAGTCAACAATCTGCTCCGCACCGTGGCCCTTCCCCTGCCCGCGCTGGGATCTGGCATCTATACCCTGCACGCCATCGCACCCGAGACCATCGGTATCCAAGGCACGCTAGTCTTTCGAACCGGCGCTCTGGCTACCGTCACTTCTTTGCGCATCAACCCGACCAATAGCTTTACACCGGTCAGAACTTTTGTCCCTTAGTATGCCTACCACTGATTACGCCGAAGGCTTCACCCCCTGCGCCGAAGTCACCCGCTGGAAGCGCCGCTTCTGGATCTCCGCCACGCTCAACATCATCCTGGTCGCCGTGCTGCTGCTTGCGATAAAATAGCGGCGACCCGAAAAAAAGAATTGAGTGAAAAGACCTGCCCGCTGGCCCTCGGCGGGCTTTTTCATGCCGCTGCGGCTTTCTTTGCGCTCGTCCGTTTCGTGAATACCGCCCGCAGCAGGATCCGGCGCAGTTTCTTGCGTGACCACGGTACGCCGCGGTCGGCCTTCGCGGCCAGCTCCCGGGCGATCGCCAGTTCCGCCGGCGTCAGGAGCTGGCGGGCGGCGCGGTAGAGGGCGTACTCGAGGCCGGTCACGGCTTCTCTTTCCATTCCGGCCCGAGCATTTTCTGTTCGCCTCTGTTTCGGACGGTTTTCATCCCTAACGTCGGGTGGAAAAGCATTTTGGGAAAACATTGCCGGTTCAGATGCGCGTAATATGCATCGAAGTGGATCACGCCCAGATCCCCGAACGTCGCCGGCTCGATTTTCCACTCCCCGTGCGTAAGATCATCCACTTCGAGCAGCTCGTGATACTGGTAGGCATTTTCGATCAGTATGCGGGCGGTACCGTAACTGCTTCCAGGTTGCTTTCTCAAGAGCACAAACGGATAGGCGACGTTATACGCTTCGGGAAGTTTGGGCTTGGGCGGCGGCTCCTTCACGACCCGGTAACAGGCCAGCACTTCGGTGAGTTTGGCAAGATCCGTCTGGATGAAGACCATTTGGTCACCGGCCGGATAAGATCCCAGCGTTCCTGCGAGATCCTGTAAACGCTTCGTGAGCGTATCTCCGGGACTTGCGCATGGCCAGGGCTCTTTGAGCCCGACTTTCGATGCAAGATCCTGGAATGGCTTCTGATGGCCGTGCTCGCAGTTCAGAGCGGCGTGTACCAGCTCATGCACTATGATTCCGGCAATTTCGCATGGAGCCGTGAGCGCAGGCGAGATCAGAATGTGCATGGTCTTGGTGCACCGGAGCGGTACACACTGGCCGATCATCTTAGGGCGTTTTCCATACTCATAGACCGCGCAGATACTCCGCATATTGGCCGGCAGTTGAATCCCGGTTTCCGTAAAGATCGGGGTAATTTTTCGGATCGCTTGGTCGAGCCAGTCTTCACGCGTCATCATTCCTCAGCTCCCGCTAACGTTAGCTGTCCCGTTTTCTCTCTCTATAGGGGGCGGGACAGGTCGCCAAATCACCTCGTAAGTCCCTTGTTTTCATAGACTAAAACTGTCCCGCTTGAGCGGGACAGGTCGTTTGCAACTATCTTTGTTTTCTATAACATAAACTGTCCCGCTTAAAGGAGCGTTTTTTGACCTCTCCGGGACATGTCCCGAACCCGCTGGACATGTCCCGCTCTGCCGGGACAGTTAAGCGTCATACAGTTGGTCCCGGAGAAAATAACCGTGTCCCCGGCCGGCCTGCCGCACCTCGAATCGTGCGTCCTTGACTCCCCGGCTAAACTGCTCCTCCGCCTGGTGCTTCGATAGGCCCTCGCTGCGCGCCAGCGCTACCAGATTTCGTAAGCTGTCCCCCTGGTGATCCCGCACCAGCCGCTCTACAATCTCTGACGCCGTCTCCCTCCGCTCCCCGGAGCGGAACCGGCCGTCGCGGAAACTTAGCAACAACGTCTCGCCGCCGGTAAACCGGTTCTTGAACGGCACCAGGCGCAGCTCCGCCAGCGGGCCGCCCGCATCCCCCAGCTTCTCGAGTAAATACGCCATGTCCACCGCGGCCTTGTAATCACTCGATCCCCGGTAGTCTTTCGATTTTTCGCTCTTGCCTACGTGATGCAGCAGAATCACCGTGGCCCCCGCGCTGGCCAGTCTCCGGCAGTGATTCATAAACGCCCTGGTGTCGTTGCTCGACTGCTCGTCCCCCCGATTGAACGCGATCGCCGGATCGAAAATGAATACCGGCTTGTGCTGCCGCGCGAACTCGAGCAGGCTCGCACTCTCCGGTCCGTCTGCTTCCTGTGGGCACCAATTTCCCCAGAAGACCAGCCAGTCGGTTTCCTGGATATCCAGATCGTGCAGATGCTGCTTTACTACCGCCGCGGGATTTTCCCGGTCGCAATACAGCACCGCTCGCCGGGCGGTCGCCCGCCCCATAAAATCCCTGCCGTGCGCGATCGCCCCGGCTAACGCCGTCGCGAAAATCGTTTTTCCGTGCCCGCTGTCGCCGGTCAGCAGAGTAATCGCTCCCTCCGGAATCAGCCCGTCGACGATCCACTGCACATCTGCTTCCCATCTCCAGATCGACTTCACATCGCGATAGGAAAAATGCCCATTGACGCTGGCGCTCGCCAGACCCGCAAAAGCTTCCGCACCCATCGCCAGCAACTCCGCCGCCGTGCGGTCGTTGGAATGAATATGCGCCGTCAGAATGTGCGCGTGATGGAGCAGGTCCCGCTTGCACGTCGCTTCTTTGAGCTTCTCTACGTAGGGCGCGATCCACATCTCCGCATAACAGCCGCTCGAAATCAGATCCGCCAGGTAGCCGATCCCGATATGTTTCAGCTCGCGTTCGGTCAACTGAACCTTCAGGCGCGGCAGATCGATCCGCTCCTCGGCCGCATGGATCAGCGCCATCGCGCGATACAGGATCTGATGAATCTCGAGCGAAAAATCGCGTACGCCCACCCCCGCCGGCCAGGCGCCGCCCGCCAGCAGGTAACCGAGGATCACGCGCTCGGCTTCGGCGTTGGCCGGCAGCTCGTCGCTGCGTTGCTTCTTAGCGGCCATCATGCGCCGCTCCCGAAATCAGATATCCTGAAATCATCACGAACTCCAGATCGTGACCCGCCGATCGCGACTTCAGATCGCGATTCCACACGCTGCGAAATCACTAAAAAGCCCTTACGTCTAATTCCGCCGCGCTTGTTTTAAAGCGCGGCACTCTTTTCCCGCTCCTCCAGCCAGGCGATCAGCGCCGTCACACTGTCCACCACCGCCACCTCCATCCCCCAGCCTCGTTCCAGGTTCATGTGCTCGAGTTGCTGCTCCGGCGAAAGCCTCCCGCCGGGCGCTTTGACCTCCAGAAAAAACCCCGGATATTTCGCGTGCACCACCACATAATCCGGCCGCCCCGGCCGTCCTTCCGGATGCCGCCGGCCGTCTTGCGTAAAGAAGAGGCCGACATTTAAACGCTCGGCTTTATAGCCGTGGTAGGCGAGCCAGTGCACACAGGCCTTCGCCACTTCGCTTTCTTTCGGGACGACCTTCGGCGCAGTCAGACGGAAACGCGGCATAGCTCTCCACGTGCGTACTTGTTGCGTACTTATTGGTGCTGCAGCTTTAAGTGGAAACAGCCGGAAACAAAGGAACTTTACAGGGAATTATTTCCGAATAAGTACGTCATTATTCGGCACTCTGGAGGATTTAGGTTCCAGTTCCCGCAAGGGAGTCCCGGTTCAACTCCGGGCATCCGCACCACCTAGAAAAGAAAAGCTTTAGCACGAGTTAACATCTCCGGCGAAAAGCGCCTGCGTACTTGTTTGCGTACTTATTTTCCCCCTCCCGGCGCCACTTTCAGCCGCTTTCTGCCGAGCTCGACCCGCTTGCGGGCGCGGTAGCGGTTCACCTTCTCGGCGGCGTCGGCCAGGTCGGCTTCGTCGGCAATGTCGTAGCGCTCGAGCATGTTCCGCGTCTTGTGCCCGCTGATCTTCATGGCCAGCGAATCGCTCACGCCGGCGCGCTTCATGTCGCGCACCGCGGTCCGCCTCAGATCGTGAAAGATCAGTTCGCTCCATCCGGCGCGCTCGCAGGCTTCCCGCCACCCATACAATTTATCGCTGACCGGATGGCCGTGCTGCCCGAAAAAGACGTACGGGTTCGATTCCGGACAACGCTCCCGCTGCCGGAGCAGATAGGCCTCCATGTCGCCGGTAAAGGGCAGCGTGCGCGGCGCCTTGTTCTTGGTCCGGTCGCCCGGGAGGCGGATTGTCTTGGCCGCGAAATCGACTTCGGTCCACTCCAGACGCCGGATCTCGTTGAGGCGCGTCCCGATGTTGTAGGCGCACACGAAAATCGCCTCCAGGCTCAACGGCAACTCGCGCAGCAGGAGTTCGTATTGGTCCGGATCGAGAAACCCCTGGCGCACGTTATCACTCTCGTCCAGTTCCGGAATATACGGAATGCGCCGCACCAGCGGCGGCTCCTCCCGCATCCCCAGCTTGAACCCGCGGCGCACCGTCGCCAATTCCCGGTTGACGGTTGCCTTGGCCGCTCCCTCTGCCAGACGATTGGTGATGTATTCGCGGAAATCCGCCGTCTTGGCCCGCCGCGCCACCAGCTTCCCCAGTACCGGCTTGGTGTTCGCCAGATAGCGCCACTCGACCGTCTTCCAGTCGCGCAGGCCGCGCAGCTTCTGGTCGGCGATCACCAGGCGGCACAACTGATCGACGGTCACCTCTTCCGGCGTGACCCCGTCCAGGGTTTCCAGTTGCGCTTCCGCGATCCGCCGCGCCAGCAGTTCCTCGGCCTGCTTGCGGTCCTCGGTTCCCGAATTCTCCTGCCGGCAGACGCCGCGCACGTAATACTGCAGGCGCCACTGCTTGCGGCCGTTCTGCGTCAGCGATCCCTTGCCGTACGTCCGCCGCTTCATGCTACCCTCCGTGACCGTTTTGGTGTTCGATCCAGCGATCTAGTTCGCTGCGCTCGAAGCGCGGGCGGCTGTTGCCCTCGCGGATCGCCTTCAGCCTGCCGGCGCCCATCTCGTTGTGCAGCCAGCGGACGCTGCGCTTGAGATAGGCCGCGGCTTCGTTCATGGTCAGCAGGCGCGGCAACTCGCGCGCTTGTAGCTTTTCGACTACGCGGCCGGCGATCAGGTCGGCCAGCGCGTCGAGAATGGCTTTCTCCTCCGTCATGATGCTGCTCCTGCAGCCACTGGTCGACCTCGGCCGGGTCGTAGCGGATCACGCTGTAAGCGAGGCGATACCAGGGCGGACCGATCTTGCGGCGGCGCCAGTCCTGGATCTCGCGCAGGGAAATCGAGAATCGTTCTGCCAGGTCGCGCGGACCTAGCAACTCTTGCGGTGGTTTGTTCATGTACCATACTCTATCACGCCTGCTCTTTCTCCCGGGCTTCTCTTTCGTCCTCGAGCGCATGGATCGCCCGGGTGATTTCCACGATCGCCCGGTACAGGCAGGTGAGCGTAGTCGCGGGCACCGCGCTCGCGACCGCCAGCGATAACCATTTGGTCGCATCTTCCATCGCATCGAGCCAGGGTTTCGTTTGTGTCATCGCTTCCCCCACCATTGTTCGCATCCGGTAATGTGCCGGAGTGATTGCCGCTCTCTTCGTGCCCGTACGTGCCGGCGCACCGCCTGAAGCGCGATCGCCACGAGCGCCGCCAGGGTCGCGAGAATCGTCCAGCCGATCACCTATAATTCCTCGATCCGGCCGCAGTCATGGCATCCGATCCCGTATTGCGTCCGCCACTCCTCGACACCGTCCGGACTGGTCACACCAGTTGGCCCAAACCACTGGATCGGGTCGGTATTCCGTGAGCCGCACGACGGGCACTCGGCCCGGTCGGGATCCTCGCTCATTACTTCCTCTGTAAATTCTCGCGCTGCTCGAGATGCACGCCCGGAATACTCGAGCCGGCTTTCAGCGCCCGCTTCAGCGGATCTTTCGGAATGTCGACCGAGACCGTCTGCCGCTTCCACTCGAAGGGTACGCGCTCGGGATCGTCCACGATCAGCGCTTCCGAGTGGCGCACGCTGAACGTCACGTTGTGCCCCTTGAGCGGCCGGCCCTCCCGCTCGCGCAGTACACGGAGCACATACTTCGCGAGCTGCTCCTTCGTCCGCTCGGCCGACTGTTCGCGGGCGCGCAGCCGGCCGATCTCGCGGCGGGCATTCTCCGCCATGTCGTCGAGCGACGCGAACACTTCGCCGACCCGGTCGACTTTCGCCACCTCGTCTTTCAGGTAGCTCGCGATGCGCGACTGCAATTCCGCCTCGAGTTCCGGCGGACAGGTCTCCGCGCTGTTCACCAGTGCGTCCAGGTCTTCACTGATCTTCCACAAGGGCGCCAGGTCCTTCATGGCTCCGCCTCCTGTTCCGCCGGTGGCGGCTCGATCCGCGATTCTGCCTGCCTTATGGCGTGAAATAGGTGCAGGCTGGCGCTCTGCGCAGCCCGCTGCCGCAACTGGTTGGCATGCTCGACTTTGCCGTACTGCTTGAGGACGCGGTAGTATTCGGCCTGGCCCGCCTCGCCCTCCAACTCGATCAACCGCGCTTTGAGTTTGGCGAAGATCTCGCAGACATCCTTGATCGACCCATTCGGCCGCTCCAGTTCCGACCCCTTGATCTGCCTCCACATCTCGAGTACGTGCAACGAATCCTCGGGCGCGAGCACTACCGGCGCGGCTGCCGCTCTTGGAGTGGCCGGTTCCTCGCTGCCGATTTCCTCCTCGGTGACGACACCGTTGATCGCGAAACTGCGCTTGAGCGCCAGCACCTCCGCCACTTTCGAGATCATCGCGCTGGGATACTGCTGCCAGACAGAGGCGGCCTTCTTGTATTCCGAGTAGTAGGCTTCCGAGATCGTCGGATGGTTGCGGTCCTTGCGCCAGACGGTGCAGACCGCCTTGATCGGCACGCCCCGCTCGTCGCGCTCGACCCGCGTTTCGATCCCGTCGAACGCCGCGTGCTGGTTGGCGATCCGCAGATAGCCGTCGCGGCCGGCCATGATCAGATTCTTTTCGGCGACGTACCAGACCTCTTTTAAAAACGGGTCCAGCCCGGTGCGCCGGCAGACCTCGAGAAACATGCGCAACTGCGCATCTGAGGCGCCGCGGCAGATCGTGTCCTTGATCAATTCGATGTCTTCCCGCGAGAACATCCGCACGGGCTGGCCCGCCGGCGGCAGTACCGACACACTGCTGTCCGTCGCGGCGGGTGCGGCCGGTTTCAAGCGCTCACCGGCCTGCATGGCGGCCTCCCCGGGAATTAGGGCTTTCGGGTGTAGAGCACGCGCTCGAATTCGGCGGCGAACTGGGTAAAGGTAACGTCGAGTATGGGCAGCAACCGGAAGATGCTTTCGAGCGTGGGGGTGTGCTTTTCCCGCTCCAGTCCACCCATATAGCCGCGATCGATCCCCGCCTTGAGGGCAAGCTTCTCCTGCGAAATCCCCGTCCGCGCCCGCAGCGTGCGCACCGTATCGGCGAACGCACGCCGCAGTTGGGCGCGTGTATAGACTGGGCGCATATATCACACAGGTGTAACAAACCGGGTGGCCATGTGGCTACGCGATATGCTGCACCGTGATATGGGATCACGTGGTATATCATCGGGAGATTACCGATCGGCATAGAGCGCCTCCACAGATGCCGGAGTCCGCGCCTGGTATTGTTCCAACAGCTGACGCTGGGGACGGGCGCTCAAGTAAAATTCCACCGCTTCCCGATAAATGCGGCAGAGCTTGGGATCGATGCCCTCGCGCTCATGCCGGATCTGTCGGAGTAATTTCATCTGCCTGTGGATACCCACCGATACCTGCAACGAGGTCCGCACCAGCCCGGTAATGGGCGGCCGCGACTCTTTAGTCCTGCTCACACACACTCCTCCCGCATTTCTTTGAAACTGCGGTAATTGTTTGAATCAGGTTGCGACCGGCCGATCGTTACCCAGAACAAATACTAATCCCGGCATTATTCGGGTGCAAGCCGTTTTGGGCGGGCGTAATCGATTGAGGGGAGTATGCTTACAACCTTATAGAAACCGCACCATTTCCTTGTGGAATCTGTAAGGATGTATTTCGGAATCCATTAATATAGTCTCCCGTGGTATATCACCATTCAATCCACGTGGAGCGGAAAGACGCTTTCCTGGGGAATGGAAAGATCGGCTTCGACCAACCGCACATCCATCAATCCAATGTATCCGCCAAGCTCCCCATTCGGCTTTTGGTAAAACGGATGAGCATAATCTTCGATCAAGCCGTAGAGGCCATCCGTCCGAAAAAATCGGTACCAGCACTGAAACGGCAGACGGCTCCGGAACCCGTCGCGGCAACGCCGGTAGACTCGCTCCTTATCATCGGGATGAAGCATCTTGGTCCAACCTAGACCCAGGAAGTTCTCTATCTCGCGGCCGGTGAACCGTCTGAGCGCAAGGTTGACGTAGATGCATTCGTTATTCGGCGACGCCGCCCAGTTCGGGTACGGGTAGTCGTCCATCATGCGTTTCAGTTCGTCAATACTGCGAAATGCGGTCTCCGGAAACGCCCTCGGTCTGTTCTCCTTTGATGAGGGTAATTCCAGCGTCTCCGTATTGACTTGCTGCAGCGCATAATCGACCAGCTCACGAATGTAGCCGCGCTGCGACGTGATATGGCCGAGCTTCTGCTTGCGCAGGATATTGTTATCAATTCTTTGGAGCATTTGAGGCGTGAAACAGCTGCACGTCTGCTTTAATCCTTCTGGGCATTGAGGTTTCATTCAAGCGCAGTTCTCCTTTCTGTCCTGCACCCGTTCTGCAGGTTTTTGAGCCACCCAAACCGTGGTGGATTTTGCCTGTAATCAAAGACTACTACGAATGGTAATAACGTTACCTCAATGTCACAAAAACTCTGTGATAAAGTTGCCGTAAGGATTTACCGGAGGGCCGGTAGGATACTTCCCGGATATTCATATCAATCTCATTGACAGGACACGACTTTCCCGCTTACAGTGATGCTTAAAAATACTTAGCGCGTTCAGATGGGATCGCGCTGCGTTACGTGGACCTCGGACCGCCACGGTAATCCTGGAACTCCCAAACCTGCTACCTAGTATTGTGCCTGCTCCTACGAATCTGCTCCCCGTCTACGGCTCGGGCTCCGATCTGCTCGGCTACGTCTCGATTCCCGCCGCCAACCGCATGCTCGCGGCCGGCCACGTCATCGGACGCGGCACCCGAAAGTCGATCCGCGCACTCATCGCCGTCCACGATAACCTCGACCTGCTGCCCGCCGATCACCCTCCGTTCAACCAGAAATACTCGCACTGCCGCGAAACCGAGGACAACCCACCCGGCGTATGGACCTTCAAACGGTTGACGAATCTGACGTGATCCCGGAAATCGTCTCCACTCAACCCAGCACGTTCAGCTTTCCCAGGAAAGCCCGGAAATTTCTCGAGGCTTTCGCGAGCACCGGCCGCGTGGATCAATCCTGCGCGATCGCAGGCTATTCCCGCGAGACGCATTATCAGAAACTCAAAACCGATGAGGCGTACCGCGCCGCGTTCGCCGCGGCGGAGGGCCGATTCGCCGATGTGATCGAAGCCGAAGTCGTGCGCCGCGCCATCGATTGCGAATCCGATGCGCTGCTGATGTTCCTGGCCCGCGGCGCCATGCCGAATAAATACCGCGACCGCGCCAGCGTCGAGCACTCCGGCACGATCGACCTCGCCGAACACATCCAGCAAGGGCGTAGGCGCCTGCTCGAAATGAAACGCGATGAGTCTGCCACAACTGGCTCCTGATCTCCTGCTCGCCGATGAAATGCCCCAGTTCGCCGACGACCCGCTCGGCTTCGTCCATTTCGCGTATCCCTGGCGCCGGAAGAACACCGAACTCGCGAACGAGGACGGCCCCGACGCCAACCAGGAGCGCTTCCTGATCGATCTCGGGAACGAAGTCCGCCAGCGCCGGTTCAACGGCATGGATCCAGTAATGCCGGTCCTCATGGCGGCATCGAGCGGACATGGCACCGGCAAATCGACGCTGGGCGCCTGGATCGCGAACTGGATCCTCTCGACCCGGCCGTACTCGATCGGCACGGTCACGGCGAACACGTACCCGCAGCTCGAGAGCCGCACCTGGGCCGCGATCCAGCGCTGGACGCGGCTGTGCATCACCGGCTACTGGTTCCACATCCGCACCAACGGGATCTACTCGAAACAGGACCCCGCGGGTTGGAAGATTGTCGCCCAGACCTGCAAAGCCGAAAACGCGCAGTCCTTCGCCGGCCAGCACGCGCGCACGTCGACGTCGTGGTACATGTTCGACGAAGCCTCGCACATCCCTGACGAGATCTGGGACGTGGCGCAGGGCGGTCTCACCGACGGCGAACCCATGTTTTTCGCCTGGGGACAGCCGGCGCGCAAATCGGGGCGGTTTTACGAGATCTGCTTCGGCAAATTGCGCGACCGCTGGAACGTGCGCTGCATTGATTCGCGCGAATCGCGCTTCACCAATAAGGATCTGATCGCCGAGTGGATCGCTGACTACGGGGAGGACAGCGATTACGTCCGCGTGCGCGTCCGGGGCATTGCCCCGCGGGCCGGCGATCTCCAGTTCATCGACCAGGACCGCATCGACAGCGCGAAGCGCCGCACGGTCGCCACTTTCCCCGATGATCCTCTGGTGGCAGGATTCGACGTTTCCGGTGGCGGGCAAGCCTGGAACGTCGTCTGGTTCCGCCGCGGATCGGACGCGCGTTCTCTGGCGCCGGTCTGTATCCCGGGCGAGCATTCGCAGGAACGCTCCGCGATCCTCGCCCGGCTGGCGGAACTGTTGAACGACCGGCGGCCTGGCCGGCAGGTTTCGATGCTGTTCGTCGACAGTGCTTTCGGCGCGCCGTATGTCGAGCGCCTGAAGGGGATGGGTTTCGACAACGTGGTGGAAGTCAACTTTGGCGGCCCGTCCCCGGATCGCCACCAGGCCAACATGCGCGCCTTCATGTGGAACCGCATGAAGGAGTGGCTCACCCGCGGAGCCATCCCGGCCGACGACATCGTGCTCGAGACCGACCTGGCGGCGCCCGGATCGCACCTGAACCGCAGCGATCAACTCGTACTCGAGAGCAAAGAGGCGATGCAGAAGCGCGGCCAGGCCAGCCCCGACCGCGGCGACGCGCTCGCGCTGACGTTTGCCGCGCATGTGCCGCCGGTGGCGCCCGAGCAACAGCCGGAGTGGCGCTTCGTGGGCGAGATGCCGGGCTCATGGATGGGATAGGAGGAGGAACGAATGGGAAACGGACCGTATTTCGCCAGCCGCAAAGCGAGCGGCGGCCCGCAGATGGACAAGGTGCGCACGCATCACGGCACCGCCGATCCGCAAGCCGGACAGGGCACGCGAAGCCCGAAGAATGCTGGCAGCAAAACCCTCAACGGCCCCGGTAGCGGCGGCGCCGGCGGCAGCGCAACCGCCAACCTCAAGGGCCAGGGAACGATGGAGCAGAAGTAAATGGCACAACCCAACGAAGGCGATAAGGACATGAAGACCGGCAAGCCGTGCAAGGATCCGCAGATGCACGCGCTCAAACAGGCCCACGGCACGCCTACGCGGCAGAGCGAACTGCCGCCCTACATCTCGAAGGACGCGCTGCCCGGCGAGAAGGACTGATCATGCCGCGGCTCACGGTTCTGATCGGTGCGCCCGGATCGGGCAAGAGCACCTACGCTGCGCGCTTCCAAAACGTGGTCACCAACGACCGCGGCGCGAAACAGGCGCCCGGCGACATCCTGCACGACTCGTATAAACAGATCAACCAGCACCTGGCCGCTGGCCGGGACGTGGTCTTCGACACCACCGGAGCGAATCCCGCGGTCCGCAAGGCCGCGCTCTCGATCGCCCGCAAACACGGGGCACAGACCGCCGCCGTCGTCATGGATACCCCGCTCGATGCATGTCTGAAGGCGCAGCAGGGGCGCAGCCGTCCGGTCAGCGCCGGCGACGTCTCGCGCATCCACGCCGACGTGCGCCGGCAGATACCGGGACTACAGGGCGAAGGCTTCGCCAACGTGCGCGTCACGCGCGACAGGAAATGATATGCCGCTGGTAAAAGGCAAAACCCCCAAGAGCATCTCGAAAAACATCAAGACCGAAATGGCCGCCGGCAGACCCCAGAAGCAGGCCGTGGCGATCGCCTTAAATACTGCACGCAAGGCTGGCGCGAAGATTCCGCCGGCAAAATCCAAACGCCGGCCCGTCGCCAATAACCTGCAAAACCTGATGAAGGGCAACGGATCGTAACTGCACCGGTCGTCAGAGGTTTAAACCAATGAGCACGCCAATTCTCGCATGGATACTTCCCCTCCAAGGACATATTGGAGGGGGACCAACACCACCCCAAGGACCAGTTGACCCCGGCTGGGGTCAGGGCCGTCCTCCAGTCGATCCCGGCTGGGGCGCCGGCCTGCCGCCGCACGCCAGCACCGGGCCCGTGCCTCTCGGCTGGGCCAGCACGCAGCCGCTGCCTCCCAGCGGGCCTCCCGGATGGGCGGGCGGGGTTCCGATGCCTCCCGGCACCTGGCCGGGACAGCCGCTGCCTCCGCATGTAGGAGGCGGGCCGGCTCATCCCGGATTTGCGCCGCCTCCGGTAGTTGGTGGCGGACCTTCGCAACCTCCCCCGGGCATGTGGCCCGGACAGCCGCCTCCCATTGGCGTCCCTCCCGGACCACCGACGCATCCTGGCGGCGGTCCTGTGCCGACTCCGGGCGTACCGTCAAACCCGATCGCCGGTGCTCCGGGAGGAGCTCCCGGAACCCATCCGGAAAACCCGATCGTGTTGCCGCCCGGATCGCAGCATCCTCCGGGAGTGGTCACCCATCCGATCTGGGGCAACTGGAGCCTCGGATGGTGGCCCGGACACGGTTGGGTGGCGATTCCTCCACCGCAAGGCATCAGCGGATTTCCGCCAACAGTAGGCGGAGGTCCATCGCAGCCGCCTCCGGTGGGCGTTCCTCCGGGACAGCCTCCGGTGATCGGCGGCGGACCATCGCAGCCGCCCCCGATCGTGGCGCCCCCGATCGCCCCGACACCTTCACCAAAATAGTCTTCGCACACGATGGGTCCGGGGTCAACCGATGATCCCGGACTCACCGGAAAGGAGCAGACGATGAGCGCTTACGTAGGACTCTCTCAGATCCAGGAGATTTTTACCAAGCTCGGCACGATACCCGATGTCGCCACCTACACGCCCGTCTTTCTCGATCGCGTGAAAGTCATCTCGCCGGACGGCACGTTTCAACCCGTCAGCGAGATGTACTGCCTCTCGATTCCGAGTGCATTGGAACTCGCTTACCTGCTGCTCGACCAGCAGCCGACGCTCTATCTCGGACAACCGACTCCGTTCTCCTATGGATCACCCTTCTACTACACCGAGAACGTGCCGTGGGGCTCGTTCTACAACCAGGCGCAGCGCAACATGGGCACGCTGGCTTATTACTTCAGGGGCAACAACGGCCCGCAGGGCGGACCGATCGCGCTCTCTTACTGTAAGCAGGACATCGCGTTCGGATAAATGGCACGCCGGCAATCTGACGAAGGCATCCTGTCCGAAGCCCGCAAACGCTTCAAGCTCTGCGAGGACGCCGAGCGGGACCTGCGCAAGGAAGCGCTCGACGATCTGCGCTTCGTCTCGGGCGTGCAGTGGGACGACGCCGACCGCAGGAGCCGTACCACCGGTCTCAGCAGCCGGCCCTGCCTCAGTTTCAATAAGCTGATCGGACCTTTGAACATGGCGGCCAACGAAGCCCGTATGAACCAGGCCGGCATCAAAGTCTATCCGGTCGATTCGACTTCCGACCCCGATACGGCGAAGGTCATCGAGGGCATGATCCGCCATATCGAGGACGTCTGTAAAGCCGACGAAGTCTACGAAAGCGCACTCGAGCAGTCGACCGCCTGCGGCTTCGGCTTCTTCAAGGTCACGACACGCTACTGCGGCCCCAAATCCTTCGACCAGGAGCTGCGCATCGAACGCATCCCCGACCAGTTCAGCGTGTACATCGACCCTTACGCGCGCGAAGCTGACAAAGCCGACATGGCCTACGCCTTCGAAGTCGAGGTCATCCCGCGCGACGAGTACGAAGCCGATTACGGTGACAGCCAGATCACGAGTCTGAATTTCTACGAAGGCTTGAGCAACCCGGTGCCCGACTGGATCACCAAATCCGGCGTGCGCATCGCCCGCTACTGGACGGTGGAGACGAAGAAACGCACGCTCACCAGCGTGGAATGGCCGGACGGAACTAGAACTTCCCAGTACAAAGACGAGATTCCCGACGCGATGCCGCAGGGCCTGAAAATCGCCACCGGTCCCGACGGTAAGCCGCTCGAGCGCGAGACCGAACAGCGGGTCGTCCGCTGGAGGAAGATCAACGGAATCGAGATCCTCGACGAGGGCGAATGGCCGGGGCAGTGGATCCCGATTCTGCCGGTGCTGGGCAAAGAGATGTGGGTCGACGGCGTCCGCAAACTGTTCTCGCTGATCCGCTTCGCCAAAGACCCGCAGCGTCTCTACAACTTCTATCGCTCGAGCGAAGCCGAAACCGTTCTGCTCGGCACCAAAGCGCCGTGGATCGGCGTGAAAGGCGCGTTCCGCGACAACCGCTGGGCCAGCGCGAACACCACCAACTACGCCTACCTCGAGTACGAGCCGGTCGACATCGCCGGCAATCCGGCGCCGCCGCCGCAGCGCAACGTATTCGAGCCGCCCATCCAAGCGCTCTCGCTCGGCGCCGCGCAGGCCTCCGACGACATCAAAGCCACCACCGGCATCTTCGACGCGAGCTTAGGCGCGCAGTCGAACGAGACCAGCGGAATCGCCATCCGCCAGCGGCAGTCGCAGGCGGGTCTAGCCAACGCGCACTTCATCGACAACCTGAACCGCGCCATCCGCCAGTGCGGGGTGATCCTCACCGACCTGATCCCCAAGATCTACGACATGCCGCGCGAGGTCCGTATTCTCGGCGAGGACCGCGCGCAGCAGATCGTCAAGGTCAACCAGCAGTTCCAGGAGTGGAACGGCCAGATCAAATGCTACGACCTCGCGAGCGGCCAGTACGACGTGGTGGCCAGTGCCGGCCCCACTTCGATCACGCAGCGGCAGGAGACCTGGGAGACGCTCACGCAGCTCGCGCAGGCGTATCCGCAGCTCTTGCAGATCGCCGGCGACATCCTGTTCGACAACGCCGACTTTCCGGGCGCCGACAAGCTCGCCGACCGCTTGCGGAAAACGCTGCCGCCGGGATTGCAGGATCAGCCGGGCAACGCGCAGCAGCAGATGCAGATGCTGGCCGCCCAATATCAGCAGTCGCAGGCCATGATCCAGCAGTTGACGCAGGCTCTCCAGAGCGCGCAGCAAAAGATCGACACCAAGGAGATCGAGACCAAGAGCGACGAGCGCGAAGCGGCTTTAAAAGCACAGGTCGACCTGATCACCGGGATCGCCAAGGGCGGCGCGCCTGAATCACTGGGCGTACTGACCCAGCAGGTGGCGCTCGCCGAAGCCATGATCGGCCGCATGTTCACCGGTTCCGCTGGTGGTACGGGTGCTTCGCCAGCGGGAACGCCGGCGGCGCCTTCCTCCCCTGGCATGGCGCCGCCGGCGCCGCCCGGAATGATGCAGTGAGTTTATGTCTGATGAAATAAAGGAAGGCGCGCCCGAAACCACGCCAGCCGAGATCGAGGCCCCGGCCGATTACCGGGAGTATGATCACTGGCGCCGCACGGGTGAGCTACCGAAGAAGGAAGACCAGGCCCCACCTGCGGCCGCGGAGGAAACTCCGCCGGCCAAAAGCGTACCGCAGTCAGGAGCGGAAGAAACCCAGCCCGCAGAGGAAGAGGAAGAACCGGAGCCAGGCAAACCGGGTCGCGGCGGATCCAGGCAACGCAAAATCGACCGGCTGACGCGTGACAACGAGTGGCTCAAAGCCCAACTCGCGGCCGTCAACCAGGCGAAGCTGACCCATGCGCCGCCCGAAGCGGAGCCGCCCAAGCCCGCGGAACCGCCTGGCAAACCCAAGCTCCACGACTTCCCGACTCTCGAGGCGTACCAGGAAGCGCTGACCGACTGGAAACTCGATCAGCGCGAAGCGCAGAAGAAAGCCGAAGCCATCCAGGCTGAAGCCCGCACTGCGGAAGAGAAACTGCAAACCGAGTGGTCCTCGAAAACCGAGGCCGCCCGCGGCAATCATCCGGACTACGACGAGGTGGTGCAGGCTACGCCCTACCCAGTCGGACCCGGCGTGATGCCGGCGCGGCAGGCCCTGCTCGAGGACGAGGCCGGCGCGGAGATTCTCTATCACCTGGCGACGCATCCTGACGAGTTGCAGCGCATCGCCCAGATGCAGCCGGTCTCCGCCATCCGCGAGATCGGCAAACTCTCGGCGATGTTCGCGCAGACCTCTACGGCTGGAAACCCGAAACCCAAAGTATCGGGCGCACCCAAACCGCCGCCGCCGTTATCGCGTCCCAGTCCGGGCTCGACCAAACGCGACATCCACGACGAGCACTTTGCCAGGACCGATTTCAGTGGCTGGGAAAAGGAACGGGTGCGCCAACTGAAGGGATAAAAAGTTGGCAGTCAACACTCTGTTAACGTCGCAGGTCATCACCAACGAACTCCTGCGGCGCTTCAAAAACAATCTCGGCTTCTCCGGCGCCGTCGCCCATACCTGGGACGACAAATTTGCCGTGGAAGGCGCCAAAATCGGCGATACTCTCAGACTCCGCGATCCGGTGATGTTTGTCGCATCGGCCGGCCCGGTCATGAGCCCGCAGAACGTCGTCGAAAACCAGAAAACCCTCCAGCTCTCGAACCAGCAGGTCGTAGGCTTTGCCTTCACCAGCAAAGACCTGACGCTGTCGATCGACAACTTCGCCGCCCGCTATCTCGACAGTGCTGCGGTCGCACTGGCCAATGCCGTCGATATCGCCGGCCTGACGATGGCCGACGCCAACGTGCCCAACCTGGTCGGCACGGTCGGCACGCCGATCACGACGGCGGCTCCCTTCTGGACCGCCGGCGAAATGCTCGACACCAGCTCGGCGCCGATGGACGGAACCCGGAGTATGGTGATTCCTCCCAAGATCCAGACTGCCGCGCTGACCACGTTTCAGGGACTGTTCCA
>Ga0126381_100002330_pt1 | contig 20487 bp, 15 predicted proteins | sample PanSoiMetPlot_28_FD_96465 | JGI IMG/M metagenome (GOLD analysis project Ga0126381, IMG submission 96465) | Tropical forest soil microbial communities from Panama - MetaG Plot_28 | ecosystem: Environmental > Terrestrial > Soil > Tropical forest > Bulk soil | place: Panama | collected 2016-02-17
CATAGTGATATTCCGGCGCGCTGATCCCATAACCGGCAAAAACAATCGCTGCAGCGGCTTTCCCGTTGCCACTGAGGCTGAGCGGAATGAAATCGGTACCTTGCTTCAGCTCTTTCGATTGGCGACCCGTACGAAGAGTGAGCTTGTCGGCGTCGCTCAAAGCAGTTGTTGCGGTTACCTCAAAATCTTGGAAATAACTTCCGTTCGGAGGCTGAAGACCCGCCTTCGAGAATTGTGCAGCAATGTAGTCCGCCGCTTTATTCAACTCGGGCGAGCCGGTCAGCCGTCCTTTGAGGTCGGGTGAGGCAAGAAAGCGGATGTGCGCGAGGTAGGATTCCGGAGCTATCTGATAGGGCGCAGATGCGAGCGCGGACAGAATGGAAAGCGCAGCCAGTGCGCTCGTGACGGTGATACGCGACTTCATTCGTTTCCGCTCGCATTCCAGTCGGCAGTGAACACATTGAATTCGTAGCGCGCCGAAGCCTTCCAATCGGAGACAAATGCAAGTTTTCGGCCGTCGGGAGAGAACTCAGGGAATGCGGTGAACGTTCCGAAGTTCGTTACCTGACGCAGATGCGTACCATCCAGGTTGATCAGATATAGCTCAAACTTGCGACCATCGCAGTCATGCCGATTCGATGAGAACAGAATTTGCTTTCCATCGGGCGTGAAGGTCGGAGCGAACGAAGCGCAGTTGAAGTTCGTTATCTGCCGGGCATTCCGGCCGTCGGCGTCAACTACAAACAGTTCCATCTTCATGGGACTCGTGAGGTTGTCGCGTAACAGGTCGCTGTAGACCTTTTTGGCATCGGGCGTCTGGGGATGATTTGCGCGCCATGCTATACGGCTGCCGTCGCGCGAGAACACCGGGCCACCGTCATAACCGAAGCTGGTGGTGATCTGCTTCTTGTGAGATCCGTCGAGATTCATGGTCCACAGATCCAAGTCACCGGAAGACAGCGAGGTATAGATAATCTTCTTCCTTTTCCAATTTACCGTTGCTTCCGCGTCGTAGCCAGTAGCTTCCGTCAAGCGCTTCAGCGAGGAACCATCGAGGTTGGCCTCAAAAATGTCGTAACTGGGGTAAACGGCCCACATATAACCTTTACTGTGATCAACAGGCGGCGGGCAGGCATCACCGGCGAGGTGGGTCGATGCATACAAGATGTGTTTGCCGTCGGGAAGGAAGTAGCCGCAGGTGGTACGCCCTTTCCCGGTCGAGACCATGTGTTGATTCGAGCCATCGGCATTCATTACGAAGATTTGGTCGCACTTGAGGTTGCCGCGCGTGGATTGAAATATCAGGCGGGCGCCATCCGGCGACCAATAGGCCTCGGCATTCTGGCCGCCCGAAGTCAACTGGTGAATGTTGGAGAACCAGTTCTTACCCGATTCCTGGGCCCAGAGAACGACGGTTAACGCCGCCAGGAAGCAAATTTTCCCGAGACGCTGCATATGAAAAGCATACTTACTAAGATGAGCAAAACGCGCTGCAATCCAGCCTTTGCGCTCATTCCTCCAAGAAATATTCTTGGTCGCGTCTCGTCGGCTCGCCGCGTCAGAACAAGAGGACCAGGCGTGGGCCAACGCGCGGACCGAGGTGACGATGGCCCCGTGCCAGGTAAGCGATCATCATAGTTGTAATCCAATGCAGATGCGCAGCCGCTTTACTTGTCTCGTAATTCTGTTGATTGCCGCGACCTCCTGGGGCCAGCCTCCGGGAGCCAAGCCACTTGTCCTGATTCTGATTGGAGCGCCTGGCAGTGGCAAGAATACGCAGTCTGCATTTTTGGAAAAGGAGCTTGGCCTGCCCGTCATCTCAGCGGACCAACTAATCAAAGAGAATCCGCAAGCCGTCGCAAGCATTCAGACTATTGGCCTATCCGCTGTCGATCCGCGGCAGGACATGATCATGAACCGGTTGGTGGAGAGCAAGCTGAAAAGCATCGATACGAGCAAGGGATTCATTCTGGACGGCTTCCCTGCGACTAAGGCGCAGGCTGATTTTCTTGCGAGCCTGAACCAGCAGGCGCATTTCCCGCCGCCGATCGTTCTCCAACTAGATGTCCCTGATGCTGTCGCGAAGAAGCGACTTGCCAAGAGCAGCAATCCGAACGATCGGGAACCGCTGCTCGATCAGGCCATTGCCGACTATCATCGCGAAATGGACTTCATTGCGCTCTATTATCCTGGAGCCAACATCAAGCGAGTAAACGGGGATCAGACACCGGAAAAAGTGTCGCAGGACATCCGGGCGATTGTGACAGCAAGCCGCTGAGACTTCTTCGGGGCAACGCTAACCAACGACGTACGCAAACGATCGAAGCGTAGCAGGAGCTTTCATGTCCGCATGGCTTCCGAGGGCTGAAGCGCTTCGAGAATCTGCGAGAACTCGTACCTCGCGGCATAGCGCGAGAGTGTGCGGCCCAACGCCGGGTTTTGTTCGGAGATGCGCCCGATGAGGCTGGCGATCCGTTCGATGTTCAGGGAAATCACTGCATTCGTCAGCTCGGTTCGGACTTCTTCAGGTAAGCCCGTTAGCGATTCCTGGCTGAGCACACTGGGTATCTCTACATTCGCGGTTGTTTCATAAACATAGCCAACTCGGAGGTGGCGCGCGAGGCAATCAAAAATCTCTTCGGCCTGGAATGGCTTGCTCACAAAGTCATCGGCACCAGCCTGCAACGCGCGGTCCCTATATTCACTAAAAGCGAAGGCCGAGAGGATGACGATTTTTACTTCTCGGCTACCGTCCAGCACCCGTATGCGCCGTGCCACTTCCAGACCGTCCATCCCCGGCAGACGCCAATCCATCCAGATGAAGTGCGGCCGCCACGCTTGAAACTTGCCGATCGCCGTTTCCCCATCTCCAGCCACCTGCAATTCGAAGCCGGCATTCTCCAAAAGCCGGTGCAGCAAGAGCCAGTTCTCTTCCTGATCCTCGACGATGAGAATGCGATATGCCGGCTGGCCCGGCTCAAGGCCCATGACCTGTCCAAGATGCACCTTCGACCCCGGCATCTCAGACTTCTCCACCTTCAATGCGGGAACTTCGACGCGAAAGAGCGACCCCTGACCCGGGGCACTCTCGACACGAAGAGCTCCACCCATCAGCTCGATGTACTTCTTTGTAATCGCCAACCCCAGACCGGTGCCTCTTTGGGTACGTGACTTGCCCACCTGCACGAACGGTTCGAAGATTCGCTCCTGATCCTCGCTGGCGATGCCGATCCCGGTGTCCTGTACTTCAATCATCAACTGGCAGTAGCGGGAGTCCTGAGTCGCTTGGGTGCCGACACGCAGCGTAACTTTTCCGCGTTGCGTGTATTTCACTGCGTTGCCGACCAGATTGATCAATACCTCACGCAGTTTTTCGCCATCGGCCTGAACGAATTGACACAGCTCCGGGCCTTGCTCCAGAGACAGTTCGATCCCCTTTTCCTCTGCCCGCAGGCGCATGAGGTCCATGACACCCTTCACCAAGTCGTTAACATCCACGTCCGTGTTTTCGATGACAACACCGCCCGCATCGATCTTTGACATGTCCAGTACGTCGTTGATAAGGGTGAGCAGGTGCTCCCCATTGCGATTGATGATGTCCAGATCTCTGCGCTGCTTGTCGGACACGCTCTCTTCCCGCAACAGACTAGAGAAGCCAAGAATGGCGTTTAGCGGCGTACGCAATTCGTGACTGATGTTGGCGAGAAAGACGGTCTTGGATTGATTGGCTGCCTCCGCCTCGCTCCTAGCTACTTCGGCAGCGTTTCTGGCGGCCTCCGCAGCGTCTCTGGCAATTTCCAGTTCGCGGGTTCGCCGCGCTACCTGCGATTCGAGCCGCGCCGTCTGGAGCCGCAGTCCTTTCACACGGGATCGATAGGCTGCCAGGATCACTCCGACAAGAATCAGAGCAACGAGAGTGTCGAACCACCAGGTCGCCCACCACGGCGGCAGAACCGTAATGGCCAGAGTAACCCCTTTGGTGTTCCACCTTCCGTCGTTGTTCGATCCCTGCACTCGGAACGTGTACTTTCCGGACGCAAGGTTCGTGTAGGTAGCGCTGCGCCGCGAGCTATCCACCTCGTTCCACTGCTTCTCCAGCCCTTCCAGCCGATAGCGGTACCGGTTCCTTTCCGGGGCCATATAGCTCAGAGCTGCAAACTCCAGGGTAAGGATGTTTTGTTTGTGGTTCAGCGTGATTGAATCGGTCGCCCAGATCGACTTCGTGATCGGTGATTCTTTACCCGGGCGGACCGGCCTGTTGAACAGAAGGAAATCAGTCAGTTTGACAGGCGGGACGTAAGGATTATCTGCAATTCGGTCTGGGTTGAACGCAGTCACGCCGTTGCTCGAGCCAAAGACCAGCTCACCGTCCGGAGTCCGGCAGCTCCCTCGGGCTCCATGCGGATTTAGCAAATTGCTCACGAGCCCGTCCGATTCGAAATAGTTGCGAAACGTTTTTCGCCGCGGATCGAAGCGGCTCAGACCGTTGTGAGTGCCTAGCCAGAGATATCCCTGGCCGTCTTCCTGAATCGATTCGATGGCGTTGTCGGGCAAGCCATCCTGGATGGTGAAGATTTTTGCAGTTCCGCGATTTCGATCCAGGAGATTCAGTCCGTCTTCAGAGCCGATCCACAGTTGTCCCTGCCGGTCTTCCCAGATCGCATTTACCTTGTCGCTGCTCAGGCTTAGCGGGCTTTCCGGGTTGTGACGATAGGACGTTACCTGCTTTGTTCCAGGATCGAAGCGAAACAGGCCCTCGCCAGCCGTACCCACCCACAACATGCCGGCTTGATCCTCGTACAGATCCAATAGCGGAAGAGCAGGGTTTATTGGATCGTTCAAGTAGGTAGTGAAGCGGCCTGTTGCCTTGTCGAAGCGATCCAACCCTCCGCCCTGGGTACCGACCCAGAGCGTGCCTTGGCGATCGATCAATAAAGACAGAATGGCGTCGCTGCTTAAACTGGCGGGATCTTTGGGGTCGTGCCGGTAAGTAAAGAATCGTTCTGTCGTGCGATCAAACCGCTCCAGACCTCCACCATAGGTACCCAACCAGAGCGTGCCCGACGGATCCTCGCGGATAGCGGCGACTTTGTTGTAGGAAAGGCTTTGATGATCACTGGAAACGTGTTGGTAGAAAGCGAATTGTCCGGTTCGCCGATTGAGCCGATTGAGACCGTCTTCATCCCCGATCCAAAGGAATCCGCGGCTGTCCGCCAGTACGGACCAGATCATACCGTTGTGCAGGCTGTTGGGTTCATAAGACTCATGCCTATAATTCACAAACGAGGGTGGCCCACGCCGAAACCGGCTCAACCCGCTTACAGTACCTGCCCACATTTGTCCTTCCGAATCCTCAAGCATTGACTGGACTGAGTCGTTCGGCAGGCTGGTCGGATCGCCAGGCCTATTGGAATAGCGGGTGAACGTCTTACGCTCGCGATCCAGCTTAAGCAATCCGCGGTCTACCGAACACACCCAGAGTGCACCGTCGCGGTCTTCAAAAATACGGTTTACCCCCGCCACACTTTGGCTGGATGGTTCTTCCGTGTGAAAGGAGTAGCGGGTGAATTCGCCGGTCTTCACATCCAACGCACTCAACCCGCTTCCCATTGGAGAAGCTACCCACAAAGCGCCCGACCGATCTTCGAGGATAGAACTGACGTAGTTATGGCCAATGCTGTGGGGATTTGCCGGATCGTGCAGGAAGCGAGTGAAACGGCCCGTGACCCGGTCCAACCTGTTGAGGCCGCTGGTGGTGCCGACCCAAAGGTTCCCTTGACGGTCTTCGTAAACGCAATTGACGGTGTTACCCGCCAAGCTGCCGACATCCTGAGGGTTGTGCCTGTAGTGGACAAACGTCCCGCTGGCTTCTTCCAAGCGGTCCAACCCGTCGGCCGTACAGGCCCACAGTTGACCGCTATGGTCCCGGTAGACGCAATTGACGTTATTGTTGGCCAAGGTTCCTGGTTGCCCGGACTCATGGTGATAGTGGGTAAATGTGTCGTGGCGCGGATCCAGCCTGTCGAGCCCACCGTAGCTGGAGCCGACCCAAAGACTGCCGTCACGATCCTTATAGACAGCCGCGATTGAGTCGTTGGCCACGCTATTCGGGTTTCCACGGTCATGCCGGTAAGACTTTAGAACGTAACCGTCGTACCGGTACAAACCATCGGACGTTCCGAGCCACAGGAACCCGTTAGCATCCTGCACGACGTTGGTTACCCAGCTCCGAAGGGGTTCGCGATTCACCGAGAGGCGAATGAAGCGGATGTCGTGTTTGTCGATAACCGGAGGCTTTACTAAGGCGTCGATGCTGCGCTGCGCGCCCGCAAAGCACGCACTAAGATGGACCAGAACAAGCATCTCCAGAAACGAAAGAAGTGGCCTTTTAAGGCCGGCCATGGGCGTTCTGGTCCGGAGGCAATAAGACACCATTCGGCTATCGGTCAGGATAGCCTCTTTTGTCTCATGTGTAACAAAAATGTTGCACGCTCGGATTTGATCCGGTACTTACTGACACCTGCACGTACATGAAAAAAAAGCGCTCGGCTCCAGTTCGCCTCATCCATTTCGAGACCGGAGGTGAGTACCTCATGACAGAGGCAGCGCTCAGCAAAAGACCAGCGCAATGTGTCTTTGGACCGTGCGAAGTACGGGCAGAATGGACAACTGACGCGCGGCGCGGCCCAGGGAGCGCAAGATGATCTGGGTAGACCTGGTCATCGTCCTTGTGTGCATCGTTCTAGGGGCACGCCTGGGGGGAATCGGACTGGGCACGGTGGCCGCCCTTGGGATGAGTCTGTTCGTGTTTGGCTTGGGACGCGCTCCCGGCCAGTTTCCCGGAGAAGTGCTGCTAATCGTCCTCTGCGTGGTAACGCTGGCGGCTGCGTTGCAGGCGTCCGGAGGGCTGGATCTGATGGTCTCGATCGCTGAAAAGGCGCTACGTCGCCATCCCCGCCAGGTCACACTGCTGGCTCCACTGATCACCTACGTCTTCACGCTGGTTTCGGGAACTGGGCACGTCTCATACTCCCTGCTACCGATCATTGCCGAGGTCTCCCGGAAAGTGAAGGAGCGGCCCGAGCGTCCGCTTTCGATCTCCGTAATTGCAGCGAGCGTCGCAGTGACCGCGAGTCCGATGTCCGCCGCCACGGCCGGAATGGTGGCACTGCTCTCGAAGGGTAGCCAATTCGGTCTGAGCAACATTTTGCTAGTCTGTATACCGTCCACTTTGATCGGCGTGCTGGCCGGCGCGTTCGCCGTCAGGAAGATGGGCGTAGAACTCGAAGAGGATCCGGTCTATCGCGATCGGCTCGCTCGGGGAGAACTGGCGAGCGATGCGAGTCAAGGACCACGCACTGTTTCTCGTGCTGCCAAGTGGCCGGTCCTACTATTCCTGGGGGCGGTCGTAGTGATCACAATTCTTGGGCTTGCTCCCAGCCTGCGACCCGATTTTTTGGTAAACGGGAAGCCCGAGAAGTTAAGCATGGTTTTCTCGGTCTCGCTCGTCACTCTCGGCGCCACTGCATTGATACTCTTCGTTTCGAAGATCAAGCCGGACGCGGTGGTCACAGGGAGCGTCATGAAGGCGGGCATCGTCGCTGTCATCTCGATCCTGGGCATCGCCTGGTTGGGCTCAACGTTTTTCGAGAGTCACCAGCCCGAAATCCTACGAGCGATCTCTGCCCATGTGAAGCAGTACGCATATCTTTTTTCAATCGTGCTCTTTTTGTTATCGGTCCTGCTTTACAGCCAGGCCGCAACGGTGGCGGCATTGATGGCGGTGGGACTGCAATTGGGCATTGCGCCACCACTGCTGATCGCCATGTTTCCGGCTGTCAATGGCTTTTTCTTTTTGCCGACGTATGCCACGGTCATTGCGGCAATTCAGTTCGATTCCACCGGGACGACAGGAATCGGGCGGTGGGTGCTGAACCATAGCTTCATGAGGGCCGGCCTGGTCACGGTAGGTATCTCGTTGGCGGTTGGCTTCCTGCTGACCAGGATTATCTACGGAGTGTGACTGGCCGAAACGAGAATAGCTTCTTTATAAAGCAATTCATACTTGTAGAGCAATCAGTAACAAGATCGTCAAAAAAAAGAGATCCCACCATTCGGCCAAGCAATCATTCCTGCGCGAATCTAAATTTGGGTCAAGTGTTCCTTGGATCTGGGGTAAAGGCGGAGTGTATGCAAAAGCGGCTATTACGAACACCACCTATTGCCGGTTGTGACATCAAAGCCCGATTGGAAGCTTGCGATCGCAACATGGAGGCAGGCTCCTCGCGAAATTTCCGCTGGGCTGTACCCAGTGCAGCCCTGACGCTAGCGATGGTTCTCTTTGGGGCCGCCGGGCAGGCACAGGATTCCGCGCAATCGTCCGCAGCGAAGCCGCGAATCGAGAAGGATCTTCTGGGCGAAAAGGAGATACCAGGCAACGCTTACTATGGCGTGCAGACAGCTAGGGCGTTAGAGAACTTCCAGCTGTCCGGTGTTGCGATCAATCACTATCCAGGGTTCGTTGAAGCATGGGCGATCGTCAAGCTGGCAGCCGCCCAAGCCAACGCCGATGTGGGCGCCATGAAGCCGGAGAGATTGGGCGCCATCGAGAAGGCTTGTCAGGCCGTGCTGGCCGGCAAGTACCATGATCAATTTCTGGTCGATTGGTATCAGGGCGGCGCCGGAACCTCAACAAACATGAACGCCAATGAGGTTCTTGCGAACGTCGCACTCGAATTATCCGGACACGAAAAGGGCGAATATCAGTTCATCGAACCGCACGATGACCTGAACATGTCGCAATCCACAAATGATTCCTATCCCACGGCGATCAAGGTTGCGCTCCTGCTGCGGAACGACAAACTGATCGAAGAACTGAATAAGCTTGTGGCATCGTTTCGCTCGAAAGGCGATGCCTACCTCTCGATTGTGAAGATGGGCCGCACGGAACTGCAGGATGCCGTTCCAATGACAGTCGGTCAGGAATTCCACGCTTTCGCGGCATCACTGGAAGGTGAAATTCAGTTGTTGCGTGACGCCGAGAAATCCCTCTACACGGTCAACATGGGCGCCACTGCGATCGGCACCGGCATCAATGTCCCGAAGGGCTACCCGGAGAAATGCGCCGCACATTTGGCGCAACTCACCGGAAAGCCCATCGTGCCGGCATCCGACATGCTAGCCGCCACCTGGGATCAACAGGGATTCGTGGTCTATTCTTCGGCACTCAAGAGCCTTGCCATCAAGCTTTCGAAGATCTCGAGCGACCTGATCCTGTTGACGTCCGGGCCGCGCGCCGGATTGTTCGAGATCAACCTTCCACCCTTGCAGCCGGGTTCGTCCATTATGCCGGGCAAGGTGAACCCAGTCGTCCCCGAAGTGATGAACCTAGTCACCTTCCGGGTGATGGGCAACGACTACGTCACCACCCTGGCGGCTCACAGCGGACAACTTCAACTCAACGCGTACGAGCCGATTGAGGGGTTGACGTTGATCGAATCACAAAGCCTGCTCTACAAAACGTCCATCCTTTTCCGCACCCGCTGCGTAGACGGCATCACGCCGAATGAGAAGGTATTGGATCACTACATGGAAACAACTGTGGGCATCGTCACCGCGCTCAATCCAGTCCTGGGATACGAGAAGTCGACCGAGTTGGCGGAAGAAGCTTACAAGAGCGGCAAAGGCATTCTCGAGATTATACGGGAGAAGAAGATTCTGACAGAGCAGCAGATCGACGAGCTGCTCGATCCGGCCAAACTGACCGGACTGGACAAGACCAAATACAACGCGAAGTAGTTAGCGCCGAGCGCAAAACGCGCAGGCTTCGAAAGGAACCGTGCATGAATCGGTCACAAAGAGTTTGCGGGTTGCTCCTCGTCTTCGTCTTCTGTTGCCAGAATGCGTTTACTCAAGGTCAGAAACCCAACATCGTAATCCTGGCTACGGGGGGCACGATTGCAGGCGCTGGAGCTACCGGCACCCAATCCGCCTATACTTCCGGCGCAGTGACAATTGACGCAATGGTGGCTGCGGTTCCAGGAATCAGGGATCTGGCGAACATCAAGGGAGAGCAGGTCTCCAATGTGGGATCGCAGGATATGTCGTTCGAGATCATGCTGACTCTCGCAAAACGCATCAATGAATTGCTTCCCAAGGACGATGTGGACGGTGTCGTCATCACGCACGGGACAGACACCATGGAAGAAACAGCGTATTTTCTGAATCTGGTCGTGAAGAGCGACAAGCCAGTGGTCATAGTGGGATCGATGCGGCCTTCGACCGCCGTCAGCGCCGATGGCCCTCTTAACCTATACAATGCAGTGGGCGTGGCCAGCGATCCGAGATCAAAGGGGCGAGGAGTGCTAGTGGTCATGAACGACTGGATCCACGCGGCGCACTCGTTGACTAAAACGAGCACAACCGACGTTCAGACCTTCATGTCGCCCTTGCGGGGACTGGTCGGGGTCGCAGCGTACGGCAAGAACGACTTTTACAACACACCGATATGGAAGCATACGAAAGAGAGCGAATTCGATGTTTCGGGCGTGAGCAAATTACCGCGAGTGGATATTGTGTTTGGCTGCGCCGACATGTCCCCGGACCTGATTGACGCCAGCGTCAGCAACGGCGCGAAAGGCATCGTCATCGCCGGCGTGGGTAACGGCAACATGAACAAGGCCTCCCTGGAAGCGGCTGCACTGGCGGCCAGAAAAGGTGTGATCGTGGTTCGCAGCAGCCGCGTGGTCACGGGCACTGTCGGGCGCAATGTGGAGGTGAAAGATGACGAGCTGGGTTTCGTCGCCTCTAATGAACTGAATCCTCAGAAAGCGCGCATCCTGCTTTCGCTGGCACTCCTGAAGCCGCGCGCGGTTTCTCAGATTCAGGATCTGTTCTACGAGTACTGACTACAAAGGCCAACTTTCACTTGCTTCTTCCGAAATGTTAGACGCGACGTGCTGGCATCCGAGCCTGGGAGCCAAGCCCATGCTACACGGCCGCGCCCTTATGCGGGCGAAAAGCTACGCCATCCGGGACTCGTTTCGATTGCAGCCCAGCCTTCGCCAGGATCAAATAAACGAGGAACCCGGCCACGAAGCTGTAGACCGCCGCGGGCTGGAGATATGGTTTCGTTTCTTGGGAAATCGGCAGGAAGGGCAGAATGCCAATGATGAAGCCGACCGCCCATGCTCCGTATCCCGCAAAATTGACCCCTTCTCTGGGGCCCGCCCAATCGCGCCCCGAGAGCCAATAGTCCGCCACCATTGCGCCGCAAATGGGCCCAAAGGATGCACCGATGATGGTGAAAAGACCTACCAGGTTGGCCGCTACACCAGTGATTGCGAGAATTGCCGCGACCACCGCACCGGCCATGGTCGACGTAGTGCGAGCTACTCCCGGAATCATCGTGGCCAAGCTGTTCCCCGCGATGAATGATGAAAAACACATAGGAGCAATGGAAGCGATCGCAAAAAGGAAGAAGGCGATCGCTGCAAAGCTGCCAGTCTGCGCAATAGCCGAATCGAATTGGTAGTCACGTACGCCATAGAGGACATGCGCACCGGCAACCGAAAGTAACGGAAGTCCTCCGGCAACCACCACTGCGAGTAAGATGCCTACCATGCCGCCCCATCGAACGTCCTGTTCGTTCCGGCTGTTCATTCCAAAATCCACACCTGCCGCGCCCGCAGTTGCGAAAAAGCCCACAACCATCTGCAGGAGCATCGTGAGCCCAAGATACGAGTTCGGATGGGGCGGCACATATTGCCCGATTCCGGCGCCATTTTTCGAAAACACTACCAGTATCATCAGCAACGGAACAAGATTGAGATACAGCGCAAACGGGGCGACGTAGCGGATCCCTTTAGCACCGACATATCCCAGTCCGAGAGCCCAGACCGCCGCGATGAGACCGAAGGGGAGGCTCCCGGGTCCAGCTTTCGACCCGAACGCGGTGAGAATAAAGGTTGCGGCCACAAAGGCGTTTACCGACATCCAGCCCACCTGCAAAATGCCCATGAGCAATCCAGGCATCAGATAACCACCTCGCGCACCGAAAGTTGAACTTCCTATCACGTAGAGCGGGAAACCCGTCCGCATTCCCAGCAGAGCCGGTACGTAGTAGAAAAGGGCGTAGCTAATAAACCCCGCGAGCACTAAAGCGCCCAGGCACAGCACAGGACCGGCACGATCGAGCGCCGCCGCGATTTCGCGGTAGAACACTACCCAGAGGAAAACGCCTGCGTATGAAGGCGCCGTGTTCTTATACCATGGGGCGCGATTCGAATCGGGGTTCGGTACCGCTTTGGATATGTAGTCAGGTAACACGTCTGCTCCTATCGCTTTGGAAGATGTGTATTATATCCATCTGACCGACTAGCCGCGGTGATATTGTGTGGACAGGGCGTTAGAGACGCCTCCCGTCCGCGGAAAGGACCGAGTCCACTCACTGTATTCGGCTGCAAACGAACTTTCTTTCGGCCTGCCAAAGCGGACAACAGGCGCATCGAAAGGATGTTCGTATGACAAAGTTTCTCCCGGCTCAACCGAGCCTCCTTCAACTAAAGCATCAGGCGAAGGATCTTCTCAAAGAGTTTCGTGCTGGACGGCAAGAAGCGCTGGCACGATTTCGTGAGAATCGTGCTCTCGGCAACGAAAGCGGCGCAATCGCACTAAGCGACGCACAGATGGTAATCGCACGCGAATATGGATTCGCGAGTTGGCCCAAGCTGAAGCAGCATGTCGAATTGCTCAACGGGGTTGAAACACGCATAGCGCGACTTCAGTCCGAATTTTCTAGTGGGGACTCCCAGACCAGGCTGCGCGTGTTGGAAGCGGCACATGCCAAAGAGAGATTCGAGTACTACGATCCGAATGCTGGGTCGCTCTCGTATGCCGATGCACGCCTGCTCGTGGCCAATCAGGAAGGATACGCGTACTGGAACAAGTTCGACAGTTTTCTCCATCTGGACCCGGCCGTTCAATCGGTCATTTCTGCGGTACGCACCGGCGGCCTGGCAGAGCTGCGAGAAATTCTGCGCTCCGATCCCACATCCGCAAATCCGAAATGGGTCTACGGCTTCACACCGCCCAAACCGATTCCGAACGATTCCATTCCGCTTTTCTGCATCTCGGAAGGAATCTGGCGCAGGACGAACCAGCAAGGAAACGGATATGAACTGACGCGCATGCTGATCGCCGCCGGGGCTGATTTTGAGGCAGAAGGCGGAATTCCACTCACGGCGGCCATCAGCTTCGATGCAATACATGTTGTTGAGGCGCTTCTCGATTCTGGCGCGCTCCCAAACGGCGTGGATCAAGACGGCGTACCGATGGCCTACGCCATGCATTTCGGCTTCACGCCAATTGCTGAGTTGCTGGCCGAACGAGGCGCGCAGCTTGACCTTCGGTTCGCGGCTGGATCGGGCCGCCTCGAACTGGTCAAAGGCTGGTTCAACACAGATGGATCGCTCAAGCCGGGCGCGGGCGGATTAGCGGACCCTTACGGGCTGGAGGCAAAGCTACAAGGTGAATCGCCCTTCCGGTGCCAGCGGACTCAGCAGAACATCCTCAGCCAGGCACTCTACTTCGCGTGCGTCCACAACAAGCTGGACGTCGCGGATTTTCTTCTGTCGAGAGGAGCCAATATCAACGCCATTGTGCCTGGCTTGGACAGCAGGGCTACCGTGCTCCATCGGATTGCCACCATGAATGCGGGCGCAGATGCGGTGATCCGATTTTTGCTCGCCCGGGGCGCGGACCGTGGCATTCGCGATGAAGTGCACCGAACAACGCCAGCCGACTGGGCGCGATACTATCAGCGCGACGACGCGGTCATGTTGTTGAGATGACGTTGAGGGTTCCTTCGACAGTGGCGCCGCGGACCTGGGCAAACTGAATCACTTGGCCGGAACAGTAAGGGGCGCACCCTTATCCTTGACAAAGAAGACGACCAACTTTGCAGGCTTCGTGTCGCTCGCGTTGCGTGAAACGGAGTGCACGTCTTCCGGCGACTCATAGAATGTCTGGCCCGGTCCTAGTGTCACTTCCTTTCCACCCTTCACCTGCATCACCACAGCCCCCTCGAGTACGTATACGAACGTATAAGCATTGTGCCGGTGCGCGGCGGACGATCCTCCGGGCGGGTACTCCACCGTAATCATGGTGGCCTCCTTGCCCGGTATCCCCGCCAGATCCTTCGTAACGAGGGTGGTTACGTTAGCAGCTTGGGCCGCTACGGTTGCAGCGGCCATACACATTTTGATCAGCAGGATGGCATGTTTTGCGACAAGATTTTGGGCCATGGTTCCTCCTTAGGAGTAGTTCTTTACATTTTTGGACAGCGAATGATGGCCGGCGTCTACGCGCCGATTGAAATTATTACTTTTCCGTAGGGGCGCTTTTCCGATATGGCTCTACTATAAGCGGCAGATGCTTCTGCGAAGGGAACGATGGCGCTGACAAAAGCTTTCAAGACTCCAGCGTCCAGCAGCTTCGCGATTTCGTCCAGCTGTTTGGGGTTCGGTTCGACAATAAAAAACGCATCCTTCACGCGCTGGTCCGTATCATCTTCGCTGGCGGCGGCGATCGTTACCATGCGGCCACCCGCTTTCAACACACGCCAGGACCGATCGAGGGTTTCGCCTCCAACTGCATCGAATACTACGTCAACGTTCTTGACCTGCTCCTCGAAGCTAGATGTCTTGTAGTCAATGACCTCGTCCGCTCCCAACTGCCTGACGAAGTCCAAGTTACGTGCAGAAGCTGTCGCAATCACATACGCACCGCGCCTGCGCGCCAACTGAGTCGCGAACACGCCCACGGCACCAGCAGCACCGTGAATCAGTACACGTTCGCAAGATTCCAAATGTGCGCGATCGAAGAGACCTTGCCATGCAGTCAACGCACCAATTGGCACGGTAGCCGCAAGTTCGTGCGTCAAGGCTTTGGGCTTCAGCGCAATATCTTGTGGCTCGGTGAGACAGAACTCCGCGGTGGCGCCGTCCGCAAACCAGTCGTTCATACCGTAAACTTCATCCCCGACGTTGAAACCGGATGCACTTTTTCCAAGCGCTGCAATTGAACCCGAGAACTCGTGGCCCGGCACTGCACCGGAGCGTTCCTTTCCATCTTTCGTATGGGTGGTGGGATACCACAGTAACTCGGTAGCCGTCACGCCAACGGCACGAACACGAATCAATACATCGCCATCTGCAGGTCGCGGTTCAGGAAGTGTTGTTGCGATGAGGGTCGGGCCCTGCTGCGCGTTGTTCACTTTCATTGCTTTCATAAGTCGACTTGCTGAATATAAGCTGCCAGGGAGTTTATTGAACCCACTTCAAGACAGCGGCACTTCCGGCGGGTACACGAATTGTCCCACGACCTTCACTAGTGGGCAACAACTCGGCAGGCTCAACGTTCCAGCGTCCGTCAGGCGTAACGGCGGAACCGCCGAAAGTCACACTGTTTCTGGCTTCGAGAGAACGTGCACTCAAGCGAAATACCCGCGCGCCGCCGGTTTTTCCGGAGATGACGAGACTCACATTCGCGTCCAGCGACGGCTCCTTGTTGATGATTGTCACTGAGAGGCCGCGCTCATCCCCAGCGACCGCGTAGGCCGTAATATTCGCGCCGACTGCATTGCAATCGACAGCGAGAAGCGCGCCCTGGCTTGCGTGCGCAAAAGCCAGCATGCCGTAATACTCAGGCGTGGCAATGTAAGCTCCACGCTCATTCTCACGGATAGGAGAGTACGAGCTGATGAACCCAAGTTGATTCACACCTGTTTCTATATTCACGCCAGCACATCCCGCAGACGCAAGCTGGAACATGAAATCGAGCACCCAGAGAGCCGCACCAAACGAATCACTAATTCCTGGTTTACCTCCCCCGCAGAAGGAGTTGGTCTCACAAATCCGGTACGGCACGTCCGATAAGGAGGATGCGAGCCGAAGCTTCGTCAGCTCGGGTGCGAGCTTGGGATCTACCTGCAACAGTTTGGCAAGCGTACTGGTCGCAGAAGCACATTCGCGATAGTAGTGATGGGTGAGCAGCTTCAGGTCATTTCCCTCGTCTCTCGCGAACTGCGCCACCCACTCCGTGGCGCCTGCCACGTCCGGCCCAGCGAAGGGAACTTGCGGAAGCTGGGCGCGAATAGCAGCCTTGTAACGCCGGAATTCGTTGAGAAAGTTTTCATAGGAATACCCGCCGGGGCGGTGTCTAGTGCCTCGAGCGAATAAGTCTGGTTCGTTACCAATCTCAAAGGCAAGTAAGTGCGTCCCGGCGACACGTACGATTGCCTCCGCTTCAGCTACGGCTTGTTCTTCGTCCATGCTGCCCAGGTTCAGACCCCATATCAATCGCCAATTCGTTGCCTGCAAAAAAGTGCCTAGCTGCTGCATCGCGTCCTTATTGACGACGGTACCCTTGGGAGCCGATACGGCTCGCTTGTCCGGCGCAAATGAGGCGTCATCCGAGGTGTTTCCACCCACTCGAATTACTCCGTGAGCTGACAATGTCCGCACGAGCTGCACGTAGGTGCGATTATCGGCGCTCAGCAGGCCGGGAACGGCTGCAGACGAGATCTCATATCCGAGACCTAAGAAGTCCCGCGGGATCACGAGCAGTCTGTGGTGAGAATCTACGTTCACGGTGACGGGATGGGCTCTCGTCTCGCGTTGACTTGGGAAACTGCGTACCGGACACCACGCAGCCAGCACCGCAGCGCTGCTCCGGGCTAAAAACGCTCTTCGCCGCACGCTCAGTTTATATCGCAGGTCATTCGTTCATCCATTGGAAGTCGAGTAAATCGACGCCTCCTAGCTTGCAGCTAGTTGTCATGGCTTCTCTAGGGGCGCCTAGACGACTTTTTCTTCGAGCCAGCTGGGATCTCAGAGGCTGCCCGACGAGGCCGCCGGACTACCCTCACTTTCCCGCTCCTTCCGCCTCCGCAGAAGAACCGGTCGCCGCCATCGGATTCGAGCCCTGAAACGCCGACTCCGGGTGGCATCTCAAGCCTCTCGAGAACCTCTCCGGTTCGAGGATCGATTCGCCTCAAATCGCTCTCATCACCTTCCCACGTGCCGTGCCACATTTCTCCGTCGACCCAGGTGACTCCCGTCACGAAGCGGTTGGATTCGATCGTGCGAAGGATCGCGCCTGAACCCGGATCGACTTGGTGGATCTTTCGATCCCGGTATTGCCCGACCCAAAGGGTCCCCTCGGCCCATGCGAGCCCCGAGCCACCGCCGCCGGGAGCCGGGATAGTAGCGAGCACACGGCCCGTCTTCGGATCGATCTTCAGGATACGATTTTCAGCGAGCTGAAAAAGATGCTGACCGTCAAAGGCGGTTCCTGCATGGGCGGGGACATCGATTGAGCGGAGCGTCTTCCCCCTCGAGGGATCGATCGCGGTTAGGTTGTCTCCGGTAGCGAACCAGACGTGTCGGCCATCATATGTGACTCCGTGCACGTTGTCGATGCCCGGAAATGGACCATACTCCCGGACGATCTCCGCCGTTGATCGACGCATGCTTCGATCCTAGTCCCCCAAGAGTGGGGCCGGGAGTAACAAAGTCGTCGTGAATCCGGGCACGGGCGAGGTCATCCAACGACGCGCTCGCCCATGGCCGAACGGCTGCACTTTCCCTGCCGACGCAAGCGAGTCGAGCGCTCGCTGTACGGTACGCTGGCTCGTTCCAAGCGCAAGAGCCAGGGCCGAACTCGACCAAGACTCGCCATCGGCGAGAAAGGCAAGCACTCCGGCATGCTCCTCGTCAATTGGCCGCACCAGCACGAGCACCTCGCGTGCATGTCGCGGTGTGAGTGAAAATCCTCGTTTCGTCGCGCTGATACCAGCCAGTGTCCGAAGGACCCTTCGAAGACGTCCGACTTCAACTCGCAACCGCGTGCGATGCGATTCATCGGCGAGTCGAGCCCCGAATGCCCGTGCAAGGAGCAAATCTCTCGGCACGTCTCCAGGCCACGCTTCGCCCAGCGCCCTGGCAAGGGCGAACAACACCGGACGTCTTGAAAGAGAAACCGCCGTGTGCGGGTCACGGACGACATAACGGCACGCGTCCACCACCAAGGCTTTCGAGGCCAGTAACGTTTCGACCTCCCCAAGCAGGAGGGGACGCTCCTCGCCACTCGCGATGAGGCGCGCCGCAGGTATTTTCAGGAGCCGCCATGCGTTTTCGACCTCAGCCGTCATAGCAGGGACACCTGCAAGGCACGCGGCGCGCTGTGCCCGAGTGAGCGCAACTCGCGCCGCCTTGGTCCGGAGCCGCCGTATCGCTATGCCAGCGACCACGAGCTCGTGGGCGGCCCTGGACGCGTGAGAGAGGAGTGAGGAATCGAACCCTTCGATCATGCGCTCGGCCTCACCGATGTGCCCGATCAGGAGAAGTCGGCGGATCTCAAGATGCCGCGCGTGTGCGGCGTTCAGGCGATCGCCGTGCTCTTCGAGCGTCGCCCGCGCTGTGTCGAGCGCTTTCGCCGGCCAACCCAATTCGCGTGAGACGAGCGCGATCTCCGCCTCGGCGACGATACACCTTGCGCGAGCTACCGCTTCCTTTGGACCGAAGGCACGCGCGGCACGTCGCAGGAGTGCCTTGGCGCGAACGAGATCGCCCAGCTGCGCCATAGCCAAGCCTCGAAGCGCGACTGCGGACGGGTCGTCACGCAGCGCGACCCGCTTCAATGCACCGAGAGGATCACCTGCCGCGAGTGCGCGCGCCGCGGCCGTGATCAGCGAGTCCATCGAAATCCCGTCACACTTGTCACTCCCATTGTGCCGACATCCGGCGCTAAGTTTGTCTCGTGACCGAACAACTACCGAATCGAGGAAGGAATGGACACGAAAGAAATGGAGATTACCGCGATGACTACACACAAGACCGGAACCCGCGAGGACTGGCTTACAGCGCGGCTGGATCTGCTGAAGGCCGAGAAGGAGCTTACACGACGAAGCGACGACCTAGCGCGGCGCCGCCAGGAGTTGCCGTGGGTTCGCGTTGACAAGGAGTACCGATTCGAGACCGATGAAGGGAATGCTTCGCTAGCGGACCTTTTCCGAGGGCGTTCGCAGGCCCTCGTCTACCACTTCATGTTCGGTCCCGACTACACCGCGGGCTGTCCGTCCTGCTCGGCGATTGCAGACGGCTTTAATGGATTCGCCGTCCACCTGGCCAACCACGATGTGATGCTCTGGGCGGTGTCGCGGGCGCCACTGGCGAAGCTGCAGGCGTACAAGCAGCGGATGGGGTGGACATTTCCCTGGGCGTCCTCGTTCACAAGCGACTTCAACTTCGACTTCAACGTCCGGTTCACCGAGGAGCAGCAGCGCACCGGTGGTATCGAATACAACTACCGGAGCGAGCCGGCGTGGCGACCTGAGCGTTCGGAGAGCGCCGACACAGAAGCTGGCACCTGCGCAGCCATGGCTGGAACTGACACGGCCACGTTTACACGCGAGAGGCCGGGCATGAGCGCGTTCGCGCTCGAGAACGGCACCGTCTACCACACCTATTCGACCTATGCGCGCGGGCTGGACGGCCTTTGGGGCATGTACCAATGGCTCGACCGGGCACCAAAGGGACGTAACGAGACTGGCCTTTGGTGGCGTCACCATGATAAGTACGACAAGGGCTGAGCGACTTCGGCACTAAGCCGCGCACTCATGCACTTCAAGCGATTTTCACAGCAAGCCTTCCTCGGAGTATCAGCGCTACTCTTTGCTGTTAGCGCCGCGCTGACGACCGTCTGGTGCACGTCCATGTCTGCGATGGGAGACATGCCGATGCCAGGCGGCTGGAGGATGTCGATGCTGTGGATGCGGATGCCCGGACAGACGTGGCTGGGCGCAGCCGGGGCGTTCCTCGTCATGTGGGTCGTGATGATGATGGCGATGATGACGCCATCCCTGGTACCGATGTTATGGAGCTACCGCCAGATCATTGCGAACGCCGGCGAGGCGCGCCTCGGCCGGCTGACCGCGCTGGTGGGCGCAGGCTACTTCTTCATCTGGACGGCCTTCGGCATTGTTGCTTTTCCGACGGGTGTCGCGCTGGCGGAGATCGAGATGCGGCAACCGGCTCTGGCGCGCGCCGCACCGATTGCAGTCTGTATGGTCGTGCTGATCGCCGGCGCGCTCCAATTCACTGCTTGGAAGGCACATCACCTCGCCTGCTGCAGGGAAGCCAGCCCGGGTCGTATGTTGACAACGGACTCCGGCACCGCATTGCGGCACGGGTTGCGCCTCGGTCTCCACTGCAGCTTCTGCTGCGGGGGCCTGACGGCGATTCTCCTGGCCTTGGGAGTCATGGACCTACGCGCCATGGCTGTCGTTACGGCAGCCATTACCCTGGAACGTCTCGCGCCGGCCGGGGAACGCGTCGCACGAGCCGTTGGAGCAGTTACGATCGGGGCAGGATTGTTTCTGATCGTGCGGGCAACCGGCCGCGGATGACGCCTCGTGTATGGCGCTCG
>Ga0126381_100002331_pt1 | contig 20485 bp, 30 predicted proteins | sample PanSoiMetPlot_28_FD_96465 | JGI IMG/M metagenome (GOLD analysis project Ga0126381, IMG submission 96465) | Tropical forest soil microbial communities from Panama - MetaG Plot_28 | ecosystem: Environmental > Terrestrial > Soil > Tropical forest > Bulk soil | place: Panama | collected 2016-02-17
AGGAGGCCGACATGATCGCCCCGCCGTGCACGTTCACCTTAAACGGCGTCCAGCAGGCGTTCTACGTCGACGCCAACGGCCGCCTGCAACACCACTACGCCCCGCCCGGGCGGGCCTGGATCGGCGAGACGGTCGGCGCCGGCTGGGATCCCGACAGCGGCCTGGCCTACGACGACTCCACCGGCGTCCCCCAGGTGTGGGGGGTGCAGGCCGGCGGCAAGCGGGCCCAGTGCTACTGGTCGGGATCCCAGTGGGTGACCCAACCCCTCTGAGCCCGCGGCGGGCCATCCGCGACTGGGTGGCCCTCGCCCTCGCCGTCGGCATCGTGCTGGCCGTCAACCTGGTCGCCTTCGGCGTCGTCTACGACGCCATCACCAGCGAAGGGCCCGGCCTGTCCGACAACGCCACCCAGGTTTTGACCTCCGCCTTCGCCGGCGGGTTCGGGGTCATCGGCTCCTACATCGGCTTCAAGTACGGCAGCCAGGCCAACGGCAACGGCGCCGGCCGCCCTGACTGACCGTCACCGCCAGCTGATCATGCTGGCCGTGCTCGTGGCCCTGCTGGCCGGCGCCCTGGCGGTGGCCGAGCTGGCCTACGTGGCCTGGGCGCTGTGGGGGCCCTGACCGCGCCGGCGGCCGGCGGCGTGGACCCTTGGCACCGACATATGCGACGCCTATTTGTCGTCAAATGTTCAGGATCAGGGCCAATCCAAAAATGGGCACTTGATTTTGGCTCCGTTGTAGTGCATTCCACGCGTGGGATAGGCCCCAAACTCGCCCGAAAGGGAGGGAGGCGGGACCGGGCTGGCCTGAGAGGTACCTAGAAGGCTCCAGGAGCCCCGCGACCCCCTTTCGGCCCCTGACCCCACCCCCGGGGGTGCAAGGGTCGCTGTCGGGGGTCGTTGACATGCTTGTGTGCGATCGCGCAGTATGGCGACCATGAATCTGATCACGACACGCCAGGCCGCCGAGCGGACCGGGCTGGACGTGTCGACCATCGCCCGGCGGGTCCAACTCGGCCGCATGACCCCCGCCGCCCGCCTCGTCAACGGCCAGATGCTGTGGGACCCCGACGACCTGGACCGGCAGATCGAGGCCGAGGACGCCCGCCAGGCCGCGTCGTGACCGACCTGGACCTGCCCGACCGGGCCGAGGCGGTCGACCCCCGCGGCGCCTTCCTGCGCACCGTCAAGGAGCATCTGGCCCCCAACATCAACGATCACGACCTGGCCTACTTCGGGCTGGCCGCCCAACGCCTGGACCTGTCGCCGTTCACCCAGCCGGCCCAGATCGTCACCATCCCCCGCTACGACAAACGCCTGAAACGCTACGTGCACCGCCCGCAGATCACCATCGACGGCCGCCTGACCCTGGCCATGCGGTCCGGGCGGATCGCGGCCATCGGCGAGGGCGAATGGTGCGGCCCGTCGGACACCAAGGCCGGCCGGCCGCCGGTCTGGGTCGGCTTCTGGGACGACGACAGCCCGCCGCACGGGGCCCGGTCCACCATCTGGCTGGCCGGCGTCGACGTCCCCTCCCGGGCCGTGGTCCGCTGGAAGGAGTTCGCCCAATACGACAACGAAGGCGCCCTGGCCACCATGTGGGCCCAGATGCCCGCCCACATGCTGCACAAGGTGGCGTTGGCCCTCAACCTGCGCCGGGCCGTCCCCGACGTACTGCCCAAAGACCTCATTCTCTACACCGAGGCGGACGAGCCGCCCTCCGACGAGACCCCCTCCGGTCCGCCGCCCCTCAGTGCGGCCGGCCCGGAGGATGCCGCGCCGGGCTCTGGACCCAGGTCCGGCGCGGCCCCATCACCCCGGCGGCGCAGCAGCTGGGAGGAGGTGCCCGACGACGTGTACGACAACCTGCCCGAGGCGCAAGGCCAGACCGACCGGCCCTACCGGTACGACCCCGACGACGCGGTCGGCGCCGCCCGCCGCCAGGCGGCCGAGGCCGCCGGGCCGTCCGTCGCCCGCCACCCCGCCGGCGCCGGGCGGGCCGACCCGGATCCGGGGCGGAGGTTCACCGAGTGAGCGCGCCGCGGGCGGTGCCGTGGGTCGAGTCGGAGCGGAGCTGGTCGGAGGTGATCGTGGAGTACGCGGGCCGGCGGGGCTGGAAGCGGTATCACCCGTTTCTGTCGGTCCGCTCGCCGCGCGGTTTTCCGGACGAAACGCTGGTGCGCCCGCCGCGGGTGGTGTTCGCGGAGCTGAAGTCGCAGGCTGGCCGGCTGAGCCCGGCCCAGCGGGAATGGCTGGAGGTGCTGGCCCAGTGCCCGGGCGTGGAGGTGTATGTGTGGCGGCCGTCCGACTGGCCCACGGTCGAGCGAGTGCTGCGGTGAACGGTACGGATCTGGTGACGACGACGAATCGAGCGGATATGAACATCGCCGCGTTTATGCGGGCCCGGGGGCTCGACCTGTCCGCATCGCGTAAGGCGGTGCTGAAGGAGGTGTGCGCGGAGATGGATCACCGTCGGGCGGTGGCGCGGGTGTCGGCGCGGGCGCTGGCCCGTCACACCGGGCTGGCCCATAGCACGGTCAAGCTGGCGTTGACAGGCCTGCAGGAGGACAAGCTGCTGGTGAACCGTCGGGGGCCGGGGCAGAAGCCGATGTGGACGTTCGGTCCGGAGTTCCCGCTGCCCGGCGAGCATCTGGCCGAGCCTGTGGACAACCACCCGACTGGGCCGATGGTCGGCCCAGTCAACTGGGCCGATTCAGAAGACCAACTGGGCCGACCATCGGCTCAAACTGAGCCGATGGTCGGCCCACATAAAGATAAGAAGATAAAAAGAAAAGATAGGGAAATCGGAGCGCAGCCTTCGCCTGCGCCGCCCAAGGCGGCTACGGCTGCGCCAGAAGCCGAACCTGCCCGCGATGACCGGATCCTGGTCCCAGGTTTCGGCCGTCTCCACCCCGACACCCTGGCCCGACTCCGCGACCACCCGGAGCTGGTCGCCGCGTTCGAGAGCAACGGCCATGACCCGGCCTGAACACCCGCAGGCGTTCACCCGCTGGGATCCCAAAGCCGGCCGTCGGGTACGGATCGGCTGCCGCCGCTGCGAGGACACCGGCCTGGTCGCCCTCGACCGGCTACTGCCCGACGGCCGGGCCGTGCTCGACGTGTACCGCTGCACCTGCCCCGCCGGCGACCGGGTCTACAAAGGATTCCTGCCCGAGCCGCTACCCGGCCAACCGAGCCCCTACGAGTCCCGATGACCGCGGATAACCCCGGTTATCTGGAACTGGCCCCCGTCACCAGGCGAGTGGCTCGCCAGTGGATCGCCACCCATCACGCCCATAGCCGCCCGCCTGACGGTTGGCGCTTCGGCGTGAGCGTGCTCGTTGACGGCGAGATAGTCGGCGTCGGTTGTGCTGGCCAGCCGAAGGCCCGCCCGCTCGACGACGGCCGGACGATCGAAATCACCCGGGTCTGCACGATCGGCACGCCGAACGCCTGCTCACGGATCTACGCCGCGTTGTGCGGAGCGGCCAAACGGCTCGGCTACCGCACCGCCTACACCTACACGCTCGAAGACGAGTGCGCCAGCTGCCCACGCGCTGCCGGGTTCGTGCTCGACGGTTGCACGCCCGGCCGGTCGTGGAGCGTGCCCAGCAGGCCGCGAGTCGAAGTCGACCTATTCGGCGAAGCCCGGACACCGCTCGGTCCGAAGCACCGCTGGAAGCGGGTTCTCAATGGCTAGTCCGGATAAGGCCCATTATCGGTGCTACTGCGGCGACCCTGGCCGCCCTGGTATCGCTCACCGCTCGCACGAATGCCTTCCGATCGGTCCGCAACCCCAACCGCTGCGGCTGGCCTACGCCGACCCGCCGTACTACGGGTCCTGCCGGCGCTACGGCCACCACCACGAGGCGCCGTATGGATGCTGGGACGACCTCGACACCCACCGAGACCTGATCGAGCATTTGGCCGGCTATGACGGCTGGGCGCTCAGTTGCACTACGAACAGTCTGCGGCTGCTGCTGCCACTCTGCCCCGATGGCGTGCGTGTCCTGGCGTGGGTCAAACGGTATGCCGTCTGGAAAAAGTACGTCAGCCCCGCCTACTGCTGGGAACCCGTGCTAGTCAAAGCAGCCCGGAAGCCGATCAGCCCCGAGCAAGACGGCTATGGCGTTCCACAAGACTGGATCGACTGCGGGCCGACTCAGAACACCGGATTCCACGGCGGCAAGCCGCTGGTGTTCTGCCGCTGGGTGTTCTCATGCATGGGCGCCGACCGGGGCGACACCCTCGAGGACATCTTCCACGGCTCCGGGGCCGTCAAAGTGGCGTGGGAGCACTACCAGACCCACTTGACGCTGTTCCCCGGCGACCGGCCCGAACAGGTGGCGCTCGATGGCGTCTAGTCCTGATAAGCCCACTTATCCGGAGAACCGGCGCCGCTGTCCGGGCTGCGGTGTCGCGATCGACTGGGACCAGAAGTCGGTGATGGTGCGCGGCGACCGGCCGGTGCTGGTGCTGCTGGTCGTAACCTTCGGCGGCTGGCTGGCCGAGGTGCACCGCTGCCCGCACGCCACACCGGACCGCATCGTCGCACTGTTCGCCGGCCAGCCCGGCCTCTACGACCAGGACGCCCAACCATGACCCCTAACGCCGATTAAAGCGGAAGAGCGGAAGAAAGGACAAAAATCTGATGGCAAGGCCGATGAAGGTCAAGGCCGCTGACCTAGTGCTCGATTTCACCGTGTATCCGCGGACCGTGGTCGACGAGCAGCACGCCGCCCGGCTCGCTGAGGCGCTTCGGGCTGGCGTGACCTTGCCGCCGATCATCGCCGACCGGGCCAGCCGGCGGGTGGTCGACGGATTCCACCGCACCAAGGCTCATCTGCGCGTCGGCGGCGAAGATGCCGTCATCGCCGTCGAATGGCGCGATTACGCCGGCGATACCGAGCTGTTCCTCGACGCGGCCAAGCTGAACACCGGTCACGGGCTGCGGATCTCCCGGCTCGACGAGGCCCATTGCATGGCCATCGCCCAGCGGCTCGGGGTGGCCGACAGCGAGCTGGCCGGCGTGCTTGCCCTCACCGCCGAGAAGTACGAGAAGATGCGGGCCGAACGGTTCGCGACCGGCGGCAACGGCGAACCGGTCCTGCTGAAACGGTCGGCCCGCCATCTCGCCGGCGGGAAACTGAGCCGGAAGCAGATTTCCGGTAACGCCAAATCGTCAGGCTGGCGAATCGACTTTCATATCGACCAGATCGTCAACGCCCTTGAATCGGATCTCGTCAACTACCAGGACGCGACGCTGGTGCCCAAGTTGCGGCGCTTGCACGACCTGCTGGACCGGGCTCTCGCGGCGCGGTGAACCCCCATAACTGCTGGGTCAAGTTCTGCGCCGACTGCGACCAGGGGTTCATCTGCCTGAGCCGCAAAGCGCAACGCTGCCCGCTCTGCGCCAACGCGAGAGCGGTGCTCCTCAGCCGGGCGCGCGTTGATCTCGGCGCAAGAGATCGTGCTCGCAAGAGCCGGCAGCAAAAACCCGAGCAGTACCGAGCCGCTGAGCGGCGACGGGCAGCCGCGAAACGCCAGGCGAACCCCGAGCTGTATCGGGGCATCGTACGGCGCTACCAGGCACGAAGGCGGGAACAGGCCGAACCCGGGCGCGTGGCAAGAGAGGAACATCGTCTGATGGAACAGGCGACCCGTGAAGTGGTGGCAGATCTCAGGCGTGCGCAAACCCGGGCAGCCCGTGCAAGTGAAGTACTTCGCCCGACACCGTGCGCGTATTGCGGCGAACTGTTCACGCCTGAACAGGTGACACCAAGGCGGCAGATCTACTGCAACCCCACATGCAACCGTTGGGCCGCCTCGCTGAGAAAGAAGATCGCCCGGTCTGCTGCGGCCGGACGCCTCTAGGCTAAGCGGGTGGCAACCTACGACAGGCGGCTGACATCAGGCCCATACCGGGCGCTGCGTCTGGCCGTGCTCGACCGGGACCGATGGACCTGTCAGATCAACGGGCCGACCTGCACCAAAGCGGCGACCGAGGTGGACCACATCGTGGCCCGGGCGGACGGCGGCGCGATGTGGGATAGCGCCAACCTGCGCGCCGCCTGCCGGGCGTGCAACAGTCGCGGCGGTGCGCTGATAACCAACGCCCGGCGGGCCCGGTACCGCACGGGGGTGGCGAACTATGTGTCACGTTTCTGACGGGCGCCCCGTTTTTGTGGCCGGGGCGGCCGGGCATCCCGCATGAGTTCAAATCCCCCCCCGTCGCGTCGGATCTGGTCGGATCGTGCCTGATGCGGCCCCGCCGGCCCGCGAACGCCGCCGGCGAGGCCGGAATGAAGTTGCTTTGGACCTGGACCTCATCCGGCACGGGGATTTGGCCAAGGCGGTGCGCTCGGCGCTGCGGACACTGGCCGCGCTGCTCGACCGGGCCGAAGCGGCCGGCGACCTAGAGGCCGGCGCCAGGATCGCTCATGAGTTCCACGACCAGCTCGCCGCCGCGGGTATCGCCATCCCGCCCATCGCCACCGTCGACACTGTCGAAGACTTCCTCCGGGCCACCTCCCGCCCCACCCCCGGCACTCGCGACGCCCCGGAGCCCTGAGCGGGACACCTTCGGGCCGGCCGTGGCGGCCTGGTCGGAACGGATGGGCCGGCCGCTGATGCCATGGCAGCGAGAGGTCGCCGACGTGGCCCTGGAGGTCGACGGCGACGGCCGGTTCTGCTACCAGCTGGTATTGGTCACCGTGCCCCGCCAGTCGGGCAAGACCACACTGTTCGGGGCGGTGCTCGAGCAGCGGGCGGCAACGCTGTATCGGGCCCGATGCTGGTTCACCCAGCAGTCCGGCAAGGACGCCGTCGACTGGTTCCTCAACGAACACGAGCCGATGCTGGCCGGCCTGGGCGGCGCCTACCGGCTCCGTAAGGCTCAGGGCTCCGAGACGATCCGCTGGTTGCAGTCCGGGGGGCTCGTGCGGCCGTTCCCGCCGACCATCGAGGCGCTGCACGGCCGCACCTCGGACCTGGTGGTGATCGACGAGGCGTGGGCGTTCGATCAGATCCGGGGCCAGCAGCTTGACGGTGCCATCGTGCCGACCCAGGCGACCAAACCGAACGCCCAGGTGTGGAAGGTGTCGACGGCCGGGGATGCCACATCGACGTGGTGGCTGGGAACAGTGGAGGCGGGCCGGGCCGCGCTCGCCGCCGGCCGCCGGTCCGGGGTGGCCTATTTCGAGTGGTCCTGCCCTGACACCCTCGACCCGACCGATCCCGTCTCATGGCCGTTGTACCATCCCGCCTTCGGGCGGACTATCACCGCCGAGTCGATGCAGGCGGCCCTTGACATGCTCGGCCCCGACGAGTTCGCCCGGGCCTACGGCAACCGGTGGGTGTCGACGACGGCCCGGGTGATCCCGCTCGGGGCGTGGCGGCTGGCGGCCGAGGAGCCGGCCGACCTGCCCCCCCCGGGCCGGCTGGCCCTCGGTTTCGACGTGGCCGTCGACCGCTCCGACGCCGCCATCGTGGCCGCCTGGCGCGACCCGGCCGGGGTCGCCCACATCGAGGTGGCCGACCAGCGGCCCGGCGCCGGCTGGCTCGTCGACCGCCTGGCCGAGCTGGTCGAGCGGTGGCGGCCGCTGGCTGTCGCCTACGACGAGGCCGGCCCCGCCCTCGACGTGGCCGACGCCGCCCGCCGGGCCGGGCTCACCCTGGCCGGGCTGAAAGCCCGCGACTACGCGGCGGCCTGCCAGGGCCTCCTGGAGGCCCTATGCGCCCCGCAGCCGGCCGTCCGGTACCGACCCCACCGGGCGCTCGACGCGGCCGCTAACGACGCCGGCAGGCGGGCTCTCGGGGACGCCTGGGCCTGGGGTCGACGCCAGTCGGCCGGGTCGATCGCCGCCTTGACCGCGGCCACCGTCGCGGTGTGGGGTTACGACCATGCCCCGGCCGCGCTCGGCCCGTTCCGGATCCTCTAACCGACGGTGCTAGCGGGGCCGCTAGCAAAAGTTTCATACTGGGCGGTAATGGCAGCCGGCGGCGGTCTTAACCTGGGCCTCCCCTACGGTGTCACCTGGCCGCGCGGTGCTGTCACGCCGGGCCCGCCCGGGCCCGCGGGACCGCCCGGCCCGCCGGGGGAGCGCGGCCCGCAGGGCGACCCGGGCCCGCCCGGGGACCCGGCCGTCGCCGACCTGTTCTTCGCCGAGCTGCCCTACGACGGCGACGTGCTGATCAACCCGACCCCGACCAACGTGCTCACCCTCGACGTCGGCCCCGGCCGGTACATGGCCCAGGCGGCGGTCACCTTCGCCAACCGGTCGGCCAACCCGCACCAGGTCAACGTGTGGTTCACGGCGGTCCCGCCGCCGCTGTCGATCGGCGGGCCGCGCGCCGCCCACCTCGACCTGCAGCCCGGCCAGGTGGAGACGGTCGCCCTGGGCCCGGCCTACGCCGTGACCGGCGACCGCGGCACCCAGGCCATCATGGTGGCCCAGCGCGACACGTCGTTCCCGGCCGACGCCGTGTACGCGGTGGAGGGCACCGACCTGTTGAACCGGGCCGGCGCCACCGGCCTGACCCTGGTCGGCCTGGCGTGACGGTGGTGGCGAACCCGGGCGGGTATTCGCTGACCCGCGACGGCACCATCCTGCCGCCCGGCCTGCCGCCCGGCCCGTACGTGTGGGACGCCCGCACCGCCCTGGCCGTCCCGGCGGTGGACCGGGCCGTGCAGCTGTACGGCGGCATGTGCAAGCAGATGCCGATCGACGCCTACCGGTCCGGTACCGCCATCCCCCGGCCCCGGCTGTTGGACGCCCCCGACCCGGGCGAGGCCCGCTCCTGGTTCGTGCAGGTGTCGATCGAGGATTACCTGCTGAACGGCAACGCCCTCTGCTATGTGACCGTCCGCGGCGCCGACGGCTGGCCGCTGGCGGTGCAGTGGCTGCCGGCCCAGTGGGTGTACATCTCCTGGTATCCGGGCGACCCGACCAACGTGGTCTACACCTACCTGGGCGAGACGTTGAACGTCGACGACGTGATCCACATCAAACGCGGCGCCGACCGGTTCTACCCGGTCCGCGGCGTCGGCGTGGTCGAGCAGCACCTGTCGTCGCTGGACCGGGTGGCCATGGAGGAGGACTACGAGCGGTCGACGCTGGCCGGCGCCGCGGTCCCCAGCGTGGCCATCATCACCCCGCAGGCCACGCTGACCCAGGACGTCGCCGACGACGCCAAACAGGCGTGGATGGTGAAGTTCGGCGGGCCGACCCGGGAGCCGGCCATCCTCCCGAACGGCACCCAGGTGGTGCCGCTGGCCTGGAGCCCGACCGACGCCCAGCTGATCCAGGCCCGCCAGGCGTCGCTGATCGACGTGGCCAACATGTTCAACCTGGACGGCTACTGGCTGGGCGCCCCGGTGGCCGGGATGACCTACCGGACGGCCGGCCCGCAATACCAGCAGATCCTGCGCACCTCGATCGAGCCGGTGCTGGCCGATTTCGAGGCGGTCTGGTCGAACGCCTGGCTGCCCCGCGGCACCACCATCCGCTTCGACCGCAACCAGCTGTTGCGCGACGACCTGTTGACGACCGCCCAGGCGTTGCAGATGCTGGTCACCTCGGGGATCATGTCGCCGGCGGAGGCCCGCGACTATCTGGCTTTGCCGTCGATGGGCGGCGGCGACCCGACCACCCTCACGCCGGGGCTGGCCGTACCCCAGCAGGTGCCGGCCGACACCGGCCAGCCGGCCCAGCCCGGCTCCGACCAGGGAGGCGTACCGTGATCCGACTGCAAGCCACCGCGGCCCGGCCCGGCCCCGACGGCAACGACCGCCAGGACCGGCCCGGCCTGGCCGAGCTGCGCCTGCGCGACACCCAGGCGGTCGGCGCCGCCGGCCGCTTCAACTTCCTCGAGGGCCGGGCCGTCCCCTACGACACCTGGGCCGATATCGGCTGGTTCGTGGAGTCGCACCGGGCCGGGTCGTTCAAGGCGTCGACCAAGGCCGGGACCGGCAAGACGCTGCCGCTGCTGCTCTTCCACGACAACCAGTCGTTCCCGATCGGCCGGGCCGAGGCCTGGCGCCACGACGACGGCGGCCTCGACGGCATCTGGCGCCTCGCCGACAGCCCGGAGGCGCAGCGGGCCGGCAAGGCCGCCAACGACGGCGAGCTGACCGGCCTGTCCATCGGGTTCTTGCCGGTCCGCTCCGACTGGGAGCTGCTCGGCGACGACTGGAACCCCGATCTGGGCCCCGACCACAAGGACCGGGTGGTCCGGGTCGAGTCCCGGCTGCTGGAGGTGTCGTTGACGCCCACCCCGGCCTTCGCCGAGGCCCAGGTCGACGCGGTGCGGGCCGGCGCCTACTACCGGCGGGCCCGCCAGGCGCTGCTGCCCGAACGCGACGCCGATCGCTGGCGGCGCGAGGTCGAACGGCTACGATCCGGGTAGCGACAGACCGCGGCCGACCCGCCTCGACGGCCGGGCCCGGGCCGGGCCGACAAAGGCCCACCTGCGAGGCCCACCGATCGGGACAGTCCAGGCGACAGCATCCCGCCTCGCCCGATAACTCCCGACCCGAAGAGGTTTGAACAATGAACGCTGTGCTGGAACGGCTGCGCGAGCAGCGGGCCGAGCAGGTGGCGTCGATGGACGCCATTCTCGGCCAGGTCGTCGACCGGGACCTGGTCGACGCCGAGCGGGGCCTGCTGGAGGCGGCCCGCGGCCGGATCGCCGAGCTGGACGCCCAGATCACCCCGCTGCAGGCCTTCGAGGACATGCGGGCCGCGCACGCCGACACCTCCGCCGCCATCCGCCCCGAGATCGTGCCGGCCGGGCCCCGCCGGGCCGACGGCGGCGACCGGGCCCCCGTGTACCGCAGCGCCGGCGCCTTCCTGGTCGACTATCTGCGGGCCCACGGGATCATGGAACGCGGCGTGGTCGACCCGGGCGCCGCGGCCCGGGTGCAGCAGGCCCGGGTGGTGGCCAACCAGACCACCGCGGACACGCCCGGCATTCTGCCCACCCCGATCGTCGGCGGCGTCGTCTCGCTGATCGACGCCAACCGGCCGCTGATCACCAGCCTGGGCGGCGCCCGCGGCCTGGGCGGCATCCCCGGCACCACGTTCACCCGCCCGAAGATCACCCAGCACACCACCGTCGGCGTCCAGGCCGGCGAGAAGACGCAGCTGCCCTCCCAGAAGATGACCATCACGCCGGTGTCGTTCGCCAAATCCACTTACGGCGGCACGGTCGACATCTCCCGCCAGGACATCGACTGGACGTCGCCGGCGGCCTGGGACATTCTGGTCCGCGACCTGGCCGACGTGTACGCCATCCAGACCGAGACGGCCATCGCCGCCGACTTCAAGGCCAAGGCGACGGGGACGGCGGTGTCGATCGGCACCGCGGCGACGGCGATCACGCTGGCCCAGTGGACGACCGGCCTGTACCAGATGGCCATGCACTCCTACCAGGCGGCGCAGCGCATGCCGGACCGGGTGTGGTGCTCGCTGGACGTGTGGGCGTCGCTGGGCGCTCTGGTCGACGCCCAGCGGGTGGTGCTGCCCCCCGATTCGTCGGTCGGGGCGGTCGAGCCGGCCATGGATTCGTTCGATATCGGCGGCTCGAGCCTGGCGTCGTTCCGGGGCGACATTCTGGGCTTGCCCCGCATCGTGGTCCCGACCTTCGCGGCGGGGACGCTGATCGTCGGCAATTCGCAGCTGTACGAGGTGTACGAGGAGGTGATCGGCCTGCTGTCGGTGGTGGAACCGTCGATCCTGGGTGTCACTGTCGCCTACGGCGGCTACGTGGCCTACGGGACTATGGCCGGCACGGGGTTCATCCCGGCCACCATCGTGGGCACCCTGCCGACCATGGCCGAGGCCGCCGCCGACACCCCGGCCGCCTAGAGGGCGAAGGGTTCCCGTAGTCGTGGCCTACTGGCCGAAGATGCAGGAGGTGCGGTCGATGCTGCGCCTGCAGCCCGACCCGACCGAGGACGGCCTGATCACCACCGCCCTGGCCGCCGCCGTCGACTACGGGAACCGCCGCCTCAACTACAAATATCCGGTCCCGCCTTTCGACGACGGCAGCCTGCCCGACGCCGCCCACCAGGCCTGCCTGATCCACGCCGCCCGCCTGTACCGCCGCCGGGACTCGATCGACGGCACCATCTCCTGGGGTGACATGGGCGGCGTGCGCGTCGGGGCCGTCGACCCCGACGTGCGCATGCTCTACGACACCTGCGGCCCGCTGGTGTTCGGGTGACCTGGAACCGCACCGCGGCCACCGCCGCCATCGTCGCCGCCGTGGCCGCCGCCCTGGGCGAAACAGTGTTCGTGTATTCGAGGCCGCCGCAGACGATCAACCCGCCGGCGGTGGTGGTCGGCCGGCCCGACGAGGTGCTGTACGCGATGTCGGCGTTCGGGGTCGACGAGGCGTCGCTGCCGGTCCTCTGTGTCGGCCCGGCCGACGGCGAGGACGTCGTCGACTCGCTGCTGGCCGACGTGCGCGCCGGCCTGGCCGACCCGATGCTCGGCGGGGCCGTCCAGTCCTGCGTGCCGGCCCTGCAGCGCAACTGGCGGAACATGACCGTCGCCGGCATCGACATCCTGCAGGCCGAGCTAGTGCTGACCATCCGAATGTGAGGGAAAACCAATGTCCGTGATCGAACAAGACGTGGCCGAACCGCAGGCGGCCGGCGATCCGCCGCCGCCGGCGGCGACCCCGCTGATCCTCAACGACGCCTATTTCGAGCTGGGCGGCGTCAACCTGCGCTGCCTGGTCCAGCATCTGGAGGTTTCACCGGAAAATAAACCGGTCACCGTAACGTCGTTTTGCGCCGAGACCGACTATCCCGGTGTGACCAAATGGCATCTGCGGGTGACGTTCTACCAGTCGTTTGATGTGGGCGCCACCTACGCCACGTTGAACGCCGCTTTGGCCGCCTACAACGCCTCGGGCACGCCGGTGAACTTCAAGGCCCGCCCGTACTCGTCGCGGGTGGCCGCCGCCAACAATCCGATCATCTCGGGGATGGCCATCCCGCAGCCGTTCGACATCATCACCGGCGACGCCGGCGCCGCCTCCCAGGTGCAGATCGACTGGAACCTGACCGCGGCCCCGAATGTCGACACCGGGGCGGTGGCGGCCACCGGGGCCACGGCCGGGTCGCCCGGTTTTTTCTCGCCGTCGGGGGCTACCACCCCGGCCAACCTGGCCGCCCTGACCGGGATCACCGCCTCGCCGACCACGGCCTGGACCACCGGCCAGTATGTGATCACCGCCGACCTGCTGGCCGCCCACTGGTCCGGTACCGCCTGGGCCGCCGGGAAGGCCTGATGGCGGCCGGCCCGGTCGTCGAGGTCGTCGGCCTGCGGGCGGTGATGCGCGACCTGGCGAAGGCGGCCGACCCCCGGGCGGGCGAGCTGGTCAAGGTGATGCAGCAGGCCGGCCGGCAGGTCGCCCAGCCGGTGGCGGCCGCGGCCCGCGCCGCGGTCCCCCACGACTCGGGGCGGGCCAACCCCGACGGTGTCAGCCTGGCCGCCGACATTCGGGTGACGGCGTCGAGGACCGGCGCCGCCATCCGGGCCGGCCGGAAAGGGAAATTGGCGTACGCCGGCTGGATCGAGTTCGGCGGCACCCGCCGCCGGCCGCACGCCTCGACCCGCCAGTTCGTGTCGGCCGGCCGGTTCCTGTTCCCGGCGGCGCGGGGCCGGGCCGCCCAGACCGCCCGCGCCTACGAGGACGCCCTGCAGCGGGGCCTAAACAGCCTGGCCTGGACCAACCCGGGATCGACCCCGGAGGCCGTACATGACTGACAACGACTCCGACGAGCTGGGCCCGCTGCCCGACACCGTATACGCCTCCCAGGCCTTTATCGCCCGGCTGCCGTCGCAGCGGGTCATCGACATGCTGGCCCGCCTGGAACCGGACCAGAAGTTCGGCGAGCTGATCGAGAACCAGCCGCCCCGCATGCTCGCCTTCCGGGTTTTGCTGCGCGACTACCCCCGCCGGGATCCGACGTCGCTGTGGATGCACGCCTACGACGTCGAGGTGGCCATAACCGAGCCGGACCCTACCAACGGCAAGTCGCCGACGCCCTGGCCGCCTTCTGTGCCTACTACCACATGAGCCCCGACCAGATCGACGACCTGCCCGACGAGATGTGGGCGGCGATGGTGCGGCGAATGCAGGCCGAGGCGGCCGCCATCCAGAAGACGACAGCGCAGCTACCCCGGCGGTAGGTCGTGGCCGGCCCGACCGTCGTCGTCCGCATCCTGGGCGACCTGTCGAAACTTTCGTCGTCGTTCAAGGACGCCGAAAGCAAAGGCTCCTCCGCGGCCAAGGGCATGCACGAGGCCTTCTCTGGGATGCTGTCGGCGCTGAACCAGACCGGGATCCTCGGCCCGTTCGGCGACGCCCTCGACCAGATCGACAGCGCCGTCGACAAACTCCACGGCCACATCAAGGACATCGGCCCGGCCATGATGGGCATCGGCGGGGCCCTGGCCGGCGTCGGCGTCGGCCTGTCCGCCCTGGGCTCGAAAGACCAGGCCGCCCACCAGCAGCTGCAGGCCGCGGTCGAGGCCACCGGCAAAAGCTACGACGACTACGAGAAACAGGTCGAGTCGGCGATCGGCAAGCAGGAGAAGTTCGGGCACACCGCCAACCAAACCCAGGACGCCCTGCGGATACTGACCCAGGCCACCAACGACCCGGCCAAAGCGTTGCAATACCTGGGCACCGCCTCCGATCTGGCCGCGGCGAAACACATCAGCCTGGAGGACGCCGCCGGCAAGCTCGGCAAGGCCTACAACGGCAACACCAAAGTCCTGAAGGAATTCGGGATCCAGGTGGCCAAGGCCGGCTCGGCGCAGACCGCGCTGAAGACGGCGACAACGCAGGCGACCAGCGCCGACGCCAACCTGGCCCACGCCAAACGCACCCTGGCCGATATCGAGCTGGTCGACGCCGGCCGCAAACATCTGACCGTCGGGCAGGCCATCCAGTTGCGCAACGCCCAGGAGGGCGTGCGCACGGCCACGGCCAAGGCCGTCGACGCCCACAAGAAACTGAACGACGCCCAGCTGGCCGCTAAGAACGCCAGCAACCAGCAGGGCTCGGCCATCACCACCCTGGCCGGGAAACTGCACGGCCAGGCCTCCGCCGCGGCCGACACCTTCGGCGGCCACATCTCGGCCATCAAAGCCCACGTCGAGGATGTCGCCGCCGCCTTCGGCCAGAAGTACGGGCCGGCCATCACCACCGCCGGCGGTTTGATGGCCGGGCTCGGCGGGGCCTTCACCGCCACCCAGGGCATCATGAAAACATTCCGGAAGCCGGTCGAGGACGCGGCCAAAGCGGTCAAGGACGTCCAGAAGGCCGAGGAGGCCGCCCAGGGAGCGTCGAGCCTGCTGGCCGGCGCCTCCGGTATCGGACTGGTCGTGCTCGCCGTCCTGGCCCTGATCGCCATCGGCTATCTGCTCTGGAAGAACTGGGACAAAATCTGGGGTTGGATCAAAGACGCGGTCAAGGTGGTGTGGGATTGGATCAAAAACAACTGGCCGCTGCTGCTCGCCATTCTGCTCGGCCCGATCGGTATCGCCGCCGGCCTTATCGCCAAACACTGGAAGGCCATCTGGGACGGCGTGAAGGCGGTGTGGAACTGGATCCGCACTAACTGGCCGCTGCTTCTGGCCATCATCACCGGCCCCATCGGCCTGGCCGTGCTGGCCATCATCAAAAACCGGGACGCCATCATTAACGCCTTCAAGGCGGTGTGGAACTGGCTGGCCACCACCTGGCAGACCGTCTACTCGTTCATCACCGCCCCCATTAGCGCCGCCATCAGCTGGATCGTCCGGGCCTGGGGCGGCCTGCTCGGCTGGTTCAGCGGGCTGGGCGGCACCATCGCCCGCATCGCCGCCGGCATGTGGCACGGCGTGACCGACGCCTTTAACGCCATGGTCGGCGCCCTGGTCGGGATGGGCTCCCGCATCTGGTCGTGGCTGACGGGCATCCCGGGCCAGATCGCCCGCGTCGCGTCCGGCATGTGGGGCGGGATCGTGTCCGCCTTCCGGGGGGCCATCAACGCCGTGATCGACATCTGGAACGGCCTGCACTTCAAGCTGCCGTCGATCAACCTGGGGCCGGTCCATCTCGGCGGGAACACCATCGGCGTCCCCCAAATCCCGCACCTGGCCCAGGGCGGGCTGATCACCGCCACCGGCATCGTGATGGCCCATGCCGGCGAGGTCATCTCCCCGATCGACAAGGTGCCGCGCGGCCCGGCCGTGGTCATCAACAACGCCACTTTCGCCGACGACGCCGACCTGGAGGCGTTTATGCGCAAGGCGGCCTGGTACGTGCAGACGGCGAGAATCTGATGGCCGCGGCCTGTGTGCGTTCGGCCTGGCTGGTCCTCGGGTCGACCAGCCTGCTGCTCGAGGACCCGACCAAAGGCTATTTCTGCACCAGCCTGGATTTGGGGTTCCCGGCCGTGCGGGAGGTGGTCCAGAACCGGCCCGACCAGGACGGCGTCGACGACCGCACCCGCTATTTCGGGTCGCGGGTGGTGTCGGCCGACATCGTGGCCCTGGCCGGCGCCGGCGCCCGCATCGACGATGTGGCCGACAACTTCGCCCCGTTCATGAGCCCGGCCGCCCGCCCCGTTTTGCACTACGTGCTGGACCGGCCCGGCGCCCCGGAACGGACGTTGACGTTGCGGGCCTCCGCCTACGCCTGGCCGATCGCCGGCCCCTACCAGCGCGACATCACCTTGCAGTGGGTGGCGGCCGACCCCATCGCCCGCGACGGTGTGACCCGCACCGCCACCGCCTGGGCCGGCTCGTCGACCCCGCCCGGCCGCCAGTACAACCTGACCTTCAACCGGATCTACCCGCCCGGGTCGGCCGCCCCGACGTCGGGGGTGATCGCCCCCACCGGCGATGTCGCAGTAAAACCGGTGTACCGGATCTACGGGCCGATCACCAAACCGAACGTGCAGGTCCGGGCCTTCGACGGCACCAACACGGTGACCACGAACATGACCTTCCTGGCCACCTTCACGATCGGGTCCGGCCAGTGGGTCGACATCGACTCGGCCAACAAAACCGCCACCCTGTCGGACGGCACGTCAGTCCAGGCCCAGATCGACTGGCAGGCCACCCGGTTCACCGCCATCGGCCCGGCGCCCGGTAACGCCACCATCTTCCTGAACGGCACCTCCACCACCGGGATCACCCAGGTGGTGGCCTCCTGGCAGGAAGGCTGGCTGTCGTGACCTGGCCGGCCGGGCGGGCGCCGAACGGGACGGCACCGCCGGCGGTGCAGGCGGCCGCCGCGCCGGGCACCTTCCCGACGCCGCCCGGGCGGGGCCAATGGCGGCTGCTGCTCCTGGCCCGCCAATTCACGGCGCAGGCGTGGGGGATCGCCGGGCTGGCCGAGCTGGCAAGAGCCCGGTCCCGCCGGCTCGAGCTGACCTGGAACCAGCCGGCGAAACTGACCTTCACCGTCGACGGCCGCGACGACGCCGCCGCCGCCGTGGTCGAACTGCAGACCGACGTGCTGGCCCAGCGCTGGGATTCCCAGACCGGCGCCGACATGGTCATGTTCCGGGGGATCGTCGCCCAATCCGAGGACCAGCTGTCCGAGCAGGACCATTCGGTCAACTTCACCTGCCAGTCCTACGACGCCATGCTGGCCCGCCGCATCTTCACCGCCAACTACACCGTCACCCAACGCGACCAGGACGACATCGTCGTCGACTTTCTGGCCCGGGCGTCGAATGTGACCTCCTCGGCGGGGACGACCAGTTTCGCGCCCGGCTCCTATCTGCCGCTGACCTGGCTGCTGGTCAACCCGGACGGCACCTCCCGGGCCGCCAAATCCGGGCAACTACGGGACCGCACCTACCTGCCGTCCACCGAGATCGGCCAGTCCCTGACTGACCTGGCCGCGGTGATCAACGGTTTTGATTTCGATGTGCTACCCATCGGCGCCGCCGGCGGCAGCCCGACCGTTGACACCTTGCGGGTCTTCTACCCCTACCAGGGCGTCACCCGCAGCAGCCCGGCCCTCGTGTACGGCTCGACGGTGTCGACGGTGACCCGCACTGTGAACAGCGCCGACTACGCCAACTACTGGCGGGTCATCGGCAACAACGGCTCGTCGGACCCGGCCGCCCCGCAGCTGTTCGCCGAGGCTTACAGTGTCGACGCCAACGACGTCACCCGCATCCCGGTCGGCCTGTGGATGGGCCACGACGATGCTTCCGATGTCACCGTGCAGTCCACGTTGAACGACAAGGCCGCCGGCGACCTGGCCCTGAACGGGATGATCACCCCGACCTACAGTCTCGGTCTGCGGCCCGGCGCCTACTCGTTCGGGAACCCGAATATGGGCGACGTTTGCAGTCTGGTGGTGCAGGCCGGCCGCCTCAACGTCAATACCTCCGTCCGGGTGCTCGGCATCGCCTTCGATATCGGCGACGACGGCCAGGAGGATGTGACGTTGACGGTCGGCCGCCCCGCCGTCACTCTGCCCCAGCTGCTTAAAGGCCCGGTCAAAGATATTTCGGCCCTGACCCGGAGATGACCTGATGACCCGTTTCACCCCGCAATGGTTGCAGTCCGGCTCATACGCCGCCTCCCAGGACCGCCGGCTGATCGGCGCCCTGTGGCCGGCCCCGGCCACCTCCGGGTGCGCGGTGACCGTCAGCACGGGTATGACCTTGAACATCGCCGCCGGCCAGGTCGCGGTGCCGTCCCAGAACAACACCGGCGCCACCTTGTGCACCTCCGACGCGGTCGAGCAGATCGTCATCCCCGCCGCCCCGCCGTCCGGCCAGAACCGCATCGACCTGGTCATCTGCCAGCCGAGAGGCACCGATTTGGACGGCGGCGCCAACAACGACTGGATATGGACGTCGGTCCAGGGCGCCCCGGCGACCGCGGGTAGCGAGGCGCCGCCGGCCACGCCGGCGGGTGCCGTGCAAGTGGCGCAGGTGCGCATAACCGGCGGCTCGGCCGCCCTGGTCGCCGGGAACATCTTCGACACCCGCCCCGGCGGCCTGTCCCTGCCGCCCGCCTCCGGGGCCGGCAGCAACCCCCGCGGCTGGGTCAACTCGGCCCTCGGCCCCGCCTCGACGGTGTCCTGCGGCGCCACCCTCACCACCGTCATGACCATGGCCGCCAACGTGATCGCCGCCCGCCGCTACCGGCTGAACGTGTACGCCAACGGCAACCAGCAGACCGCGGCCGGCAACGGCTACTTCCTGATCGCCGACTCGGCCAGCTATGTCAGCGCCCGGGTCACCTCGTTCGCCGGGCTGCCCGCGGCCCAGTGGGCCACCGGCAGTTATGTCGGGTCGTTCGTGGCCACCGCCACCGCGGCGGTCACCTTCACCCTGTCCGGGCTGACCAGCGCCGGCACCCTGTCGGTCCCGGTGAACAGCGGCTCGCTGCTCCTCGAGGACATCGGCAGCCAGTAGGGAGGACACTGTGAGCTATCTATCCATCGACCAGCTAACCAACGATGCCGTATTCGCCGGCCGGTCCCGGGCGGCCACCGTGCAGCAGGCCGAAACGTTCAAGGACGACCAGCGGCCCGGATATGTGGCCGTCGCCAACGCCTGCCTGGCCGGCCGCGGCGACATCTACCTGGCTTTCACCCGTATGGCCGCGGCGGGGCCCGGCATCGGCGACAAGGCCGACAACGGCGACGGCACCGTCGACCAGGCCAAGGTCACCGACGCCGACCTGCTATCGCTGACCCAGGCCATGTGGCCGGTCGTGGCCGGCCTGTATTTCAACGCCGACGGCACCCCCAAAGGAGCAACCCCGTGACCGACGTCCAAAACCCTGACGGCACCGACGGCGACAACGCCGACCAGAACAACGACGACGACGCCCGGGGCGGCGATCGGCCGGCCGGCGAGCATCCCGACGAGCCCGACGTGGCCGAGCAGCCCCACCCCGACCGGCCCGGGGCGGCATGACCACCTGCCCGCTGGCGGCCTGGAAACCGGTCGCCAACCACGGCGGCCCCATGTCCGCCCAGCTGGGCCTGGTCCTGCACGTCCAGGAGGGCAACAACAGCCTGGCCGGCTGGTTCAACAACCCCGCTAGCGGCGCCTCGTCGACGTACTGGGTGTCGAAAACGGGGGTGCTCGAGCAGTACGTCGACGCCACCGTGTGCGCCTGGGCGCAAGGCTCCGGCAACTCGACCTACCAGTCCGTCGAGTCCGAGGGCTACCACACCGAGGCGTTGACGGCCGCCCAGGTCGGCATGCTCGGCGAGCTGTACGCCTGGGGGGCGGCCACGTTCGGCTGGCCCAACCGGCTGGCCGAGGCGCCCGGCCAGCCCGGCCTGGGCTGGCACGGCATGGGCGGCCAGGCCTGGGGCGGCCATGTCGGCTGCCCCGGCGATCTCCGCAAACCGCAGCGCACCGACATTCTCGCCGCCGCCTTCGCCGGCCCCACCCCCACCCCGACCCCGCCCGCCCCGAAGGAGGCCGACATGATC
>Ga0126381_100002332_pt1 | contig 20484 bp, 19 predicted proteins | sample PanSoiMetPlot_28_FD_96465 | JGI IMG/M metagenome (GOLD analysis project Ga0126381, IMG submission 96465) | Tropical forest soil microbial communities from Panama - MetaG Plot_28 | ecosystem: Environmental > Terrestrial > Soil > Tropical forest > Bulk soil | place: Panama | collected 2016-02-17
ATCTTCCCCGACCCCTTCATGGCCAAGGGCACCTCCTACTTCTTCAACACGAAATATTTGGCGCTGTATCTCTCGGAAGACGCGCCCTTCGCCTTCTCAGGCTTCTATTCCTCGATCCCGAACCTGCAGATCGCCAACATCGGGGTGTTGATCGTGGCGCTGAACGTGGTTTGCACGAAGCCCGTCAGCGGGATGCAAATCCAAGGCATCTCGGGCGGTGCGTTCTAGACGAAGCGTCTTCAAGCGGATCCGCGCCCGCCTCAACCGCGGCGCGGCCCGTCGTCGAGCCCAAATTGGGCGGATGAGGAGAAGGTGACATGAGCGATCGCCGCCGCCGCCACCACCACCGCAGCCCGCGCAAGACCCCGGCCGCCCCGCGCATCACCGCCGGGATCAAGGGGTTGCGCCACGCCCGCAGGAGCCGGCGCAAATGAGAAGCAAGGGAGCCCGGCGGGACCAGGGCCGCGCGCCGGTCCGCCCGCCACACCTGAAGCGCGGGCTAACCGCCCGCGGGCGCAGAGCAAGGAGAAAGTAGATGTGTGCATTCCCCCGCATCGGCGGCGCCGGTATTCCACTCAGCGTCGCCGCCGGGCTGGCCCCGGGCGGCGGTGCCGCCAGCGGCCTGACCAACGTGATGACCGTGCTCCCGGGCAAGCGCTACGTCATCCCGGCCGGCATCTACGCCGTCGACCTCGACCTGGTCGCGAACATCGAGTTTCTCGATCCCGTGACCGGCATCTGGCGGGTCATGAGCGCCGCCTATAGCGACGGCCACACCATCGTCAACTCGGACGGCGCCAACTTCGCCATCGCCAACATGACCGGCTTCCCGGTCGGGGCGTTGATCACCAACGCGGGCACGGGCTACACCAACGGCATCGGCAGTGCGGCGACCGGGCTCACCGTCACGGCCTCGGCCGGCGGCTCGACCTGGGTCCCCATCGTCGGCGGCGCGCTCGGCACCTCGGTCACCATCACCACGGCCGGCTCGGGCTTCACCTTCGCCCCCACCCTCATCGTCGACGCCCCGCCCAATGGCGGCTTCCAGGCGTCGATGACCTGCACGATCTCGGCCGGCGCCATCAACGCCGTCACCGTGATCAACCAGGGCGCCGGCTATAGCGGGGTGCCCAAGATCACCGTCATCAACGACGTCCGCGACCTGACCGCGGCCGGCGGCGCGGGCCAGGTCAATACCCAGGCCGTGCTGACCGCAGCGCTCACCGGATCCGGCACCCTGACCGGCCTCTACCCCGCCGCCACCGGCCAGGGCACCGTCTTGACCGCGGTCCCGACCTTCACCTTCTCCCCGGCCTCGACCACGGCAGCCACGGCGATCATGAACTTCGCCGTCACCAGCTACACCCAGACCGCCGGCGGGGCCGCCTACGGCACCTCGGCCATGGTCATCTCCAACAACCACCTGGTCGGCGGCGCCTCGGTCCTCGCCAACCCGGCCCACAATATCGGCCTCACCACGCCGCGACCTTGTCGCATCACCGCCGGGCTCTCGGGCGGCGCGCTCACCACGGCGGGCCAGATCGTCGAGGATCCGGGCTCGGGCATCCAGGTCGTGCCCAGCCTCGGGGTGCTCTCGATGAACAGCATCGCCACGACAGTCGCCACGGCCACGGCCAATGTCGGCGGGGTCAATAGCCAGGTCTTCATGCAAGAGTTCTAACGAAGGAATCCTCCCCCCTCGGACATGGGCCGGCCGGCGACGGCCGGCTCTTTTCTTAGGATCGAAGAGTGCTCAACACCTACCTGATCAAGGTCCAGCGCCTGCTGCACGATCCGGCCTATCAGTTCTGGGGCCAGGCCGACCTCGTCGCCTATATCAACGAAGCCCGCCAGCAGGTCGCCATAGAGGGCCAGTGCATCCGGGTCCTCCCGCGGACCTCGGGCCCGATCGGCTCCATCACCGTGAGCAATGGCGGAACCGGCTATACCGCCCCCAGCGTCGCCATCCTCGGCCAGGGCAGCGGGGCCAATGCTTCGGCGACCCAGGTCGCCGGCGTGATCACCGCGATCACCGTCACCGCCGGCGGCGACGGCTACTTCCCGCAATCGACCAATGTCGTCATCACCGATCCGACCGGCCACAACGCCCAGGCGGTGGCTCAAATCCCCAACGCGCTGGCCACGGCGCTCAATCAGGAGGTCTACAACTTCAGCCAGTTCAATTCGCTGGTGAGCCAAGCCCCCTCGGGGCTCGCCGGCGGCGGCCAGGGCGGCGGGCCCGGGGTGCTGATGATTCACGGCGTCGACTCGGTCGCGATCAGTTGGGGTCAAGGGATGAAACCGACCGTCTTTCGCTTCGACTGGTCGAGCTTCCAAGCCTATCTCCGGGCCTACTCGATCGGCCTCATGGGCTACCCGAGCTACGCCAGCCAATACGGCCAAGGGGTCAACGGCTCGATCGCGCTCTGGCCGGTGCCGAGCGGGGTCTACATCATGGATTGGGATTGCTTCTGCATCCCGATCAACCTCTTGAGCGACGGCGATCCCGAGGCCATCCCCTATCCCTGGACCGATTGCGTCCCGTCCTACGCCGCCCACCTCGCCTTCGAGAACAGCCGGCAGGTCGACAACGCCGATCGCCAGCTCAAGAAATACCAGTGGTACATGACCCGGGCCGGCACCTTCAGCCGCTTCGGCAACGTCCCCGACTACTATGTGAACGCCTAATGGCGATTGACCAGAAAGCCTTCGCCGCCGGCCGGCTCAAGACCTTCCAGCTCGAAGGCTTCGAAGGCTTCAACTCCAAGGCGACGAGGCCCGGCATCGACGACCAGCAGATGAGCTGGTGCGAAAACTGGATGCCGATCGGGCGCAGCAACCTCAGGACCATGTACGGGTTCGGGCCCCAGCTCTATAACAACGCCGGGCTGCAAATCGTCTATGCCGATTCCTTCAACATCGGCGCATTGCCCTACCACTTCCTTTGCCTTTCCGACGGCAGCGCGCTCGCGGTTCGCACCGATACCGGGGCTGTGACCTCGCTCGGCGCGGCCAACAGCTTCTATACCGGGGGGACTCTCCCGCAAATCGCGCAGTGGAATAACACCTACCTCCAGGTCATCGCCTCGACCGGCTACTTCATCTGGGACGGCACGACGCTGTTCGGCTCCGGGGGCCTGGCACCCTATTCCGACGCCGACCTGATCTCGCCGGGTCTGGGCTATACCTCGGCCCCAGACGTCCAGATCGTCGGCGGCGGCGGCACCGGCGCCAGCGCCACGGCCACCGTCTCGGGCGGCGTCGTCACCGGGCTCAAGATCACCAATCCGGGCACCGGCTACACCGGCGAGCCCACCGTCCTCATCGGCCAGGTCACCCCCGGCGGCACGGCGGGCGGGGCGATCAACCAGATCATCATCATCAATGGCGGCTCGAACTACACGACCGCGCCCACGGTCAGCTTCACCGGCGCCGCCGGCTCAGGCGCGACGGCGACCGCTATCCTGACCGCCGGAATCGTCACCTCCTTCAACATCACCAACCCGGGCTCGGGCTATACCGGCAACCCCACCGTCGCCTTCGCCGGCGGCGGCGGCTCAGGCGCGGTGGCGCTCGCCATCCCCAACAACGTCGCCGGGGTCAGGCTGCCGACCATGCCCAGCGGCATCACCGGGACCTGCATCGAGAACTTCCAGAACCGGGTCTGGGTCGGCTTCGGCAACAAGGTCGCCTTCACCGCCCCCAATGCGATCGCCAACTTCGCGACCTCGGCCGGGGGCGGGATCTTCCCCTCGAACGATTCCACACTCCGGGTCGCCTTCACCCACCTGCAGAGCTCGAACGGCTTCCTCTACCTCTACGGGGATTCCTCGGTCCAGGTCATCTCGAACGTGCAGACCTCGGGCTCGCCGACGACGACGACCTTCAACGTCGCCAATGTCGACCCGCAGATCGGCACCCCCTGGCGCGACAGCGTCGACGTCTTCGGGCGGGGGATCGTCGCCATGACCACCAGCGGGATCTATGCCTGCTACGGCGGCAGCGTCGAGAAGGTCTCAGACCCGCTCGACGGCCTGCTCCTCGCGGCGCCCGCCATCCCGACGGCGGGATCCATGACCCAATTCCCCTCGGCCGCGGTCTGCAACATCTTCGATATCCGCTGCTACATGGTGCTGTGGACCATCACCGATCCGTTCAGCACCGTCGTGCCCGCGCCCACCCGCAAGGTCATGACCATCTGGGACGGCCAGAAATGGTGGATTGCCAGCCAGGAATCCCCGCTCGTCTTCATCTGGGGCCAGGAGTTCAACGGCGTGCTCGCCGCCTGGGGCACCGACGGCCACGCCGTCTATCCCCTGTTCGGCAGCCCGAGCGCGAGCTTGAGCAAGAAGGTGCAGTCGAAGCTGTGGGCCGGCGACGGCGTCATGATCTACAAGAACACCTTCCGCCTCTACGTCATGATCCAGTCGAAGAGCACCACCCCGACCTCGCTCGCGGTCACCATCGACAACGAGTTCAACTCGATCGATAGCGGCATCAACGCCGCCAACACCATCACCTTCATCACCGCCTTCGGCGGCGCGATCCAGTTCCAGAACGCGAGCGCCCAGAACATCTACTTCACCGTCACCGGGCTCTGCATCGCCGGCAAGGACGTCGACGCCAGCGGCCGGCTGCTCGGCATGACCGCGACCACCAGCAATCCCGACGAAGTTCTCCTGCTCCTGCAGCTACACTACGAAAACAGCGCGATCTACGGGTGATCGACAATGGCCCTCCCGGTAACCTTCGCCAACCTCCCCGCCGGCAACAACCCGGCCGCATTGCTCGACCAGGAGTTCGCCGCGGTCGCTGCGATGGGCACGACCTACTGCACGGCTTCCGGGACCAACAACCTGCTGCTCACCGTCGCTCCCAACCAGCCGGTCCCCACCGGCTATAGCAACGGCCAGCGCTTCAACTTCATCGCCCCGGCCAACAATTCGGGCGCGGTCACCATCCAGGTCGGCAGCCTCGCGGCGATCCCGGTCCATGCCGGCGGGGCCGCGCTCTCAGCCAATATGTTCATCGCCGGGGTCGCGACCGAGGTCGTCATCTCGGGCAACGGAATCCAGGCCGACTTCGTCGCCGGCGGATCGGGCGGGGGCGGCGGGGGTGGCGGGGGCGGAGGAACTCTGCCGCCCAACTACACCAATCCTCCGGCCAGCGGGGGTGCCGGCGACGGCACCATGGGTGTGGTCGACGGTGGCAACGCCGCGGCGGGGCATGTCGGCGAAGTCATATCGGCCACGGCCTCCGGGGTCGGGGTCGTCCGCAACACCGCCACCGACATCGTCTCGATCGCACTATCCGCCGGCGATTGGGAGGTCTGGGGCTCGGCCGTGCCCAGCGCCACCAACAACGGAATGCAGGTCGCCATCGCCCCCGGCCACACGGTCGATACGACCTTCGGCGAAGGCGTCTCCAACATCCAGGCGACCAGCGTCTCGATCCTCCAGACCGGCGCCATCCGGGTCTCCACGGCGAGCCCGGTCACCGTCTATCTTAACGTCACCCTGAACTATTAGGTCCACCCCATGCCGGGCCCCTACTTCCTCAACTTCGACATGAAGGACGTCGCGACCTTCACCCGCTTTTACGACAGCGGCGGTTCGATCGCCGGCAACCCGGCCTTCGCGCCCAAGAATTGGGGCAGCAATGGCTCGGTCCCGCTCGGCGGCGGCGGGGCGGCCTACTACTACAACGGCCAGAATACCGGCCAGACCTTCTATCCCAACTCTGGCACGGTCTCAGGCGCCACCCTGGTCCCCTTCGGCTACACCAGCGACACCGACGGCCTGGCCCCGCAGTCGAACAACGATGCCACCAACGTCGCCAGCACCGGCGCCTATACCGCGGTTGGGATGCACTTCGGGCGCAACCGCGCAGGATCCGTGACGCTCCCCGCCGGCAGCCTCATCAGCAACGCCGGCCTGATCACCGGCTGGGTCGACCCGACGGGAATGCGGATCGGCGGCCCGGCCTCGGCCAACGTCATCTCGATCCTGAAACCCTTCGCCTCGGGCCATGTCGCCAACGCCCAAGGGCTGATCATCACCCTCAATCCCACCAACCAGCTCACCATCACCGTCGATTTCTTCAACCTACCCACGGTCGGCGGGGCGACGGTGGCGCAGTTCCGCATCACCGGCAATCTGCCCTCGGCCCCGTTCCCGCTCTATGGCTTCCCCGTCGCGGTGCAATGGAACTTCTCGGGCCCGATCTGGAAGGCCCAACTGGTCTATGCCCTGCTCGGCCGCAGCGATGGGACCTACCACTACGACACGGTAACGCTCGCCGTGGATTCGACGGGCACCAGCCTGACGACCGCCAACCAGGGCGAATGCAATGCCGGCTCGGCCCTCGCCCCGGCCTACCAGCTCTTCAACGGGTCCCAACTCTACTTCAACGCCGGCCCGAATCTCTGGCTCGGCGATACCCAGGGTACGGCCTATCCCGCCGCCCATCAGCCCGTCCAGGGCACGGTCTATCCGCCGGGAACCGACGTCGGCTTCGGCGCCGGGCTTTCGCCCTACCACAACGTCACCTTCAACTACGACTGCCAGTTCGTCCAATGGATGATCACGACCCAGCCCACGGCCACGGTCTCGGGCGCGATCTGGGCCCGCCGTGAACGATGACCGAATTCCTCGCCGGCTTCGAATGCGGCGTGGCGGGTTTCGAGATGAGCGGGCTCGGCACCTCCAGCCTCATCTCGACCGGGGCGCGCAGCGGCACCTATTGCGCCCGCATCAACCCGACTACCTCTGGCGATGGCTCGCTCGGGCCGGTCGGTCCATCCGGCGGGGCCTTGGCCTTCACCCTGCCGATAGCAGTCCGCTTCGGCTTCAAGGTCGACACCCTGCCGGCGTCTCTCTCTGAGGAAATCTACACGCTTGACAGCCAGCTTCGAATCAACAGCAACGGGACGCTGGCGCTCTATGACGGCGGCACCAGCCTCAAAGCCACCGGCACGACCGTCCTTACCCCCGGCACCTGGTACACCATCGAACACTTCTGCCCTGCCGGTGTCAGCACCATGAAATACCGGGTCTATCCCGCAGGCCAGACGCCCGGCGCCGATGAGTTCACCTATGCCGGCAACTTTACCCTCGGCATCATACAAATCGGCAAGGTCACCAATCGCAACAACCAAACCGTCGACTACAAATATGACGATGTCCGGATCAAGGATGGAGTCAGCAACTACCTCGGCGATGGCAAGGTCGTGCGGATTCCCGGGGCTAACCCGGCGGTCCTCGCCCCCACCTATAACCAATGGACGAAGACCGGCGGCACCCTCGACGTCACCTGGAATACGATTCCGCTCGTCAATAACGGCAACGGAGCCAGCACCAACGTCAACGCCGACCAGCGCCAGACCATCCGCCACAACCCGACCGGGCTGATCGGGACCATCAACGCCTGCGCGACCAGGAGCTACGGCCGCAACAGCCAGGGGACGATGAACCTCTGCCACATCACCGCCGGCAATTTCTTCGATGACGGAATCCCCCAGAACGATGCCGGCGTCGACCGCTTCTCGACCGGGGTCTGGGCGACACCGGCCGCGAGCGTCAGCGAGCTAGACGCCAGCGAGGTCGGCGTTCACCGGCCCGCCGGCACGACCAACCTCACCAATGTCTGGCAAACCTATCTCGAAGTGGATTACCTGCCGCCGACCGCCTCGGTCGCCGGCAAGATCCAAGCCCGCCGCAAACGGTGATAAACTCATCCCAACCCCAAGATCCCAAGGAGGGAGGGCAACATGGCCGCCGACTACCATCTGATCCGCACCCCCGCCACCGGCGTCGTCCGCGTCAGCGACGGCAAATGGATTCATGAAGACCCCGACTTCCCCAACCCGGAATGGGCCGCCTACCAGGCTTGGCTCGCCGAGGGCAACGTCCCCGACGGCCCCGACATGCCCCCCGGCGAGGGCCCGCCTGCCGCGGTGAAAGCGGCGGTCGCCGCCAAGGTCGCGGAGAAGGCCAATGTCAAGGCGTGACATCTTCCCCAACGGCAACAAGCGCCTGTGCTGCGGCGAGGCGCCCGCCGGCACGGCCTACCAGGAGGGACCAGGGCGCAACCTCTTCCGGGTCTCGAGCGTCGAGATGGGGACGCCCGTCCGCACCCGCGAGCTCGAGGTCCGCCCGCTCGAGGATTCCTATAACGCCCGGCGCCTGCTCGGCTCGAAAACGTCCTAATGGCGCTGCCGCATATCCTCTACCCCCCGCCGGGGGCGGAAGGGATGCGGTCCTGGCTCTTTGCCCACTGGCAGGATCACCTAGCGATCGTCGACGACCTCAACCGGAAGCTCGGGTTGAATCTGCCGGTCTATGTCATCGACCCGCTGCCGCAGAAGGACATGCGCTCCTGGCTCCAGCGCCACCAGGCTTACCACATCGACATGAACGGGCTGCTCCAGATCCAGGGCTCAGACCTCCAGGGCCTCGACCTCAAGGACCCCGAAAACGTCCGGCAATGGATGTTCCAGAATTTCCTGGAACACCAGGCGATCCGTGCTGTCCTCGGTAATTAGCGATGTGCATCTCATGCGCCCCTGCGATCTCGATCGCGCGCTGCTCATGTTCTACCTCACCTATGGCAAGCACGACCGGGCCGCCACCCGGGCCTGGTTCGAGGCGCGGCTCGATGACCCCAACCATCTCTTCCTCATGTCCGGAAACCACGCCCTGGTCGGCTGCTGCACGACGACCTTCTATTGGCCAAGCTTCGTCCAGTGCTACTGCCTGTTCCTCTTCGGCAACGATCGGCTGGTCAAGGAGCCGTGGGCGACTTTGAAACTGCTGCGCGCTCTGATAGCGTGGGGGCGCTCGCAAGGGGCCCGGCGGTTTCACCTCTCGAGCGAGCTCGGCCAATCCGATCTTTCGCCTCTGGCGCTGCGTCTCGGCATGACCCGCGACATGCCGAATTTCGTGATGGAGTTGTAACCCCCGCGGGAGCCCGCGCGTGCCACCTTTGAGCGCATGACAGGCAGCTATCCGCAGTTCATGCAGACCTCGGACGGGCGCGCCATTCTCGGCCGAGCTCCGACCCTCACTGACACGCTCACCACCGTGAACCAGGGCGCCCCCCTAGGCACAACTCCGGGGGGCACAACTCCGGGGGGCACAACTCCGGGGGGCACCGCCGGCCCGATCCTGGGCCGCGGCGACCTCGGCCTCGGGACCCCAACCTTCCCCACCCGAGTCCCGGGGCAAGGGGTGCCGACCGGGGCGACCAATCTCGGCGCCCTACTGCATCTGCTGCTCGGCACCGGCGGCGGGGGCGGCGGCACCGGCGGGGCCGCCGGAGCAGCCCCCGGTGGAATCAGCCCGGGGGCGAGCGCCGCCGAGAGCGGCAACCGCTTCGCCCAGGCCAACGCCGCGGTCACCCCTAGCTTGCGCAACGCCATGCAGATGGCGGGCCTGGTCATGAGCCCGATGACCGCCCCGCAGCAATTGCTCGGCGCCGCGCTCGCCCAAATGATGGGCTTCGGCAGCGGCTTCACCATCGGCGGCGGGCAGCTCACCCCGCAACAGCTCCAGGCGGTCAGCCAGGCGTACCAGCAATACGGCCCCGCCTATGCCCAGCGGCTCCTGGCCAGCATGAGGGATCAGGCGATTGCGGCCTCGATCCGCGGCGGCGGTCAGGTGGTCGGTCCCGGGGCTACACCGATGGGCGGCTTCGGTACGATCTCAACCCCGCAAGGTCCCATGCTCTCGGCCAACTTCACCTCGCCGGGCTTCGGCCTCACGCCGGGGGCTTCGACTCTTCCAGGTATGAACGCATGGGGCGGCGGCGCCGCCTCTGGTGGACCAATGGGCGGCGGTGGGGGTGACATGGGCGGCGGTGGGCCGGACACCGGCGGCGGGCTCGGCGGCGGGCCGGGCAACATGGGCGGCGGGGCCAACAGGAGTATGTAGATGAGCGGCAGCCTGGGCACCATCGCGGACATCGTCGCCCCGATCGCCGGGGGCGCCATCGGCTCGGGCCTCGGCGAGCTCGGCGGCGAGGTCTTCGGCTCGGGCGCGACCTCCTTCCTGACCCCCTCCATGCTGGCCGATATCGGCGGCGCGCTGGGCGGGGCCGGGGCCGGCGCCCTGGTCAACAAGAACCGCGGGGTCGGCGCGCTCGCCGGCGGGCTCGAGGGCCTGCTCACCGGCCCGCAGATCACCAACTGGCTGGGGATTCCCGGGGCCCTTGGCCAGGCCAACGTGACGCCCTTCCTGTCGTCGCTGTTCGGCGGCGCCGGCTGGGGCCGCGGCGGCGCGACCGCCCCCAATGTTAGCGGGGGAGGCGCCGGCTCGGTCGGCGCGCCCGGCGGCGGATTCAGCGGCGGGGCTGGGGGTGGTGCCGGCGGCGCCGGGCCGAACGCGAACCCGGTGGTTACTAGCACGGGCGCCGTCGCTGGCACGGGGCTCGCTGGCGGCGCGGGAACGGCGGGCGCCGGCGGAACCGCGGGCTCTGGCCTCGGCTTGGGCGGCGGCAGCCTGGCCCAGCTTATCGCCGCCCTCGGCCTCGGGGGAGCTGCTCTCAGCCAGGGCGGTCAGAGCGCCATGCCCGAGCAGGGCAACCTCGAAACCCTGGCCAACCAGGCGATGGGCAATGCCGCCATGGCCAACTCTCTCCGCTCGGGCCGGCTGCCCCCGGGCGCCGAGCAATATGCCGACCAAGCCTATGCCGACGCCGCGGCCGGGATCCAGTCGCGCTATGCCGCCATGGGTCTCTCGGGCTCGACCATGGAGGCCCAGGACCTCGCCGCCGCCCAGGCCAGGGTCGAAGGCATGAAGTATCAGATGGCGTCGGACGCGACCCAGGTCGGCATCCGGTCGATGCAGATCGCCGATACGATCTATAGCCAGATCGCCGACTACCAACTGCAGCAGGACAAGCAGCTCCAGGATGCGCTGGCCGCCTTCGCCTCGGCGGCCTCGGGCGGCGCCATCAACTACAGTGTCGGCGGTGGCGGCACCAGCCTCGGCCTGAATCAGCAGGCGGCATAGGTTTCCCCCGGCTATTTGCGGGGCACAGGGGGAAACGTCGGAGACCCGGGCGGTTGAAGCCGCCACTTGGCCGCCCGGGCTCCGATGGAAGATGGAGGACTAAATGCCGGAGCCAGCCGTACCGCAGTCCGACCCCAGTCTGTACGTGCCGCAGACGCAGGATCCGGCGCTGACCGCGATCATCCAGGCACTAATCCAGGGCAAGAACGCGGTCGTATCTGGGGCGCAATCGCTCATCAACCAGGCGACGACCCCGCATCCCTTCTATATCCCGACGACGCCGGATCCCACTGTCTTCGGTGGAGACCCGCCCGGGGCCGGCACCATCGCCTCCGGCGGTGTCACCGCCCCCCCGCCGCTGCAGCGCCCGCCCCTTTCGGCCCAGCAGCCCGCGGCGCCCGGGCAACCGGCCGAGCCGGCGCATCCGCCGGTCATCGGCCACCCCCAGACCCAGCCGGCCGCGGCAAACACCAACGCGCCCGGCCTCAGTCCCGGCATCATGGCGATGGTCAAGGCCCTGCCGCCCGATATGCAGGTCGCCTTCCTGACGAAGTACGCCAACGACCGGGCCCTCGAGCAGGCGCTTGTCGACAAGCAGAATCAGCAATCGCAGCTCGTCGACAAGATGTTGCAGGAGAAGCCGCCGACCTATGAGGGGAGCGATGCGGCGCTCCGGGCCCCGCCGCCGACGCCCGATATCCAGCCGATCAAGGCGTTCCAGAATTGGGGCGTGGCGCTGGCCATGCTGGGCTCGCTCTTGACCCGCCGCCCGCTCACCGCCGCCCTCAAATCAGGCGCCGCGGCGATGAAGGCTTACAACGAGGCCCGCTGGCAGGACTACGGCGCGGCGCGCCAGCAATGGAAGGACAGCGTCGACCTAGCGATGAAGCAGAACGACATCGAATTTCAGAAGTACGAGGCGGCGCGCGAGCTCTACCACGACGACCTCAACAAGCTGACCTTGGCCTACAAGCAGATCGCCGACGAGTACGGCAACCAGGTCGCGCTACACGACATCGAGAACGGCACGATGGACGACTATCTGAACATGCGGGCGCAAATCAACGACGAGATCTACAGGTACAAGGCCCTCAACATGCACTATTCCCTGCAATATGGCGGCATGAACGCGGCGCAGCGCATGCACGACGACGTCATCACCAGGGCCCGGGACGAGCTCACCCGCAATCACGTCAACTGGCAGGACGATAACTGGCTGGCGAGCCTGAAGATCGGGCCGCTCGGCCTCACGCCTGAGCAAAAGCATCTGGTGAGCCTTTACGGCAAGGCCCGTCAGGGGCTCTATTCCGAGCTCTATGGTCTGCCTGGGGTCGACCGCACTCACGACCTGGGGGCGCCGATCAAGATCCCGCCCGACAAGACCAATATTCTCTCGGCGCCCGATGGCACCCGCATCAGCCTCGGCGGGCAAGTCTGGGTCAAACAGGGGGATTCCCTGGTGCCGACCGGCGAGGCCGTGCCCGCGGACGGCACAGCGGCGCCGGCCGACACGACCGCGCCCGATACCTCCCCGCCGCCCGTGCCCACGGGAGGCATCAGCGGCGGCTATGATACGGGCCTGGGTTACTAGATGGCCGATTGGGACATCCTGCCCAGCGTCCGCGGCACCGCGGGGAGCCAGGACTACGGCGCGCTGATCTCCCGGGCCGAGCAGCAATATCGGATTCCGAGCGGCCTGCTGCGGCAGCTCATCTGGACCGAATCCAAGAACGACCCGAGCGCCTATAACAAGAGCTCGGGGGCAACCGGCATCGCCCAGATCGAACCGGCCACGGCCGCCAACCCCGGCTACGGGCTTGCGCCCCACACCATGGGGGATCCGGCTTCCGACATCGACTTCGCCGGGCAATACCTCGCCGCCCGCCACAAGCAGGCCGGGACCTGGCTCGGCGCCGTCCAGGGCTACGGCACCTTGGGCGGGAGCCCGCAGAATCCCGACCAGCAACGCCTTTGGACCCTGGCATCGGGGTTCGATTCCAACGGCCAGAGCTTGGGCGATTGGACGATCCTCGACAACAAGACGCCGAGCGCAAGCTCGGGCTTGCCGAGCGCAAGCTCGGGCTTGCCGGGCGTGACACCCTTGGACCCCAAGCATCCGTTCACCCAGCCGTTCCGCGAGGTGCTGCCCGACATCCAGCACGAAATCACGGGCGCCTGGCAGCAGACGACCACAGGTTTCGAGGACATCGGCAAGGCGGGAATCTGGACCAAGAGCATTGCCGCCTTCGACATGGTCGCTGGAATCGCCCGCATCGCCGGCTCGCCGGTGACCGGCGCGGTGCAATCCTTCATCGGCGACCCCTTCGAGCGGGTGACCGGGCTCAAGGGCTCGAGCGACATCATCAATACCGCTGTCCAGCTCGGCGTCGGATTCTATGGCCCGGTCGTCGGGGCCATTGATCGCCTGGTGGTCGGCGCCGGCAAGCTCGACGCGGCCGACCAGTTCGTCAAGGCGCTGGCGCCGACCTCGCGCGGGGTCTTCGCCGCCAGGGGCGAGCGGGCCCTGCGCGAGCTCTCGAGCCAGATCGTCCATGACAAGGCGATGGTCGATACCGAGCTCGGCCGTTACGAGCGGGTGCTCGGCTCGCTCAACCAACCCGGCCGGCTCGACTTCATCCACCGCATGGAAACCGGCCAGGGGCAACTGACGCCCGCGCTCCAGGCCGCCGCCGACAGCATCCGGCGCTTGTTCGACGAGCGCTGGCTCAGGGTTCATAGCCTCGGGCCCGGGCATCTCGACGCCTTCATCGACAACTATTTCCCCCATATCTGGAAGGATTCCAACCGCGCCAGCGCGATTCAGGCGGAACTGACGGCAGCCGCCAAGCGCCCGCTCAAGGGGCGGGGGGAGTTTCGCAAGCTCAGGACGATTCCGACCATTCGCGACGGCATCGCCCGCGGGCTCGAGCTGGTCGACGACAACCCGCTGCGCCTGGCCGCGATCCGGCTCCAGAGCATGGACCGCTATTACCACGCCCAGCGAATGCTCAACGAGCTCAAGAGCGCGGGGCTGGTCAAGTTCTTCCGCCTCGGCCTCAAGGCGACCCCGGGCTTCGTCAAGCTCGTCGACGATCCTGCCTTCCGGATCTTCCTGCCCCCGGCGGTGGCCGAGCATTTCACCGCTTACGACCCGGAAATCCGGGCCGGGCTCGAGGCCGTGGCCCGGCATTTGGGGATTGATATCAAGACCAAGCTGACCGACCCTATTCTCAGAGGCGGGACCTATGGTTATACCGGAAGCCACCTTCAAGAAGTTGTTGCCCGTTTTGGTGGGGATGAAGCCCTCCTCATGCACGAAATCGGACATCAACTGGATTTTAAATATGGACTCGCGCACTATTTTGGCGGCTCTCCGCAAGCTTGGCGCGAGCTCCGGGACCTCGCGCTCAAAAGGGCCCCAGGGGCGACCGACCCGGCCTACCTCGCCTATCTGACCAGCCCGCCGGAACGGATTGCCAATCTGTTTCATGCCTATTGGCACATGCCCGAGACGTTCCGGGCCCAGGCCCCGACCGCGGCCCGGATGCTCGACGACCTCCTGGCCCGCAATCCCGCCCTCAAGCAGGTCGCCGACCTGGTCAAGCCCTCGGTCCAGCTCCGCGGCGAGACCCGAACCGAGAAATTCTTCGGCCTGCGCTACACCGGCGACTACTACGCGCCCGAGCAACTGGCGACCCTGATCCACAACTACCTCTCCCAGGGTCTCAAGGGCGCCTTCAACATGAGCCAGGGGGCGATCGGCTCGTCCTTCCGGATGGCCAGCAACGCCGTCAACATGGCCCAGCTCTCCTTCTCGGGCTTCCACCTGATGTTCACGACCTTCGATGCCATGTGGTCTCGGATGGCGCTCGGATTCCAGCAGCTCGCGAAGCTCGACCCCCGGGGCCTGGTGACCATCGCCACCGTGCCGGCGGCGCCGATCAAGAATCTGTTCAAAGGCGGCGCGCTCAAGGCCGCCTATAACAATCCGCTGGGGGTGCCGCCCAATCATGAGATGAGCCAGGTCATGGACATGCTCATCAAGGGCGGTGGGCGCGCGAGCGCGGACGAGGTTCACAAGATCCTGAACGGTCAGCCGACGTGGAAGCGCATCGCCTCCGGCACCTTCCTCTCCGACCTCGGGACAACCTTCAAGCAGAGCCCGCTCAAGGGCATCTTCCAGGGCGCCGGGCAGTTGCTCCACCTCGCCATCGAGGCGACGACCGAGCCGATCATGGGCTATTGGGTGCCGCGCCAGAAATTGGGGGTGTTCTACGACATGGCCAAGGATTTCCTGCGCCGGAATCCGAACGCGAGTGCGCTCGAGCGCCAAGCCTTTGCCATCAAGGCGTGGGATTCGACCGAGAACCGCATGGGCCTGATGACCTACGACAACATCTTCTGGAACAAGACCGGCAAGGACATCGCCTTTCTCGCCGTGCGCTCGGTCGGCTGGAACCTGGGCACCTTCCGCGAGCTCGGGGGGGCGGTGTTCGACGCCTATGGCAACCTCAGGAGTTTGCGCCGCGGCGAATTGAGCAAGCTCGAGATGACCCCGCGCATGGCCTACGCTGCGGCGATGACCGCGGGCACCGCTCTCACCGGGGCGACGCTGACCTACCTCTATACCGGCCATGGCCCGACCGAGATGATGGACTACTTCTTTCCGCCCACCGGCGGCGTGACCGCGACCGGGGCCCCGGAGCGGATTTCGATTCCGGGCTATCTCAAGGACGTCGTCGCCTTCAACCAAAACGCCCAGCAAACCGCGCTCAACAAGCTCAATCCCTGGCTCTCGATGTTGACCCAACTGTGGCAGAACCGGGACTATTACGGGGGCTTGATCGCCGATCCCGACACGCCGACGGAGGTGCAGTTGCGCGACACGGCGCGCTGGGCCTATCGCAACGTGATGCCGTTCTCCTTCCAGTCGATGCTGAAGCTCGAGCAGTCGGGCTCGCCTCTGCCGACCCAGGTCGCCTCGTTCTTCGGTTTCCAGGCCGCCCCCGGCTATATTGTCGATCCGGAGAAAGCGCAGGCAGGCTATGAGCGAAGCTTGCGGGGGCCGCGGCGAATCAAGGCGCGGGAGGATGCGGCAGCAGAGGCCCCGCCGAGCGCAAGCTCAGGCTTGCCGCCGGCGCCCGCAACCCGGGATTGGGAGATCATTCACTGATGCCACGACGAAAGACAGAGGATGCCCCGCCAAGGACCGCCCGCGAGGCGATCGAGCGCCTGATGATCACCGTCGCCAGCAATGCCGAGCTCCGGGCCCGGCACGGCGACATCGACCCCAACGAGTTCGTCGCCATCATGAACGCCAGCCAGCGGATGTTTGCCGAGCTGCGCGAGGCCGAGGACGGCGCCAGCGGTATAGGGAGCAACATTCATGCCGTCGCCACAGCCCTACAGGATGGAACTGCTGGAGGAGAGCCCCGACTCGTCCGCGCTGCCGCCGGGCGGCCCCGCAAGGGACGGGTCCCCGGATATATCCCTGAGGGAAGCGCAACTGCGCCAAGCGGAGCAGCGGATCCTGCAGATCGCCGGGCAGCAGCAGAAGACAGCCCTCTATATCCAAACCCTGTTGACGCTGCTGGGCGCGCGCTCGCTGCTGCTGCTGGGCCTGGCCTCCGCAACGGCCCTGACTTGGCAAACCCTAACCAACCCGGAAGCGACACTACCGAAGATGATTCTGGCGGCGGCAGCTAGTGCGCTTCTTGTATTGCCCTTGGTGTGGTTGATCGCCAAGAAGGGCTGAGGGATGCCGTGGACCGCAGCTAGTGCCCGCAGGCACACCCGCAAGGCGCGGAGCGCGAAGCAGCGCCGGCAGTGGTCACACGTTGCCAACAGCGCCCTTGCCCGCGGGCAGAGCGAGGGGGCGGCGATCCGCCAGGCCAATGCCGTGGTCGGGCGCCGGTCATCACGAACGAGTGGCAAGAGGGGTAAGCGGCATGGACGCCGTCGGAATCGCCGTCGGTAGCAGCAAGCGCCTGGTCTCGGCGCCGCAACTGGATTTTGGGCTGCTGGCGGCGCCCCAGGTCCTGGCCGTCGGCCTGGCCTCGGTCTCGACCCAGCCCTTCAGCCTCGGCAATACCGTGGTCCGCATCACCCCGACGCAGAACGTCTGGTTCACGGTCGGGCCGACCGCGGCCCAGCATGTCGCCGGCAACGACTACCTGGCGGCCAACACGACCTGGCTGATGAAGATCCCGGCCGGGGCGGTCCTCAGCTTCATCGCCGATACGCTCGCTGGCTATGTCGCGATCGCTGCGGCGGTCAGCCCGCCGGCGCCGGGGGTCGCGGTCGCGGTGCCGGCCTCGGCCCTCGCCTTCGACTTCACCACCGGGACTCTCGATCCCTCGATCACCTTCGCCCGGGCGACGACCGCAACATATTTCGACAATACCGGCACCTTGCAGACCGCCGCATCGGGCGCCGCGCGCTTCGACTACGATCCCGTCGCTCTGACCCCGCGCGGGCTGCTCATCGAGGAGGCGCGGACCAACGCCATCCGCAACAACACGATGCAAGGCGCCGTCGCTGGAACACCGGGAACGGTGCCAACGAATTGGGGCATCGGGAGCGGCATAGGTTTCAACCGACAAATCGTCGGCACGGGAACGGAAAACGGCATCACCTTTATCGATGTCAAATACACCGGCACCCCGACCAGCAGCGGCAACGTCGTCATTGATTTCGACAGCGGCGTAACACAAGCCGCATCTCCGGGGCAAGTCTGGACCTCCAGCCATTTCGTCAGAGTCGCGTCGGGCAGCCTTGCCAATGCTGGGGTCTTTATCCAAACACAGGCCAGAAATTCCGGCGGCACGCTCCTAGGGGGTGGCATAACCGTGAATGCAACGACGGCTGTTGCGGCAGCAACAAGCCTCGCCACGAACAGGGTCGTGGCTACAGGTACGCTCTCTGATGCGGCAACGGCATTCGTCGCGGCCCGCATGTTCCTGAACATGACGAACGGGAACCCCGTCGATTTCACCCTCCGCATCGGCCTGCCGCAGTTGGAGCTTGGCGCCGCAGCATCCTCACCGATTGCCACCAGCACCGTGGCGGTGACGCGCAATGCCGATCAGGCGTACATCGCCAACCCACCAGGGGTAAATCCCAACGAGGGGACGCTGTTCTACGATAGCGAGATGACTTCGCTGAGCAACAGCGGCAATAACGTCTATGGCGGCATCTCCGATGGCACCTTCGCCAACTCCAAATATTGGAATTATAACGGCACCAGTTATTTTTGGAGCGGAGTTGGTGGCAACGTCGGCATAACGCTCCCTCTCGCCATCGGCGCGCGGCTGAAAATGGCCGGGACATACAAGCTCAACGTCGCCAATCTCGCCGCCGTGAACAGCACGGTCAATACAGGTGCCGCGCAATCGGCCCTTCCTGGCATGACGCGGATTTCCATTGGCTGCAACGTGTGGCAGCTTCCGCCGGGAAATCAGATCAACGGCCATGTGCGGGCTTTCGCCTATTATTCGTCCGCCTTGTCGCCGAACCAGCTTGCCCTGATCACGACATGAGATGAGCGATGCCTGACACCCTCGCTGCCGTGGTCGGCAACGGCCAGATCGCCGACGCCCTGCTGTACGACCCGCCCCAGGTCTTCGCGATCGGCCTGGCGCCGGTCGCCAGCGCCCCCTTCCCCAACGGCAATACGCTGATCGTCATCACCGCCACGGTCGCCTGCTGGTTTACCGTCGGCGGGACCGCGGCCAAGGCAACCGCCGGCAGCGACTATCTGGCCGCCGGCGTGAAGTGGAAGCTCAAGATCCCGGCCGGGGCTACGCTCTCGATCGTCGCCGATTCCACCATCGGCTATGTCGCCATCGCCCCGGCCGTCAATTCGGCTTCGCCGGCAGCGGTGTCGATCGCCGCCCCCGACCTCAACGTCCCCTTGCTCGACGGCTCCCAACTCCCCGCGGGCTGGAGCTTCACGCGCGGCACTGTGGGCACCTATTTCGACAACACCGGCACCTTGCAGACCGCCGCGGTCAACGTCGCCCGCTATGATTACGATCCGGCCTCCCTCTTGCCCAAGGGCTTGCTGCGCGAAAGCCAAGTCGCCAACCAAATCCGCAATAACAGCATGGTCGGCGCCGTGGTCGGCACACCCGGCACCTTGCCGACCAATTGGTCATACTTAAATCTTCGCGGACTGACATCGAGTATTGTCGATACCGCCACCGTCAACGGCATATTCACCATCGCCATCCGCTTTAACGGCACACCGACCTCGTCAGGCAGCGTACAGATCGCCCTCGACACCTCGACACAGATTGCCGGCTCCAACGGACAGACTTGGACAATTTCAGAATTCCTCGCCATCGCCGCCGGAAATATGAGCAACATCAGCGGTGTGTACCCCAGCTATAACGAAAACACAGCCGGCGGCGGCTTCCTCACGGCCCATCTCCCCGTCCCCGCCTTTGTCGCCATATCCACCACGCTGACGCGATTTAATTTCAGCGCTACAAATACCAACGCCAGCACCGCCGTCCTTTGGCCGTTTGTAAATTTCGGCGTTACAAACGGATTGCCCGTCGATATCACCCTCCGCATCGGGATGCCGCAATTGGAACTTGGCGCCTTCGCCAGTTCCGTCATTGCAACGAGCGGCGTTGCCGTGACGCGGCAAATCGAGAGCATCAACTTCCCCGGCGGGGGCGCCGTCAACCCGGCCCAGGGGACCATTCTTTGCGAGTTCGATTACGGCCCGGGAGACCAAAGCGCCGTCGCTCAAGTTCCCCTCATTCTTTGGGACGGCACCAACAACAACCGCATCGCGTTGCGCGCCGATGTTGCCGCTTTCAGCAGCCAGGTCACCGTCAGCACCGTCAATCTGGCGTTCTTGACCATGCAACCAAAGCCCGTCTTCACCGGGTTTGGTCCGCATCCGGTCAAGATCGCCCACAGCTATGGGCCCGCCGGGCACTTGGCTGCCGCCATGGGCGTCCTCGCGACAGCCAGCGTCGCCGTGCCGTCCGGCCTCTCCGCTTTTACCGTTGGGACTTACACCGGCTGGCTGCGCCGAATCGCCTATTGGGCGACTCCGTTCACCCCGGCCCAACTACAGGCCCTGACCATCTACTGAAGGAGAATCATCATGGTCGATGCCGTCGCTGCCACCGTCGGAAACGGGCAAGTCATCGACGCCCTGGAATACGACTTTTCCGCCGGCCAGATGGTCACTATCGGGGCCTCGGCCAACGCGAGTGTCGCCTTCCCCCAGGGCTACACGGTCGCCGTCATCACCCCCAACACCAATTGTTGGTACGCCGTCGGCACCAGCGCGGCCGCCCACACCTCGGGCTCGGACTACCTCGCCGCCGGGGTCAAGTGGAAGGTGAAGTTCCCGGCCAATGGCACCATCAGCGTGATCCAGGATTCGGCCGGCGGCTTCCTCTCGGTGGTGCCGGCCCGGCAGTTCCCGGTCTAGTAGCGCCCGGTCAGCTTCCAC
>Ga0126381_100002333_pt1 | contig 20484 bp, 22 predicted proteins | sample PanSoiMetPlot_28_FD_96465 | JGI IMG/M metagenome (GOLD analysis project Ga0126381, IMG submission 96465) | Tropical forest soil microbial communities from Panama - MetaG Plot_28 | ecosystem: Environmental > Terrestrial > Soil > Tropical forest > Bulk soil | place: Panama | collected 2016-02-17
AATGGCGAGCGCAACAAGGCCAAGCTGGACGAGATCGTCGAGCGGTCGCTGCGCGGCGCGGCGCTGTGGGACGAGGTGAAGAACCGGCTAAAAATGTCCGGACTGAGCCTGTCCGGCGGCCAGGCGCAGCGGCTGTGCATCGCGCGGACGATCGCCGTCGAGCCGGACGTGGTCCTCATGGACGAGCCCGCCTCGGCGCTTGACCCGATCGCAACAGGCGCCATCGAAGACCTGATGCGCGAGCTCAAGTCGAAGTACACGATCGTCATCGTCACGCACAACATGCAGCAGGCCACCCGGGTCAGCGACCGCACCGCGTTCTTCTACGTGCTGACGGACAGCAAGAGTGACACCCGCACGGGAATCCTGGTGGAGCACGGAACCACCAAGCAGATCTTTGAGGACCCGCAAGACAGCCGCACGCAGGCCTACGTGACCGGCCGGATGGGCTGACCCGGCCGGCCTGCCGGTCAGATCCCGTCACTGAGTCCCGCGGATCCCGCCAGGTAGATCACCCGGCGGGCAATGTTGACCGCGTGTGCGCCGAGGCGCTCGTAGTCGCGTGCCACCAGCGCCATTTCCATCGTCACCGGGACGGCCATCGCGCCCGACGCTAGCTCGGCGATCAGGCTGGTGTGCAACTCGTCCATCTCTTCGTCACGCTCAGCGAGTGTCAGCGCGGCGGACCGGTCGCGCTGGTACCAGGAGTCGGCCGCTTGGCGCCACATGGTGGATGCCAAGCCGCCCATCCGGTCGACTAGCCCGCGGCTGCGCGGCGAAAGATCATCGCCAAGGATGTGATTCGCCTGGGCGGCGATATGCATGACCAGATCATGGGAGCGCTCGAGCTCTGGCACTATGCGCAGTACCGACAGCAGGAAGCGCAGGTCCGAGGCGACGGGCGCCTGCAGCAGGATCTCGCGGTTGACCAGTTCCTCGATCTCCGGGTAGAGGGCGTCGATCGCTTGTTCACGTTCGGCTAGCGTCTCGAGCGTCGCGGCGTCGCCGCTCAGCAGCGCGTCGGTCGCCCTCGGCAAGTCTTCGGCGACCATCGCGAACAGTTCGATGACTTTTGCCTCGATGGCCTCAAGCTCACCGTGGAATTCCTGCCGGCGCTCGGTCATAACCCAAAGCCTACTGGCCGGGGTGCGGATCCCAGGAGGGATCGGACGCGAGCAGGCCCCGGGCGGCGATCGGGCCAGCCCGGGGCCTGCCTGGACCTGCGGTCGCTAGACGGCGACCTCGACCGTAGTGATGTGGCCGATGTCCGCGGACACCGTGCACTCGCTGCGCACCCCGCCGGGGGCCAGCACGCGCAGCGTCCACTCCCCCGGCGCGGCGAAGAACCGGAAGCCGCCGTCCGCGCCCAGCGGCACCTCAGCGACGAACTCATCGCCTGTGCCGAGCAGCCGGGCGTAGCCCGAGCCGACGGGCACGCCGTCGCGCAGCACATGCCCCTCGACGATCGCCTCCTTGCCCGCCGCGTCCTTCGTGATAGTCACGCCGCCGGCCGGCGCGCCGCAGCCGCTCTGATCCGTGCTCATCGGGCATCTCCCAATTCGATCGGCACGCCGACAAGCGAGCCGTACTCGGTCCATGATCCGTCGTAGTTCTTGACGTTCGGCAGGCCCAGGATCTCGTGCAGCACGAACCAGGTGTGCGCGGAGCGCTCACCGATCCGGCAGTACGCGATCGTGTCCTTGCTGAAGTCGACACCGGCGTCGTCCTTGTAGAGCGTCTCGAGCTCCGCATCGGACTTGAACGTGCCGTCCTCGTTAGCGGCCTTGGACCACGGGACGTTACGGGCCGTCGGAATGTGCCCGCCGCGCTGCGCCTGCTCCTGCGGCAGGTGCGCCGGCGCGAGCAGTCGCCCGGCGAATTCGTCGGGGGAACGGACGTCGACCAGGTTTCGCTTGCCGATCGCGGCGATCACCTCATCACGCAGTGCGCGCAGCGCGGGGTCCTGCTCGGACGCGGTGTAGCTGGTCTTGTCAGGGGACGGGACGTCGGTGGTCAGCTCGCGCGAGTCGAGCTCCCACTTCTTCCTGCCGCCGTCGAGCAGCAGCACGTTGTTGTGCCCGTACAGCTTGAAGTACCAGTACGCGTACGCGGCGAACCAGTTGTTGTTGCCGCCGTAGAGCACCACGGTGTCGTCGTTCGAGATGCCGCGCTCGGACAGCAGCGCCTCGAAACCGGCCTTGTCCACGAAGTCGCGGCGTACTGGGTCCTGCAGGTCCTTCTTCCAGTCAATCTTGATGGCGCTGGGGATGTGGCCCCCGTCGTAGGCGCTGGTGTCCTCGTCTACCTCGACGAGGGCGACCCCGGGCTCACCGATATGGGCCTCGACCCAGTCGGCGTCGACTAGGACGTCGGAACGGCTCATGACTTTGGGCTCCTTTTTCTGTTGGCACAAACCAGCCGGCTTCTTTGCGGCCCGCCTCACTCGGCCGGCCGGATCCGTTGGATGAGTAGGTACATGTGGCAGCCGAGGCACAGATCAAAGGCCGCGTTCAGGAACGCGGCCGCCAGGGCGAGCGCGGCGAAGGCTAGCCCCGCGGTGGTAAAGCCGACCGCGAAGCAGATCGAGCCGATCCCGGCGATCACCATGCCGACGCCCTGCGCGAACCGGGGCGGGGCTTCCGCCTCCGTCCTCGACGGTGGTCCGAGCCGCGGCCGGACCAGGGAGCGGTACAGGAATCCGTAAGGCGCATACCGCAGGCCGGCCAGCGCCCCGAGTGCGAATACCAGCGTCTGCGCGAACAGCAGCCAGCCGCTGGCAGTGACCAGCACGATCGCGAGCACCACGGTGGTGATAGCCGCGCTGAAGCGCGGGCCCCGCGGATCGATGTTCATGGGTGTGCTCCCAGTTGCAGGTGAGATAGGTACTGTTCCTCTGCCTGCCCGCGGTAAAACTGGGCTGGGTCAGGCGGCTACTGGCGACGACGCCCAACAGATCGCGGTCGTCACCCGGCAGAAATCGACAGCACGCCGCTTGGTCAGCATCTGCGCTGTTCGGGAAGACACGTACCAGATGCTATTCACCCGCGGCCCCGGTGTCACTTCCCGCCCCCGGCACCGCGTCAACGACACTGCTCACCGCCACGATCACGTCGGACCTGCGCGGCTGCCCCGAGGCACGCCGCGCGACCGAGCCATCCGGCCCGAGCACCAGAACCGTCGGCGTGCTGAGCACATTCAGCCGCCGCGCGAGGTCGCGCTCGCTCGCCGCGTTGATCTCGATGACCGCGACGCCGTCCCGCGAGCGGGCGACGTCTTCGAGCAGCTCACGGGTTGGCCCGCAGTACGTGCAGAAATCGGTCGAAAACTGGACCAGCGTGGCCCGCTCGCCTAGCGGTGCGCCAAGATCCGCGGCGGTTAGCACCGTTGCGGAGCCGCTCGCCCGCCCGGAGTCGACCCGCCCCGTTCGGGATAGTCCCGATGATGCGGCCCTGTCCCGGAACCGTCCGGTGCGCGATCGCATGCCCCAGCCCACGACCGAAGCCGCGGCGAGCACAGCGAGGAGCGCAATCAGGCCACCTACCACGCTGACTCCAGCGCCTTCAGCTTGTCGCTGTATTCCCTTACTCAGGACTCGGCCGTAATCGACTGGTGTTTGCCGACGGTGACGATGAACTTCTCCACGTTCGCGGCGCGAATCGCGGCCGACGCCGGGTACCAGGCCGTGCCTTCCCAGTCGTCGACGGTCCAGCTGCCGACCAGGAGGCGGGTGTTGTCTCGCCCGATGACCCACAGTTGGCAGGTGGTCCCCACCGGGATGCCGGACACCTTGGTCTGTACCTCCGTGCCCCAGTTCATCTGCCAGTACTTCACCGTCAGGGCCATGCCGTGCGACTGCCCCGTCACCGTCTCGTGCTGGCCAGCCGGACCGTCATTGCCAAGCTGAGGGCCGGTTGCGCTCGGCGGGGCCGGTGCGGGAGAGGCGCTTATCCGCAGGCCGCCGAATACGCCGGCCGCGATGACGAAGGCCGCCGCGGTGGCCAGGATTCCCTCGCGCCACCTGCGCCGCCGGCGGCGGGCAGCGGCCAGGTCCAGGACCGTGCCGACCAGCCGTTCCGGCGGCGCCTGCGCCTCGTTTTCCCAGGCCGGCCGCTCGTCGGTGGCCGCGAGGGCCATGGCCTCCGCCGTGCCCACCCGGGCGAGCAGCGCCGGCAGGCCGGCGAGGCCGGCTAGCTCGTCCCGGCAGTCGCGGCAGCCCGCGAGGTGGCTGTCTACCATCGCGCGCTCAGCGGGGTCGATGGCGCCGAGCACATAGACGCCCAGCGACACGCGCGCTTCAGAACAATCCATCATCTGAGTCATGGCGCGAGTCCTCGTTCCTGAAGTGCTAGCTTGAGCGCCTTCAGCGCGTAGAACGTGCGCGACTTCACTGTTCCCGCCGGTATGCCAAGAGTGGCTGCCGCCTCAGCCACCGAACACCCTCGATAGTACGTCTCGACAAGCACTCTGCGGTGATCCGGGCGAAGCGAGGCCAGCGCCTCCGCCACCGCCCACGACTCGAGCGTGCGGTCCGCGTCGTCGTCGGCCGGGAGCGTGTCAAGCACCGCCTGCCCGACCTCCGGCGGCCGCGACTGGCGTGCCCGGTACGCGTCGACCGCCAGGTTGCGAGCCACGGCGAACAGCCATGGCCGCGCTGGCCGGTCGGCGAGCGCCTCCGGGTGTCGCCAGGCCCGCACGATGGTCTCTTGCACTAGGTCCTCCGCCCGCTGCCTGTCGCCTCCGGTCAGGTGCAGGGCATATCTGAACAAGGCGCCGCCGTGTTCGGCGTAGAGCGCCCTGATAAACGCTTCGTCGGCCACTCGTTCTCGCCTGGCCGCCGTTCCAGCGCTAGGCACATTAGCTAGAACGTCTCCGGCTCCTGGGCGGTTCATCCCGCCAGGAGGATTCTCGTGCCCGGTGTGACCGGGCTCGTTGCTCAAGGTCACTGACCGGGCTCCTTGATCACCATCGCCGGCTGTGACCACCGTGCGGGTATGGGGACTAGGTCCATGGCTTGGGACGGCTCCTCCCCGATATACCTGCCCGGACCCCCAAGAGGCAACTAACTCGCAATGTTTCGTTACTACGCGTGCCCTATGTTCCCCGTGTTCCCGGACGGAAATCGCTGCCACGGCCGCCTCCGGCCGGTGCCAGATCATCCGCCCGCGAACGGAGGCAGCACTTCGATGACCGCGCCGTCCGCAAGCTCAACTGACTCCATCGCCGCGCGGCGCACGGGCGCGGCGTCCACCAGGAACGACGATCTTGTGAAAATTTCATGCAGCCGGCTGCCTGAGCCGCGGCGTACGATCGCCGCGTCGAGGGCTTCGGCGAGTGAAGCGGCATCCAACGACTCCTCAGGCACGCCGGCGGCTTCCTTAGCGGCTGCCCAGTACCTGATCGTAACTTTGGCCATCTATTGTTATCCTTGTCCCAACGGGACCCGGGCAGTGTTGCCCCCGGGTTCCGTTTGTGTTTATACAGGTGATGATGGCGTTCGCGCGCCGCAAGAGCGGAGGTGGCATCTAGTGAGCGAACTGTTGCTGGTGACCGGCGTTCTCGAGCCGTCAGCGGAGGTTCTGCCGGCTCTCGGTCTCCTGCTGCACTCCGTTCGTGTGTTGCCCGCGGACGCCTCTGCGCTGGTAGAGGCACCGCCCGCGGATGTCGTCCTGGTCGATGCGCGACGCGACCTCGCGCACGCTAAGAGTATCTGCCGATTGCTGCACACGACAGGTCTCGACTGTCCGATGCTCGCCATCGTCACCGAGGGCGGACTTGCCGCCGTCAGCGCCGAGTGGAACGCTGACGATGTGATTCTGAACACTGCCGGTCCCGCCGAGGTTGAGGCCAGGCTCCGGCTGGCCGTCGGGCGCCGTGCCATGCGCGTCGCGGCGGACGCGCCCGACGAGATCCGGTCGGGCGACCTCGCGATCGACGAGGCCACGTACTCGGCCCGGCTGCGCGGTCGCGTGCTCGACCTGACCTTCAAGGAGTTCGAGCTGCTGAAGTTCCTGGCGCAGCACCCGGGCCGGGTCTTCACCCGCGCTCACCTGCTGCAGGAAGTGTGGGGTTACGACTACTTCGGCGGTACCAGGACGGTTGATGTTCATGTGCGCCGGCTGCGCGCCAAGCTCGGCCCGGAGCACGAGGCGCTGATCGGGACTGTTCGCAACGTCGGCTACAGGTTCGTGCCGGTCAAGGGGATACCGGAGGACCGCGACGGCTCCAGGGTGCTGGCTCCGGACGCGCCGGACGCCATCCCGGCGGACCGGTGACCGGGTCGCCAACCCCCATCTCGGAAGGACCCCTCTCGCCGGACCAGTCGGCACTGGTGGTGGAACTGGCCAGCGCCGCACAGCGGGCGGACGGTGTCGCGCCGCTGTCTGAGCACGTCCTGCTGCATCTCCGGCATGGCGACACGGAACGCTCGCGCGACCTGCTGCTGCTCGCGGACGACACAGTCGCGGGGTACGCGCACCTCGACGCCCTCGAGGAGGACACCCGGGGAGCGGGCGACATCAGCGGCGAGCTGGTCGTGCACCCGGCATACCGCCGCCGCGGATTCGGCACGGCGCTGATCGCCGCGCTGAGCGCAGGCGGCGGCGGCCACGCCATCAAGCTGTGGGCACACGGCGACCTGCCCGGCGCCGCGGGACTCGCGCGCTCCGCCGGTTTCACCAGGATCCGCGCATTGTTCCAGATGCGCATGCCGCTGACCGGACCGGCGGTCGCGAGCCCGGTTCTTCCGGCTGGGATCACCCTGCGCACTTTCCGGCCTGGGCACGACGAACAGGCCTGGCTGCGGGTGAACCGGCGGGCCTTCGCCGATCATCCCGAGCAGGGCGCATGGACTTCTCAGGACCTGGAGCTGCGCGAGGCCGAGCCCTGGTTCGACCCGGCCGGCTTCTTCCTCGCCGAGCGTGACGGCGAGCTGGCGGGCTTCCACTGGACGAAGGTGCATCCCGCCGAAGCCGGCGGCTCCGCAATTGGCGAGGTTTACGTGGTTGGCGTCGACCCCGCTCAGCAGGGCGGCGGCCTCGGGCGCGCACTGACGCTCGCGGGCCTGGAGCACCTGCAGCGTCGTGGCCTTGAGCAGGTGATGCTCTATGTCGATGAGTCGAACACCGCGGCGGTCAAGATGTACACGACCTTGGGATTCGAACGGTGGAGCACGGACGTAATGTACCGGCGCCCGTGACTGTGGCCCGTGGTCAGGAGGGGCGGCTGGTCAGGAAGTGCAACCGCACACCGGCCGGACACCGAGCACGGCGTCCAGCTCTGTCGGCGAGAGAGGACCGTCACTGGCCGCCACGGCGCTGAGCACCTCGGCGTAGAGCTCGATCTCGTCCATGGCCACGTCGTCGTGAACACGCAGATCGACTTGACTGGGAATCGTGCTCACCTCCGTTGACCGGGAACTTTCTCGCCCGCTCTTCAGGTTACGTCGGGACACTATTCCTCCGCATGACCCATCGGGGTCATTCGCACACCACCCTTGAGTAGGGTTTTACCCGCGATCGGGGTAACGATTCCGGGAACGGACCGCGGAATGCGAACCCTCCTGGTAACGGACATGTGATTACTTCCAGAACTGCTCTCGCCATTGTGGCCCGAAGCCCGAAGAGCATCATCTGTCCAATTTCGCCACAGAATGCGGCAAATGTTCGGTATCGCAGGGTAATTGCCGGACTACAGAGAGGTCGCATGCCGGGCGCGGCGCCGTGCCCGGAAGCGGTGGTGTCACCCGACGCGTCGAGGCCGCGAAGTAACGATTCGGACGCGGAGCGCCGGGGTATGGCCACCACCGCTGTGGCCCTCAGAAGCAACTTCATACCACTGAAGGAACATTAACAACACTCGTCACACGACAAGTACGGATATAAGGGGACACTCGGCCGTTTCGGTTGCGGGCTGAGGTCTGTCGGGAGAAGAGTCAGTCCGGTAACTGTTCGCATCTGCTTCCCAGACACGACGCTCGAACCGTACACCCAAGACGTTCCGGTGGGCGTACGAACGGTCGCCGGCCGCGCCGCCCGTGACACGGGCGGCGGGGACCGCGCCCGGGGACGGCGGCCCGCTAGTCCGTCCTGATCATCAGGCCCCGCGACTAGCGCCGCTCCCGTTAGACTCCGGACATCGTTCCTGCTAACCCACCTGGACCCAAAGATTCTCGTGATGCCATGAATGAAAATAGCGATCTTCTGCCGAACCTTCTGCACGACGAATTTGAGCTGCAGATGCGCGGCTACAGCCGCCGCCAGGTTGATGACTTCGTAACACGCCGCAACAACGAGATCCGCGAGCTCGAGCAGCGCCTTGCCCGGGCACTTGACGAGTCCGAGCACATGCGCCGCGAGCTTTCCACGCTCCGCCAGCAGGCGCTTTCCGGCAGGCCGGCACACCAGGAGGTCAGCGAGCGAATCGCGCAGATCCTCAAGCTGGCGGACGACGAGGCGAGGGCCCAGCAGAACAAGGCTGAAGAAGATATCGCCAAGCTCAGGGCCGAGGCGCACCAGGAAGCTGAGCGCGTCCGCGCCGACGCCCGCGAGCAGGCCGAGCGGATGCTCACCGCCGCACAGGAACAGGCGGAGCGGGCCATTTCGGCGGCGCGGATCGAGGCCGACAAGACCCGCACCGCGGCGCGCACCGAGGCGGACCGGCTCACCGGCGACACTAGGAAGAAGGCGGACGCGGCTCTCGCGAACGCCAAGTCACAGGCCAAGAAGGTGCTCGACGAGGCGACCGCGCGCGCCACGGCCATTCATGACGGCGCCGAGCGCAGGCTCAACCTGCTCAGCACCCGGCACGGGGAAACCGTCCGGCGGCTCACCGACATCCTGGACGGCGTCCAGGGCCTGGTGGCCGCCGAGGCGGCCCGCATGTCGCTTGAGGAAGAGGTGGCGCAGTCCGTCAGCAAGGCGATGAGCGCATCAGAGGCAGCAGACGCCGAGGCGTCCGGCAACAGCGGGCCCGACCCTGACCTCGACCTCGCGCTGCTCGCGCCGCCGGCGCCTGAAACGGTCGCGGCAGGTGCCGCGGCACCGCCGCGAAACGGCACCGACCCCAGGCCCGCGCCCACCGTGCCACCCGCGCCGCCGAGGCGGCCCGCCCCGATGGGACGTCCTGGGCCGGATACCGGACGCGACATGCCTGGGCCGGTCACCGGCAGCACGCCGCCCACCCCGAGCCGGGTAGCGCCAGGGCACCGCGGGCCGATTCCGCCCGCGTCGGCGATGCCGCCCATGCCGGGCGGCCCGCCACGGATGGGCGGCTCCCTGCCCGAGGGCCCGCCACGGCCGCCCATGCCACCGATGCCAACGGGGGCGCCCCGCCCTGGCCCCGGCATCCCAGGCACGTCCTCGATGCTTCCAGGCACATCCCCGTCGATTCCCGGGCTCGGCGACCCGCTGGCGACCGATCGCGATAGTCATCGGGAGGCAGAGCGCCCCGAGCGCCTCGAGCGCCCCGGCCGCGCCGGTCTCACCGACCCCGACGACCCCGACGACGGCCCGCGCATGCGGCCATAACAGCAGAAACACGCCGGAGGGGGCGTCACCGGCACCGCCGGTGACGCCCCCTCCGGCGTTGTCCTCAGGCGAGGGTGTCGAGGCGCTTGAGGATTACGCCCTCGCGCAGCGCCCAGGGGCAGATCTCCAGCTCGTTGACGTCCATCAGGTCCATCACCGCGTCGGCCACGATGGCGCCGGCGGTTGCCTGCGAGGCCCTGCCCTCGGAGACTCCCGGCAGCCTGGCGCGCTCCGCCCGGTCCATGCCCGTGAGCCGCTCGGCCCACGCGGCGACGTCGGAGTGCTTGAGGAAGCGCTTCTGGTACAAGCCCTCGCCCGACGGCGCCGCGCCGGCGATCCGGGCGAGCTGGCGGAACGTCTTGGACGTACCGACCGCGTGATCGACCGCGCCAAGGCGGAGCAGGCCACCGGCCAGGCGGGCGATCTCGGCTCGCACATGCTTGCGCATCGCACGCACCTCGCCGGGCGACGGCGGGTCGGTGGTGAGCCATTCCCTGGTGAGACGGACCCCGCCAAGCGGCAGCGACATCACCGCCTCCGGCTCCTCGTCCAGCCCCGCGGAGACCTCGAGGGAGCCGCCGCCGATGTCGATGACGAGCAGCCGCCCTGACGACCAGCCGAACCACCGGCGGGCGGCGAGGAACGTCAGCCGTGCCTCGTTCTCGCCAGACAGCACCTGGATCGACGCCCCGGTCTTCTTCTCGACACGGGCGAGCACGTCGTCGCCGTTGGCCGCGTCGCGCACCGCCGAGGTGGCAAAGGCGAGAAAGTCCTCGACGCCCTTATCCTCGGCGATCTGCATCGCCTCAGCCACCACGGAGGTCAGCCGCTCCTCGCCTACCTTGGAGAGCCTGTTGTCCGGCTCGAGGTGAGCGGCGAGCGAGAGCTCCACCTTGTGCGAGAACGCCGGAAGCGGGCGCGCGCCTGGGTAAGCATCGACGACCAGCAGGTGAACAGTATTCGAGCCGACGTCCAGCACCCCAAGTCGCATGATCAGACGGTACCTTGCGATCTTCCCTGCTTGACAGCCTTGGCCTGGTCCGGGTGTTCGGCGGTCACCCCCGTGGCCTCATCGCCTAGCTGCCCGCAATCGAGCACTAAATGCCAGCCAAGCGCGGTCTAATGCCCGATGTGACTCCCGGTGATCAACGGTCGAGCGGCATAGAGTACCGTCGCCACCATGCGTAACGGAGAGGTCTCCTTTTGGTGGCGGGCGCGCGGTGGGTTCCCGCCGCGCCGGCCATCGCTCCCCAGGCCGGAAGAGGCCGACGTCTGCATCGTCGGCGCTGGTTACACCGGCCTGTGGACCGCGTACTACCTAAAGGGCATGCGCCCGGACATGCGCGTCGTCGTACTCGAGGCGGCTTTCGCCGGCTACGGAGCGTCAGGTCGCAACGGCGGCTGGGTCACCGCTGCGCTGCCCGGGTCGCGGGCACGGTACGCGCGCGGCCCGCGCGGCGCCGACGGGGTGCGCGCGCTCGAGGCTGCCCTGCGGTCGACGGTGGACGAGGTCGGGCGGGTTTGCACCACGGAGGGAATCGCCGCCGATTTCGTCAAGGGCGGCCGCATCGCGGTGGCGACGTCCTCCTCGCAGCTCGCGCGGCTGCGGGCCACACTGGCGCAGGACCGCAAGTGGGGCGACGGAGACGACGTGGTCCGGTTCCTCTCGCGCGATGAGGTGCGGGAGCGTATCAACGTGGCGGGGGCGCTCGGCGGCCTGTACGCGCCGGACAGCGCGCGGATCCAGCCGGCCGCGCTGGCGGAAGGGCTCGCCGCCGCGGCGGAGCGCCGCGGCGCGGACATATACGAGGCGACACCGGTCACCGCGATCCTGCCGGGTACCGGGGGCGCCGGGGGCGTCGCACGGACGCCGTTCGGCGGCGTCCGGGCGAAATCGCTGCTGCGGTGCACAGAGGGCTTCACCGCCGGCTTTCCCGGCTCGCGGCGGGCCCTGCTGCCGATGAACAGCTCCATGGTGGTGACCGAGCCGCTGTCCGACGCCACGTGGGAGGACATCGGCTGGGCTGGTTTCGAGACGCTTGGCGACGAGGCGCATGCCTATATGTACGCACAGCGGACGGCCGACGGCCGCATCGCGCTCGGCGGCCGCGGGGTGCCGTACCGGTTCGGTTCGGCGACCGATCAGCTCGGCCAGACCAGTCTGGCCACCGCGGCCGCGCTCGGTGACATCCTGCGGCGGATGTTCCCCGCCACTGCGGCGGCCCAGCTCGACCATGCCTGGTGCGGCGTGCTTGGCGTGCCACGCGACTGGTGCGCCTCGGTGACCTACGACGCCACCTCCGGCATGGGCTGGGCGGGGGGGTACACCGGGCACGGCGTTGCCGCCGCGAACCTGGCCGGCCGTACGCTCGCCGACCTCGTGCTCGGGGTGAGCTCGGACCGGACGTCGCTGCCCTGGGTGGGGCACCGCAGCCGGACCTGGGAGCCGGAGCCCGCGCGGTGGGCGGGCGTGCACGGCCTCTACGCGCTCTACCGGCTCGCCGACCGGCTTGAGACGCCTGCCGCGGACGGGTCGGGGGCCGCCGCGCGGGTCGCGCTGGGTGAGGTCCTTGGTCGCGTCGGCGACTCCATTTCCGGCTTCCCTCACTAGAGTTCCGACGCGCCCGTTGGCTCGCTGGAGGTGCCACGGGTGCAACACTGGTGGTGTGGCTGGGATCAGCGACGATGACGTGAAGCCCGTGCCGCATGACGGCGACGCGGCGCAGCCGGGCAGCGCGCACGTTACCGACGGGATCAAGTCGCTGCACGGCCGACTCGACGACCTGGAGCGGCTGGTCGTGCAGCGGCTGGCGACCGAGGGCAAGCGTGAGGCGGGGTGGCTGCACGAGCACGCCGACGTCCGCCAGGAGCTGCCGGCGTGGCGCCGCCGGACAGAGGGCGAGACGCGCTGGACGGCGGCGATCGTCACCGCGATCGGGATCGGGCTGCAGATCGCGGTGCCCGACCGGCTGGTCCTGCTGCGCCCGGTCTGGGTGGCGCCCGTGGTACAGGCAGCGTTCCTGGTGGCGCTGGTGCTAGCCAACCCGCACCGGATGAACAAGGAATCGCCGCTACTGCGGATGCTGAGCATCACCCTGGCCGCGATCCTCAGCCTGGCAAACGCCTGGTCCGTGGCGTTGCTTGCGGTCGGCATCACCGATGGCACCCTAGCTAAGACCGGCGCCAAGTCCCTGCTCGTCACTGGCGCGGCGATCTGGCTAACCAACGTGATCGCCTTTGCCCTGTGGTACTGGGAGTTCGACCGCGGCGGGCCCGTCGCCCGTGCGCTGGCCACCCACCCGTATCCCGACTTCCAGTTCCCGCAGATGACGGCGCCCGACATGGCGCCGCCGCACTGGGAACCAAAGTTCGCCGATTATCTGTACCTCGCGTTCACCAACGCCGCCGCGTTCAGCCCGACCGATGTGATGCCGCTGTCCCGCTGGGCGAAGTTGCTGATGACTGTCCAGTCGATACTTTCCATCGTGACCGTTGCACTGGTGGTGGCCCGCGCGGTCAACATCCTGCCGTGAGCGGACACCTGTCCGATAGGCGTATACACAACGAACCTCAGGGCGTAACGTGCATGACATGCTTTTGCCCACGTCACTTGTTGGAAGCTATCCGCAGCCTGACTGGCTGATCGACCGCGCCCGGCTGGCCGGCCGGTTTCCGCCCCGGGTGCGCGCTCGCGAGCTGTGGCGCGTCGCGCCGGAGTTCCTGGACCAGGCGCAGCGGGACGCCACGCTGCTTGCGATCCGCGCTCAGGAGGACGCCGGCCTTGACATCATCACGGACGGCGAGATCTGCCGTGAGAGCTACTCGAACCGGTTCGCGACGGCGCTCGAGGGCGTCGACATAGACAATCCGGGCACGGCGCTTGACCGCAGCGGCCACCCGAACCCGGTGCCCCGCGTCACCGGCCCGGTCCGGCGCAAGCACCCGGTCGAGGTTGAGGACCTGAAGTTCCTCCGTTCACATACCGGACGGACCGTCAAGATCACCGTGCCAGGCCCGTTCACGATGGCGCAGCAGGCGCAAGACGACTACTACGGAAGCAAGGAGGCGCTCGCGTTCGGCTACGCCGAGGCGGTGAACGAGGAAATTCGCGACCTGTTCGCGGCGGGCGCGGACATCGTCCAGCTCGACGAGCCGTACCTGCAGGCCCGCCCCGCCGAGGCGCAGCAGTACGGCGTCAAGGTGATCAACCGGGCGCTTGACGGCGTAACGGGGACGACCGCGCTGCACCTGTGCTTCGGCTACGCGGCGATCATCCACGAGCGCCCAGAAGGGTACTCGTTCCTGCCCGAGCTCGCGGCCTGCGACTGCGACCAGATCTCCATCGAGACGGCGCAGTCGCACCTGGACTGCTCGGTGCTCACGGCGCTGGACGGCAAGACCATCATTCTCGGCGTGATCGACCTGAACGATCCCGCAGTGGAGACCGCCGACATCGTGGTAGACCGAGTCCGCCGTGCGCTGCCGTACGTGCCCGCGTCCCGGCTCGTGCTCGCGCCCGACTGCGGCATGAAGTACATCCCGCGTGAGACGGCGTTCGGGAAGCTGACCGCGATGGCAGTTGCCGCCGTACGACTGCGGGCTGAGCTGGGCAGCTGACCGCGCGGCCGCCGTCGACATTCGCTCTGAGCCGGCCGGCTGAGCCGAGAGGTGCTATCGGGAGTGCCGAGTCAGGCTCGGGATCAGGACTTCGTCGACCAGCGCGCTCAGGGTCTCCTTGTGCACCGGCCGCTTGTGCTGAAGTAGGCGGAACGTGATGTATGCGGGCATTACATCCCAGATGTCGTCGCTGATGGCATCGGGCGCGATCTCGCCCCGTGCCTCGGCGCGGTGCAAAACGCTGTGCATCTGCTCCTTGCGATCGCCGTAGAGGTCCTCGACCAGCAGCTCCCGTAGCTGAGGGTTGCGATCCTCCGCTGCGAGAATCCCGGCGATGGTCCGGCCGTAGTCCTCCGCGTCCTGAGCGATTATCTCCCCGAGCGCGAGCAGATCGCCTCGAAGCGTGCCGGTGTCCGGCGCCAGCCGGCGCTCGCCGCGGATGCGGTGGGCGAACGCGGCGCAGACGAGCTCGGCCTTAGACGGCCAGCGCCGGTAAACCGTCGCCTTGCTCGCGTGTGCCCTAGCGACGACCTCATCGACCGTGAGCTTGTCGTATCCCGTCTCGCGAAGCACCTGCAGCGTAATGCTGAGTAGCTCGGCCTCCCGAGGCGTCAGGGAAGAGCCGAGCAGGCCCTGTCTCACCCGCGGCTGTTTGTCAGCGCGGGAGGGGGAAGTCATAGCAGCACCCTATCCGGCTTGACAAGGGTACGGTCCCGTACCGTACCCTTCCGAAAGGGGGAACAGCATGGAGCAGCGGGCCATTATCGGACTCGGCGCCTTGGCCGTGGCCGGGCTGCTTTTCGCGGTGGCCAGCCACGCGTCGCGCAAGAAGACCCGTCGCGGCCTCAGGGTCGCCTGCTACCTGGTCTCGTCCTTGGCGTTTATCGCGGCGCTTGCCATCAGCCCGCATATCACCTAGTCCGGGCGCGTCCCAGTGACATCGTGCGGCTGAGCGCAGGAATCCGGAGATATGCTGCACGGAGGGGAAGCAGACAACAGCGCTGCGTGAGGGGTTACAGACATCTCGGTTTCGCCGCCGCGCCGGGGCACTCCGCCCTACGGGCTCACCGTATTGGGAGAACTAATCGCGAGCCTGCCTGCGGCCGTGGCTTACCTGTCGGGACCAGACCTGGTGATCGACTTCGCCAACGACGCGTGCTTTGAACTGGTGGGCGACCGGCAGCTCGTTGGCCGGCGACTGGGCGATGCCTTGCCGGAACTGGCTGAGCAGGGCGAGGTGGAGATACTCACCGGCATCATGCAAACCGGCGAGCCTGTCCGCGGCAGCGAGGCTTCGGTGCGGATCCATCGTGATGGCCGTGCCGAGCAGCGCTTCGTGGACTACGTCTACCAGCCGGTTCCGGCCGCCGACGGCGGTTTCGCGGGGGTATTGCTCTATGCCGCTGACGTAACCGCGCATGTCCGGGACCGGCATGAGCTGGAAGAACTGGCGTCCCAGCTGGCGGCCGCGGAAGGACGGCTCAGGGCCCTGTTCGAGAGCATGCCAACGGGCGTTATCCATTACAGCGCCGACGGGACTGTACTGGAGACGAACCCGGCCGCGCGGCGGCTGCTCGGCCTGTCGGAATCCGAGATGACCAGGTGGCCGCTGCGCACAGTCCGGCAGGCGGTGCATGAGGACGGGACGCGTTTCGGCACGGACGAACTCCCGATGCGCCGGGCACTGCGCACCGGTCAGATGGTCACCGACGTGACGATCGGGGTGCCGCACGGGCGGACGGGTGAACTCCGCTGGCTGCTGGCCACCGCGGTGCCCGATACCCGGGACAGCCAGGGGCGGCCGGAGCGGGCATACGTGATTTTCACCGACCTGACCGAGCGGCGGCAGATGGAGCGCGCCGAGCGAGAACGCGCCGAACTTCTGGCGCGCGAGCACGCCGCTCGCGAGGAGGCCAGCAGCGCCAGGGAACGGCTCTTGTTCCTGCTGCGCGCTGGGGCACTGGTTGCCGCGACTCGCGACCAGGACGAACTGCTCGATCAAGTTACCCAGCTTGTGGTGCCGAGCCTGGCGGACTATTGTGTCGTGTTCTTGCCGACGGGCGACGGCAATCTGCGCGCCAGCGCGCTCACGCACGCCGATCCCGCCCAGGCCAGAAAGCTCGCCGCCCTCCGGGAGCACCTGATTCCCGAGGTTGGCCCGCTGCTGGCGCAGGTCGCGTATTCCACCGGCACCACCCAACTTGCCCGCGACGTCGTCAGCGAGCTGCCGGCCTGGGCCGCCGCGGCCCCGGAGTTCGCCGAGATCGTGGCGAGCATCCAGCCAGACAGCGCCATGGCGGCACCGCTGCTGGCCGGCCAGCAGATGCTGGGCGTGATGGTCTTTGGTCGCGGCCAGGGCCGGGGCCGTCCACGGTTCGTCAGCACGGACGTCGAGGTAGTAGAGGAGATCGCCCGGCGGCTGGCCATCGGCCTGGCGAACGCGGGCACCTTCGCCCGCGAACACGCCATCGCGGAGACGCTGCAGCGCTCCATCCTCCCGGACAACTTGCCGCAGATTCCCGGACTTGATCTTGCGGTGCGCTACCTGCCCGCCACCGAGGGGGCCGACGTCGGTGGCGACTGGTACGACGCGTTCGACGTCGGGGATAACCGGATCGCTTTGGTGACCGGCGATGTCGCGGGCCACAGCATCGGCTCGGCATCGGTCATGGGCCAGCTGCGAAGCATGCTGCGCGCGTACGCAATCGACAACCCCGACCCAGTCCGCGTGCTGCAGCGGACGAACACCGCGCTGGCCCGGCTGCTACCACAGGCACTTGCCAGCGTGGTCTACGTCGTTCTCGATCTGAGCACCGGCCAGCTGGTCTATGCCAGCGCAGGACACCCGCCGCCGGTCCTCGTCAACGGCGACGGCCAGGCCGAATATCTCGACGACACCGCCGGGATCATGCTGGGCGCCAGCACAGACACCGACTTCACCAAGGGCACCCGCTGGCTGTCACCTGGCAGCGCGCTGCTCTGCTATACCGACGGGCTCATTGAGCACAGGCACCGCGACGTCTCCGAGGGTCTGGCCCTGCTGGCCGAGGCGCTGCAGCGATCCGCGCCCCTTTCTGCCGAGAAGATCTGCGCGACAGCTCAGGCTTCGATGCTCGGCACGGCAGAACGCTCCGACGATGTGTGTCTGCTGGCGGCTCGCCTCACCGCGATGTAGTCACCACCACTCGTTCGGCATCGATATCGCGCTCTCTGACGGCGAGCTTGAGCCGCTCCTGCGCCAGTGCGGCGAATTGAGCGTCCATCTCCGCCACATAGGCCCTGCGCCCAAGAGCCACCGCGGCCACCGACGCCGACGCTAGGCCGCCGAACGGCTCCCAAACGACGTCACCGGGGGCTGTCACCGCGTAGATGACTCGCTCCATGAATTCCAGCGGCTTCTGGTTCAGGTGCGCGGCGCTAGCACCCGTCGGCTTGTACACGCGCGGCGCCGCCCTGCGCATCGTCCCCTTGAGGCGCTCACCGTCGTGCAACGGCGGCCTGCTCCACACATTCGTCACGCCGTGCGCGTGGTTCCACGGGTAACGGAGCGCGTCCCACGCCTTGGCCGTCACCGGATGCTCGCCGTCGAGTGAGAAGTACGGCCAGCCCGATTCGGCTCCGTGGTCGCAGGCATATGCGGCCAGGCGCTCCATCATCAGCCCGGGCGGCCAGTACCAGAGCCAATCACGGGTCAGGTACTTCCTGGTAGCGGCGTTCTTGACGCCGCACGCCACGTTGGCCAGGTGGAGCGGAAGACCTGACCTCAGCCATTCGTGGCGCAGCCACCGCTGCACTGGCAGCGGACCGTCCGGCCCGTCCAGCTCCAGCCGGCGCTGGTACAGCACGCATACCTCGCTGACGACCGGGAAGCGCCGGATGGTCTGGCCGTTGACGTTGCCCGCTATGTGCGCGACACCCTTGTCCCAGGTGACCGTCTGCACGTAGTCCCAGCCGCTGGCGGCGAGCAGCGGGTGCACGGACGCCCAGCCGACTTCTGTGTTCCAGAACCACAACGTCGTGGCGGGGTGCGCGGCGCTGCTCCACTCCGCGACGTGTCGCCGGTACCAGTCCACGAGCCCGTCCGGCCCGGTCGTGTCGCCGTGGAAGCCACGGACGCCATAGGCGCCATCGCTGACGATGGTAGCGGGGGCCGGCCAGCGGCGGTACGCGTCGAGGACGTCACCGCGGTGCAGCACGTACGACTCGTCTGCACCCCGTCCGTCCATGACCACGACGGTACCGCGTTGACCGGCCGCGGGCCGCTATCGTCGGCGCGTCGAATTCGCGGGATCGAGGGGTGCTGGTCTAGGCGTCGCGGCCCTGCTCACGCTCCAGTAGGTCGATCGCCAGGCCGAGCGCTTCGACGATCTTCGTGGCCGCCGCCATCGTCTTCGGCGTGCCCACGATCGGCGCGACGGCGACAAGCACGTCCTGTGCCTGCTCGACGGTCACGCCGACGTCCGCCGCCGGGCCGATGTGCATCAGGTACGACGAAGGCGGGGCATCCACGGCGGCCAGGGCCGCGAGCCGTACGAGGATCAGCGTCGCTGGATCCAGCTCGGTCCGCTCGAGCGAGACGGCGTTGATGTCGGCCAGTGTCTCAAGCACCGGCGATTCTCCTTTGGCCATGGCGTGACTCCTCTTCTGTTGGGTGATCCGCTGAGCCATCACCGTTCATTCGACGCAGCCTGGCTGATCTCCGCATCGCCCGGATCGGATGATCCAGCGGCGCCTGGGGCCGGTTGGTTACGCTTTCAGGCAGCGCGAAAACGGCGGCCGGCTAGCCGGCCGCCGTTTTTGTTACTTCTGCGGAATCTCCCTCGTCAGCAGCCGGTCGCAGGCTGCTGGAACCCCGGGTACGGGTTGAGGTCGCCGAAGAAGGTGTAACGCCCGGTGGCGGCGTTCTGCAGCTTCTCCGACGTGGTGTTCGGCGCCTCCCGGGCGAACCAGGGCAGGAAGACCTCGTCCTCCGGGTGCCAGTAACCGTCGGCGTTGGCGCCAGCCGTCTGGAAGTACGGGTTGCTACCGACGAGAGCGCCGATGCCCACTACCGGGTCGCCTGTCTCCAGCAGTGTGCTGCAGCCGTACTGCGGGGCCGTGGGGGTCAGCCATGGGTTTACGGTGTTGTTCGTGAACGGGTCGTCCGCCCACTCGGAAATCTCGTGGCTGATGGCGTGGATGTCCTGGATGTAGTACCCGTCCGCGCCGTCGGGGCTGGCCGGGGTGGACGACGTGGTCCACGTGCCGGGCTGAGCGTAGGCGGCGTAGATGAAGGTCTGGACGCCCTGGTTGCCGTTGCCGTGCGTGGTGCCCAGGCCCAACCCGGTCACGTGTGCCGCTCCGTGGAAGCCCAGCACGCAGCAGTTGTTGGGGTTGTTTCCCACGTACAGGTAGACGTTGTTCACCAGGAAGAGCGGCAGGGCGGTCGGGTCGAGGTGCAGTGAGGTAATGAGGTTATTCATCTGGGCAGCGAACCATTTGATGCTGATGTCGCCGAAGGCGTTAAAGCCGGGCCCGAAGGACGCGACGATGCCCTGGTTGGCCGGAACCGAAATGGTGACCGTCGGCAGGACCGTTGGCTGTCCGAGCAGCAGGTGGAAGGTGGAGCTGCCGACGTCGTTGAACTGCGACCGCATGACGGCGTCCTCGTACTGCGTCGTACCGGCACCGGTGAGCGGCTCAGACGCGCCAGTCGCGGTGACCCTGGCGCTCGTCCAGCTGGTGTTCTGCCACATCGGCGAGTTCACCATGGCCTGCGTGACATCGCTCCCGTTGAACGCCTGACCGGTTGCGAACGTGAAGTTCATCGGGATGATCTCGGTCGGCACCGTCGTGGTGCCGGTGTAAGTCCGCGGATCGGCGTTTCCGACCATGTTGTAGCCGTACGTGACCCCGTTGGTCGGGTCTGTGAAGCTCCCGAACCAGTGCGGCACGGTCTTGTCTGACGGCAGCGGGCTGGCACCGCCCAGTGTCGTGAACATGGGCTTGCCGGATACCTGCACCGGACCGGGCGAGGCAGCCGACGCCGACGGTACCGACATGCCAGCGAGTAGACCGCCGACCGCTACTGGTACCGCGACCGCGAGCATTGTCCTTGTGAGACGGCGGGAGCGATGAAGTCTCATGAGTAGCTGCTTCCTCCTAAGGCACAGGAACTCCGGTCCCCCCACTCATTGCTAATACCGTCGCAAGGGGGAAACGCGTTTCGCCGACTGGCACGCGTGGCCGTTGCGACCGCGTGCTCGCGCCCGTCAGCCCTTGACCACTCCGGACATCAGGCCGCGGATGTAGAAGCGCTGCAAGCCGATGTACAGCAGTACGCACGGCACCATGGCGATCACCG
>Ga0126381_100002334_pt1 | contig 20466 bp, 16 predicted proteins | sample PanSoiMetPlot_28_FD_96465 | JGI IMG/M metagenome (GOLD analysis project Ga0126381, IMG submission 96465) | Tropical forest soil microbial communities from Panama - MetaG Plot_28 | ecosystem: Environmental > Terrestrial > Soil > Tropical forest > Bulk soil | place: Panama | collected 2016-02-17
AAGAAAATTCCGCGGACTCTGCGATCGGGACGCGTTAGGCATACGCTAGATTGTAACATTCGTCCATCGCGGATATGACGCGCCGTCCGATGCCCCGCTTTCACATTTGCTACACTGGATAGAGACAGCGATGAACGTAGGCACTGCAAGAACCGCACTCGAGACGCCTCTGCAGGCTCTGCACGCGCAAGCCGGCGCAACCATCGGCGCCTGGTTCGGCTCCGCGTTGCCCGATCGTTTCGGCGAAGATTGGCAAGCCGAGTACCGCGCCGCTCGCGAGTCCGTCGTCCTCATCGACAAGAACTATCGCGCATATTTGCGCTTCAGCGGACCGGATCGCGTACGCTACCTCAACGCTATTCTTACCAACAATATTAAAGACCTCGCGGAAGGCCAGGGGATTGTTTCGCTGTTCCTCAATCCGCAAGGACGAATTCAGGCCGAAATCGAAAGCTACGCCGCGAGCGATAGTCTTTTTTGTATTTCTTATGCCATGATTCGCGAAACGCTGGTCCCTACGCTCGACAGATTCATCATCATGGACGAAGTTACTCTCACCGACGAGACGGCCACATTTGGCACCGTGGCACTCGAAGGTCCAAAGGCATCGGCCGTCGTAAAGAAATTGACCGCCATCGATCTCGCCAGCCTGGAAGAATTGGCGTTTCAAGAAGCATGCGTCGCCGGAATTTCCTCAGGACTCACCCGACGTTCGCCGGGCGGTGTTGCGGGCGCCGAATTTCTGGCCACCCGCACAGATTTGCCGCATCTCTGGCAGATTCTCCGACAAGCCGTGGAACAGATTGGCGGACGCCCGATGGGCTACCAAGCACTCAACGCGCTGCGGCTGGAACAGGGCGTTCCGTGGTTTGGATACGACTTTGGCGACAAACAAATTCCCCACGAAGCCGGCCTGGAGTATTCGCACATCAGCTACACCAAGGGTTGCTACACCGGCCAGGAAATCGTCGAACGCGTGCGCTCGCGCGGCCAAGTGAACCGCGTCCGCGTCCTGCTGAAACTCGATTCAGCCGAGCCACCCGTAGCAGGCGGCGCGTTACTCACCGACGGCAAAGAAGCCCACCTCACGCGCTCGGCATTTTCTCCTGCGCTACAGACCGGTATTGCCATGGCTTACGTCCGCCGCGAAAAAGCCGTGGCGGGAAGCGAACTCACCTGCGGGACTGGCAAAGCCACGGTCATTGCGCCGCCCCTTGCCGCCATAGCGACATAAGATTCACACTCGGTCCACCAGGGCGGTCTGTTCGAACGCTACTCCGAAAAGGTTCACTCTCTGGGAAAACGCGGTGCACACCTAGGAAACAGCGAGATCGTTGCCGCGAATGACCATTGTCCTCGTTCCAGACGACGCTGGCGGGACTATCTTTTCTTCTGCAGGTCGCCTGGGTAGAACCGTAACGCCCTCTGGCGAGGACTACCGCCTTACTCAGTGATTCGAACTACCGCTTGGAATACACCCGCAGGTAATCCACCAGCATCTGCTGGGGAAATCGCGTTCCGGCGTCCGGGCCACCGGGCCAGACTCCTCCAACCGCTAAATTCAGAATAATAAAAAACGGATGATCGAAAACCCATTGCTCGCCCGTCGGCCATTGTGTCCGCGTAAACGTCGCGTAATTATTCGAATCCACGTAAAATCGCACCGTTCCGGGCTCCCACTCCACGGCGTAAAGATGAAAATCGTCGGAATAATTCTGGCCTGTCGGCAGGGCGGCCGTTGCAGTCAGGTCGGCAGTGTGCGAAATGGAACTCGGTCCATGCAACGAACCGTGAATTATGCCCGGCTCGCGGCCGATATTTTCCATGACGTCAATTTCACCGCACTTGGGCCAGCCGACGGTGTTGATGTCGTTGCCAAGCATCCAGAATGCCGGCCATATTCCTTGTCCGTTGGGAATCTTGATGCGTGCCTCGAATCTTCCATACGCTTGCGAAAATAAATCCTGCGTCTTGAGCCGCGCGGACGTGTAATCGCGTGCGATGTCGTCGGTGCCAGCGAACTTCTCCCGCCGCGCGGTGATCACCAGGTTGCCATTTTGAATCCGCGCGTTCTCCCGTCGCGAAGTGTATGCTTCGAGTTCCTGATTCCCCCAGCCGCCTCCGCCAAGGTCGTAAGTCCACTTCGAGGCTTCGGGCGCAGAACCATCAGCAGAAGAAAATTCCTCCGACCACGTCAGCATCCACTCGCCAGCAGGCAGAATCATCGGCCGCTGCGCGATCGCCCCTCCACCGCAACTGGTGGCGCTTGCCAGCAGAACTGCAAACACCGCGACTAAAAGCATGCGCATCGCTGGAAAAGAATAATAGATGGGAGAGGGTAAACGGAAGCTAGTCGATATTCAGCGCGCGCTTGAAGGAACCTTTCTCGCTGTCGATCTTTTTCTGCAACTGAAGAATGGAATACAGTAACGCTTCCGGACGCGGCGGACATCCGGGAACATACACATCCACCGGCAGCACCTGATTGCAGCCCTGCACGATAGCGTAATTATTGAAGACTCCGCCGGAAGTGGCGCAAGCGCCCATGGAAATCACCCACTTGGGTTCTGGCATTTGATCGTAAAGCTGGCGCACCACAGGAGCCATTTTCTGCGAAAGCCGGCCAGCCACAATCATCAAGTCCGCTTGCCTCGGGGAAGGACGAAAGACTTCCGCGCCAAATCGCGCAACGTCAAATCGCGCCGCCGCCATGGACATCATTTCGATGGCGCAGCAAGCCAGCCCAAACCCGAGCGGCCAAATCGAGCTCTTGCGCGCCCAGTTCACCGCCTTATCCAGCGTGGTGAAAATGATTCCTTCTTCTTCCAGCAGCTTGCCGAAATCGCCAGGCTTGGTCAGCGTGACGTGTTTGCCGAGGGATGTGCTCATGGTGTCCTCAACCCTATTTTGTCATAGCCGGCAGCTTGGAAACAAACTACGGCGCCGGCAAACCGATTTGCAGGGAAAGCCAAGCCCCGAGGCCTGCGGCAAACATGGAAACAAGAATAAATACGGGGAGCGCCAAAGTTCGCGTCTTCGACGAACCTCCTCTTCCCTAGCACGGCCACGCCTGGTTGTGCGCGGTGTCAGCCGCTTTCCATCTTGAGTACAAGCTCATTTGCCGGCTTGCGGTGCTGATCGAATCGCCTCGCTCAGCAATCGCTCCATTCGCGCGTAGCCCTGCGCACTGGGATGAATTCCGTCCGAAGTCAAACCCTTCAAATAGAAGCCTCGTTCATCTGTCAGCGCCGAATGATAGTCAACCACTGTGTATTGTTTTCTCGCCGCGAAATCCTTGATCCAATCGTTCAATGCCCGAATTTTGTCACGACCGGCGTCTTGCGCCAAAATTGAAGCGTTCGGATCTTGCTCGCCTGCAGAAAGACCCACCGGTGGAAGCGTCGCCAGCACCACCCGGATGTTGTTCCGGTCCGCCCTTTCCGCCATTGCTTTCAGATTCTGTTCTGTCGATGACAGCGGCACACGCTCAAAATCATTGATTCCTCCCAGGACCACCACCACCTGCGGACGAATCCGAGTCACATCTTTGTCAAACCGCGTCAGCATATGCGCCGTGACGTCGCTCGGAATCCCGCGATTAACGATTTTCAGGCCCGCTAATTCCCTCCCCGTCGTCAAACCCTGCCAGTTCGCAGTAATCGAATCGCCAACCAGCACCATACAGTCTGTGCAAGCCTTGGGCTGAAAGCACCCGCACACCGACAGCGCCGCCAACGCACCCGACAAGGCAGCGATCCACTTGATTGTGTGATTGAGGTCCGCCACCGTCCGCATCTTTCTCCAACTTGGATTCGGCCATTTGGCCTCCCACTTATACTCCAACTCTCCGTAACTTAAGCACAACCATCCCACTCACTTTCGAGCCGTGTTCGGCCGAACTGATGAACACAAAATACGATTTGAGATGGCGCCGCCGAAAAAGATGATGGATACGAGAAAGCACTCCAGGGGGGATACCAGGCGCTCCTTGCGAATTGCCGTGAAATACCAACCGAAGACAGCACTATTTTGGATCCATCCTGGAATGGCGCACCAGCGATTAAACCAAGAAGCCGCTTCGACGGCCTATCAACGGACATATGTACTCGAGCCTACAAATTTGAAGTATGCTGAAACGGCAGGCAGGCAAGCCACTCCCCAAACTAACCAGATCTCGCGATCCAAGTCGTGGAGTCATTCGTGTATCATGACAACTTTGCCGAACTGGCTACCTGATTCGAGATACTCATGCGCCAGTCGGCATTCCGCAAGCGGAAACGTCCGATCCACAACCGGCTTCAACTTCCCGGCCGCCACCAATTTCAGCACTGTCGCGAATTCCGCCTTCGTCCCCATATACGAACCGAGAATCGAAAGCTGGCGGCTAAACAGAAAGCGCAGATCGATTTTCGCGTCGTAACCTGTCGTCGCTCCGCAAGTAACCAGTCGCCCGCCACGCGCTAAGCTGGCTACGCTGTCGTCCCACGTAGCCGTACCCACGTGTTCGAACACCAGGTCCACGCCGCGCTTCCCCGTTAACCGGCGAACCTCATCTTTGATCCGTTGGGTCTTGTGGTTGATCACTTCGTCCGCGCCCAGTTCCCGCGCTTTGGCGAGTTTTGCCTCATTCCCGCCTGTTGCGATGACCCGACAGCCAAGCATTTTGGCAATTTGAATTGCGGCCGATCCAACGCCGCTCCCCGCTCCGAGCACCAGCACTTCTTCCGCGGGCTGTAGCTGCGCTCGGGTCAATAGCATGTGCCACGCGGTCTGAAAAACCAGCGGCACAGCGGCCGCCTCTTCGAACGAAAGGCTTTCCGGATACGGAAAACAGTTCACTTCCGGGCAGCGGACCAATTCCGCACACCCGCCATCAATCAGGTACCCCAGATTGGTAAATTGCGGGCACTGATTGTCTTTCCCCGCCAGACAAGCCGGGCATTTTCCGCAACTCACGCCGGGAGCGAGCAGCACTTTCTGCCCCAGCTTAACCGTCGTCACGTTCGAAGCGATCTTCGCCACCACTCCCGCTACGTCGCTTCCCGGAATGTGAGGCAGCGGAAACTGCAAGCCAGGTATTCCCTGACGCACCCATAAATCCAGATGATTTAGCGCGCAAGCATGCACCCGCACCAGTACCTCGCCCCAACGCAACTCCGGCCTCGGCGCGTCGGTGTACTGCAACACTTCCGGCCCGCCGTGTTGGTCAAACACAATCGCCCTCATCAATCTTTCCTTGGGACAGCTTTGTGTTGGATCGCCATCGCTACACCCAGAAGAAGTATCCAGGCCATGATTAAGCGCAGACCGTGATTCACAAACCAGAGCAACACGACCGGATAATATGCGATCCGTGTGTGCTGCAGAACCGGGAGCGAGTGGAAACCATATCGAGCCGGGCTTTGCGATCTGTCTCCGTTTGCCAGCAGCAAAATTCAGACGAAGCTCATGAACCAGAGAGCAACGACAGACGTAACCACCCTCGGAGCGCTATCCGGTCGATCCAGACACAGTCGTGCGTTCGACGGCCTGCTCCGGGCATTCGCTTCCCTTCCCACGCAAAGCTAGCATTGCCTGATCGGCGCGTCCAGAAGGTTGGTGCCGTGGCGAGTCTCAGGTGGCCTTTTCGTTTTCTCACGTTCCAGGTCGCCGATCGCGGATCGCGCCCCCTTGCGCGTTGACAGGACTGAGGGCGAGCCTTACGCTGAAACTTGGAAAACGGCATGGACTTGTTTGAAGAGATCGTTCGCATGCGAAAAGCCGGCGAGCGTGGCGCCCTCGCCACGATCGTGCACACCAACGGCTCGATTCCCAGTTACGAAAGTTCTCGCATGCTGGTGCGCGAGGATGGCTCCATCGCTGGAACCATCGGTGGCGGCTGCGTCGAGGCAGACGTTTGGGCCGCAGCGAAAGAAGTTCTTTCCAAAGAAACGCCGCGCAAAATGGTTTTCCAGTTGAACAATGAAGCCAGCTACGACAACGGCCTGATCTGTGGGGGCACGCTGGAAGTTTTTGTCGAACCCATCCTTCCACAGCCGGTCGCTTATATTTTTGGCGGCGGACACATTTCCATGGCATTGGCAAGATCCGCTAGCGCCGCGGGATTCGGCGTCGCCGTCATCGACGACCGCGAACAGTTTGCCAACAAAGAGCGCTTTCCGATGGCCCAGGAACTCTACACAAGTTACGAGGACGCGCTCACAAGAATTCAACCAAACCCTTCATCCTATCTGGTGATCGTCACGCGCGGGCATCGCGACGACATGCGCGTCCTGGCGTGGGCGGTGCGTACCACAGCCCGCTATATCGGGATGATCGGCAGCAAACGCAAGGTCCTTTCCGTCTATCAGGCGCTCGAAAAAGAAGGTTTTTCACCGGAAGAATTTTCAAAAGTGTTTGCGCCGATGGGATTGGAAATCGGCGCGCTTTCTCCCGAAGAAATCGCTATCAGCATCACCGCCGAATTGGTCGCAGTCAGGCGCAACGCCCAGTCCGCGCAACACAAGAAAGTGCAGCGCCGGCATCGCGAAACCGTCGCTTCAGGTGCAGAAACGCCGCGTTAGAACGGGCTTCTTATGCTCGCCGCCGTCATCTTGTCGGGCGGTGCATCGCGCCGCATGGGCTCGCCGAAAGCCTTGGTCTCCTACCAGGGCCGGCCCTTTCTTGAGCATCTTTTGTCGCTGACCAAACATCCCGCGATCGGGGTGCGCCGCGTGGTGCTCGGCCCAGATGCGGAAGCCATCGCAAGAGAAATTGCCCTGGCGCCGGCAGAAATCGTCATCAATCCCCAATGGGAGAATGGTCAACTCAGCTCGCTTCACGCCGCGATGAAAACTTTGCCGCCAAACACCGGGGGGATTTTGCTCTGCCCTGTGGATCATCCGCTGGTTAGCGTGGCGCTGGTGACCAGTCTGATCGACGAATTTCGGTCTTCGCATGCGCCGGTCGTGGTTCCAAGCTACAGCGGCCGCCGCGGTCACCCCGTAATTTTCTCGGCGTCGGTATATCAGGAACTGCTGAGCGCGCCACCGGACCAGGGAGCTCGCGCGGTCGTCTGGGCGCACCAGAGAGAAGTGCAGGAGGTCCCGACCACGGAGGAAGGTTGCGTGCTGAACTTGAACGATCCACACGCGGTGAGAGTCTTGCAAGGCGGGAACTTCCTGGACTGGCATGAAGCGGATTGACCATCAGCGTTTGCTGGCCAGATGGATGGCAAGTGCTTGCGCGGCATCGGCCGCCAGATGCGCGCCGTGAATGGTTTCCGGCGGCAATCCGCCGAACGAAACGGATAAAATGTCGGCGTTAATTTTCGCCAGGCCGCCGACTTCCGCTCCAGTGAGCAGTTCGGTCAACCGCGAGGCACAGGCAATCGAAGTCGTGCAACCGCGACAAAGAAAGCGCGCTTCCAGAATTTGCTTATTTTCCACGCGAACCGCAACGCGCAGAATGTCGCCGCAAACTGGATTGCTCACTTCAACGGAGACCGTAGCGTAGGGAAGTTCTCCTGCGTTGCGAGGATTCTTGAAATGGTCGAGAACTTCCGGAGAAAACATACCCTACGGCTTTTCGCACTGCAGCGCAGAAATGCGGCTGGCGGCTGCGGTGACTTCTTTTCTTGGCGGCATCCGCAGTCGCCCCTCGCGTACGAATTTTGAAAAACGCAGCGCCAACTCGTGGATACGCTTGGCCTGGCGCTTGGCGATCGATTCGCTGGGAATCAGCTGTGTGCCAACGCCGATGGCCGTAGCGCCAGCCAGAATGAATGCCTCGGCATTCTGCTGATTCACACCGCCGGAAGCGATCAACGCAATTTGCGGCAGCGAGCGGTTGAGCGCGCGCACATAAGTCTCTCCGCCGACCTGCGCCGCGGGAAAAACCTTTACGAAATCCGCTCCGGCGCGCCATGCAGTTACGACTTCGGTCGGCGTCAAGGCTCCTGGCATGGCCACGATATCGCGCCCGGCCGCGAACGCCACAATGTCGCAATCAAATCCCGGCGCGGTCAGGAAGTGAGCGCCGGCGTCGGCGCATTTTCTTGCCGTCTCGACATCCAGAACCGTGCCAGCGCCCACGATCATTTTCGGGTGATGCTTCACCAGGTGGGCGATCACGTCCATCGCGCCGGGAACGGTCATGGTGATTTCCACGATGGGAATACCGCCTCCCGCAACGGCCTCCGAAGCAAAATGCGCATCGTCGGCGGAAGAAACGCGAATCGCCGGAACAATTCCGACGCTTTCTATGATGGCAGCGATTTCCGTGCGCTTCATCCGATCCGGTCCTTCACAGCACTAATTCTAAAGCTCTTCGCTTTCGGAAACTGGCAAGAGATCGCCTTCGCGAGCCGCCCATACGTACATTGTCGGCAGCAAGAATACACTCAAAAGCAACGCGCCGATGAGGCCGCCAACAATCACTATGGCAAACGGCCGTTGCGAATCCGATCCAATCCCATGCGACAGCGCCGCCGGCAACAAACCGAGAGTAGCCACCAGCATGGTCATCATAATCGGTCTTAAGCGCAAGATCGCCCCTTCGATGGCGGCATCTTCAATCGAATAGCCTCTGGCGCGCAACTGGTTGATGTACTCCAACATGATGACGCCGGTTTGCACTGACACTCCGAACAGTGCGAGGAATCCCACGCCGGAAGAAACGCTGAAATTCGTCCTCGTAAACAAAAGCGCGAGCATGCCTCCCACTGGAGCCAGCGCGACACTCGACAGAATAAGCGCCGCCCACTTGAGTGATTTGAACATGCTGTACAGGATCATGAAAATCAAGAGTAACGTAATCGGAAGCACGGTCATCAGCCGGCGCTGCGAGCGCTTCTGGCTTTCATACTCGCCGGCCCAGTCGATCGTGTAACCGTGCGGCAGCTTGACCTTTGCGCTTACTTTCTTGATCGCTTCTTCCACCGTGCTGCCGAGGTCGCGCCCGCGAATACTGTATTTGATGGCGATGTAACGCGAATTTTCTTCGCGATAAATCTGCGACGCGCCGTCCGCGACGCTGACCTTGGTCAGCTGCGCAAGCGAAACGCGTTCGCCGCTAGGAGCTACCAGACGGATTCGCTGAATGGCTTCCCTGGTGTCACGAAATTCCGGCAAGTAGCGCAGCACCAAATCATATCTTTGCTCGCCAACCAATACTTGGCTCAGTGCGTTGCCGCCTACCGCGGTTTGAATGGCGTCCTGAACATCGGACACATTGATACCAAAGCGCGCGGCCTGTTCACGGTCCACTTCAAAATTCAGATTGGGCTGTCCGATTATGCGAAAAACACCCAGATCCGCGACGCCGCGAATATTTTTCATCACCCCGACAATTTCGTCGCCTTTGGCTTCCAGCGTTTTCAAATCATTGCCATAAATCTTGACTGCCAGCGCGCCCTTTACTCCGCTGACAGCTTCTTCCAAATTGTCGGAAATTGGCTGCGAAAAGTTCCACAAGACCCCGGGAATTTTATCCAGTTCGCGGTTCATGGCGGCGATCACTCGTTCTTTGTCTCGATGAAAAACCGGACGCCATTTTTCCTTCGGCAACAAATCGACAAAGTATTCGGTATCAAAGAAACCCGTGGTGTCGGTACCGTCATCGGGCCGGCCAACCTGTGTGACCACTTTGGGCACTTCCGGAAAGGAAGCGAGCACGCGCCGCCCCTGATCCGCGACGCGCGCACCTTGGGTGGGACCGGTGCTCGGTGCTAGGGTTCCGCGAACCCAGATCGCACCTTCATCAAGATGCGGCAGAAATTCCGAACCGATCACCCCGCTAAACCCCAGAAAAAGCGTCAGCGCAAAGACCGCCAAAGCCGCCGCAAATGTGAGGGGGCGGTTGCGGATGGCCATGGTCACAGCCACGCGATAACGCGCCGCCAGATACATCATGAGCGGGTTCTGCCAACTCTTGCCACCCTTGCGAAACAAGAAGGTCGCCAGGGCCGGCGCGATCAACATGGAAAAGAGCAGCGCTCCGAGCAGAGCGAACATAACAGTCCATGCCATGGGCTTGAACAACTTCCCTTCCACGCGCTGCAGGGTGAAGATCGGCAAATAAGCGGTGATGATAATGGCGATCGCGTAGAACACGGGCCGCTGTACTTCGCGGGCGGCGATTCTGACCTGCTCCAAAATCGTAGTGTTGTCCTTCTCGTGACGGTTCAAGTGGCGGACGATGTTTTCCACCATTACTACCGCACCGTCCACCACCATTCCAAAATCCAGCGCGCCCAGCGAGAGTAAATTTGCCGAGATGTGGCGCAAGTCCAGGCAAATCGAAGCAAACAAGAGAGAAAACGGAATGGTCAGGGCAACGATGAAAGCACCACGGGCATTGCCAAGAAAAACAAACAGGATGATCACCACGAGGAGCATGCCTTCTGCCAGATTGTGAAGGACAGTGTGCGTAGTGTAGTGCACCAGATCGTCGCGATCCAGATACGGCACGATCTGTACGCCCCTGGGAAGGATCTGTGTGTTCAGGCGATCCACCATGGCGTGGATCCCCTCCAGGGTCGCCGCAGTGTCGGCGCCCTTGCGCATAAAGACGATGCCTTCGACCACGTCTTCGTCGTCCAGCACCACGCCGTCCAAGCGGTGAATTGCTTTGCCGATTTGGCCAAGCCGAATCTTCGGTCCCTGCACCACCTGCGCGATATCCTTCACCCGGATCGGCGTGCCGTTCAGCGACTTAAGGACGGTTTTTTCGATGTCCTCAACGGTTCGAACCAGGCCCACCGCGCGCACGTTGATCTGCTGGGAGCCTTGTTCGATAAAACTGCCGCCACCGTTGGCATTGCTGTTCGTCAGCTGCTGCTCGACCTGGGCCAGACTCAAGCCATAAGCAATCAGCTTGTCTGGGTCGATCTTGACTTGATACTCGCGGGTGATTCCGCCGAAGGAAGAGTCATCCACCACATCGGGAACGGATTTCAAATATTTGGCAATCACCCAGTCTTGCAGCGATTTCAGCTCCATAGTGTCGTAGGCAGGATTGGTGCTTTTGAGCGTGTACCAGTAAATCGATCCGATGGGACTGAAGTCCGGGCCGACTTGCGCGTTCACATTGGCCGGCAGAAGCACCTGCGGCAGACGCTCTATCACTTTTTGGCGGTCCACATCGTTGTCCGAGTCATCGTCGAAAATCAGATTCACCACCGACAAGCCGGCCAACGAAGACGAGCGAATATGTTGCAGGTGCGGAATGCCATTCATCTGTATTTCGACGGGAATGGTGATTTGCTGCTCCACTTCTTCGGCGGCGCGGCCGGGCCACTGCGTAATCACCTGCACCCAGGTGTTGGCTACATCGGGATAGGCTTCGACGGGGAGAGTCTTGAACGCGATCATTCCCCACAGGAACAGAAGCAGCGCAACCACCAAAACGATGAAGCGATTGTCCAGCGCTTTGTCGATCAGCAGACGGATCATTACTGCTCGACCGTGTTCTGGAATTCAAGCGCGTTGGCAACCACTTTCTGCCCTGCAGTGGCTCCCTGGACGATTTCCTGCACGCCGCCAGGAAGCATTTCGCCGCCGGTTATTTTCACCCGGCGAAACTTTTTTCCTTCCAGCGGCACGTAGATCCAATCCATATCGTGCAAATGCAAAATCGCGGTGGCGGGGACAACCACATGAGTTTCTTCCGTTTTGCCGCGGAAGATGGCTGTTACGAACATCCCCGGCCGCATCAAGCCTGGATTGCGGACTTCCAGGCGAACCTTTGCGGTGCGCTGGTTGGGATCCAACACCGACCCGATATTGCTGATGGTGCCGGTAAAGATTCTGTCTGGATAAGCATTCAGCCGGATTTCGGCTTTCTCGCCCAGCTGCACGTTGCCCAAATCGTTTTCGAAAACGTCGCAGAGAATCCATAGCGAACTTAAATCGGAAATTGTGAATGGATTTGGCGCGCCGAGACCCGCGACTCCCGCGGCGTTGGTGACTTGCTGCTCGGTGATGACGCCGGAAATGGGAGCGCGAATATCGACAATCGAGGCCGGGTGCTCGATACTTCCGCCCAGTACCCGAATGCGCTCGGCAGTGTTCTCGACATCCACTTTGGCTTTGGCGTCGGCGTCTTCCGCTACCTGCACATCTTTCATCGCGGCGGCGCCTTTTTCATAGAGGTCTTTGGTCCGCTCGAGCTGACTTCTGGAGAGTTGTTCGTCGGCCAGCGCTTTGCGGTAGTCCGAAAATGCCGCCGATAAGTCCGCGCTCTGCACGCGGAGCAGCAGTTGGCCCTTTTTTACCCTATCGCCCAGACGCGCAGCAATTGCCACGACGCGGCCGGTGGCCAATGAAACGACTGGCACGCTGCGGGAAACGTCCGGCGCCACGGCTCCCGTGACTTTCAATTGGCGCGCGGACCTGCGCTGCTCTGCGCTCACCAGTGGAAACTGTTCGGGGCGCTCCGCTTCAAAAACATTTTCGTCCGCGACGGATCGTACATTCGTTGGTGGCGGCGCTTCGGCTTGCGGATCGCTCTTGCCGCCACAACCGGTGTAGGTACACCAGACGGCAGACAGGCAGCCGATGGCCAGAGTTTTCAGGCGCTTCATCGTGTGAGGCCTCGTTCCGCAGCAAAGTATAACTGCTTAGTCCCCTATGGTTTGGGAACGAAATTCTGTCACATCTTGCGAGCCTGGGTTCCGCCAAGACCTCGGCAGGCAAGTCCTGACTGATATTGGGCCTGACCAACATCAATGGCTTGTAACAGTGCCACACCAATGGCCACTTAGCCATTCTCTTTGCTTCCTGGACGCCGGGCCGGCAATCGGACATCCGAGCGACTTCTCTGCTCTTCAGAAGCGGCCGCGCGAAGAACGCGGTCTTAGCCGGTGTGATTCAGCGCGAGCAACACCGACATCCTGCAGTCCGAGCCGTTGTTTTGTTACGCTGAATCATGGATACTCTCCGCGTTCCCTATCGCCCGATCCCTCAGCGTATCGTTTCGCTCGCGCCATCCTGCACTTCCATCCTGTGCGCCCTTGGTGCCGGTAAGAATCTGGCTGCGGTAACTCCGTGGTGCGCCGGCATTGCTCCGGTCCGTCACCTGCCCGCTATCGGAGATTGCTGGCGACTCGAAGCGCTTGAAAAAATCACTCGTCTTCATCCAACTCTGATTGTCGGGTCGGTTCCGTTCCATCCCGAGACTGTTGCGCGCATTGTCACAGTTTCCGCGCAGTTTCTCGCGTTGAATCCACGCACGCTCGCCGACATTCAGTCGGACATACAGACGCTCGCGCGACTCACCAACCGCATGGCAAAGGGGCGTCAACTGATATTGCGGATGAAAAACGGCTTCGCGAAAATTCGCCGCCAAGTTCCGCAATTTTCTCGTCGACCGCGAATTTATTCTGAAGCCTGGCCGAACCCCAGAATCAGTTCTCCGCCATGGGTATCGGAATTGATTTCCCTGTGCGGTGGAACGATGGTAGTGGCACCCGGTCGTAAAGTCTCCGACCAGGAAGTTGCAGACGCGCGGCCGGACGTAATTCTGCTGGCGTGGACGGCAACCGGACGGCGCGCCAATCTGAAAAATACGCTGGCGAACCCGCGCTGGCAGGCAGTTCCCGCGGTACGCCACAAGCGGGTGTTTGTGGTGCGGGATGATCTTCTCAACACACCCGGGCCGCCGTTGATCGCAGGTGCTCTGCAAATTTCCCGTATTCTTGAATCATTGGTGGATTTCATCGAATGAACATTCAAGTGGTGACGGCGGTGATTCAGCGCGAAGACCTGCGAGTGCTCATCGGCCAGCGCCGTCGCGAAGACTCTTCTCCGCTCAAGTGGGAATTTCCTGGCGGCAAAGTGAAGCCGGGCGAAAGGCTTGAGGAAGCGTTAGCGCGCGAGCTTCGCGAAGAGCTGGAGGTTACGCTGCTGCGCTCTGTTTCCATTTCCCGCGTTGAACAAGACTACGGCGGAAGCGCCGGCTTGCTGACCATTACGTTTTTTGCGGCATCCATTCTGCAGAGCGAGCTACGCCCCGGCCCGTTTGAGCAGGTCTTGTGGGTTTTGCCTCGCCAGTTAGGCGAATATGACTTTCTGGCCGCTAACCGGAGGCTGGTGGCGGAACTGGCGACCGGGCGCATCAAACCGGCCGAAATCCTGGCCGCCGGCACGGCGAATTCGCAACCAGAGACGCATTAGCGAACTGGCAACGCGTTATTTCAGGGCGCTTGCGGCCACCGTCCCGCCATACTATTTTTGAGGTTCGAGGGATCTAGATCCGGCTGACCTGTCGGGCAAACTGGCGCGCGACGCTGTGGACATGCTGGCGCACTCGATTTTAGCCCTACTCTTTCTATGCTTAACGGAAAACGCATTCTTGTGGTAATGCCGGCATATAACGCCGCGAGAACGCTGGAACAAACCTATCGTGAAGTCTCCAAAGATTTCGTCGATGAGGTTATTCTGGTTGATGACGGCAGCCATGACCAAACCGCTAGAGTCGCCGCGGAACTGGGCCTGACGGTGTTTGTGCACAAACAGAATCTGGGTTACGGCCGCAACCAGAAGACTTGCTATCGCGAAGCGCTGCGGCGCGGCGCGGACATTGTCATCATGTTGCACCCCGACTACCAATATTCGCCTAATCTGATCGTATCACTGGCAGGAATGATTGCATTCGGTGAGTACGATGTAGCGCTGGGGTCGCGGATTCTTGGAGTGGGTGCACTCAAGGGCGGCATGCCGGTTTACAAGTACATTTCCAATCGTGCGCTGACCTTGATCCAAAATTTGCTGATGAAGTACAAGCTGTCGGAATATCACACTGGCTATCGCGCCTTTTCGCGCTCCGTGCTCGATTCCCTGCCCCTCGAAGCCAACAGCGACGATTTCGCGTTCGACAACCAGATGCTGGCACAGATTATCTTCTTCGGCTATCGTATGGGTGAAGTTTCCTGCCCCACACGGTATTTTCCGGAGGCTTCCAGCATCAGTTTCGCGCGCAGCGTGAAGTACGGATTTGGCGTGCTGGCAACGTCGATACAGTTCCGACTGCAGAAATGGGGGCTGGCGAATTTCCGGATCTTCAGCAATGAAGGCCACAAACTGCTGCCCGACTACTACGTAATGGTGAAAGAGTGAGTTCTTCGGCGCTCTCTGCTGAGACTGTCCGCACCGACCCGGCCGAGAATGTAACTACATCGCAAGTCGACGAGCGCGCGTCGCTTTGGCTGGTCGCGCTGCTTCTGGCAGCGATCACCTTATTTTCCTACTGGCCGACTTTCTCGAATGGCTTCCTGAATTATGACGACAACGGGTACGTTACCCAGAATAGCCACGTTCAGCCCGGCATCAGCGTCGCCAATGTTTTCTGGGCGTTTCGCGCGACCAGCATGGCCAACTGGCATCCACTCACCTGGATTTCGCACATGGCGGATGTACAGTTGTTTGGGCTGCATGCCGCCGGACATCATGCGACCAATCTGGTACTTCACGCAGTGAATGCACTGCTGCTGTTTTTTCTTCTGCGTTGTGCGACAGGTTTCTTGTGGCGCAGCTTTTTCGTGGCCGCGCTATTTGCGTTACATCCGCTGAATGTCGAGTGCGTAGCGTGGATCTCCGAGCGCAAGAGTTTGTTGTGCACTTTTTTTCTTTTCCTGGCACTGTTTGCGTACGGGTGGTATGTCCGAAAACCCGGAGTCGCCAGATATCTCTTAGTGGCAAGTTTGTTCGCGCTTGGACTGATGTCCAAGCCGATGATCGTTACGCTGCCCTTCGCGCTCTTGCTGCTCGATTACTGGCCGCATAATCGCCTGCCCGTTCCGGCTGATCGGGAAGAGACATTGCTGTTCTTCAAGGGGCTATGGCGCTTGGCGCTGGAAAAGGCGCCGCTGCTGCTGTTATCGGCGGCCAGCGCGTATATCACGGTGATGGCACAGGCTCGAGCGAATACCGTGGCGTTGGGCGGAAGTTATTCGCTGCGGGTGCGCGTAGTCAACGCGCTATGGTCATATCTCCTATATCTGCTGAAAGCCATCTGGCCGCTGAATCTCGCGATTTTTTATCCCCATCCCGAAAACACGCTTTCCCTTTGGCAACCAGTTTTGGGACTGCTGTTTATACTTGGCGTTACTTATGTCTGCTTGCGGCACCTGCGCGAACGCTATCTGCTGGCCGGCTGGCTCTGGTATGTCGGCTGCCTGGTGCCGGTCATCGGACTTGTTCAAGTGGGTCGTCAAGCACTGGCGGACCGCTATGCGTACACGCCACTGATTGGAATCTTTGCGCTGCTGGTGTGGTGGGTTGCCGATCGTTCTACGGCTTGGCCGCGACGCGCGGAAATTCTTGGCGGAGCAGCCGCGGCGGTGCTGATTTTCTTTGCGGCTTTGACCTGGCGGCAAACTCTTTACTGGAAGGATAGTTTCACGCTGTTCGGTCACGCGCTGGAAGTCACGCCTGTGAATTTCATCGCCGAAACCAATCTGGGCGAAGCGTATATGCAGACCGGGCGACCCGATCTGGCCTACGGTCATTTTCTCCGCGCCACCGAGGAAAAACCGCGCTATGGCCTGGCGCATTACAATTTGGGCCTCGTTCTGGCCGGCCAGAATCGGCTTGCGGACGCGCGCCAGGAGTTTGAAGCCGGCGCCGAATACGGCCAACAGAAGTCAGAGATCGCTTCTTCCTATCACAATCTAGGCGTCGTTCTGGTTGAGGAAAAAAGGTTCCCCGATGCCATCCAAATGTTTTCTCAGGCGCTGCAGCTGGCGCCCGACAAACAGTCCAGTTTCCTGGCGCGGGGGCTCGCGGAATATCGTATGAATAATTTTGCCGCGGCCGAGGCAGACTTCATTGCCGGGTCAAACCTGGCTCCAAACGCTGAGGCGTGTTTATGGGTGGGGCGAGCGCGCGAAGCGCAAGGCAATACCAGCGGCGCCATCGAAGCTTACCGACAGGTTCTAATCTTGCAACCTGGCCGCGCCGACGTGAAAGAGCATGAGGACGCGTTGCTCTCCGGCCACGTTCTGCCGTTCGCCAAAACGGAAGACTAACGCCAAGCACCGCGACAACCGGAAACGGTACGACGATCTCAGACCCTCACTGGATTGGGCTTGTCCTTTTGGATTCCCAAATCCGCAATTGCTTGGTCGACGATTTTTGCCTCAATCTTTCCATCGGCGCAGAGTTCGTGGAGCGTGGCCAGGGTGATGAACTTCGCGTCCACTTCAAAGAAGTCGCGCAACGACATGCGCCCTTCGCTCCGTCCGAAGCCATCCGTGCCCAACGCCGCCAGCCGGCGTGGCATCCACTTGCTGACCATGTTAGGCAAGGTCTTCAAATAGTCTGAAGCCGCCACCAGCACGCCCGGAGCGTCCGCCAAGCACTTGGATACGTATGGCACGCGAGGTTTCTCGCCCGGATTCAGGCGGTTCCAGCGCTCCGTTTCGATCGCGTCCATGTATAGTTCTTTGTAACTGGTCACGCTCCAGACGTCGGCAGCGACGCTGTATTTCTGCTCCAGGATTTCTTGCGCGCGCAGCGCTTCGTTCACGATCGCGCCGCTGCCGAACAGTTGGGCTCTCAGTTTGGCTTTCTTGTTCATCGAGCCGCGGTATTTGTACAGGCCTTTCAGAATTCCTTCGCGTACTCCCGCGGGCATGGGGGGCATGGCGTACTGCTCGTTCATGACCGTGATGTAGTAGAACCAGTTTTCGCCATCCTTGTACATGCGGCGGATGCCGTCCTGAATAATCACGGCGATTTCGTAGGCAAACGCCGGATCGTAGGCTTTCAGATTGGGTACCGGAAGCGCGAGGACGTGGCTGTTGCCGTCCTGATGCTGCAAGCCTTCGCCGGAAAGGGTCGTCCGGCCGGCAGTTCCGCCTAGGAGAAATCCGCGGGTGCGCATGTCGGCGGCGGCCCAGATGAAATCGCCGATGCGCTGGAAGCCAAACATCGAGTAGTAAATGAAGAATGGAATGGTATTGATTCCATGAGTGGCGTACGCGCTACCCGCCGCAATGAACGATGCCATGGAACCCGCTTCGGTGATCCCCTCTTCAAGAATCTGTCCGTCTTTGGCTTCCTTGTAGAGCAGCAGGGTGTTCATGTCCACCGGCTCGTACTTTTGTCCGCCGTTGGCATAAATTCCAACCGTTCGGAAGAGCGATTCCATACCAAACGTGCGCGCCTCGTCCGGGACGATCGGGACGATGAGCTTGCCGATTTCCTGGTCCTTTAGCATTTTTCGCAGCATGGCCACGAAGGCCATAGTCGTCGAGACTTCACGCTCTTCGCTGCCTTCCGTGAATTCCTTGAACAATTCGTCGTGGTCTGCGGCGATGGGCGTCGAACGCGCGCCGCGCTTCGGTGTGTACCCGCCAAGCGCCTCGCGTCTCGCTCTCAGATACTGAATTTCTTCGCTGTCTTCGGCCGGACGGTAGAATGGCACCGTGATGCAGTCTTCATCGTTCAATGGAATTCCGAATCGCGAACGAAATTCGCGCAGTTCGTCTTCGTTCAACTTCTTCTGCTGGTGCGTGACGTTCTTGCCTTCGCCCGCTTCGCCCAGCCCGTAGCCTTTGATCGTGCGCGCCAAAATCACCGTCGGCCCGCCCTTGTGCTCCGCGGCTGCCTTGTATGCCGCATACACCTTGCGCGGATCATGTCCGCCCAGCCGCAGACGACGCAGCGCTTCGTCCGGCAACGGTTCAACCAGTTTCAGCAGGCGCTCGTCATGACCAAAAAAGTGCTGCCGAACGTACGCGCCAGACGACACAACCAGCTTCTGGTATTCACCGTCCACCAGCTCGCCCATGCGCTTTACCAGCAGGCCCTCGGTATCTCTTTCCAGAATCGGATCCCACTCGCTGCCCCACAACACCTTAATGACATTCCACCGCGCGCCGCGGAACGCAGACTCCAGCTCCTGAATAATTTGCCCGTTGCCGCGGACTGGGCCATCCAGCCGCTGCAAATTGCAATTGACGACAAAAATCAGATTGTCGAGATTTTCCCGCGAGGCCAGAGTGATCGCACCTAGGGATTCCGGCTCGTCGGTTTCACCGTCACCCAAGAACGCCCAGACTTTGGCGTCGGTTGGTTGCTTGAGTCCGCGGTTCTCCAAATAACGGTTGAAGCGCGCCTGATAAATGGCCATCAGCGGGCTCAAACCCATGGAGACGGTGGGAAACTCCCAGAAGTCCGGCATTAGCCACGGATGTGGATACGAAGAAAGTCCACCGCCCGGCTTCAGCTCGCGCCGGAAATTTTCCAGCTGCTGTATGCTGAGTCTTCCTTCCATGAAAGCGCGCGCATAAATTCCCGGTGCGGCATGACCCTGAAAATAAACGGTGTCCCCTTCAAACTCAGGGGTGCGCGCACGGAAAAAATGATTGAATCCTACCTCGTACAGGGTCGCCGCCGAGGCGTAGGTTGAAATGTGTCCGCCGATGTTGTGCTCTTCGCGGTTGGCACGAACCACCATGGCCAGCGCGTTCCACCGAATCAGCGACTTGATCCGGCGTTCCAGCTCCTGATCGCCCGGAAACAGCGGCTGCAACCGCACCGGAATAGTGTTCGCATACGGCGTATTTGCTGTGAATGGCAAATCAATCCCGTTTATCGTTGCATGTGCCCGCAATCTTTCCAAAATCTCAGCCGCCACTTCTGGTCCGCTCGATTCCAGCACCGAATCCAGCGATTCCAGCCACTCCTGAATTTCCACATCCTCGATGTTGTGTGGCTGAGCGTACGTCTGGTTATCCATGTTCTGGTTTTCCCTTTTCGGTAATGCTCTGTCCTGCGCTGCCATCTGCGTTTTCCTTATCGTCGTATAAGCTAATTAGAATACACCGCCGCACGGTTGCACGCACTTTCGGAATTGCGGGAGTTGTGTTTGTACTCCGCGCTCATTTTACGCGGATTCGGCGCATGGCAAACCAGGCCGCCGAAAAGCGGCCGCTAGAAGAAAAACCGCCGCATGCAATAGGACCAGTGGTTTCGCGGCCATTGCTCGCCTAGGTCACTCTCCCGCCATCCACCACCAGCGTATGGCCGGTAAGAAATTCCGCCGTCGCCAGATAGATCACCGCGTCCGCGATATCGGAAGGTTTCCCGGTTTTTTTCAGGGGCGCCAGCTTTACGAACTCCTGCTCCCATTCGGGCGGATCGCCGGGCATGGTAATCGTGCCCGGCGCAATCGCGTTGACACGCACATCGGGCGCCAGCGCCTTGGCCAGGCATTTCGTCAGCATCAGCACACCGGCCTTGGATACCGAGTGCGGCACAAATCCCGGCCAGCCGAGCAAGCCACCAGTATCCGCAAAATTCACAATCGAGCCTTTCGAGCGGCGCAGCATTGGTGCTGCAGCCTGCGCACAAAAAAAAGGCGACTTGACATTGGTGTCCAGCGACGCATCCCAAATCTGTTCGGTGGTTGAAATCACGCTTCCCGGTAAGAAATTCGCCGCGCTATTCACCAACAGGTCCAGCTTCCCCAGCTCGTTGCCCG
>Ga0126381_100002335_pt1 | contig 20465 bp, 14 predicted proteins | sample PanSoiMetPlot_28_FD_96465 | JGI IMG/M metagenome (GOLD analysis project Ga0126381, IMG submission 96465) | Tropical forest soil microbial communities from Panama - MetaG Plot_28 | ecosystem: Environmental > Terrestrial > Soil > Tropical forest > Bulk soil | place: Panama | collected 2016-02-17
CCGGTTGTAGAGCTCGGTTTCAATCAGGTCCACAACCCTCACTATGACTCGAAAACGCACTCGCTTTTAGTTGATGATGTGGTAGTAGGAAGCCCGGCGGCGCAAGCTGGACTACGCGCGGGTGACCGGATCACCGCAGTCAATGGGCGAGCGCTGGGGACCGACATTGGATCTGACGAATCCTATGTCCGTGGCCGTCCTGGCAATGCTGTGACATTAACCGTAGAGCGCCCAGGTGAGCCCGAGCCGATGGTTCTGCATGCAGTCTTTCGGGCAAAGCGTTCGCCAAACAGAGCGGGCGAAAGCCTTGCAAGGTCTTCCGCGCTGCAAGTCATCGGATTGTTCCCCATTCCCTTTCTTCTGGTCGGCTTCGCCGTCCTGTTCTTGAGGCTACAAGAGCCAACTGTATGGCTCCTAGCATTGTTGTTCTGTGCGTTCGTCGGCGCTCCAGATCTCGTCATTCCCTCGACCTTTTCTCCTGCCCTCACCCTATTCGCACTAGCATTCCGCGCGATATTTTTGGGAATGCTTGGTCCGCTCTTCTATCTGTTTTTCGCCGAGTTTCCATTGCGGTCTCCGCTGGATCGGCGATTCCCGTGGTTGAAGTGGGCCGGGCTGGCCTTCGGAGTGTGTATTGTGCTTCCAGGGTTGCGGGCCGGACATCCAAGCTTTCCACGAGCGTTAGCAGAAGTGATCGGCACGCACAACGCTGACCTGACTTTCTCGTCGATTCTGTACGCCTTGTTTGTCCTGGGCATTCTCTCCCTGGCACAAAATTCGTTCATGGCGGCGGTTCCTTCGGAGGCGCGGCGCAAATCGCGAGTGATTCTTTGGGGAACAATTGTCGGAGTCTCGCCGATCGTGCTCGAGAGGTTAGCGGAGGACTTCGCAGATTATCGCGCCCCTTTTTGGTTCGACACCGCGCTGGTACTGGTGTTGTCCCTGTATCCGCTGTCATTTGCTTACGCCGTAGTGAAACACCGGGTGATGGAGATCCCTGTGTTGTTGCGACGCAGCGCACGATACGTGCTGGTGCAGCGCGGCTTCACGATTCTCCTCCTGGCCGTTTGGCTCGGCGCTGTCAGGCTCTTCACTTACGCTGTTTCGGGCTTGGTCGGAACATTCTCAAATACGGTGCTGGGCCTCGGTCTTATATTTGGCGTCGGATTGGTGTGGATTTCTGTGCCGCTGGTTAAGCGCGGAACGGAGCGCATCGACCGGGCTTTTTTCCGCAACGCATATGACGCGCGCGTCATTCTACAAGATTTGGCGGAGAAAACGCGCACGGTTACTAACCGCCGCGAGCTCGGGATGCTCCTGGAAAAACACCTCAAGGGCGCCCTTCATCCGAAATCGCTAGCTTGTTACCTGGACGCCGGAGATGGAAACCTGGTCGCGGAATGCGGAGAGCTGGACACAATTTCAGCCGAAAACCTACCGCGGCCGGAGGTCCCTTTCCGCTTTGGCGCACTCGCTGTTCCCCGAGAGTTGAAGACAATTCCAGCCACCCTGCCATTGATCGTGGAGATCGCGCAGCGCGGAAAAGCCTGGGAGGTCCCACAGAATCCCGGCGCGGCCGGCGATCTGGGGCCGCTTGCGCCTGAATGTCTGGTGCCTATCCTTGGTCGTACTAGCGGGTTGCTCGGCCTGCTGGTTCTTGGCCAGCGGCGTTCCGAAGAACCCTACTCGGGCGAGGACAAGTCTCTTCTCGATTCCGTAGCAAGCCAAGTAGGCATCACTCTTGAAAACATACGCCTCGCGGAAAAGATGGCCGAGCGGATGGAGGTTGAACGTCGCGTGGCCCGCGAAATGGAGATTGCCCGGGAGGTGCAGACGCGGCTCTTTCCTCAAAAAATGCCGGCAATGAAGACGCTGGAATATACGGGCGGCTGCATCCCCGCTCGTGCAGTGGGTGGTGACTACTACGACTTTCTTGAGCTTCGGCAAGGGCGCTTGGCGTTGGTGATGGCTGACATTGCAGGCAAAGGAGTATCCGGCGCCCTGCTGATGGCCAATTTGCAAGCCAATTTGCGCAGTCAATGCGCGATGGACGCCGACGACCTTCGGCGAGTACTCACTTCCGTGAACCAGTCATTCTGCGAGAACACTGGCGATGCAAGTTACGCCACTCTGTTCTTTGCGGACTACGACGACGCCAGCGGCAGGCTTCGCTACGCAAACTGTGGACATCTTCCCCCACTCCTGCTGTGTGGCGGAGAAAGCAAAGCGGGTCCGGCGTCTGCAGCACGGACGGTGGAGCGGTTATGTGCGACCTGCATGGTCGTAGGATTGTTTGCAGAGTGGCACTGCGAAATTGCAGAAGTGACGCTTACTCCTGGTGACACGCTGGTGCTTTACACGGACGGAATCACGGAAGCCACGAGCACTGATGGCGAAGAATTTGGCGAGTCCCGTCTGGTCGACACCCTTCGGAATTATTGCCATCTTCCGGTCCAGTCCCTACTGCAGGCGGTTGTTACGGCAGTCCAGCAATTCACGGGCGGAGAACAGCAGGATGACATCACGCTGGTAATTGCGCGATCCGTGGGCGCCTGATAAATGACTTTGGCGCCGAATGCTTTCTGATAGAAATCGAGCGCGGCGCTACCGTCGCGGACCATGAGATAGGGCACTACCTGCCGGCTGTTCGGTCTTGCTCCCTGAATGGCCATGTTAGATGTCCTTTCGTTGGTTAATTTGCGTCAAACGCCAGAGGTGGCCCAGAAGCATCTCTGACGTCGCGGAAACTGCTAGGTCGCCATTGGCGTGAATGCCAGAGTTGCCAGCCCGCCGCCCAAATTCTTCGCGGACGCAGTACGTAAGTCGAAAAAAAACAATTGCCACCGGGGTAGGCTCGACTCAGCAGCGTTGGCAGCGTTGAACTCCTACTTGCGCATCCTCTCCATTGCAGCGCAAACTCTAGGCAATCTGTGTTGGCCCGGATTGGAAAGCCGGCGTTTCCTGGGCCAATTGCTCATCAGGAGCAACTGTGCAGACCAAGTATATTTTGCTCGTCGGATTGCGCCAATTCATATTCACGTTCATTCTGGTCATGGCGTTAGTCGCCCCGAATTTACTGGTCCCTACAGGCACTGCGGCCCAAACACCGCAAGACGCAACGGCCACTAAATCATCGACAAAACCGGTTCCCATCGAATTCTGGAATCGAGTGATTACGGTTCAACGAGCCAACCTCGCCGGTTCCAGCCCTGAGGATCGCGCCGAACTCGCTTTACAACGGCTTGTGAGGCTTCCGTTAAACGTTTCCCCCACGGAAATCGTCACACGGTCTGTGAAAATCGAAGACCAAGACGGGGTTGTATTTGCATTTCGGGGCCGGTTTCTTTTTTTCATCGGAACAGGCGATCTGGACAGGGAATCGGGCCAGAACCTCGATCAAGCGTCAGAGTCCGCACTCGGAAACCTCAAAGCAGCGCTCGACGCGCGGATCGCAGAACGCTCTTGGCCGGTAATCCGTTCCGGTCTGCTTTACACCTCGGTGGGTTTCGTGGTGCTCGTCCTTCTCTGTCTCGCCGCGTGGAAGGTTCAATCTGCTGTGGTTCGACTTCTGCGAAAAAGAGAAGGCCACGTTTCGTTCTTATTGTTTCGATTCAATGTGCTGCCGCATATGGCCGCGGCCTTTTACGCGCTACTGCGCGTGGCTGTCTGGTTCTTCACTTTCTCCCTGATCTACTTGTGGGTAACACTTTCCCTCCGCCGCTTTCCCTACACCCAACCCTGGGGAGAACAGGCCGGCGGCTATATGCTGCACGCCATTCGCGAACTGGGAGCCACGGTATTACAGTCGCTGCCCGGTTTGTTGATGGTCATCCTGATTCTTCTCTTTACACGATGGCTTGTACGCATGGCCAACGTGTTTTTCGATCAGTTGGCGACCGGGAGAATCACGGTCACCTGGATGGACGCCGACGTAGCACGAGCCACACAGCGCATCTTCTCCGCGATTTTGTGGATTTTTGCGATCGTCGTTGCTTACCCATACATACCGGGTTCACAAACGGAAGCATTTAAGGGCCTGAGCGTCTTCCTCGGACTCGTGATTTCTCTTGGTTCGACAGGAATCATCAATCAGGTCATGAGCGGGCTGTTCGTCGTGTACTCCAGATCTCTTAAGACCGGAGAATGGGTTCGGGTGAATCAGACCGAAGGCGAGGTCCTCGAAGTCGGCTTGCTGGCCGCTAAGATCCGCACGATCGAGGGACAAGAAGTAACCATTCCAAATTCAGTGCTGGTCGGGACGTCTACAGAGAATTTCACAAGACTCGGTCATCCCGATGGGATGATCTTGAGTTCGACAGTGACCATCGGATACGAAGCGCCTTGGCGCCAGGTGCATGCGCTGTTGGAACTCGCAGCGGATCGTACCTCGAACATCCGCAAGGCCCCTAAACCACATGTTTTGCAAAGGCAACTGTCCGATTTTTACGTGGCCTATACACTCATCGCCCGCTTGGACAACGAGAAGCTGCGCATCGAAACAGTTTCCAGTCTGCACTCGGCAATCCAGGACGCCTTCAACGAGTTCGGCGTACAGATTATGTCGCCCCATTTTGTGCTGCAGCCGAACGCCCCGGTTACTGTTCCGCGAGAAAAATGGCACGTACCGCCCTCGACTCCGAACCTCAATGCTTCTGCCCCGCAGAATGATGCGGACCTCCAAAGCGGAGAATCCGCACATCTGACGGACAAAATCTCTAACTAGTGCGCTGAAGGTGCTTATGGGGCCCAACTGATTTTATCGGACGATGCTGTAACCACCACCTGTTAGTTCCGACAGCAGACAAAAGTGTATAGACAAAAAAGATAGAAGATCGGAACTATATTCTCCGGGCTAGCTCCATCTGACCGGGAGGGAAGCGTGTCGCTGATCCGCATCCTGCTTGTGGACGATTTGGAAAAATGGCGTCGTTTCGTCGTTTCGATGCTCCGGACAGCAGCCTCATTGCAAGTCATCTGCGAAGTCTCAGATGGTCTAGATGCGATTCAGAAAGCTCAGCAACTGAAACCGGACTTGATTTTATTGGACATCGGGCTTCCAAGACTGAATGGAATGGATGCGGCTCGACAACTCTGCGGTCTTGCTTCGAAACCCAAAATACTCTTTTTGAGTCAAGAATCGGATCCTGATGTGGTGCGAGAGGCTTTGCAGCTCGGGGCTGGATTTGTTGTTAAAACAGACGCTGGCAAGGATCTGTTACCGGCCGTGGAAGCCGTCATGGGGGGAGAACAGTTTCTCAGCCGCAGCTTGGCTGAGGCACAATTGCAGTGAAGCTCAGGGCCCGCAGACCATAGAAGTCCCGCAACCGGCGTTCCTCGTGTAGTACAATCCCCCCATTCGTTGCGTCGACCAACAAGCCTTTTTGGTCGCTAACAGAGAATCCCGCCGTGAGCCAGACTGCCAGCGCGACTTCGCTTCGCTACTCTCTCCCAGCGCCGGTCCAGGCGCTGGGGCAACCCGAAGAGATATTCCCACCAGGTGCTCAGCGCTCTTCTGTGGGCACACTCATGGGTAGCCTGCTCGCCGTTTTAGCTCTGCTGCTGTTTGGAATTGGCGGGATGTTGCTCTATTGCGCGGTTCATCCGTTCGGGTCGAATCCGCCTCCTGCAGCGGTGTGCTGGGCTGCGGGCGGCGGCCTGCTCCTTTTTGCGTTCGGCACTGTGTTCGGCTCTTACCACTATCTCAGCGGCAGGGGTGACAACCACCAGGCTTACCTCATTTTCCCGGAGTGCCTGGTGGAGATTCTCCCCACCCAACATCGCATCATCCCGTGGGAGGGGATCCAGGAAAGAATGGCCACCAGCAAAGCTGCCGTCGCCGCTTTGCGGTCATTTCGTTTTTCGGCTGGCGCAGGCAAGGATGTGGCCTTCGACAGCAGCCTACCCAGGCACGAGGAGTTGGCCGCTCTGCTCCGTTCACGCGGCGGCAGGCCAGCGAGTTCGCGCATTCCGGCACTGGCTGCCGCTCCCAGCAAAGTGGCTCCATCTTCCGTTGTCGGAACCAGTAAGCCTTTCACCGGTGCTGTTCCTGCCGACGCCGGCGGTCCATCGCAGACCGCAACCACCGGCATGGATGAGACCATTCTCGCTAACCCTCAACTCCTGATGGGGCCCATGAACGCTTTGGTGCAAACGCTGACGCAAGGCGCGCCTCCCCACTGCTCGCTGCTGCATCTGATTGCCGATGTGCGCACAGAAAATGGCAGGACTTCCGTCCTGTTTACCCGCGGCTCGCCGCTAGAGCCGAAGGAATACACTTCGCTGGTTCCCGACAACATTGCACATGCCAGTTTTGCGGTGATCGATCCGATGCTGCGCCTGGATGCAGCTTTTCCTGGGTTTGAAATTCTGTTGCGCAAGACTTCTCCGGAGAAGTGGAACGTTAAGTTTCACCGCCTGGATCAGCCGGGCGTGGAATTCTCGGATCTGCCTCGTTGTCCCTTGCGCCTATGCGGCCACGGACTGAGCCTGGTTCCTCTGGTGAGCACAACCTTCCGCTGGATGCACAATACAAATCCGCCGGGGATCATCGCCGCCGCGCGCGCCGGCGACTCACAAGGGCCGGTCAAACAAGTGCAATTCATTCTGAGTGACACCGGTAGCCAGCTGGTGTTAGGTCAGGGCGTTGCGAAAGCCGAGGAAGTTGTCGAAGTTGCGGAGGGCCCGGACGCGCGCCGGTGGATCATCGAGACTCCTCTGTTTTGCGCAGCTTGGCCTAATGGATTGGACTTGCGCTCACCGCTGGCCTCTAAGACACATTTCGATCTTGTGGGAGCGCAACCTGACGGCACGCTCGTGTTCGTGCAAGGTCCCAGTCGCGATGACAACTGTGTGCTGGACACCATGGCTGCCGAAGGACAAAAAGAAGCGGCTCGCGGCAAAACCTCCGAGGGCCATGCGTGGATTGAACTGAGCTATGAGTTTCAGGCGACTCCCTGGCGGCAACGCCATTACGCGCGCAGAGTGTCGCCGCAGCGGTGTTTTGTGGTGACTGCTCAATGTCCTGAAGCCGTCGCCGCTAAGATCTTTCCTGCCGCCGATGAGCTGACCAACTCCCTGGCCCAGCCACGTTTGTGTTCATTTGAATGGACATCTACACCGGTCCGGTAGGAACGGCCAACCTAACTCAGCAAGTCCACGATTACAGCCCCGGGATTCCCCCGAACGGTGGGTGGTATCAGCGCCGCACGACGCCGTGCAGGTTCACTTAGGCTCGGGCACAGCCTCAGTACGGATGACCGATGTCCCGGTTTTAGATGCTCACGATATCGCGAATGCGTTGACCGACGGACAAGGTCTAGCAAATCCGCCCATACCGCCCATCGCTGCTGTGCCTGCGACGGTGTGGTTCGACATCGAGTGGAGCAATGTGCCTGAACAGGCAAAGGTCACAAATGAGAATCAAGGCTTTACAGGTCAATTTTGGAAGACAGGGGCGACCATCAAATGGTCATCGAATCCGTAGGGGTTTAGCTTTGACTCGGAGGCCCCCGATCCCGCGCGCAACATCTACTCCGTGATCGGGCACGAACACAACGGAGTTTTCTTCCACTAGACCCAAACAGAGTGGGCTGCCGACCCACGCTCTTGCCGTCCCTGGCCTGTAGCAGCGCAGCTGCGGGGCACGCCGACTGGTGCCGAACGCAAACGAGGTTAACTCACCGAAAACAAATCGTGGGTCCGCCAGGATTTGAACCTGGATCCAACGGATGATGAGTTCTAAAAAAGTGCAACCTCAATGAACGACGATGGTGCGCGATCGCCTGGTATGGTATTGATACTCAACGCGACTACGCGCGAATTGCAGGTTGATACCCTTGGCTACCAGCTACGATACTCTGTAATAGAGCATCGCAAAAAAGCGAATCGTTCAAAGAGTCGTGCTACGATCTCTCGCCGGACGCTCAAAAGGGACTTGGGACCCTGGTTGGACCAGCGGCAGACCGACGCGGCGAAGCAAATCGCGGAAGCGCTCTTCCGAGCGAATCGAATCAAACACCGGATCGACGGCGAGATACGACATCCAGACAGCACGGTCACGATAGGCAGTCTCAAGCCACTTGTAGGTCTGCTCCTTATCATTCAGGGCGGCGTAGATCTGTGCGACGCCATAGGGCGAAACATAGCGTTTGCCAGAAATGTCCTGCAGTTCACGAATGACGCGAAGGGCTTCCTTTTTTTCTCCGGCCAGAGCTAGACTCACTCCAACCTCGGCCATGTAAAGTGGGCTATTTCCGGACAGACCGGCGGCTCTCTGCAGCTCATCGAGACCTTCCTTGTGCTTCCCTTGTTGCATGTAGCTTTCGCCGAGAATGAGGCGGGCGGCAGCGAAGTTCGGATCTAAGTCAACGGTGTTTCGGCTTTGCTCGACTGCGGGATCGTAACTGCGCGCCAGGTAGTAACGTAAACCGACCCAAGTCCCGATCATGAGATTTAGCGGATCGAGTTCGAGTGCGCGTTTGGCCTCAACCAGAGCTTCATTATGCCGCCCCTGGATCGACAGGTAATCGCCGTACCAGTGGTGCGCGTTGGCATATTGAGGGTTCAACTGCAATGCGCGCCTGAACTCAACCTCCGCTGCAGCCCAATCCCACTTGTGATGAAGAACCAGGGCTAGCGAGGCGCGAGCCTCAGCAGATTGCGGATCGATTTCGACCGCCTTTTGAGCTGCTGCATATGCCTGCGGAAGAACCTCCGACGGGGACACAAAACCGTGCCAGGCCAGTCCACTGCGGCAATCGGCTAACCCCGAGTAGGCGGCGCCGTAACCAGGGTCTTTACTTATTGCTTGTTCGAAATAGAGCGCCGCTTTTGGCATGCTGTCGGCGGTCCGCTTGTTCCAATAATAGCGGCCTTTCAAGTAGGCTTCGTACGCTTCCGGGTCTACCGTGCGTGCGGAGCTAAGCACCGCGTGTTCCTCTCCAGTGAGCGTGACTTCAACTTTTCGCGCGATGGATTGCGCCACATCGCTCTGCAGGCTGAGCACGTTACGCAGGTCGCGATCATAAGCCTCCGACCAGAAGTGTTCATCCGTTGCGGCGCGAATCAACTGAGCGTGAATGCGGATGCGGTCGCCCTCTCGTATTACCGACCCCTCCACAATGGCGTCCACTCCAAGCGTCCCGGCAATCTCTGAGACCGAAAGGTGTGTGTCCTTGAAGCGTGCCACGGAGGTGCGGGATGTGACGCGGAGATTGTGTATCCTCGAAAGTGTTCCGATCAGAGCCTCGGTCATCCCGTCGGCGAGATAATCCTGTGACGTGTCGCCAGAAAGGTTTTGGAGAGGCAACACAGCGAGGGACTTGATCGCTGGCTGCCTTGCGCCTCCCGCACCGCTATTGCGGTATACCAGGAAGCCGACCACGAAAAGCAGCAGGAGCGCCGCCAGACCGAATAGCAACCTCAAGCGTGTAAAAGAGAAACGCTCTGCTGCCGTTACGACTGAACCAGCTGGCTCGGAGGAGGACCTTTCGTGTGCCCGATGGAGCTCTGGCTCCGGCGCGGACGAAGGCACTTTGGCGGGATTCGGATCAACTAGAAGAGCTATGAAGCGGTAACCACGCCGGGGAATAGTTTCAATGTAGCGCGGTTGGTCGGCCGAATCCGCGAGCACGTCGCGCAGCTTCTTGACGGCGCGGTTCAGGCCGGTATCGAAATCGACGAAGGTTTCCGCAGGCCAGAGCCGCTGACGAAGTTCTTCGCGGGTAACGACTTCGCCGGCATGCTCCAGCAACAGCACAAGTACCTGAAAGGGTTGCTCCTGGAGTTTCAGACGAACGCCGTGTTTGCGCAGCTCACCCGACCGCAAGTCCGCTTCGAAGGGACCGAAGCACATCCTGGCGGCTTGGGCCGGAGGTTCCATGCGAGGGTTCCGCGACGTGGCCGCAAATTTATCATCAATTATTGCTGTTTGGGTACCGTTATGTGCAACGTGCTTTAGTTCAATGACCTGGACGATCAGAAACAAAACAGAGGCGGGCCATCTCCTCGCCATGGCGCACGAGAGCGGGTCGGGTCACTGTCCGCACGGTGCGCCAAGTGTTTGAAAAAGTCGGCGAGAGAAAGGGTACTGCTTCCTCTCCCGCGACGGCGCACTTGAAGTGGCCAACAGCACTGGCGGAATGGCCAAGTGCAGAATGAGAGAGTCACAAGTTTGTAAAAACCCGGTCGGACTGCGGATCGAGAGCGCACTGCTTGAGAGATTTAACCTGCCGCGGCATCTCAAAGTAGCTAAGCTAGGGCTGCCCGATCTGATGCACTCGCGCCACCACCCCACTTGAATATCGCGCCAAGTACAACTCCCCGGCCTGGTCCTCGCCGATCGCCGCCAAATCCGCGCCCGCCGTCGTGAACAAATTCGTTCGCGTCCAGCTTTGCCCGTTCTTGGTCAACGACCACAGCCGTCCGCTGATAAAATCCCCAAACACATATGTCCCAACCAGCGCCGGCATTTTCCCTCCGTGATACACGTGCCCGCCGATCACTGTCTGGTCGCCCTGCGTATGGTCGTAGTCAAAAATCGGATCGGTCAGCGTACTGCCGATTTGTGAGCACGCCATGGAAAACGGATGCGTTCCCTCGCGAAGATTCCAGCCCATGTTGGAGCCGCCCTGCTGCGGCGTCAGCATGTCCACCTCTTCAAAGCTGTCCTGCCCCACATCTCCGATCCACAGATTTCCATTTGCGGTGTCGAAGGAAAATCGGAACGGATTGCGCAATCCATACAGCCAGATTTCATCTCGCCCGGTCTGGCCGACGAACGGATTGTCAGGAGGCAAAGCGTAGTTCAAGCCCGCCGCCGGCGGCGAATCGACGTCGATCCGCAGCAGCTTTCCAAGCAGCACGCTGATGTTTTGCCCGTTGCACTGCGGATCGCCTGCGCTTCCGCCATCACCCAGTCCGATGTACAGAAATCCTTCTTTCCCAAACGCCAGCCCTCCGCCGTTGTGATTGGAAAACGGCTGGTCCAGGGTGAACAGGATATTTTCAGTTGTCGGATCCGCGAAGTCCCGATTGGTAGCCGAGGCCAGAAACTCCGCGATCACCGTCTGTAGCTGCCCGCCGATGTTTCTTGTGTAATTCACAAAAAATCTGCGGTTTTGTGCGTACAGAGGATGAAAAGCCAATCCCAGCAGGCCAGTCTCGCCGCCATGGGTAAATCCGGTCCGCCCGGTCACGTCCAGAAACGGCAAACCAGCTCGCGTGCCGTCGCTTTGAATGATCTGTATCTGTCCGCCTTGCTCCACCACAAACAATCGCCCGCTGTTGTCTTTCGGCTGTTGAATGTCGTCTGGGTTGCTGAAACCTGTCGCCACCGGAACCAGGTCAAAAGTCGCCGGCGCGGGTGGGGGTGCTGGAACTGACGGAGGAGTGGATTGGTAAGATCCTCCGCAGCCGACCGGCAAAAGCGCGGCAAGCAGGAAAGCAATGGCAGAATAGAGCAATTTGCACGTTGACCGGACGGCGAGATCGCTCACGGGAATCTCCATGAAGGTGCTTTCACCGCATGATCCAGGTCTATCCGGCAATCGCTGATCCGACCCAATGTTTCTCCGGCCTATCGCCGTTATGTCACGGCAAAACAAATTGATGGCGACTCGCCTAATCTCCGCAAAACGAACAAACAAATTGCTGCCGCTAAGCCATCGTTGGCAACTAAAAGAAGAAACGCGAGGCGGTCGAAAATCGCGCAGCAGGCATCGCTCAGTGCGCTGTAAATTAGGAGCGGGAGCGGACATGACGAAGGTGCTGCGGTGCTTCGCCTAAGCGCAGTGTCGCCAGGTTTCCGCGGTTCGGCTAAAGTATCGTCTCATGAAAACAATGATCGTGGGACTGTTCCTGCTGTTCGCCGCAAACGCCGCCGCGCAGGAGAAGAAACAGTTCGACGCGACGGCAGCCGCGCGCTTTGCGAATCTGGCGCTGGCTTGTGTGCACAAGGAGTACCCCAACAAGCTGAGCCATTCCTTGAACAGCGACGCGGACGTAGCGCCGCCGCGCAAGCTGACACCGGCGTTTTATGGCTGCTTTGACTGGCATTCGTCGGTGCACGGGCACTGGCTGCTGGTGCGGCTGGTGCGAACCTTTCCTGATAGTGGGTTCGTGCCAGCGGCGCGGGAAGCGTTGCGGCAGAGCCTGACGGAAGAAAACATTGAGCAGGAGGCGGCGTACCTGCGAGCGGACGGCCGCGCCAGTTTTGAGCGTCCCTACGGACTGGCCTGGCTACTGCAACTCGCGGCAGAGCTGAAGGAGTGGAACGATCCGCAAGCCAAGGAGATGGCGGCCAACCTGCGACCGTTGGAGGAGGCCGCGATCGAGCGGCTAAGCAACTGGCTGCCGAAGCTGCCGAATCCCGTGCGCATCGGTGAGCATGGGCAGACCGCGTTCGCCATGGGGCTGATGCTCGACTATGCCCGCACCGTCCAAAACGAAAAATTTGCGGAACTCGTTGTATCGAGGGCTCGCCTGTTTTATGCGAAAGATGCTCATTGCCCTTTGGCTTATGAGCCCTCCGGCGAAGACTTTCTTTCGCCGTGTCTCGCCGAAGGGGACCTGATGCGGCGCGTGCTGGCGAGCCGGGAATTTTCGAGCTGGCTGCGGGCATTTCTGCCCCAGATTGACGCCGCGCAAACACCCGGTTGGCTGACACCGGTGGTTTCGCCGGACCCAAGCGATCCGAAGCTAGCTCACCTGGACGGGCTCAACCTCAGCCGCGCGTGGATGCTTGAGGGCATGGCTTCCGTTTTGCCGAAAAATGATCGCCGAGTGGCGCGGATTTTCGGGGCCGCGCAAGCGCACAGGCAAGCGGGCCTTGCGGCGCTTACCGGGGAATACTACGAGGGCGGCCACTGGCTGGGCAGCTTTGCGGTTTATCTGGTCACACACCGCGGGATGCAGACGAACTGAGTCCGATCGCAAAGGCGCTACTCGGAAGAGTAGTAGCCGTCGCGAGCTTGCACTGATAAATCCTTCGGCTTCAAGGCGAGTTCAATTTTGTGATATCCCGCGCCCGCGCTCTTGTCGGGAGTGTAGGCGATGCTGTACTGGTTGCGGAGTTCTTCCTCAATTTCCGCGTAGATCTTTTCAACGGCATCTTTTTTGGAGACTTCGAACAGACGTCCGCCGGTGGCCTTGGAGAGCTGCTCCAGAATTTTCTTTCCGTCGGGCCGCTGCTGCGGATACCCTCCGCCATGCCGGCCTCCGTGCTGGCCCACGCCTGCGAACCCTCCGCCGAAGTTGCTGTGTTGTTCGTCGTCCTTGAAGAGAATCGAATAAACAACGGTATCGGCGCGTTGCGCGGCGGCGATGGCCGAGGAAAGGGGTTCCTTGCTGCCATGGTCCACACCGTCGGAAAGAACGATCAGGGCCTTGCGGCCGTGCTGTTTGCTCATCATTTCGTCGGCGGCAAGATAGATCGCGTCGTATAGCAGCGTTCCAGCGCCCCGACTGTGCTGTCCTTTTCCACCACCACCACGCCCACCGCCGTAGCCGCCATTGCTGCCGCCGTTAGCGTCGTAGTCCGGCGTCTGCAGGGATTGCAGTGCTGCCTGCAACTTGGGCCGCGCGTTGGTGAAGTCCTGCAACAATTCCACTTCACGGTCGAAGTGAATCACAAAATCGAGATCCTTGTCGGGCCGCAGCAGGTGATCGAGAAAGCGGTAGCTGGCGGTACGTTCTTGCTCGAGAACCCTGCGCTGGCTCAGGCTGGTGTCCACCAGCAAGCCCAGGCGCAGCGGCAAATCGGTTTCCCGCGCAAAATAGTTGATGGCCTGGGGGCGTCCATCTTCTTGCAAAGAAAAATCTTCTTTGCGGAGATTGGGAACTATCTTGCCGTGTTTGTCGCGTACAGTTGCCAGCACGGTGACGGTTTTTACTTCGACGGATATCTTGCCCGGCGCGAGTTGCGGCGGCGGGGCGGTCGATTGAGAAGGCGCTTGCGGTGAACTCTGGGGTTGCTGCGCGCGTATGTCTGCGGCAAGGCAGCAGGAAGTCAGCAGTGTGCACAACAGAGCAAAAGTGAAGATGCACCGCGACGAGGCAGGCTCACGTCTCAGCTGACGAGTAGTCATCGTTCTCCAGAGTGCGGCGCAACCTCAGTGGAAACGCCTAATTACATTTGCGGAGCCGGAACTAGTCCGACGGGTCGCTCTTGCTTAGATTGATGCACCAACTGCGGTCTTGGTCTCCTGTGTATGCATCAAACCGGAGCCGGCCGCAGGCTAATAAATCTTCCCCAAATAGGAGCAAAGAGTTCCGACGTTAAGTAACTGGGAACCAATGATGGTTGGTAGAGGCGGTGGGATTGAACACCAACCACTATTTCTAAGTCCCGCAAATTGACGGCGTTGCAACGCCTCGCAATTCAATGACTCATTCGGTAGACCGCAAGAAACGGTCTCTCAAGGAAGTAGAAAAAACTCCTGACCTAGAGTTCATTTTTCAAGTGGAACCGCATTGGGAATGGGTCGAGAGAGTTGGGCTCCGATTCGTAAGCGTCTACTCGAGGACCTCTTGACAGTAGAGCGAAACTTTGAATGTCCCGTCGCGTATTTCCGGATAAAGGGCTGGTCTTATGAACGCGACATTAGCCACGGTCAGGGCTCAAGGCCGGAGTTTGATCCAGACCATCCACTTGTTAGAGATTCCCGATTTCTCGTTTGCCAGGAGCTGAGAAAGCGCACGGGATAATCCCCCGTTGCCATGCCGCTACACTAATACAGGCCAGGAACGTGAATATGCATCGAGCTTCCCTCTTACGATAGTTCGGTTTGCCCTTGTCGCCAGACTCCGGCTAACGATTCACAGCACCGATAAGGGCCGAGCCGACATATCGTTGTTTACTGGCATCAACTCAAGTTGCTGACGGTCTTCATTTGGGGACCGCAGGCGACGCGAGCGCAGATCGTTGTTCCGCGCTGCAATTCCGACTCAACGGAAAGTTCCCCATTAATCAACTTCATGCGTTCGCGCATGCTGGTGAGTCCGATTCCGTCCCTGTGCAGGGCTATTTCCGGGTCAAAGCCGATGCCCGAGTCATGTATCGTCAGCTCGACCCGGTTTGATCGGCTCCTGAGTAAGACCTGGAAGTGCCTTGAGCCGCTATGCTTCGCCGCGTTCTGCACGGCTTCTTGCAAAACGCGGAAGAGACAGATGGAAATCTCGTCCGACAGTTCCTTCGGGAGGCTTTCTGAGTGGAAATCGATCTTCACACCCTGCTGATCGGAGAACTCCCTGCAAAACCCAGCAGCCGCAACGGTGAGCCCGAGATGCTTCAGCTTCGAAGAATGCAGGCGATGTGACAAAGCCTGTACATCGGCGCCCAGGTCCTGGGCCTCTTCGCTGGCTTTCCCGAGCGCGCACCTGAGCTGAGCGAGCGATTCGCGATTACCGTGCCGAAAATCGCCCAGTCTCACTGCTAACAACGCAATTCGCTGACAGATGTCGTCATGAAGCTCTCGCGCAATTCGCGTACGTTCCTCCTCTTGGGCTTGGATGAGCTTCTGATTCACTCTGGAAAGGGTTTCTTCGGACTGCTTGATACGGGTGATGTCCTCGGCGAAAAGAAGAACTCCTCCCTGCGATCCTTCGGGGTTCCACCAGGGACGAATTTCCCAGCGTACCCACAAGGTGCTGCCTTCGCGATCCCAGCAATCTTCGTCAGCTCGCAGCGTTTCTCCCTGCAGAGCGCGGCGGTGGATCTCTTTCCAACGTTCAGGAATGTCCGGAAAAAGTTCGTAGTGAGAACGCCCGAGTACTTGAGAACTATCAATTGAGTAATCCGCACAAAACCTGTCGCTCACTTGAAGATAGCGCATGTCACGGTCGAACATCGCCACGCCCGCCGGTACGTTCTTTACGAATATCTTCAGCAGTTCCTCTCGCGTTTGCAGGAGCGCCGTGTGCCCTTCCAGTGTGCGATTCAAGCGCTGCAGGGCCTCTTCTGCCAGCTTCCGCTCAGTCACGTCTACGGCGATTCCGATGTAACCTGCAAACGAGGCATGGTGACTGAACCGCGGTACCCCGATGTCGAGAATCCAACGATACTCTCCATCATGCCGCCGCAGCCGATACTCCATTCGGAACTCTTCGCGACGATCAAAGGCCTTGGTATAAGTATTCATGCAACTCTGCAAATCTTCGGGATGTATTCCCTCCGCCCAACCATTTCCGAGCTCGGAATGCAGCGGTCGCCCCGTCAAGTCCAGCCACGGTTTGTTGACGTAGGTGCAGAGTTTATCCGTGTCCGTCATCCAGATAACCACGGGCGCGGTGTCTGCAACTAGTCGAAAACGTTGTTCGCTTTCGCTGACGGCTTCTTCCGCTCGCTTACGCTCCGTGATGTCGACAACCATACCGACTGTGCGTTTTATCTTGCCGTGCTCGTCAAAATACGCGCGGCTGTTCCGCTCCAACCAGATAACCTTCCCATCGGGACGGATCACCCGGTAGGCGATCCGCAGGTTCGGCGTCTCGGCAGTTAACTTCGCCAGGGTAGCTTCGACTTGCTCCTTGTCCTCAGGGTGGACCATCGCAGCTACTACCGCACCCGTTGTCGCCGCATCTTTCTCTACCCCCAGAATCTCCGCGGACTCCCCCGAGCGCTCGATCAAATCGGTGGCTGCGTCCCAAGAGTAGGCAAACATCCTTCCGGCCTCCGCGGCAAGACGCAAGCGCTCTTCACTTTCCCGCAGTGCCTCCTCCGCCTTTTTGCGCTCGGTAATGTCAACTACCACCGCCACCCAGCCATCTACAGTTCCCGTGGAATCGAAGTTGGGAATGTAATCCGCTGAAGTCCACCTTTGACCGATACCCTGAAAATTCGTTTCTTGCTCGTAGTGAATCTTCTCCCCGGAAAGCACTCGATTGAAATGAGGCAGCAAGGCTTCAAACGCGTGCTTCCCCAAAACCTCTGAGATCGGGTGGTCAACAATTTCGTTTAAAGGACGCCGAATCCAGTCGGCATAGACTTCATTTGCCCACACGTACCGGAAATCTTGGCTGCAACGCGTGACGGCCACAGACATTTGTTTTGTGAGCATTTCCATCGTTTCTAGTGCTCGTAGTTCTTTTTCTTGCATGGCGTAACTACCGCATTGTCTTAGATAGTCTCAAGATGCGAGCCGAATTCGACGTACGTGACACCAATAGGATTAGTGATCCGAGGTTGTTTGGCGTCGCGTTCTTCGCGTGCCAGAGTTGGGTAAGAGTATCACGGCTCGCATTCACAAATATAGCCGCCGGGAACCCAATTCCGCGAAATGCAGTGGGTGCGGGAGTCAGCGGAGAGAATTTCCTTTCCGAGCCTTGGATGGCCTCCTCTACAGAAATCCGCTGCGAGGCTCCGCAAACATTTTCCTTCATGTCGGTACACGGGACGGGCGGGTAATCGAAAGCCTGGGTGGGGACGCAGACCAGCATCCAGAAAGGTCCGCAGCGCGAACATGCGCTCCAGGCGCTCTTTGCCGTAGTACTGCATCTTCTCGCCGTGATAGTAGACATAACTCGAAAATGGAGTCGGAATGACATTTAGCGCGCATCCGCTCGATGATCGAATCGTTTGCCAGAGTGCAATGCTCAGACTGAGTCCGGCGAACGGCGTCTTCGATTTCATCGACTTGCAGTACCTTGCAGAGCTCTACCGCAAGCCCAAGTGACGCGATGAGAATCGACCTTATGGACTTCATCCAAACGATGTCGCTTCCGACGGCCTCCTAGGTGTGCTAATCGAGCAGTGTTGGGAAATGGGTGAGGCCGAGCTGATTCTAATTCACGGTCGTGGACACAATCGGGGCAAATCACCTGGATTCCTGAATACCAATACAGGCTGCTGCGGTCTGTGCGCCCGCCGGGCGCGTAACCTTTCTGTGAATGGGTGGTTCCTGAGCAAGCTTTATTCACAGAAGCTTCTGTTGCGCCGGATTTTGTACGCCTATGGCCGATTGGTACGCGCGGGCGAATGGAAGTCCACTTCAATTCTGGCCATCGTTTCCGCTGGTTTGCTGTCGAGATACGTCGGCTCGTAGCGCCACTCATGAACCGCACTGGACACCGACGGCCAAAATGCCAGCGATCCGTAAAGGGGCCGCAAGCGGGTAACGCGGCCATCCTTGTCGATGATAGCCTGAACGGTCAACGTGCCGTTGCGATCGGAGCGCGGAAGCTGCGGATCGACGGAAAACGCCAGTTGTCCGACGGCTACTTTCTTGTGCCCGCGCCAAAACCAATGATGCCCGCGAACCCAGACTGCGCGCCGGATGTGTATGGTGACTGCCGGAGATTGCACTACGCGTTCGCCGGGCAGATTGATGAAGGAAGCAGTTTCCGGCGCGGGTAATTCTGTCACTCGAGGTTCGGTGCTGATAACGCTCCGCTCGACTCCGGTGGTTGCACCGCTCATTGAACGATCTGAGTTGCGAACGACTCCGGAAGTGCGGGTTGCGGAGTCGCTGGAAGTAGGTTGCCTTGGGACGCTTTTAGACGGAGTCGTGGATACCGTGGAATTCGCGCCAGTGCTCAACGGCGCGGTAGCGTCTGGAAGTACACCGCTGTCACCTGTGTTTCGATTTACTTGACTCGATTTCGGGGCCGCGGCACGATTCGGCGAATTGCCATTCGTTGAATTGACGATCGCATTAGAAAATGGAGCGCTAGTTTCCGGCTGAAGGGCCGGTGTCGAACTCAAACTGTTGCCGGAAATACGAGAACTGCTCAACGGTACGGAATTCGTACTGCGGGGCCGATCGACAGACCGGCTCCATTTCCGCTTCGGAGCAGGATTGGGGACATGCGAGGCATCCGTTTCCGCAGTCGAATTTGCCGAAGAGCTACCGCCGAAAGAATCCGGTTCAGAGTTGGACTGAGGATCACGAACTGCCCTGTTACCGCCAATATAAGGATCGGAACGGGCGGTCTGGCTCTCTGGAGAAGTTGCTGGAGCGGGTGAGTCCATAACCGCGCGCCCAACCGGAGCAGTGCTCGGAGCGTGCTTGGCTGGCGAAGAAATTGACGCAGGAGGTGCTGCTGTGTGATTGGCGTATTTGCTCGATGCACTGTGGCGTACCACCCAGCCCGCTGCCGTACAGGCGACCGCGAGAGCAATCGCCAAAAATACCAGCACCGGCGTAGACGGGACTTCAAATTCGAAGGCAACGTTGTCGTCAGCCCGCGGATTGGCTTCGGGTGGCGGAATCTCGGAAGAAACATCGCTGGCTGGAGATGGGGAATCGCGCATCGGCAAACGGCTAATTAGCTCAACCGGAACGTCTGATGTGGGCGGCGGCCCCGGCGGGACATCGAAAGTCTGCTGCGAAGAATCTTCTTGCGAAGAGGTCGTGAACGAATTTTGGTTGCTGCGGTCAGGAGTTTGTTCCGCCTGAAACACCGCCCAATCTCTAAAACGTTGTCGGTCCTCGTCTGATAAATCGAGTAACTGTATGCCGAATCGATTCTGCGAAGCGTCAGCCCATACGGTTCGCGCGTTCACTCTGATCGCTCGAGGAACGCCGGGTAAAGGCACAATGATGCGATGCACCGAATTGATGCTTAGCTCGTGAGGCGTGCTGACCAGCAAACCATTTTCGCTGACGTCTATGAGCGTACCCATGAGCTTCGAACCGAGTACCAGATGGACGAGTGTTTCCGGCGCAATCCGGGGATAGAACCGGCGTTCGATGCTCGAGTCGTGAAAATTGAGTTGTGAGAAGTGATCGGGGTCGGTCAAGGGGAACTCCTGATGCGGTCGCATGCCGGCGACGCGCAAAGTCTTCGGACCGGGTTAAGATGTCCTGTGAAAGGGATGGAGGGCCGCGCTTCTCCACCCATGAAAACACGGCAACGAGCCGGAAGTTGCTGGGATTTCAAAGCTCCAGGGTACAGGAAATCGTGTAGACAGAAGCTTCTCCGCGCGCAAGTCACTGAACGACGCGGGCTTGGTAAGATCATAAGATCAGTCCGAATCAGGGGAGACGGTGATGTCGACCGGCCTTTTAGCACCTGCGGGTGTTCTTCTGGAGATGCTCGAGTTGGGCTAGGCAAGAATTTAGCCGAGTGGCATTCTATTTCTATGGCAATGGTCGCTCAAACACGAACCCCACGGTGGGAAGGCATCTAGTCCTGGCCTGTTGTTGGAATCTCTGTTCCTTGTCGCTAGTTGGTCTCCCGAGTCATCGCAACGCTTTGAATGCCGCAAGGGTCCCAGGGATTAGCTAGCAACATTTGAGAATTCTGATGGATAGAAATTTTATTGACCGGTTATTGTTGCCAGCCATTTTTGGCCTGACCACAATCGTAGTTGCTTTGACCTTTTGGCAATTGCTGGCCTCGCAATCGCGCGCTGAGATTCAGTCTGCGACGAAAGAGCAAGCCTGGTTTGTGAAGACCAAAACGGAGTCAGAATAGAGAGCGCGCATCCTGCCGTTAGAGCGCTTGGCCGAGCGCTGGGAGGCCCGCGA
>Ga0126381_100002336_pt1 | contig 20453 bp, 17 predicted proteins | sample PanSoiMetPlot_28_FD_96465 | JGI IMG/M metagenome (GOLD analysis project Ga0126381, IMG submission 96465) | Tropical forest soil microbial communities from Panama - MetaG Plot_28 | ecosystem: Environmental > Terrestrial > Soil > Tropical forest > Bulk soil | place: Panama | collected 2016-02-17
CGAACTTCGCAGTGCCTTGGGGGCGGTGTTGCGCTTCGTCAAAGGCCAGGCAGCGCCGGAAACCGGCCAAGCCTACGCTCGCGCACGAGAGCTATGGGAGCAGCTCGACTTCCCCACCAAATACCTTCATGTTCCGTACGGGCAGTCGCGCTATCATTCTTACCGCGGCGAGTTGGATCTGGCGAAGCGCCTCGACGAAGATTTGCTGCGCGTAAGCCATCAGCGCAACGACTCTAGCGGGCTCGTTCTAGCTCACCAAGCCTGCGGTTCGGACCAGATGATCGTCGGCAGGTTTGCGTCATCCCGACAGCATTATGAAGACGCGCTTGCGCTTTACGATCCGGTTTCCCACCACTCGCTCGGCCATCAGACCGGATCCCACCCGCAAGTGGTTGCACGGGCGTATTTGGGCTTCGTGCTGTTGTGTCTCGGTCTTCCGGATCAGGCATCGACACAGACAAACACGGCAATCGCGGAGGCGCGGACGCTGGCTAATCCGCCGTCCCTGGCTTCGAGCTTGATGGTCGGCGCCATGCTGCTCTCGCTCGTCGGCGACAACAGAACCTTGCATGAGCGGGCAGACGAGCTGGTGGCAGTGGCGGTCGAGCAGGGTGTTCCTTGGTGGCACACGATAGGAACGGTCTATCGCGGGTGGGTTAAGGTCAACCAGGGCGATGTGTCGGAAGGGACATCGCTCATGGATGGCGGTTTGACAGCTTACCGCGCCACCGGTGCGGAGATGTGGCTACCCTATCATACCGCCCTCCTCGCCCGCGCATATGATATTGCAGGCCAAATCGAAGAGGGCTTATCCCTGTTGGATGATGCCTTACAACTCGTCGAGAAGACAGGGGAGTGCTGGTTTGCAGTGGAGCTGAACAGGCACAAAGGCCACCTGCTGATACAGCAAGGGCATACCGAGGCCGCCGAAGAGTTGTATCGTAAAGCCCTCAGCATTGCCCGGGAGCAGGAGGCCAAGCTCTGGGAATTGCGCGCCGCCGCGAGCCTCGCCCGGTTGTGGCGCGACCAGGGCCGCCAGGCCGAGGCCCGCGACCTCCTCGCGCCGGTCTACGGCTGGTTCACCGAGGGCTTCGACACACAAGACCTAAAAGAGGCGAAGGTGCTGCTCGACGAACTGGGGGGCGCCTGACGATACTGTGGTACATTCCCGATTCTCCCCACGCGTCAGATGAAGGCTTTCAGTACCAGCGATAGAACGCCGACGATCACCGAGACGACACCGGCTATCACAAAGCCGAGCATCCATTTGATGCTCGACAGGTCTGCTCTTATGACCGCGAGGTCGGTCTCGATCCGAACAAACCTGTTTTCATAGACGGCGATCTCCTCGGCCGCTTCGCGGGCCTTATCTTCGGGCGCGCCAGCGGCGAGGAAGGCGTCATAGGTCTTCGACGAGGCACAGTTCGATCGCGAGCCTGCATCAGGCACACGAGTTAGGTTAAATCTTGCTTGACAGTCGCGCCCAACCTCGCGTAGAGAGCGGCGCATGCACCATTTTGCGTACACCCTACCGGCTGGAGCCTTCACCATGGCGAACGACCGCTCGCATCAAGCGGGGCTGAGGGGATACGTGTGCGCTGAGTAATCTGCGCAAATAGACGGTTTCCAGGGCCCCGCCGGACACGGACGGGGCCTTTCTCTTTCTGCCCGATTGTGCCCGGCGGGTCCCTGCGATCGAAGGACGTGGGGTCATGTTGGAGGAAGTCTGGCCTGAGATAGGCAATGCGTGGGTCTCCGGTGTTCTGGCCGGGGGCGGGTCTGTCCTCGTCCAGTGGCTGGCGCCTAAGGCGGCCCGCCTGCTCAAGCGTTTGCGAGCTGATCGGCTGCGGCTGGAACGCAGGCTGGCGGCGATACTTGCCGCCGACGTCGTCGGGTATTCCCGGCTGATGAGCGCCGACGAGGAGGGCACCCATCTCCGGCTGTTGGCGTATCGCCGCGAAGTCATTGCGCCAAAGGTCCGCGAGCACCGCGGCCGCATCGTCAAACACACCGGCGACGGGGCTCTCGTCGAGTTCGCCAGCGTCGTCGATGCCGTGCGCTGCGCATTGGACGTGCAGCGGATTATCCATGGGCGCAATGCCGTACTGCCTCAGGACCGCCGCATCGAGCTGCGCATCGGCGTCAATCTCGGGGACGTCATCGTGACGCCCGACGACATTTACGGCCACGGCGTCAATTTGGCGGCACGCCTCGAGGGCCTCGCCCCTCCCGGTGGCATCTGCATTTCTGCCGATGCTTGGCGTCATGTGCGCGGAGCGGTTGCCGCGGAGTTCGTCGACCTCGGCGAACGGCAGCTCAAAAACATCGCCGACCCTGCGCATGTCTTCGCTGTCTCTTCAGCGGCCTGAGTATCCCAAACGGAGTTGACGTAATCGCATTGGCGAGCTAAGATCGCAATTCCGTCGGCAGGAAACCATCCTGGCTGTTTTTCTCGGGAAACAGCGAATAACAGCCAGGAACAGCGACGCTTCCGGCGGTTAGCCGCCGCACGGTTCCGCCATAACCCCAGGATTTCTGCGGCGGCGTAGGTCTTTTCCGGCTGATAGTCGGTCGCGGATAACAGCGAAAACAGCCAGCGCCTTACCCATTGCCTCGACCCGAGCGGGGCGATGCTGGCCATCGAGCCGGTGATGGCTTACACTTCGTGCTTAGCCTGACGGTCGACGGGAGGCGTGATGCCGGCGCGGACGGGAAGACAATATCTCGCGGGGTTGCGCGAGCAGGAACGGGAGGTCTGGCTCGAAGGCGTGCGGGTGAAGGACCCGACGCGCCATCCCGGCCTGAGGGGCGGCGCGCGGGCGATTGCCTCGCTCTACGACATGCAATGCGAGCCCGAATTGCGCGATCGGATGACCTATGTCTCGCCGACCACCGGCGACCGGGTCGGACTGTCGTTCATCATCCCGCGCACCCGCGAGGACCTCGAAAAGCGCCGCGCGATGATGCTGAATTGGGCGCGCACGACCTGCGGGATGATGGGCCGCTCCCCCGATTTCATGAACGTGACCTACGCCGCCTGGGCGGGTGCGGCGGATTATTTCGCGCAAGGCATGGGGCGGCCCGAATTCGCCGAGAACATGCGGCGCTATTACGAATACATCCGCGAAAACGATCTGACGCTGACCCACTCGCTGATCAACCTGCAGCGCGCCCGCACCGTCTCCGGGGTCTTCAATCTGGAGGAGGGGACGGCCCTGCAGGTCATGCGCGAGACCGATGCCGGCATTGTCGTGCGCGGTGCCCGCATTCTCGCGACATTGGGGCCCCTTGCCGACGAGATCGGCGTCTATTCGCCCCGAATGGGGCGGCACACCGAGAACCACAGCCCCTTCGCGGTCAGCTTTGCGATCCCATGCGGGACACCGGGCGTCAAATTCCTGTGCCGCGAAAGCTTCGATCTGGGCCGCTCACATTTCGACCACCCGCTCGGCTCGCGTTTCGAGGAGATGGATTGCGTTGTCTTCTTCGACGACGTGCTGGTGCCGTGGGAGCGCGTCTTTCTGCTGGGCGATGTGGACCTGCTCAACCGCACCGCCAATGTCACGCATTCCTCGGCGCATTCGGCCCATCAGGGGGCAGTCAAGAATCTCGCCAAGGCGGAGTTCGTCTTGGGCGTGGCATTGCTGATGACGCAGACATTGGGCAATGCGCACTTACCCAATGTCGAGGAACGGATCGGCGAATTGATGCTCATCACGCAGCTGACGCGCGCCTGCATGCGTGCGGCGGAGGCCGATGCGGAACGCGACGAATGGGGGGTCATGTGCCCCGACCTGTTGATGGTCGAGAGCCCGCGCAACCTCTTCATGACGGCCTATCCGCGGATGGTCGAGATCCTGCAATTGTTGGGCTCGAGCAGCTTTATGCTGACCCCGACCGAGGCCGATATGAAAGGGCCGCTCGAACCGTGGATCGAGCAATATCTGGCGACCGACAATTCGGCGGCGAAGGAGCGTGTTAAACTGTTCCGTCTGGCTTGGGACATTGCCGGCACATCGTTCGGTAGCCGCCAGGTATTGTACGAGAGGTTTTTCGCCAGCGACCCGTTGACGCGGGCTCGCGCGCTCGCGTCGATCTACCCGAAGAAGGAAGTGATAGACCGCGTCCTGGAGTTTCTCGGGCGCGACGACAACGCCGAATAAAGGAGGAGAGAGATGAAGAGACCGATGTATCTGCAGCACGTCAACCTCTATGTGCGCGACGCCGAGCGCTCCAAGCAGTGGTACGAGGACCTCTTGGGCCTGCACACCTATGAATACCGGCCGGGTTGGGCTGCCTTCATGTCGGCCGACACGGAGCAGTCGCACGAGGTGGCACTGATGCAATTGGGGCAGGACGCGCGGTTGCAGCAGAAAGGCCAGGTCGGCCTCAATCACTTGGCCTGGCGGCTCGAATCGCTCGACGATCTGAAGGAGTTCTACCATCGCCTGAAGGAGAAGGGGCAGCCGATCGAGCGCATCGCCGATCACGGCATTTCGCTCGGCATCTATCTGCGCGACCCCGACGGCAACGGCGTCGAAGTGTTCTATGAAATGCCGCGCGCCGAATGGCCGGTTGATTATCACGTCTTTACCCGCGAGAAGACCGGCCGTGGCCGTTTCCCCGGCCCGTGGGACGCCGAGATCACGGCCGACGGTCCGCTGGCGCAGCCGGTCGCTGCGGAGTAGCTCTTTCTCGTCGTTCCCGCGAAAGCGGGAACCCAGTCAGGTGGACCTGGGCCCCCGCTTTCGCGGGGGCGAGGGTTGAGGCGGCGCGATGGACAGAGGCGAACAGCTCAGTCGTCTTCTCCTCAAAGACGAGATCGAGGAGTTCCTCTATCACGAGGCGGATCTGCTCGACGAGCGGCGCTACGAGGAGTGGCTGGCGCTCGTCGCCGAAGATGTGCGCTACTGGATGCCGATGCGGCGCAACGTCAAGGTCGGCGAAGCCGAGCGCGAATTCACCCGCGCGGGCCAGGACATCAACTGGTTCGACGAGGGCAAGGAGACCCTGACGCGCCGGGTCAAGCAGATCCTGACCGGCATGCACTGGGCCGAGGAGCCGGTCTCCCGCATCTCGCACATGATCTCCAATGTGCGGCTGCTCGAGGTCAACCCCTCGACCGCCGAGCCCCGGGAGGTTTCGGTCAGATGCCGCTTTCTGATCTACCGCAATCGCGTCGAGACCGAGACCGACATTCTCGTCGGCAAGCGCGAGGATCTGCTGCGGCGGGTCGACGGCCACTGGCAGATCGCGCGCCGCAAGATCGTGTTGGACCAGAACGTGCTGCTGACCAAAAACCTGACCTTTTTCTTTTAAATTAACAATGAGGCAGTGAGGCGGATCGATAACTTCGTCATTCCTGCGAAAGCGGGGATCCAGCTGACCGAGACCCGAACCGCGGCCCTGGACCCCCGCTTCCGCGGGAGTGACGAGTAAGTGGCATTGGGGTTCGACGATCTCACCGCCTCATCGTTTCATTGTAATTAAACAGGAGGAAACCGCGATGAGGTACCGGGCGGGTCTCGTGGATTTGAGGGCGGGGCGGATCAGTCGCGAAATCTTTGTCAACGAGGAGATCTACCAGGAAGAGCTGGAGCGGCTGTTCGCCCGCGCCTGGCTGTTCGTCGGCCATGAGAGCCAGATCCCGAACCCGGGCGACTTCTTTGTCTCGGGAATGGGCGAGGAATCGGTGATTCTCTGCCGCGACCGCACGGGCAAGGCCCATGTTTTCCTCAACTCGTGCCGGCACCGCGGCATGAAGGTGTGCCGATACGACGAGGGCAACACGCCGGTCTTTACCTGCCCGTACCACGGCTGGAGCTACGGCACCGACGGCAAATTGGTCGGGGTCCCCTATTTCCGCGAGGCCTACCACGAGAAGCTCGACAAGTCGCAATGGGGCTTGGTCGAGGTCCCGCAGCTGTGCCTCTACAAGGGCACGGTGTGGGCCAGCTGGGACCCTGCCGCGCCGCCCTTTCTCGAATATCTCGGCGATTTCGTCCGCTATTTCGACCTCACGCTCGACGGCTGGGACGGCAGCGAGGGCGGCACAGAAATTCTCGGCGGCATCCAGAAATGGCTGATCCCATGCAACTGGAAATTCCCAGCAGAGAATTTCTGCGGCGACAGCTACCACAACATCAGCCACCGCTCGGTCGACCTCGTCGGCATCGGCCCCAGTGGCAGCGGGCGCCGCGACATGCAGGAGCGGCTGATGGCCCGGCGTCTGCAAGTTGCGTTTTACGACCGCGGCCACCAGACCGGGGTCTATCTGTTCCCCAAGGATCAGCCGATGCCGCCCTCCTACCAGCACTCACCGGTCGTTGCCGATTATTTTGCGTATTGCGAAGCGGAGCGGCGCAAAAGGCGTGGCGACTGGGCCCGCGTCATTGGCAGCCCTGGTGAAGTCTTCCCGAATACGGCATTGCATCCGCGCCAGCCGCGCACGATTGCAGTGTGGCACCCGCGCGGGCCGCACCAGACCGAGGTATGGCGCTGGTATTTCGTCGACAGCGCGGCGCCGCCCGAGGTCAAGGATTTCCTGCGCGACTACTACATCCGCTATTCGGGTCCCGCCGGCATGACTGAGCAGGACGACATGGAGAATTGGAACTACGCGCATGCCGCCAGCCGTGGGATGATCGCGCGGCGTTATCCGTACAGCTACGAGCAGGGTCTCGGCTTCGAGACCGAGAATTACGAATGGCAGGGGCTGCATATTCCGGGGACGGTCATGGACATCACCGAGGCCAAATCCAGCGAGCACAATCTGCGCAACCTCTATCGCCGCTGGGCGGAGTTCATGGAAGCCGAAAGCTGGGACGAGCTCGCCGGATGGCGGGTTGCGCGCGCCGCAGAATGAGTGAGCCCGTCAACATTCGGCTGCTCGGTCCCGGCACCCGAGTAGCCCTTGTCGATGGGGCAACCGCGGAAATCGTCTCCAACCCGCTCGACGGGGTCTGGGTCTTCGCGCGCTGCCTGTCCTCGCCCGACGACCCCGCGCGCGTCGGCAGCGAAGAGATGATCTTCGCCCAGGACATCGTCGAGATCCGATGATGCGGCCACATTGGCGGCCATCTCGGGTGCGCGCCCGCGTTCCCGACGCGGGGTGCCGCCGTGGAGGCTTCTGGCGCATATCTCCATTGTCGCGTTAGGCGTTGACACTCTGCGCTTCGCGCCTACGGTCATTCGAGAAAGTGAAGAAGACCGCGTCCCGCTCCGCCGGACTTTTTCCAAGAGAGGCAACTGAAACTCAAGGAGAAACTCACCATGCCGATGCCGCAACGTGTCCAGTACCCCGAGACGATCGAACCGTTGGTCCAGTTCATCGAGGATACGCCTCCCTCGGAGATTCTGGATCGCACGCTGGACAAATTGCGGGCCGGGGTGCCGACAGAGAGCATGCTGACGGCCTCGGCGCTGGCGGTGACGCGCTCCACCGAGATGCCGCCGGGTCATCACGGCGGTCCGCTGCACCCGTTGGCCGGCCTCTACGCGATCTCGAAGACCGTGGAGCGCCTCGAGGGCGAGGAGCGGTTTCTTCCGGTGCTGCAGCACGTGGCACTCACCAACAAGCACATCAACCATCCGGCGATGGGGCCATACGGCTTGCTCGAATTCGCGCCGGAGGATGCCGGCGGGCTCGAAGCGACGAAAGCGGCGTTCCTGATGGCGGTCGGACGCGGCGAGTGGAACAAAGCGGACCACCTTTACCAGTGGCTGTGGGATCATGCGCCGCGCATCGAGGCCTTCGATCTCTTGCTGAGTGTGGCGATACCGAAGAATTTCCACGACGACCACTACTTCATGTTCCCCGGCACGGTGTGGCGCGCGTTCGAGGAGGGAGTTCTCGACAAGGAGTTCTTCAAAACGGTGATGCGGCCAGTGGTGCGGTTTGTGACCCGCTCGCCGGTTGCCCCGAACAATCCGATGCCCTCACCACTGCCGCAGATCGAGGGGTTGATCGAGGAACACCAACTCTTGAAGCGCATCTACCGCCAGCGCAGCGGCGATGATGAGACAGCGGTCGTCGGCGAGCTCGGCGAAGCGATCTCGGCCGTCGACGTCTTCTCCGATATCCCGGTGCTGATGGCAAAGGCTTTGGCGAGTGGGATCTCGCTGGAGGGTGCCGGCGAGGCACTGTCGATTGGCGCCGCTGGTCTCTTCCTGCGCTCGCTCGGCGGCAACCCGATGGATGTGCATCTGCACACCAGCATCAACCTGCGGCGCTACCTGCTGAAGCTCGACGGCATCAGCCTCAAGAACAAATTGCTGCTGTTGCTGACGTGGCAGTCGGGCCCGGAGATCCGCTCGACCGCGGGTCGCATGGAGCCCTACCCGCAGCCCGACATGAAAGCGGTCGCCGCACTGCCGCAGCGGAGCCAGGAGGAACTGCTCGACGCGATCAAGCACAGCGTTTACACGCAGCCGCCGACCGACTGGTCGAAGGTCACCAATCTGGGGGTGATGCGGGCGGTGCCAGAGGTCAAGGAGGTGGTCAACCTGGCGACGCAATATATGAAGGCCGGCTACGACCCGCAGGCCTTCATCGCGCGTCTCGCCGAGATCGTGTGCCACGACAATTTCACCGAGATGCACGCCTTCAAGCACCACCAGTCGATCGTCGAGGAATACCACGCGACGCGCGAGCCGTGGCGGTGGATGCACCTCGTCTGCGGCGCCCAGGCCGCGGCGATCTCCTTCGGCAAGAACATGACCGTCTACGAGGAGTATCTCGAACTCCTCCACGCCGCCTGACGCTCCGCCGTCAGCTGCTCATCGTCACCCCCGGGAACGCGGGGGTGACGATGAAGGGTTCTAATCCAAATTAGGACACGCCCAGCCTCTGTTGCCTTAGGCGCTGCATGATCCGCTCCGGCGTGATCGGCGTCCGGTTGAATTCGACGCCGAACGCCGCGAGCGCGTCGCAGATCGCGTTGGCGATGGCTGCCGGCGGTGCGACGGCGCCACCTTCGCCGACACCTTTGACGCCGAGCGGGTTGAGCGGCGACGGCGAATGCTGGTGCAACATCTGCATCGCCGGGATGTCGCCCGCCGTCGGCACCAGGTAATCCGTCAGGGACCCGGTGAGCAGCTGGCCATCCGCGTCATAGCCGATTTCTTCGAGCAGGGCTCCGCCGATCCCTTGAGCGGTGCCCCCGGCGATCTGGCCTTCGACCAAAAGCGGGTTGACAACGGTGCCGCAATCATGGGCGATCACGTATTTGTCTGTCGCGACATGTCCGGTTTCCGGATCGACTTCGACGATCGCGACATGCGCGGCATAGCTCCAAGTGACGGTCGGCGGCTCCCAGTAATGGGTCTCCTCGAGACCCGCCTCGACCCCTGGCGGCCGGCCGTGATCCCAGCCGGGCCGCGCCGCCTGCGCCAGCCGCGCCAGGCTGACCGCGGCGCCAGGAACCCCGACAACCCCGACTCCGCCGTCACACAGTTCGAGATCGGCGGGCGCACATTCCAAGAGATTGGCTGCGACCGCAAAGGCCTTTTCGCGCACCCGCTCGCTTGCATGGTGGATCGCCGCTGAGGCCGTGACCGTGCTGCGGCTGGCGACCGTGCCGAACCCCATCGGGATCGCGGCGGTATCGGCGAGCGAAACGACGACATCCTCGGGAGCGACCTTCCAGGCATCGGCGACGATCTGCGCGAAGATCGTCTCCATTCCCTGGCCTTGTGGGCACGCGCCGGACGAGACGTATACCTTGCCGGAAGGATCGATCCGGACTGTGGCCCCCTCGAACGGCCCGACCCCCGTGCCCTCGACATAAAACCCGATACCTAGGCCGAGATACTCCCCCTGTTGTCGCCCCTCCCGCTGCCGACGGCGGAACGCGTCGACGCCGCCGACGGCATCCAGCGCCTGTTGCAGCGCGCGCGGATAATCGCCGCTGTCATAGACAATCGGCTCGCCATCGCGGTACGGAATGCCGGCGCAATAGGGCATCTGGTCGGCGCGGATCATGTTGCGCAGGCGCACTTCGGCCGGCTCCAACCCCAGGGTCGTCGCCACGAGATCGATGATCCGCTCCATCGCAAACACCGCTTCCGGTCTGCCGGCGCCGCGATAGGCGGAGTTCGGCACCTTATTGGTCGTGGCCGTGCGCCCCGACACGGCAAGATGCTCGATCTTGTAGGGACCGGCCAGATGCGCCGCCGTGTTGTACGGCACACCTGCCCCGATCGGGTTCCAGGCGCCGCAATCGACGATGAAATCGTCGCGCAGGGCGAGAATGCGGCCGTCATCGTCAAAGCCGATTTCGACCTCGTGCAGCTGGTCGCGCGAATGCGCCGAGCACAACAGGTGCTCGTGCCGGTCCTCGAGCCAGCGCACCGGCCGGCCGAGCCGCCGTGCCAAAAACGGGATCAGCAGATCCTCGGGGTAGACGTGGCCCTTGACCCCGAAACCGCCACCGACATCGAGCGCTAGGCACCGCACCCTTGCTTCGGGCAATCCAAGGATCGCGGCGGCCTCGCGGCGCACCCAATGCACGACCTGGGTCGCCGACCAAATTGTCACTGTATCGGTGCGCGGATCGTAGAGGGCGGCGACGCCGCGGCACTCGATCGGCATCGCCGCGTAGCGGTGATGATAAAAGCGGCGCTGCAGTCTGCGCGGCGCCCCGGCCAGCGCCGAGCCCGCATCGCCCTTTGCAATCGAGAACGCGCCAAGAAGGTTCGTCTTCAGATGGTCATGGATGATCGGCGCGTCGGGGGCGAGCGCTGCTTCGGCGTCGACGACTGCAGGCAGCGGATCCAATTCCACGATGGCGAGTGCGGCTGCGTCCTCCGCCGCGTAGCGGCTGTCCGCCACGATCACCGCAATCGCTTCGCCGACATGCCGCACCTTGTCGCGCACCAGCAACGGCTGCTGCGGGTTGTGGAATTCGTGCTGAACGAGGGTCGTCCATTTGCTGGGTAAAGAGAGCTGCGTGTCCGGCACCGGAGGCAGCAGCTGCCGCAAGTCGGCGCCGCTCAGCGCCAATGCCACGCCGGGCGCTGCGGCGGCTTGCGACAGGTCGACCGACCGGATGCGCGCATGCGCGAGCTGGCTCCTGACGAAGGCTACATGCAGCATGCGCGGCAATTCGAGGTCGGCGACGAATTGCCCCTCGCCGGTCAACAGCCGGCGGTCTTCGCGGCGCAGCAGCGAGCGGCCGACAAACCCGCCGGCTTCGCTCATGGCTGACCAGCGCGCATTGCCTCCGCCCCGGCCTTGACCGCCTTGATGATGTTGACGTAGCCGGTGCAACGGCAGAGTACCGCCGAGATCGCCTCGCGGATCTCATCCTCGGTCGGCGACGGATTGATCTTCAGGTAATCGAGCGCGGCGATCAGCATGCCGGGCGTGCAGAACCCGCACTGCAGGGCATGGTGCTCATGAAAGGCCTGCTGCAGCGGGTGCAGCGTGCCGTCCTTATTGGCGAGGCCCTCGACGGTGACGAGTTCGGCGCCGTCGGCCTGCACCGCAAACATGATGCAGGAGCGGGCCGCTTCGCCGTTGCAAAGGATCGTGCACGCGCCGCAGATCCCGTGCTCACAACCGACATGCGTGCCGGTCAGCCCGAGATCCTCCCGGATGAAGTCGACGAGGAGCTTGCGCGGCTCGCAGCGCCCTTCGTGCAGCTGACCATTGACAGTCAGCCGGATGTCAACCGGTGCGGACATCACCTCGATCCCTTGCCTTCAGCACGGCGCGGCGGGTCAGCACGCCGGTCAGATGGCGGCGGAAATCCGCCGAGGCGTTGTGGTCCGTCATTGGCTCGACCAATTCCGCTGCGCGCTGCGCCGCGGCGGCAACGGCCACCTCGCCGAGCCCCCTCTCCTCAAGGATTGCCTCGGCATCGCGCAAGCGCACCGGAACCGGCCCGATGCCGGCGGTCGCGAGGCGTGCGGTCGTGCAGCGCTCGCCATCCCGCACCAGCATGACGGCGATCGCGGCGATCGCGAAATCCCCCTTGCGCCGGGCAAATTCCTCGATTGCGTGGCCCGCACCTGCTGGCATGGCAGGAAAGCGCACTTCGGTCAGGATCTCGTCAGGACCCAGCGCAGTCGTCAATGGTGCGACAAAGAGATCGGGCGCGGCGACACGCCGCTCCCCTTGCGACCCGCGAACGACGACGTCGCCCGCCAGAGCCTGCAATACCATCGGGATCTCGGCTGCCGGGTCGGCGTGCGCGATCGACCCGCCAATCGTCCCGCGCGTGCGGGTCGGCAAGTGCCCGACCCAGCGCAATGCCTCGCCCAGCAGCGGCAGCCGCTCGCCGATAAGCGGCGTAAACTCGAGCTGCCGCTGGCGCGCCATCGCGCCGATGCTGACATTCCCGTTGGCGGCTTCGATCTTATCGAGGCTCGGAATGCGATTGAGGTCGACTATGGCCGTGGGAGTCGCGAGCCGAAAGCTCATCATCGGCACCAGGCTCTGGCCGCCGGCGAGCACGCGCGCCTCGCCCTGGTAGCGCCCTAGCAACGCGATGGCTTCGTCGATCGTGGCCGGGCAATAGTATTCAAATTTCACGGGCTTCACGCGGGCACTTTACCACGAAGGCGTGGAGGACACGGAGCTTTCTCAGCGGTCTCGTATCTTGAATAACGGAACTCCGCCAACTCGTCGCGCTTCACCGGCGAAGGCCGGTGCCCATGGGTGAAATGGGTCCCGGCTTTCGCCGGGACAGCGGAAAGGGGTCCTTGTCTTTAATGTCGGCGCCCCCGCCGGAGTGGCCCAACTCTCTCACAGCCAAGCGAGCGTGTCGGGGTCGAGGCCGAGGAGGTATTGGCCGACGGTCTCGAAATGCTCCTGTCGGCCCTGCAATTGCTGCGAGACGGTGTGGATGTCGCGGAAACGGCGCTCGAACGGGTTTCCTTCGAAAATCGCCGTCGAGCCGGCGGCATGATAGGCCATGTCGACGACGCTCATCGACTGATGAATCGCGAACGTCGAGGCCAGCCGGATCGTCATCCGCTGCTCGAGCGTGATTTGGCCCGCTCGCGCGACCTCGTCGGTGATCTCTTCGAGCGACTCGTAAAGAAAGGCATCGGCCGAGCGCAGTCGCGCCTCGGACTGCGCGACCTGCGACTGGACGACATTATTGTCGCGCAGGGTGGATTTGCCGCGGAACGGTACCTTGTCGCGCGCCAGCGTGATAAACGCGTCGAGCGCGCTGCGGGCGATCCCCAGCGCGACCCCGGCAAACCCCGAGGCGTAGAGCTGCAAGCTGCTGAAGCGGTAGAGCAACCCCTCTTCGCGGCGCGTGCCGTCACCGTCGCGGGCCGCGACATAGGCTTCCGGCACAAAGAAGTCGGTGACCGAATACTTGTCGCTACCGGTACCGCGCAGCCCGATGACGTGCCAGATGTCGGTCATCTCGGCGCAGGATTTCGGGAAAATCGGGGTGCGGATGACCGGGCTGCCGTCGGGGTGAAGCAGCTGCCTGCCGTTCTCGTCGTAGATCGGCACGTGACAGCCGAACCAACTCGCATTGTGGCTGCCACTGGCAAAGCTCCAACTTGCGGTCACGCGGTACCCACCCTCGACGATTCGCGCCTTGCCGGGCCCCGGCCCCCAGGCAAGGATGCCGCGCGGCCCACCGAAGATCTCCTTCGCCACGGCAGGATCGAGATAAGCCGCAGTCATCGAGCAGCCGGCACCCTGGTTGAGGCTCCATGCGGCGCTGGCATCGCCCTTGGCAATTTCCTCGACGACTCGGACATAGGGGGCCGGAAGAAGCTCGGCGCCGCCAATCGAGCGCGGCAACAGCATGCGAAAGAAGCCGTGCTCGACCATCGCCGCAACGACCGACTCCGGCAATTGGCGCTGCCGTTCGATCTCTGGAGCGGCAGCGGCCAGCTCGGGAACGAAGGCGCGCGCCCGCTCAAGATATTCGGAGCCGTGATCCTCGGTTGTCGTGGACGGCATCCCTCGCTCCTGTTGCTATCGTCGTCCTCTCCGTTAGCATAAACTCGGCCGATGGCGATCCGTCTTCTGCCGCCGGTCCTCGTCAACCGCATCGCCGCCGGCGAGGTCATCGAGCGCCCGGCGGCGGCGGTCAAGGAATTGGTCGAGAACGCGATCGACGCCGGCGCCTCGCGCATCGACGTCACCTTGCGGGAAGGCGGCCAGGCGCTGATCGCAGTCGCCGACAATGGCGTCGGCATGACGCCCGACGAGCTGGCGCTCGCGGTCGAGCGCCACTGCACGTCGAAACTGCCCGATGACGATTTGTTGCGCATCGCGGCGCTCGGGTTTCGCGGCGAGGCCTTGCCGTCGATCGGCGCGGTCAGCCGCATGCGGATCGTCTCGCGTCGGCCCGCCGCCGAAAACGCCTGGGAGATAAGAGTCGAGGCGGGCAGAAAATCCGCGCGGGCGCCGTCGGCGCATCCGCCGGGCACGCGGGTCGAGGTCCGCGACCTGTTCTTTGCTACTCCGGCGCGGCTCAAATTACTGAAGACGCCGCGCACCGAGCGCGACCTTGCCCTCGACGCGGTGCGCCGCCTCGCGATGGCCTATCCGGAGATTTCATTCGCGGTGATCGGCGACGACGACCGCGTGCTGTTGCGGCTCGTCGCAGCCAGCGAGCCCGCGGCGGCAATGGCGCGCCGCATCAGGCTCGCGGCGCTGTTGGGCCGCGACTTCGCCGAGAATTCGGTCGAGATCGATGCCGAGCGAGGCGGGTTTCGGCTGACCGGGCTGATCGGATTGCCGACCCTCAACCGCGCCGCGCCGCGCGATCAGTATCTCGTCGTCAACGGCCGGCCGGTTCGCGACAAACTGCTCGTCGGAGCGGTGCGCGGCGCCTATCAGGACGTGCTTGCTCGCGATCGCCACCCGATGGTCGCGTTGTTTCTCGACGGCCCGCCCGAGGAGATCGACGTCAATGTCCATCCGGCAAAGGCCGAGGTGCGGTTCCGCGACGCTGCATTGGTGCGCGGGCTGATCGTCGGCGCGCTGCGCAACGCGCTCGCCGCCGCCGGGCACCGCGCTTCGTCGACAGTCGCGGCCGCGGCCGTCGCCGCGTTCCGCCCCGCTCCTGTCACCGCATCGAGCGCACCGCGCTTTGCTTTCCCGCCGTCGTCGTCATTGGCCTTCGCGGAGGTCGCCAACGACTTCCTGCGTCCGTCGGACGACGCGCCGACACCGCCTCCGGCGGCCCCGCTCGGCACTGCGCGGGCGCAGCTGCACGGCACCTACATCCTGGCGGAGACCCCGACCGGGATCGTGCTCGTCGACCAGCATGCGGCGCATGAGCGGCTGGTCTACGAGCGCATGAAGGAGGCGCTGGCGGCGCACGGCGTCGCGCGCCAAGCGCTGTTATTGCCCGAAATCGTCGAGCTTGACGAAGCCTGCGCGGCGCGTCTCGCTGTCCGCGCCACGGAACTCGCCGAATTCGGGCTCGTGCTCGAGCCGTTCGGGCAAGGTGCCGTCATTGTCCGCGAAGTCCCGGCGTTGCTGCCGGGCCTTGATGTCGGCGGGCTGGTGCGCGATCTGGCGGACGAAATCGCCGATTGGGGCGATGTGTTCGCATTAAAGGAGCGGTTCGAAACCGTGTGCGGGACCCTTGCCTGCCATAGCAGCGTGCGTGCCGGACACCGCCTCTCACCCAACGAAATGGATGCGCTGCTGCGCCAGATGGAGGCTACCCCCAACAGCGGCCAATGCAACCACGGCCGTCCGACCTATATCGCGCTCGACCTCGCCGACATCGAGCGGCTGTTCGGACGGCGCTGAGATGGGAGCTCGCAGCTCGTCATAGCTGGATCAGACCACCGGAGAGGGTCGGGTCGTTGCGCATGACACGCGCAATGTCGGCGCGCACTTTTGGCGAGCGCCGGTAATATTGGTGGCTTGCATCGGGCGGGTTCCAGAGATCGTAGTCGCTGACCTCCGCGCAATCGAGAATGCGAAACCGCGCCGGTGGATACAGTGTGGCGTCAGCCTTGTGGCTCGGGCCGTCGTGCCCCAGCCGGGGGATCAGATTGACTGCGACGCTGAGATAAAGAGCGATGTCCCGGATACTGTAATAGATCGAAATTCTTGGGGTAAGGCGGGGCAACTGGCTCAGTCTCGCTTCCATGGGCAGCGCGAAGCTGTCCCACCGCTCGTCTGCCGCTGCCAGGAAGACTTCGTCGAACAATGTGACGGCGGGGTTGTTATGGGTGAACCAGCTTTCCACCGCTACCGCCGTTGCAAAATTGCCCATGCTGTGAGCGAGCAGAAAGATCCGCCGACCTTGGCTTCGAACCTGCGCCATTATCGGTTGGAGGCCGGCAAAAAAGCTCGCGATGTGAAAGGCCGACGGCTGGCCTGGCTCTGGTCGCGAAGATAGTCATCGGGCAGAAGATGTGGCGGGGCTGCGATGAACTGACCGAGAGACGGCCAGCTGAAGGCAATGACGGTGGTATCCGCGGCGTTCACGCCCGAGGCAGCGAACCATTCGCGATTGTAGGCCGCGCGAGTAATCGAATTTACAAAAGAATTGGCGAAGCCGTGGATGAACAGGAGGATGTTTTTTCCCGAGCCGATTATGTCCTGAGTCACCGCGGTTTGAAACCCCCCGGCCTGGGGGTGCGTTATCGCCGCGATCGTGCCGCTACCCTCGACGGCGAGGTCGGTCCCCTGAACAAAGGCCGTGGCATAGGTGATTTTGCTCGGATCCGTCGGCGTTACGATGTCGGCCCCGTAGCTCTGCCAATCGGTCGTCGGGCCCTGCGCCACCCGGTTGGTGGCAAAATACACCGTGACGTTGGCCATTGCTTCCCCCGTGCTCAGCTGACCGGTCAGCCCAGCTGCTGATTATGCCGCAACAGCGGCTCGTTTGATTGACAAAAACCGTGCGGCTCGCGACAACCGCGCGAGGACCGAAGCAAGGGAATGTGACGGATGGGCATGCTGGAAGGGCGGGTTGCGATTTGTGCCGGTGCCGGTCGCGGGGTCGGGGCCGAAGTCGCCAAGCTGATGGCTGCTCACGGCGCCAAGATCATCATCAACGATCCTGGCACCAGCGGCAGCGGCGAGGGTTCGGACCAGACGCCGGCTCAGGAAATCGTCGACCAGATCAAAGCCGCGGGCGGCGAGGCGGCCGCCAATTACGGTTCGGTCGCCAAATTCGAAGACTGCCTGGCGATGGTGCAACAGGCGCGCGACAATTTCGGCGGGCTGCACATCGTCTTCGACGCCGCCGGCATTCTCCGCGACAAGATGTTTCACAACATGTTCCCGGAGGATTGGCAGGCCGTCATCGACGTGCACCTGACTGGGCACTTCAACATCAACCGAGCGGCGATAAACCTGTTTCGTGAGCAGAATTACGGGCGGATCATCATGGTTTCGTCGACCTCGGGACTGCTCGGCAATATCGGGCAGTGCAATTACGGTGCGGCAAAGCTCGGGATCGTCGCGCTGGCCAGGATCGTCGCGATGGAGAACGCCTCCCGAGGGATCACCGTCAATGTGATCTGCCCGTCCGCCGACACGCGAATGACCCGCTCGGTGCCGGCGCCAAAGGATCCAGCAGCGGCGGCGCTGCGCGAGGAACGGTTACGCCGCAGCCGCGCCGATGCAATTGCCCCGCTCTGCGTCTTTCTCGGCTCCGAGCAGGCGAGCCACGTTAATGGCCAAGTTTTCCACCAGCGCGCTGGCGAGCTGTCGCTCTACGGCCATATGCGGCCGGTCCGCATGGTCCACCGTCAGGGCGGCTGGACGCCGGAGACGCTTGCCGAGGTCGCCATCCCGGCGCTCGCCCCGCAATTCACGCCGCTCGGCGATGGCAGAGCGGTGCATCCGGGACTGCCGATGGAGTGATCACACCTTCTTTTCTAGCGGCGAGGCGGAGATCGCCGATGCCCTGATGGGACTGCTAATGGTGCGATCATCGTGGCTTTAGCCAACCCCGCCCTGGACACGCCCTTGAACCGGCATGGAAGGTGGTGGGAGTTGACCTGCGGCCATGAAGTCGCAGAGACGACGGCTCAGCGCTTCCGCGGCGACCCGATGCCCGAGTGCGTTCCAATGCCCTATCGGCTGTCCCCGGTCGGACCCGTGTAAAGCCACGTGATGCTCGGCCGCATAGGCTCCCATGACCTGCACCAACATGGCGTCGGGAAAACTGTTGGCGGCCGCAAAGTTCGCCAGGCGCCGATCGGGGTAGGTGAGGTCCGGCTCACCCAGTTCTGCGGCGAAGCGCTCGCGGGCGGCAACATCCGGGAGAACCTGGAACGGGTTGGTCAGGGTCGTCATCGCAAATGCCGCTCCGTCGCTGCGGGCACTCTCGGCGATGGCATTGATCAAAGCTTCGGTCACGGCCCAGGCCTGCTCCCAGTCCGCGGTCGAAGGCGGCGCGAACACCCGGCTGTCGAGCCCGGGCTGTTCGATGCGGTTGGGATCGACGTTTCCGTAACGCAGTAGCGCCTGCAATCGACGCTGCGCTGCCCGAAACAGCTGAACGATCCTGATCGGGTCCAACAGCCGCAGTTTCAGCTCCTCGAAGCGTTGGCGGGAGGCGAAATCGGGAGCCATCCCTGCAGTGTGCTGGAGTACCAGATTGCCGTCCCGCAGAACAAAATACGGGCGGTCGCGATGCCGTCCCAGTGCTCCAACGTTGTCGGTGAAGTCGTTTCCCGTGAAAACTGCGAGCAGCACCAGGTCGGGGCGGTACGTCAAACCGCGCTCACGCAAAGTCAGATATTCCTGCGCCGTGCCATAGCCGTTCACCGCAAGGCTGATCACCTCGACCCTCCGGCCGCCAAGGGCCGGGCATTGCGGCAATGTCGTTTCCAGCCGTTTCCAGTACAGATCTTGGAGCGCAACCTCCATTCCTTCGCTCATCGAATCGCCGAGCAGCAAAATGCGAAACGTTCCTGGAGGCTTAATCAGCGCATGATCGATATCGCGGTAACCTTGGTGGTTGATCGCGACAGAACTGTCGACTGAGCCGGAGTACCAACCTGTGATGCCCGGGCGGGGCCGCCAGCCGACGAGTGGATCGAGCTTGTTCCATTGGGGATGGGGGTGGCCGACCCATCGCAGCAAGGCCTCGGCCAGCAGCAACGAGATTCCCAGGCTCACCAAGGCGAGGGCCAAATTGGCCCGCCAGCTGCATGTTCGCCGTATTGCGGCGATGGTCTCGGATTTGGCTGACAACCCCTTAACCGCTTCGCTCTGTCGGCGAGAGTTTAGGGATTACCGCCGTTCCGCGCCAAAATCACCCCCCGAAGTGGTCGCCTCTTGCACCTCGTTCATGCGCCGGCTGAATGAAAGGCCGCACCCATGGTGGGGCACGGCCTAACAACGGCACAAAATGGACTAGCGGGCCGCCTGCTGCTTTGCGAGATCGCGAAACTCGTCGAGCCCCTCGGTGGCGCGCTTGCGCAGCACGTCGGCAGCTTCGCTACCAGCCTTGGTTGCCAGCATTGTGATTTCGCGGCCGTGACTGACGCTCTTTTCGAGCATCTGTTTGGCGTATTCGGTGTTCTTCGCGATGCGGTCTTCAGCCGAAGCTGGCTGCGCAAGATCGCGAAGCAAAGCCGAGACATCCTCGATGGCTTGACGGGTGATCTCGATCTGGCGCTTGGCAACTGCCTGCATGCCTTCGACAGCGAGCTGGTTGGCTTGGCTCAGGGCCTCGATATTGCGGCGCTGACACGCCATCAGGGCCTCGATGTCAAACGGACGGAAGCGGAAATCGGCCATCATCTTCGTGACGTCGAAGTCGAAAAACGTGGGACGCGCTTCGGACATGAATACGGTTCCGGTCTGGGGGAGGTTACGATTTATTGTGCGCCGCACAACGAGCCGTATATCGGCCCTTGACCCGGGAGCGTCAAGCGCTTTTTTGCGCCGCAGCAATTCAGGCCGGAATGGGGGCCCCGTCGCGGCGGCGTCTTGATGCCGATCCGAGCCAGCCTTCGATCCGGCGCAGACGGGCGTCGAGCGTCGCCATCGTGCGGGCAAGATCAGGCGAATCGTCGCGTAGCCAGATGCGTATTGCCGAGAGATAGGCGGCCGCGGCGAGCCTGACCGCGATAGCACCGCGGACCCCCACGGTCGGAATCTCGGCTGCTTCGAGCATCCAGCGCATAGATCGCAGCAACGATACACCGGAGCACAGCGCAGCGACCGGATCGCGGGGCAATTCGCGGCTGAGGACGTCGAGCGCGGGTTTGTACGGCTGAAGTGCGTCGAATCGCCGCATCATCAACTCGAACAGCCGGTCGCGCGGGCGCTCATCCGACTCGGCTGCCGGCGGATCGGCCAGCACGATCCGGTCCAAGCGGACGTAGAGCGCGCACAGGACCGCCTGTTTCGATTTAAAGATGCGGTACACCTGGAGGATAGGAAGCTCCGCCGCGGCGGCGATCGCACGCAGCGACAACAGCCGCCACCCCTCGGTCGGTATGAGGGCAAGGGTCGCATCGATGATCCGGTCGGCCTCGCTCCGCGA
>Ga0126381_100002337_pt1 | contig 20448 bp, 15 predicted proteins | sample PanSoiMetPlot_28_FD_96465 | JGI IMG/M metagenome (GOLD analysis project Ga0126381, IMG submission 96465) | Tropical forest soil microbial communities from Panama - MetaG Plot_28 | ecosystem: Environmental > Terrestrial > Soil > Tropical forest > Bulk soil | place: Panama | collected 2016-02-17
GGCTCCCCCAAGTGCAGATGTGCTGGGGATGCACAACCTGACGCCGGCCAGTGGCGCAAAAATCTATTCGCAGGGAAGTCTGGGCTGCACGTTCTGCCACGCGCCGCATAGCGGGCTAGGCGGCATCACTCCGCTATGGAATCAGAAACTGTCGACGAGTTCGTACGTACCATACAACAGTTCCACGTATGCAGAGCAGGGAACTCAGCCGACGCTGGGAGCATCGAGCAGTTTATGCCTGAGCTGTCATGACGGCACCGTAGCTGTGGGACAGTCGGCCGCCTACGGACAGTTGCCGATGGTGGGATCGATGAACTCGGTCGATTCGTTCGGCACGACGCTGACAGGATCACATCCGTTCAGCCTGGTGTTGCCGATTAAAGATGCTCCGAACCTGGTGGCCTCGCTGGCATCGCAAGGCAAGACGGCTGATCCTACGGGCGCAGTGAAACTGGTGAAGGGCAATATCGAGTGCACCAGTTGCCACGATCCGCACGTTCAGTCGATCGACACGGTCGCGCAGAACTTTCTGGTGCGCGACAGTTCGAAAGCACAGATGTGCCTGGCCTGCCATGATCCGAATCGCGTGGTACAGGGACAGGTGAATCCGCTGGCCGGATACGCGAACAGTATTCATCAGACCGCTACGAACCAGGTTTCGCCAGATGCGCATGTCGGGCCGTATGAGACGGTGGGAGCGAATTCGTGCTCGTCGTGCCACTTGTCGCACGATTCCGTGGCGCCGGCGCGATTGCTGCGTCCAGCAACGCCCGCGACGACATCGTACGATCCGGTGACACAAAGCTGCATGACCTGCCACGCAGGCGGGACATATCTGTCGCCGGCTACGGTTCCGAACATCATGGCGGAAGTGGCGAAGATCAGCCATCCGCAGCCATCAGGGAACAATTACCACGACGCAGCGGAAACTCCCCTGTTGCAGCACAATCGTCACGCTACCTGCGTGGATTGCCACAGCGCGCACGACGGGAATCCAGAGACCACGTTCTCTGCGCCGCCGGCGATTCGTCCTCCGCAACAGGGCGCGACCGGGGTCAGCGCGCTGGACGGAATTACGACCGTCATTCCTGCAGTGAATCAGTATGAAACATGCCTGCGTTGCCACGGCACGAGCACCGGGAAACAGCAGTTGGTGGTTTTTGGGTATCCGCCGATGCGCATGGTGTCGGCACCCGATCCGTTGGACATTATTCCCGAGTTCGCGCAGACAGCGACTTCGAGCCATCCGGTGACGCATCCGAGGTCGAGTCCGCTCCCTCAGCCGAGCCTGCTGGTGAATATGTCGAATCTGTCCGGGATGCCGTCGACACGGCTGGTGGGTACGCAACTGTTCTGCAGCGATTGCCACAACAGCGATGACAATCGCGAATTCGGCGGCACCGGGGCGAATGGACCGCACGGCTCGAAGTGGTCGCACCTGCTCGAACGCCGGTATGAGTTCAGCCAGGCGCCGGCGCCGGGACAGCTGATCACGAATCTGTATCCCAACCCGGATGTCACGGTGAATGGGCCTTTTGCGATGTGCGGAAAGTGTCACGACTTGCCGACCAACATTCTTACGAACACGAGTTTCTCGCAGCACAGCCTGCATATCGCGCAGTACGGATTCAGTTGCTCGGTGTGCCACACTGCGCACGGGATGGGCGCGACTTCGCCGAATGTAACGGGGGAGCGGCTGTTGAATTTCGACGTGAACGTGGTGGCACCGAATGGAAGCAATCCGATTGCTTATAACCGCGCCACAAACACATGTACGCTGACCTGCCACAACGCCGCGCACAACGGGAATGGAACGGTGGTGGGTGCCATGGTCAAGGGCCGAGCTCGGTAAGGTGGGGAAATCCTGAGTTTGAGAGTGGAATCGAATCGCAATGGCGAAGCTTCGCATACCGGCAATGGTGTTGTTATTTGTGTCAGCCGCGCTCATCGAGGTGTTTCGCCTGTGGTCACTGTCGGCGTTGACGAATGCAGATGTCTGGTGGCATCTGAGTTCGGGACTCTGGATACTGCGGCATCGTGCCTTCCCGCATAACGGCCTGTTCTCGCAGTCGTCCTCACTTCCATGGATCGCGTCAAGTTGGGGCTACGATCTGCTGCTGGCGGTGGCCTATAAGCTGGTGGGACTACGAGCGATTCCGCTCCTCCTCATTTTCTTCAGAGCTGGACTTGCGGTGGTGACGTTCTTGCTTGCCGGTGGGCTACGCGGGAAATTCTGGTTGGCTGTCGGGCTGTCGGCGGTTGCGCAATACATTCTCAGCGCGATGCCGCCGGGGCCGGGATATTTATCAACCCTTTTGTTCGGGATCGAATTGCTGCTTTTGTTGGAAGCGCGGAGGACGGGCAGTTATCGTCCCTTCCTGTGGCTGCCGCTTCTGTTGCTGCTTTGGGCCAACTTGCATGTGCAGTTCGTTTACGGCGTGCTGTTGCTATTGCTCTTTGTAGGTACGGTGGCGTGCGAGCGGTGGTTGCGGGTGCCATCAGAGCGTCCTCTTGATCTCGGAACCGTGCTGAAGATCGCCGGGATATCACTTGTCGCCACGGTTCTTACTCCGTACTTCTACCGCCCTTATGGTGTGTTCTTCGCGACGACGTTTAGCTCAGCGAACCAGTATCTGCCGGAGTTCCGCGCCCTCGGCTTTCGCCAGCCACAGGATTACGTGCTGCTGCTACTTGCGATGTCCGCCTTCCTTACATTGGGACTGCGGCGGTCGCGCGACATGTTTCAGATCGGGTTGCTCTTCGGGTCTCTTGCAGTTTCTTTCTATGCGCAGCGGGATATCTGGCTTGTGGCACTCGCCTCGCTAGCGGTGATTGGCGAAGCAGTCGCGGAAGCGCGCACGAGCGTCGTTACATCAGCCAGTGAGAAGCCCAGCTTGCCGCGCGAAGTGTGGATTGCGGCGTGCGCAGCGGTTGCCATTTTGATTGTTGTCGCCTTCGTGCGCCTTCCTCGGACACGCGAAGCACTGGTAGCAAAGGCGGGCGCAAGCTATCCCGTTGCGGCTTGCAATTACATCCGCGAGCATCGCTTGGCGCAACCGCTATTCAATGCCTACGAATGGGGGGGGGTCCTTACCTGGTATTTGCCCGAATATCCCGTGGCTATTGACGGGCGCACAGACCTCTACGGTGGCGACACGGTCGGGGAGTATTCGAAGGTTATGAACGCTGATGTCCCGTACACCGAGTATCCGGCGGTGGCGGGTGCACAGACCATTCTGTTACCGAAAAACACGATCATGGCAGCCGGCTTGAGTTCGGTGCCGATCTTCAAAGTGGCTTATAGCGATGACGTCGCGATTGTGCTCACCAGAAGGGACCCTAATGAGTGAACCAGCCAGAGTCCCGGATTTGCTCGAGACACCTGATGCCGTTGAGACCGCACCGGAACTTCGCGTGGTTTCATCGTCGCAGACGCCGAAGGCGGCGCGATGGTGGCGCATCGCGGATTTCGGAGTGTTTGCCGCATGGATTGGGGTCGTTGCCTTTACGCTGCGGTATCACGAAAAGTGGGCCGACGAGGCGCAGGCATGGTTGATCGCGCGAGATCTGGACTTGAAGACGATCTGGTTTCACGAATTGCGCTATGAAGGTTCTCCCGGGTTGTGGCACACGATTCTGTGGGTGGCACAGCATGTTTTTCATGCCCGATATGACGCGCTGGGCTATATCGGAGTGGCGGGCGCTACTGCCGGAGTCGCGCTGCTGATTTTCAAAGCCCCATTTCCCCGATACATACGGTGGCCGCTCGCCTTCACTTACTTCATGGTGTATCAGTACGCGGTGATCGCGCGTCCCTATACGCTGCTGCCACTGCTCGCCTTTTCCGCCGCTCTGCTGTTCAAGGACCTGGAGCATCCCGAACGAATGACGGCCGTGTTGGCACTGCTTGCGAATCTGAGTCTGCATGGGACCATCCTGGCAGCATGCCTTGGGATGGTGTACCTGATGGACGCCTATCGAGCGCGCGCAACGCTAGATGCGCGTGTGAAGAGACACTGCTGGATTTGCATTGGGGTGATGGCGGCGGTGTTTGTGTTAATCATGCTGATTCTCAGGCCGACACCGGATGTGGGAGAGTTCGCGAAGAAGGATGCGATCTCGAAAATGCCTGCTGCGATCCAGGCGATGCAACCCACGAAACTGACAAAGTTGGCGTCGATCATTTCCGGAGCATTTCTCGATTTCTGGCTTCCATCGGCGGCCTTCGTTCTGTTCGCGGGTTGGTGGTGTTTCCTGCGGCGGCGCCTCCTTGTGTTTGCTTTGCCGGTCACCTTGCTAATTGCCCTCTATGTTCTGATTCACGGATATGCGCATCATCACGGTACCGTTTTTGTTGCTGCGATTGCAGCATTTTGGATTGCTTGGCCTGGTCCTGCGGAGATCGAGAATTTCAACCGGTTTCAGCGCCGCGCACTTTACGGCGCGGTGACTGCGCTTTTGCTACTATGTGTCGCCAACATCTGGGACGCAGAGGTCGCAATGAGAAACGACTACCTCTATCCCTATAGCGGTGCCGAAGATGCTGCAAATTACTTGAGGAGTGTTGGCGCCGACCGGGAGAAGATCATAGGGTTTCTGTACGGCGCCGTAGGAATACAGCCCTATTTCGATCGAAACATTTTGGCAAACTTCCCTGCCACCTACTACCACCAGGGCCTACCTTTTGTCGGCCTGGAGCTTGATATCAACGAATTTCGCCGGATGAGTCCAGACTATGTCGTTGCATTTACTGAGCAACCTCAAATGATGATGCAATACGACATACCTGCCTTGGCTGCTGAAAGATACGAGATCGTTCATTTCTCTGACGGGTACATGATCTACAAGCGCGGCGTATATGTTCGTCAGTGTTACTTCATTCTTCGCCGCGTGCGCCAGTAGTAGGCGCCAGAGTGGTACCCGTGGATGGGGCGGGGCGAGGGTAGGGATGTTTCGACTGCGCAGTGAGGATCGCTACGCTCTCCTCATTGCTCCGCTCAACATGACAGTGCCTCTGCGGCTTCAGTCTTCTCGATGAATTACTCCATTCAAATGTCTTGCTGAGCGCAGCGAGAGGAACGCGAAGCGGTCCACTCGCGGAGTCGAAGCATCCCTACCTTCTTCACACTCCATCCACGAGCAGTAATCCGATGTGCCCTTAGTTACTTCCGCGATGTTCCTTCCGTGACCAATGTTGTTGATCTTCCGTTACTGTTGACACTGGGACCTAATCACAGCGGCTTCTAGAGCGAAATTCCTAAAATTATTGTAGGCGACCAGCAACCTCTCGAGGCTGCATGGTATCGGAGACGGGTGATGAGCCGATCTGGCACTCGGATTGTTTCCCTCTGGACTGTACTCGTTCAGACGCACAATCTATCAAAATTCGGCGGCATAGCTTCAGCTATGTTGATTTTGATGCTGTCTATGCCAGTGGACAGCAGAGCGCAGACCTATCCCGCTGACGCGGCTCTTGCCGACATGCTTGGGCCGCACGGAGACGGGGCTCGCGGTTGCGCGGTCTGTCATGCATCTCGCTCCGGGCAGTCTGTCGCAGAAGCAAGCGATGGACGTGAGAACAACGTTACAGCTCTGTGGGGCGAAGGCAGCAGTCCCGATTATGGCACTGCGGTGTCTCTCGCAGACGAGGCCCATTTCGTCGAGATGAAGTCGTCGCCGCAGCCATACGCGGGCCGCGAGGTGAATGGCGTACTGCTCTGTTTGAGCTGTCACGACGGAAATCTGACGCCCCACAACATGCTGCAGAGTTGGTCTTACGAGTATCAGGTGGGGTTGCTTGCGCTTACACCATTCAGCAGCCAGAAAGTACGCTCACTGCTCACACGCGACGAGGCGCCGGTGGAGGATCATCCGATTGGAATCGGCGCGCCGATCAATCCGGGAAGCGGACTCGTGTTTTCCGAGGGCAAGTTCAGCGTGGTTCCGAACAGTCCCTATGCGCAGTTCATTGCCAATTACGGTTTTCCGTCGCTTGCGGCTGGAAGGCGTTCAAGCGCGTATGGAGTGAGTAACTCCGGCGAGCCTTATGCGTTGTGCACGACTTGTCACGACCAGCATGTGGGGAACGTTTACGTTTCTGGTAATAGCAATCCTATTGCGGGCGAGGGGAACGGCAAGTTCTATAAAACCTATTTCTTCTTGAATGGTCCTTATGATCCGACAGAAAAGGTGGCGGGTTCCGCCACGACATCGTCGGAGCAGTTTTGCCGGCAGTGTCACTTCGATCTGTCGAACGAGGGGAACAACAACCTTAGGGCGCGGACGTATTTCTGAGAATCACCGCGGAGTTGAGTTTTTCGCGATAACGATCGGCGCGGCTGAAGCCGCGGCCACCCAAGCATTACTATTCGGAAGCACTAGGCACGAGGGCGTCATCCCGAAGGCCCGCGTTTTATCCAGCGGGCCGAGGGATCTCCCCTAGTTCGAACTGGCGGGCTTGTACAGATTCTGCCATTCGCTTGCCAGATCATTCCAAGTTGGATTCATCGCTTCGATCAGCCTCAACTTCTTGCTGCGCCGCCAACCCTTAATTTCTTTCTCTCGGGCAATCGCCGCATCCGGGTATAAAAATCGCTCATAGTACACAAGGCGAGTAAGGTTGTACCGGCTGGTAAAGCCCGATAACAGCTTGTTCTTGTGCTGCCAAACACGACGTAGAAGATCACCCGTAATTCCAACGTAAAGGATCGCAGCTTTCGGCCCATTGGTCATGATATAGACGTAAAACAGTTTCGGTTTCCGCATCCTGGATGTCTACTGCATTCAGCAAGACGTTGTCTGTGATGAATGAACATCGGGCTGTGGATTTCGGGAGATCCCTCGCTCCGCCTGAAAAGCGGCTCCGCTCGGGATGACGCCATCTCGAGTGCTATTGACCCGGTCGGCGGGCGAAGACCGTGGCAATGTCGTCGTGGTAAATGAGTTGGAATCGCGGGTCGATGGTGAGAATCTTTGCCAGCGGCATTTCCGAGCCGAGCAAGACCACGCCCGACTCATTCAGATAGGGATCGGTGGTGTAGGACTTCTCTGCGCTCTGCGAGTTGTAGAAGAGCCGGTCGAGGTCGTCACCGTAGAGGTCGTTGCGTCCGTCGATAGCGACGGGAAACTCCGGCATATACCACATCAGAAATCCTCCCCAGTTCAGCGCGTTGTAGAGCGGGCCCTGGACCGGGCTGCGACGCAGGAAGTTGATGGCGTTGACGGGATATTCCGAGCTGATGGCGCGGTCGAGTCCGCGCTGGGTGAAATCGGTGCCGTTAGCGACCATGGCCAGAAGAATCGCGACGGCAGCGGCGGCTCCGACTTTCTCGAGCCAGGTTTCGGCGGACGCTGGCTGTTCTTGCTCAGCGACTGGCTGCGCCGCGAAGGCTTCGGCGATGCAAGCGGCGGCGGGCAGGCAGATGAACCAGGCGTCTCGCATGGTTCGATATGCGATCAAGCTGGCGGCCGTCATCAAGGCGAGCTTGAACGGGTCGAGTTTTCGACGCCATCCGACCGCGAAGAATCCAGCGGCAGTTAGAAAGAGCTCGGCGAAGTGGCTGTAACCGCGAAAGCTGAGCGGTTGGAGTTCGATGATGACTGAGTAAGTGAATTTCGCTTTGGAATACTCGTAGACTACCTGATACGGATGGTAGGAGTAGGGGCCGATTAGTGTCGCAACTACGCATGCCCCGCCGATGAGAATCAGTCGTGCGATCGGCGGAGTTGGGGTTGCGAGGAAATCGGGAGCTATTTTGAGAGCCGCGGCCACACGCTGCGCGAGATTTACTGCGATGAACAATCCAACCAGAAATAGTCCGTAAATGAATTGGATGTGCAGATTGGCCCAGAGAAAGAAAATCAATGGGAGCCAGTAGAGTGCTTGGATTCGTCCGCTACGATTGGCTTCGAGCAGCAGCGTTAGCGTGACCGCAAAGAGCGTGATGGAGAAGAAAAAAGGCCGCGGCATTCCGTTGAACAAGAACGCGGAGCAGACAACACCGGCGCCGATGCACGCGAGCCAGAAATTGCCGGAGAGGCGGCGAAGCATCCAGTAGACGGAATAAGCCACCATCAACGTGAGAAGAGTTCCGTAGACGCCAATGCCGATCAGGCCGAACCAGGCATAGGCGCGCGAGAGGAGCACTTCATAGCCCCAACTGTAGGCGACCCAGGGCCGCGTGGCGGCGGTGCGCGACAGGATTCCGGTGTGCGGAACGGCGAAGTGATCGATGATCCAGTCGCCCACTTTCAGATGCCACCAGATGTCGGGGTCGAGTACGCAGAGCTTGATCTGAAAGGCGATCGCTCCGATGCCCGCCAGCAAGAGCACAAGTGCCGCCAGTTGGACCTGACGGAATCGCGACAGCGCGCGGATCTCGGAGACGGCGCTCATGACTGCGCCTCTTGCCGTGGGCGGGCTGCATTCCTACCCTTCGAAAACCGGGAAGGGTGAGGGAGCCTTGTCCAACTTGGATAAATGATCACGTAGTGCTCAGGGCTGTTTCAGCCGGAGCAGCGGTCTGAGTGTCGCTGCCGTTTTCACCCGCCGCTCCCGACTCGTGATACTCGGCGTCCTGATTGACGGCCCAGACATCGTAGCGGCGCTCGCCTGCAAGAATATTCTTTGCGGTGAGCAGGGCAGTCATCATGGCATGGTCTTGATTGTTGTACTTGTGCATGCCATTGCGGCCAATGAGGTGGAGCGTCGGGAAAGTGCGCTCGAGAACCTGGCGAATCGTGTCCATGTGCCGCTGGTAGCTGTCGTCGTAAACGGGGTAGGCCTTGCGCTGACGGATGACGCATCCGTCGACCACGTCGGCGGGGTCGGCAAGGTTGATGCGCTGGATTTCTTTCTTGGCCAGCGCAATTAATTCCGCGTCGGGCGCGCTCCAAAGGCGGTCGCCCTCGAAGCAGAAATATTCCAGCCCATACGAGCAGAAGGCGGGATCCGGAACCATTTCCGGCGACCACGATTTGTAATTCTGCACCCGCCCGACTTGCACAGAAGGATCGTGAATGTAAATCCAGTTGTCGGAGAAGCGGCCCTGGTCGCGGACGATCAGGCCGACTGTCAGGAAATCGCGATAGCGCAGTGACTGCGCAGCGCGAACGGCGTCTTCCGGAAGTGGCGGCTTGAGCTGAGCGATCAATTCGCGAACCGGCATCGATGAAACCATGTGCTCGCCGAGGAATTCTTCTACGTTGCCGGCGCGATCACGAGTCGTGATGACCCAGAGGTCGCGGTCAGAATCGAAGCGGCAATCGACGACGCGGCGTCCAACCAGGACTTCACCGCCAAAACTGCGGATCTTCTGAGCGAAGGCCTCCCACATCATGCCCGGACCGAGCCGTGGATAACGGAACGTATCGATCAATGTCTTGACGACTTGCTTGCGGTCTTTGTTCCTTGGCTTACGCCACGAGAGAAAGGCGTGTTTGATCGCAGCGCCCAGCGACAGTCCCTTGATGCGCTGCGCGGCCCAATCGGCCGAGATTTCCTGGCAACTCATCCCCCAGACCTTCTCGGTATAGGTCTTGAAGAAGATGCGGAACAGGCGTTCGCCGAACTGGTTGATCACCCACTCTTCGAAGGTCTTGGGATGCGGCGTCGGGCGCAGACGCGCTTTGAGGAACGAGAGCACGCAGAGGATCGACTCAAGAAGGCCGAGCTTCGACAGAGCCTCAAAGGGTTTCAGTGGATAGGCGAAAAACTGACCGCGATAGTAGATGCGCGATGAGCGTGGGCGATCGAGCATGTCTTGGCCGCCGACGGCGGTCCAGAGGTCCTCGACCTCGCGGGACTTCGAGAAGAATCGATGTCCGCCAATGTCGAAGCGGAAGCCTTTGTAGTTGACCGTGCGAGAGATGCCGCCGACGTATTCAGGATCGCTTTCGAGGACAACGACTGGCCGGTTCTGCTTTGATAGTTCGTAAGCAGCAGTCAAGCCAGCTGGTCCGGCACCCACGATCACGGCTTTGAAGACCTTCGGCATGATTGGCGGAGCTGCGACTCAGATTGGAATCAGAACCCGTGATGCCCGTCACAAAGAGAATCGCAATTGCGGTGCCAGCCACGTGGAGAGGTATAAGTGATTGATTCTTAGAACATTAAACCTACGTGGCCAGGGCGGTTAGAGCATGCACGCAGGGTTAAAACACTCGTCTGCTGAGGGAAATTCCCGATTTCGACCTGTTGTGGAAAGCAGCGGCGCTCCTAAGCTGCTGAAAGAAATCCAATTGTCAGCGCGGTTCCGATTGAAGTTTGGCAACTTCGGTGCAGTCGATTCAAAGTTGCGAACGCATAGGTGCGCTTCTCTTCGTTTTTCCCTTGAAATGATGTTATCCGCTGCGCAGCGGGCAACGCATCGAGGGGACCGGGCAGGGCTGGAAGATTGGAAGACTGACGCCGCGGTTAGGCCCACGGATTCAGTGCCAGTCCCAGCCCTGTGTCGCGAGAGGTGGCTCGAACATTAGAAATGCCACCTCTTAGAGTTGGACGAGAGCAATAGTAGGTTGAAGATGCCCGAGGCCACAGAGTCCGTACCAGTGAAAGAGCGAGAGTTGCCGCGCGCCTGGCGTTACTGGTCGCCGAGGATCGCGGTCGCCGTGTTGATGCCGGTGCTGCTCATCGGAGCAATCGAAGGAGTACTGCGGGCGTTGGACGTCGGCTTTCCTACAGATGCGACAGTCCCGTGCATGCTTAAAGGACATGCGGCATCGTGCTACAACCTGTTCTTTCCCGCCCCGTTCTTTCCGCCGGGAATGATCAAGACCCCACAGGCCTATGCAATTCCTGCAGACAAGCCAGCGGGGACCTACCGCATTTTCGTACTGGGAGAGTCGGCGGCGATGGGCGATCCCGATCCTGCCTATGCTTTCAGCCGCTACCTGGAAGTCATGCTCAGGAAACGGTATCCGTCAGTGAATTTCGAGGTGGTGAATACAGGCAGTGTGGCCGTAAATTCGCACGTGCTGTTGCCACTGTCGAAGGGATTGGCGAAGCAGCGACCGGACTTGTTCATTATTTATTCGGGAAACAATGAAGTTGTTGGCCCGTACGGACCGGGGACTGCCTTGACGTCCTCCGGGATGCGGCTGCCTGTGATCCGTACCAGCATTTTCTTGCGATCGACGCGAGTTGGTCAGCTTCTGACCAAACTCGGAGCACAGAAAAAAGAGTGGGGCGGCATGGAGATGTTTCTCGACAAGCAAGTACCGGCCGACTCTCCGCTCATGAAATATACGTACGCGAACTTTGAAGCGAACCTGCGCGACACGATTGCGGTGGCGCGTGCTGCGGGCGCTCGGGTAATCGTTAGCACGGTCGCGACGAACCTGAAAGATTGCGCGCCGTTTGCCTCGATGCATCGGGAAGGGTTGTCACCAGAGGACTTGCGCTCGTGGAATGCGTTGATGCAGCAGGGCACCGAACTCGAGAATGCGCGCTCGTACGACGAGGCGTTAGGTGTATCAGGCGGCGGAGAAGATCGACGATCGGTACGCCGAGCTTCAGTTCCGTATGGCGCGAAGTTCGTGGATGCTGGGGGACTATGCGGGGGCGCGGGAGCATTTTCAGCGTTCGCGCGATCTCGATACGCTGCGCTTTCGTGCGGACAGCAGAATCAACGAGATCAATCGCTCTGTGGCCTCGTCCGCCGAGGGAACCGAGTTAGTGGATGCCGAGGATGTCTTCTCCAAAGCGAGCGCAAACGGGATCGTTAGCAGCGACCTGGTATATGAGCACGTACACATGACCCCGCTTGCAAACTATGTGCTGGCTCGCGCCATGTTCTTGCAGATCGCGAGCAAGATGCCAGCGGATTCTGGGCATACGCTGCCCGACGCGGACATTCTTTCTGAGACGGAATGCGAACGATTGCTGGCGCTCACGCCGCATGACCGCACCCGCATTGCTGGAGAAATGTTTCAGCGGCTTCAGAAGCCTCCATTTACCAACCAGCTCAATCATTCTGATCAAATGCTCCGGCTGGCTCTACAGGCTGAGGTACCAGACGAGAATCCTGCCGAAACCTCAACGGAGTATCAGTGGGCGATTGCGCAACGGCCGGACGATCGCGTTTTGCGATATAACTACGGGCTCTTCCTGTTTGGATACGATCGCAATTCGGCGGCGGCGCAATTGAAATTGTCGCAGCCCTGGGATGGGTTTCCAGTGTTTGCCCCGGATGGTAGTCCGGTCGAGTAAAGATCATCCGGCCATTGCAGTGAAGCGCTGTGCCTGAAGACGGATACTTGCTGTGCGATTCACGCATCGCTGGACAGGCTGCCGAAGAGTCGAAGAACGCTGGGGCAGCGTGGAAGAGCGGCCCTTCAGGGCCGCGTAAGTGACTGGAATCAATACGGGCTTTTAGCCCCAGTGGTCGTAGTTGGCCGGCAGACTTTTCCGCGGCCTGTGAAGCAACGCCCCGATACGAACCCATCGTCTCTCGCACCTGAAATACCCTCGCTTGCGCGATAAACATTAGATCGATTTATGAATTGCTGCATACCATTCCGCTTTGTCATCCTGATGGCGCCGTTTTTTGGCGCCGGAGGACCCATGCAACTCGTCTGCAGCGATTGTGCAGACGGGAATTGCATAGGTCCTCCGGCCTGCGAAGAACGCAGGCCATCAGGATGACACCGCGATGGATTGCATCAAAACCTAAAATGGTCTAGAAGCAAGCAGTCCCGAATCCACTCTTGCTTTCGACGCCTCCTAGACCAAAACCGGGCCTTCAGTGCCCGGTGATTATGTACGTGGCAAATCCCACCGCGCTTTGGGAAATCCCACTTCCCGCCGCAATGGCCTTCACGGTAGTTGTGGACGAAACCGTGATCGTGCACGGATTCGAGCAAGACGTGGAGGACGTGGTCGGAATTGATCCGTTGGTCGTGTAGTAAATCGTCACTCCCGGAGTTGCGTCAGAGATGGTGACCGACTGCGCCGTTGCATACGTGCCTGATCCTGGCGAGAAAGTCGGTGTGTTCGCGGCGATGTTGTAAGTTGCAACCGCCACGCTGCTGGACACATATCCGCCGCCAGACGCGATGGCTTTTAACGTAGTAGTCGTCGAAACGGTGAGCTGGCACGGATTCGCGCAGGATGTGGAGGACGTGGTCGGAATCGACCCATTCGTCGTGTAGTAAATCGTCGCCCCGCCGACTGTATCGGAGATAGTTACGGTCTGCGCCGTGTAGTACGTACCTGACGAAGGAGACATAGTGGGGGAAGGCGCCTGGATCAGGTATGTGCCGCTTGCGACCGGACTTGTAATGTAGCCATAGGCGGCGGTAATCGCTCTGATGGTCGTGTTCATCGAGACCGAGATCGGTCCAGAGTAAGGAGTCGAACTCGTCGTCGGGATCGAGCCGTCGGTGGTGTAGTACATCGGAAGACTCAGGCTGTTCGACAGTTTCACCGATTGTGGCGAGCTGAATGTCGAAGGAGTTGGTGAAAACATCGGCAAGGGCGCCTGCGGCAGAACGATCGAGTATGTCGCAGAAGCTACAGCGCTGTTAGATATGCCTTGCGAGGCGGCCATCGCCCTGATTGTCGTCGTTGCGGCAATCTGGATCGGGGCCGAGTAGGTCGGGGAACTCATCGTCGGCGGCGATCCGTCGAGCGTGTAGTAAATGGTCGCTGTGCTCAATGAGTCAGAGATCGTCACCAGGATTGGCGAGTGATAGGTCGTAGGCGTCGGGGAGAAGTTCGGCGTCGGAACTCCGGGGTCCGGAGGATGCATCACGGATGCCCAGTACGCCAATTGCGCTCTCGTGTAAGCATGGGCGCCGGGCATGCCCGGAGGCATCGTTAATCCATATTCATTCGTCACACCGTCGTTGCCCACGTGGCATTGTCCGCAAGCCAGATCGACGTCAAGCCAGTTCGCGTTGGCGTAGGGTGCGCCGTTCATCTCTGAAAACTCGGGTGCCGTGCCCAGCGCAGTGATGTTCTGGTTGTAAAGTTGGTCGGGCGTGGGGAAGGTTCTGTAGTTGGCGTCAGCATTGATTCGGAAGAGATGACTGTTCGCTTGTCCTAGTGCTGCCTGCATGTGACAGGTCACGCACGCTCCTGGGACGTCATCCGGCGATCCTGTCGGGAATGGAGTGCCCGGCCCTGCGGGATGATTAATCCTCGACATGATGGTTTTGGCGAGCGCGTGACACTTGTCGCAGGTCTTCACCATCGGCGGCTGAGAAGGATTCGTTCCCGCGACAGTGCTCTGATGCGGATCATGGCAACCGGTGCATCCGAGGTTTGCAGTTGGGTCAGCAAGGTTCTCGCTGAATTGGCTGCCATAGGTTCCCGAGATGGTGATGGAGAGATCCGAGGTATGCTGCGCGTTTTGGATCAGAGTGCCGGTGAACCGTCCGTGCGATCCGTTAAGAAATGCCTGTCCGGCCTCGTGGTTGACGTACGGCTTGTAAATCCACTGGTTCGATGGATTGGATACGCATGCCGCGTAAGCGGAACCTGACAGATCCGAGCAGTAGCCACGGTCGCTGGTGACGAGTCCGGCCGCGGGAGTGATGCTGCCAGCGGTCGGCGGATTGCCGTCGGAGTTCACCCGAACGATAGCTTCCCCACGGTGGCACTCCATACAGAGTGCGGTGGCTGCTTCGTTCTGAGGCTTGGTCGGCTTGATTGGATTCCACGGGTGCGAGCCGTAAGAGTACGCCGCAACATGGCAGCGTTCGCACTGAATTCCCGTGAGATACCACGACGACGTTCCGGTCGTACCGGGCGCGGCATATCCATCCGAAGGAACGCGGCTCAACTGCGTATCTTTGATCGGAGCCAAAACTGCGTTGGTGTTCTGCGTGGGCTCAGGTGCCCAGTTGTCGAAGTTGTAGCCGGTGGCGTGGCAGCGCGCGCAATCAAAGTTGCCATTGGGATAGAGGTCGCCGGTGAATCCTTTGTCGAAAATCGTGTTCAGGTGAGTACCGGCTGGATTGTTGCCTCCATAGTTCTGCCATCCGCCGTAGAGATAAAACAGATTTCTTACGCCGCCCGCTTCAACTGTGGGAGCAACCGGGGTGTAGGGAGCGGGAGCGTTTGCGTTGGGCAGAGTGTAGTAGGGATAAAGGCAGGCAGAATCGAGAGCGATTAATCCGTTGAGCGCTGGAGTTGATAAAGGATTACACCAGCCGAGCGTGACCTGTCCCGCTTTCCAATCGAAGGTGCTTCCCGAGCCGTAATAGGGATCGGTCGGCGAATAGAGCGAACCGTCGGGGCCTCCCCACACAACCTTCGGCGCAATCTTACGCAGCGTATTCTTGTGGCCGGTCATTAAGTACGGAAGCGTGTCGGTGCCGTAATGGCAACTCAGACACTGGTTCACGTCGGAGTAGGCCGTGGTCCATCCGCCAAACCAATCGCTGGATGCGCCATCGCCGTGGTAGACCTGCCCAGTCCCGTTGGGGATATAAGTCAGATTGTCTTGTGGAGCGCATTCCTGGCTCAGATAACACTGGGCAGATGAGGGCAAGGGACTTACTACCGTAAACATCACGAGAACGAACAGAATCCACCCAGGAAAATTCCGCCTTGCTTTCATACAAGTCTCCTTGTTTGTCTTGCTAAGTCATGGCAAGCGACTCTCCAACTTTGAGAGCTCTAATCTGTCTGGGGGAAGGAATGCAGTGACGAAGGTAGGACCGCGCCGGTTCTTCGATCGGTTCACGTCGATGTATTTTCCGAACTATGAAAGTGCCCACGCACGATGGGAACCGCTGGGAGGGTTCCATTCGCGTGCGGACATCCGCCACAACGACACAAAGCGAACACGGTATGTGACCAGGAAAACCGCGGCACGCAGTGACAAGGCGCACAGATGGATGTGATCTAAAAAGGCGGACGGCGGATCCGCAGCTCCCAATGACTCGTGCGATGTTGCCTGCAACTGTCATTCCGAGCAAAGCGAGGAATCCCTACCCGCACCAGTGTTCTAGGGATAGGGATGTTTCGACTCCGCCGAAGTTCTGCTTCGCTACACTCCGGCTGCGCTCAACATGACAGTCTTCGTGGCAGCAAGAGGAGTCACACCGTTTCTGAACCACTCTAGAAATTGCCGTACATCAGTTGTGCCGTGCTGGTTCCTCGGGAGAGGGTCACGATTAACAGAAAGAGCAGCGCCACCGCATACAGTGGGGCAAGCCAGAACCAGCGCCAGCGCGCAACGAAAGCTGCGATTTTGCCGTCGGAATCCGCGGCGGGTGCCCCGGTTTCGAATTCAGCAGGCACGAGTTTATTCAATCTGTCGGCGATGAGGAGCACCAAGCAGTATCCCACTGCCACGGCCAACACCAACAGATAAAGACTTCCACTCAAGAAGTGCTGAGCATAGGTTCCTGGGGAGAGAATCGCTGCGAGCATTTGGCGTGCTTGTTGCGGCGAACTGGAACGGAAGAATATCCACCCTAGATTGACCAGGGCCATCGTGGTGATCCACGAGGCGAGATTCCACGGGACCTGAGGAGGAGTCCAGTCGTATTTGCGCTGTAGGGCATCGATCTGGCGGTGCAGGACGAGCAGCACGCCGTGATAGCAGCCCCAGATCAGGAAAAGCAGTGTTGCCCTGTGCCACAACCCAAACAGCACCATCGAAATCAGCAAGCAGAGATTTCGCCACCAAAGGTCGCGGCGCAGCTGCATCAGCGGGAAGAAGACATAGTCGCGAATCCAGAACGAGAGTGACATGTGCCAACGCGTCCAGAACACGGACGGCGTCGTCGAACCAAACGGACGCAGGAAATTCTCTGGAAGAGTGAACCCCAACATCTGTGCCGCGCCGATGGCAATGTGGGAGTATCCCGCGAAGTCGAAGAACAGTTGGAGACCGTACCCGAATGCCAGGCACCAGACATCCGCGCCGCTCCATTGATGGAGACGATCGAATCCTGAACTAACTCCATCTCCAGCCAGTACTCCCTGGCCCAACAACTTTGCCACTTGCATCATGAAGACGCCCATCGCAATGCGCTGAAGGCCCCGGGAAATATCTGCCCAGCGCAGAGAGTTCTCTGACCGGAACGGCGGCAGCATCTCAGACATCCGGCAGACCGGGCCAGAGATCGTCACAGGAAAGAACACCATGTAGAGCGCGAACTCCGAGAACGTTGGATCCATCTCTTCGCCCTGGTAGAGATCGAAGAGATAACTCATCGCCTGGAACGTCCAGAACGAAATACCGAGAGGCAAAGCGATATGAGCAAATCGCTGCAACGACGAAAAGGGAAGGTGAACTGAAACCTCGGGCAGATACTTGAACGTGCCCAACAATGCCAAGTTGAAAATGATGCCAACGAAAAGTATGAAGCCGGAGCGACTTCGTCTCAGCCTATTTCCGACAACGAAATTGACGACCGTTGACGTGAGAAGGACAGCGGTAAACCACGGTGCCCAACTGAGATAAAGCGCATAGCTCGCAACCAGAACGGTGGCCTGACGGATCTGAGGGGAGCGAACTCTTGAAAAGATGGCGAGACACAACAGAAAAGCCAGTGTGTACCCGATGATGTGCGTCAAACGTTCCTTCCTCGCCCGATGCGTCTCTCGCTGTTGGTCCCCGCTGGACCCATTCTGAAATCAGCGAACAAGCATAATGTGCACGCGTCCGTCGGGACAAGGATTCGGGTTACAAAGCCGACACAGGGCGAGGCGCGGATTTGTTCGGATGCAGTGAGCAAATAGCAGCAGAGTACTTTGTGCTTCAATGCGCTACCGTGAGGAAAGACTGTTAACCCCTGGCTGCAAGAAACGCCCAATTCCAGCACAACTCGACCGGGATTGAGACCTGTCAAAACCGACAGAGGCACGGAACGGCACGAACAGCTTAAGATGCTTTTGCAAATTCTGGGTGGATGGCGGCGTGAATGGAAACGGACGCTAAAATAGCGCGCCTCCAAAAGGCGCTCGTTGACGTAACTGCTCGCCGTAAGAAGCTCGGTGAGGAAAACCTCGAACTTCGGACATCGGTCCAAGATCTGCTAGACGTGCACCACCAGCAGATACACACACTACTAGGAACGGTCAACAAGAGAGAAATCCGCTTCCGCTCATCATCGAAGGGAAGGCACCCTTCAATTTTAGATTCAATCTTAGAAGCGTCACTCGCGCGAGTCAGCCGAATGCTAATCGAGGCACAAGAGCAGGAACGCTCCCGCATAGCGCGTGAGCTTCACGACGATATCAACCAACGCCTTGCCCTATTGACGATAGCGATTGAACAAGCGCGTCCGGACCTCATCGGTGCTTCGCCCTCTAAAGTAGATCAGTGCTTGCGCGAACTGAAGCACAAGGTCATAGGCATTGCGACAGATATTCACATGATCGCGCACGATCTGCATTCTTCCAGTTTGGAATATCTAGGTCTCGTTCCAGCTGTTACAAAGTTCGCCCAAGAGATCAGCAAGCGCCACGGTATCCAGATCGAAATTGAGAATGAGGGTATGCTCGGTGCCCTGCCATCGGAAATTTCACTTTGCCTTTTCCGAGTCGTTCAAGAAGGCCTTCATAATGCGGCTCGACATAGTGGTACAAAGCGTGTTGAGGTGCTTCTGCAGCAGACCAAGAATCAGATTCACGTAGCCCTGACCGACTCGGGCAAAGGCTTTGACGTCGCAGATACTGCGAGCGGGCAGGGCTTGGGACTCGCAAGTATGCGAGAGCGAATTAGGCTTCTGCACGGGAAGATTGTGATTCAATCGGAGCCGGCACTGGGTACCTCCATTCACGCTTGGGTGCCTCTTCAGGCCAATGTGGTATCCCCATTATCGGGAGCAGCGAAACTACCGTGATGACGATAAATCATTGATTTCACACATTTTCCGACCACAAGCGAAAGTGACGCTAGCGCCGCGTCGAGCTTTGTAGTTTTTTCCACAAGCTCTCAATAGCCCCCCAGGCATATACTTCGCCGGCGCGAAATTTGCGCCTAGGAGACCTCCCCATGAAAACGACAGGCGAAGTCCTGCTCGCGGCGTTAGTCTTGGCCTCAATCTACAGCGCAGTTCCAAGGAACCCTTCCCAGACCGGCGGCCCTACCATACGGGCAGAACAAGTGGTGTTAGTCGCAGACGGCAGCGATCCGATGCCGTTGTGCCGCGGGAAAGCTTGCAAGTAACAAACTTGGACTGAAAATCGGCGACACAGTCGTCTCGACAAAGAGCTTGCAGGGACGCCCCAGGGAGAAGTATGCTTCTGACCTCCGGGGGGAGGTGTAGAAGCAATGAAGGGCACCCTAATGTATGCGACCTGGGCCGCGGGTCCGATTCTGCAGATCACGCTTATTCTCTTCATGCTCCGGCGCAAACTGCACGGAGTCTTTCCACGATTCTTCTCCTACATCATTTTTCAGATTGTGAAGACGGCGATTTTGTTTGTTGTATATCGTTACTCTGAGGAGAACTACTTCGACGCATACTGGGCGGGCAACGCGATTAGTGTGCTGTTGGGTGTCGTGGTGATGGACGAAATATTGCAACACCTCCTGAAACAATATGGAGGCATTCAGAAGTTGGCATCAGTCATCTTCAGGTGGGCGTGCGGTCTCCTTATCTTGCTCTCGATCGTGAATGCTTTCTCAACGCAGCAGGCTAGCGCTGACCGTGTGGTGTCAGCGGTGCTGTCGTTCGATCGCAGTGAGCGGGTCATGCAATGTGGGCTTTGCATACTCTTGCTGATTCTTTGCCGGTTTCTCCGAAATTGCTGGCGGCAACACGTATTCGGAATTGCGTTGGGATTCGGAATCTTTGCATGCATCGAGATGGTGCTAGTCAGCGTTGTGATGTATTTCGGTGACGGTCCGGCTGCGATTGTCAGTCTGATAAAGAGTTCAGCATACAATGCCGTTACTCTGCTCTGGATTGTGTATCTGAGGCGTCAAGTTGAATCGACATTGGAGATTGAGGAAGTAGATCGGCTCCGCGCCTTGAATGTGGTGTTGGTTGGGTCAACTGAAGCCGCGGACCCTGGCTTTATTTCAATGGTGGAGCAAATGGCGGACCGCATATTGTCCCGTCACTCGTGGCCGAGACCAGTTGTGCAGGGATCTCAAATTGTAGGCCGTAAACCCCAACCAGAAGAGCGTAACTAAAGCAACTCCGGCGGCTGTTGATGAGACTCACGGAAAAGCGACCAAATGTTCTTCCGGAATGGCTTTCGGAAGAACCCCAAATCATTACCTTCAGATCGCGCGGTGGTTCGGCAACCGGCGTCGTGAAAGAGGTGAGATGGGGACTCGTGTGGAGAGATTTCATTCTTGAGGATGGGCGTGTTATTCCCGAGCACAAGATTCTGAGTGAGCATGAATCGCCTGCCTGGCGCAAGCCACAGGAGATTAGCCAAAACGAAAGAGAGGATTGGGAGCGACGGCTCGTTACAATGGCCGACGCCGGTTTGGATCCTCGCGATGAGGAACAGCCCTTCCGCGCCGAACTGAA